>Ga0207700_10000927_pt1 | contig 16845 bp, 13 predicted proteins | sample LARL82metaG_FD_184348 | JGI IMG/M metagenome (GOLD analysis project Ga0207700, IMG submission 184348) | Corn, switchgrass and miscanthus rhizosphere microbial communities from Kellogg Biological Station, Michigan, USA - LAR L8-2 metaG... | ecosystem: Host-associated > Plants > Roots >...
GAAGGATTTCGCTCCGGGCAGCGCAAGAACATGGCGACGATTGGCGAAGACGTGATCTTTGTCTGGGGCGGGCAGATCCCCGTGGTCGCGGGCCAGACCCAGGACCAGCGCAGCTATTACCTAACCTACAAGGACTACCTGGACATCAAGAATGAAGCCACGCTGGTGGGCGACGTTGCGCCGGTGGTGGGCCGCGGAGACATTCGCGCGGTGAGCGACTTTGCCACGGCCAGCGGATTTGTGAGTGGAAGCAAGCCGAACTTTAATCACATACGCTTTTTGCCGCAGGGTGAAGGGCGCTGGCTGAACGAGTCTGACGAAGAACAGAAACGTCAGGTCTGCGTGCTTGGATTCCAGATGATGCGCAATTTGTTTCCCGGCAGGCCCGCCATCGGCAGCACCATTCTGCTGAATGGGATTCGCTTTGAGGTGGTTGGCGTGCTGGCCAACATAGGTCGGCAGGAAAATAACCTGAACAACGTGCGCGTCTATATTCCTTTCACCACCATGCACCAATATTTCCCGATGAAGAATGAGCACACGCCGGACGACATCGGCAACCTGATTTTGAAGCCCGTGAGCCGGGACAAGCATGCGGGCGCAGTCGAGCAGGTACATAAAATTATTGCGCGCAACCACGGTTTTGATCCGAACAATAAGGACGCTTTCCAGGGTTGGGACACGGTGCAGACGCAGGATACCGTTGGCAAAATTTTTGATGGCATGGATATTTTTCTGGGCGGCGTTGGCATGGTCACGCTGGTGCTGGGCGCGATTGGCATCGTGAACATCATGCTGGTGTCAGTAACGGAGCGCACGCAGGAAATTGGTTTGATGAAAGCGCTGGGTGCAACGAACCGGCGCATCCTGATGCAGTTTTTTCTGGAAGGCGCATTTCTTACGGCGCTGAGCGGAGGCACGGGCATTGCGATAACGGCGCTGGTGATGGCTATCTTGGCCAAGCTGCCAACGCCTCCGGGATTCGACTTGCCGCATATTGTTCCGGCATCGGCTGCGGTCGCGGTGGGATCATTATCGATTGCGGGAATTATTGCGGGATTGTATCCGGCGCGGAAAGCTTCACTGTTGCAGCCGGTAGAAGCGCTGAGAAGGGAATAGATAGATGGTCCACGATTTACTGGGACAGGCGTACTCATCGATCAAGCACAACCGACGGCGCACGGCGCTTACGATGCTTGGGATGGCGTGGGGCATTGCCACGGTGGTAATCCTGCTGGCCTATGGCGCAGGATTTGGACGCGCGATCACCGCGATCTTCTCCAACTTTGGCATGCAGATGATGGGCGTTTTCCCCGGACGGACTTCGCTGCAGGCAGGCGGCGCCAAGGCGGGCGTGCAGGTGCGTTTCACCATCGACGATGTGCAGCATTTGCAGGAGCAGATTCCGGTGGTGCGGCATATCACGCCGGAAGCGTCATTCCAAACCAACGTGCAGCATGAAAATCGCACACAGAAATTCAACGTAGGCGGATTTACGCCGGCCATTGTGCCGGTGCGCGCCATCAAGGTGGAAGAAGGCCGCTTTTACAATGATGCCGACGAAATGCAGCGATCGCGCGTGGCCGTGCTGGGATCGGACGCCAAGGACAAACTTTTTTCGGGCGAACCGGCGTTGGGTGAAAGCGTGCGCATTGCGGGCATCAGCTTTGAAGTGATCGGCGTGCTTGAGCCGAAGATGCAGGAAGAAGGGAACGATAACGTAAACGCAATCGTGTACATCCCTTTTTCCACCATGGGCGATATCCGCGACACGCGCTACCTGGATGGAATCTGGCTGGATTACGACGGCATGGAATATGAAAAGGTCGAAGGCAACATACGCAGCGTGCTGGGCGCGTCGCACGGGTTCAACGGCAAGGACCCGCGCGCAGTGTTTGTCTGGAACACCATGAAGAACCTGAACAACTGGCAGATCATCACCATGGCGCTGCAGGTCTTGCTGACGATTATCGGCACGCTCACGCTGGGCATTGGCGGCGTGGGACTGATGAACATCATGCTGGTTTCCGTAACGCAGCGCACGCGTGAAATTGGGGTGGAAAAGGCGCTGGGCGCGCGCCGACGCGACATACTCACGCAGTTCCTGGCTGAAGCCATGGCCATTACTTTTGCCGGCGGCCTGTTGGGCGTGGCCGTGGCCTACGTTATCTCTTGGATTATCGGTTCTATTCCGGTTTACAGCGTGATGGCGAAGAACGCCGACGCCGGAGACATCCATCTGGCTATCTCACCCATGCACCTGCTGGTCTCCACGGGGATTTTGATTGTGGTGGGGCTGATCAGCGGCATGTTGCCGGCGATCAAGGCGTCGCGCTTGGATCCGATTGAAGCGCTGCGCTACGAATAGGCGCGGTTGCGGTAAATTGCACCTTTCTTCTTTGAAATTGAAACAAGCCAGCATATCCCTGCGTCACGACAGCGCCTTGCAGGACTCGCATAGAAAGGGCGTCTTTCTTAAATTGAAATCTGCAAGGTCTTCGCCACAGTGGATGCAGCGAAAGCGGCAGTATCCCGGAATGCCGTATCTCTGCCAGGCTATTTCGTCCGCAGGCAGATACTCCCGAGCGATGGGCATGTCATTGTCAATGGAATCAAAATCTATTGACCGGCCATCAGCAGTTATTGCCTTATCCACATAGTCCCACGTATTGCAGTCGTTAAAGATCGTGATCCGCCAGCCATTGGTGGCTGCATAGGTCACATTGCCTGCATAGATGTCCTGAGGATCGGATTCAGGATGCAGGGAGATCGCTCCCTCTTCAATCGCTTTCAGGAATTGAAGCAGTTCTTTTTCTGTGATGTCCGGCATTGGTTTTGGACAGCTCAATCTCCAACCTTTCGAGCCACGCCCTGAAGCATCGGCTTCCAGGTTGCGCCGTCATCTTCTGACGTTACAACTTTAAAGACCTCTGTCTTTGCATCAGTAAATTCATTCGTGACGCGAACCAGCGTTTTCTTGCCATTGGACTCAAAGCTGGAATCGTCATAAGTCCATAGATTGCCCTTGATAGTAATTCCGCCAGTGGTTGGTTTGGCGCCGGGATCGGCCAGCGTGGTGAATGGGTAGTTGCCGGCCTTGCTGTCATACGAGTAAACGGTGAACTGGCGATGGTCATCAGCAGCGCCCATTCTGACAATTTGATCGCAGACCAAGTATGACCCTTGCGGCGACCAGCGGCATTCCCCGAGCTTTTTGGTGGGATCATCAGTGGCGGCGGCCGGTGTGGAGGTTGTTTGCGCGGATTTGGCTTGAGGCGAACTGGATGATGCGACGTTGGATTGCGCGGCGTTTGCATGAACGTTCGCGACGAAAATAGTGGTTGCGAGTAATGCAGCAAAAGTTCGTGCGCGCATTGGCTTCTCCTGAGACTCGAACGGCGGAAGTAGAAGATCATCTTACTAAAACAAAAGGTCCTTCACCCCTACTCAGGCGCTGCTGACAGCGCGCCTTCGCTCACGGGGTTCGGGATGACGAACTTAATGTTGGGTCAGGGAATTTTTTCCCTATTTCAGATTACGGACCACCTACTGTGCGCGCCGCATGGTCCGCGAATAGAGCAGCGTGCGCTCCTTGAACCCCAGGCGGCGGTAGATTTCGATGGCCCGCGTGTTGTCACTGCGGACGGTAAGAAATGGCCGGTCGCCGCGTGAGCGAATGCGATCGATCAACGCTCGGACGATTGTAGTCGCGTAGCCGTGGCCTTCATGGCTGGGAAGAGTAGCGACGGTGGTGATCTCGCGATATCCGGGGAGATGCAGCCGTAGGCCGCCCATCGCCACAAGCTTGCCGTCTTCGCGAATTCCAAGAAATTGTCCCAGCTTCTGAATGCGCGGACAGAGCGCGCGGCCAGGACGGCTTGCGGTATAGAGAACGCTCATTTCAGAAACATCCGCGGGAGTAAGTTCGATGACCTCGGGAGTAACGCTGGCCTGTGCGGACGGCGGAGGCGTTTCCGTTTCCTGCACCATCTGGTGCAGTTCAACGGCGCGGGCGATATCCCAACCGGCCGGTATTTGCGGCGGCGAGGTGAAGTAAAGTGTAACGGCGTCGCGTTGGATGAGCTGCGCGAGCGAGTCGAAAGCCATAGCCGTGTTGGCCGCCAGCGCGCCCAGCAGCGTCATCTCCGGCGGAAATCTGCGCGCCAGCGCAGAGGTATGCGCGTGCTGCGCTTGCTTAGTGGTGAGCGCAGTCCAGACGGCGTTATCGAGCGGGAGCATGCGCTAGAGTGTATCGCATGGACGCGTTACAAGCATTGCTGCTTAATGCGGCCAGTTATCGCCGTGACCGAATTGGGTCCAATCGCTTGCGCGAAAAGCTGCAATAAAATCCAGTACAAATTCATCTTGTGGCTTTTGCGGCACAGTTACTCGTAGCAATTTCAACCGTGAAGGCGTTGCCCCTTGGCGAACATTGTTGGCAAAACCAGCGTCGCGTGTGAAACAAAGGTCAAAGCTGTCACGAGCGAATTCGTAAAGCTTTCCGTTCTCTAATCCCTGCAGCCGCAAGGTGTGAATCGATTCCACTTCGTGACCTTCCGCACGCAACGCAGGAACGAGTTTCCGAGGCAGATTCTCGTCCAGTAGAATTTTCACGCAGGTTGGAGGTCTTTCCGCCGGGCCAGTTCGCCAAGAACGCCGCGCACCGACTCTTCAGTCAGGCTGGGATAAGCATCCACAATTTGGGCAATGGTCATGCCTGCGGCGAATGACTCAAGAAGAAGCGCGACAGAGATGCGAGTTCCTCGCACACGCGGGCTGCCTCCAAGGTGCTCTGGGTCGGTGACAATCCAGTTGTCCATAGGATCAAGCTTACGCTAGTCGAACAAGTGACTCAAGCTGCACTGTGGCGCTATTCCGGACATCGCTAAACGTTCTTCGTCTTCAAAAACGTTCCCTTCTCCAATTCCTGAAACGCATCTCGTAGCTGTTCCTGCGTATTCATCACGATTGGCCCATACCACGCCACCGGCTCCTGCAACGGTTTGCCGGAGACCAGCAGAAAGCGGATGCCGTCTTCGCCGGCTTGCACTGTGACTTCGTCGCCGCTGTCAAAGAGGATGAGAGAGCGATTGTCAGCGTGCGATGGAGGAGCGGTGTCAAGCCAGTTCACGCTTTCCGTCGGAACGGCCAGCGGGCCGGAGGCGTTGCAGAATTTTCCTGATCCGCCAAAGACGTAAGCAAACGCGTGGCGCGTGTGTTCCACCGGCAGAGTTTTGCGGCGGCTGGGCGCGACCGAGACATCGATATAAGTAGGATCGGCGGCGATGCCTTCAACCGGGCCTTTCTTGCCCCAGAAATTGCCGCAGACCAAGCGGACATGCGTACCGTCATCGTCGGTGATTTCGGGAATTTCTCCGGTCTTTACTTCCTGATAACGCGGCGGAGTCATCTTGAGCGCCGACGGAAGATTGGCCCAGAGCTGGAAGCCGTGCATTCGTCCGGTGGGATCGCCCTTGGGCATTTCCTGATGAATGATGCCGCTGCCGGCGGTCATCCACTGCACGTCACCGGCAGCGATGGCACCGCGATTGCCCATGCTGTCGCCATGTTCGACGGTTCCGGCAAGAACGTACGTGATGGTTTCAATGCCGCGATGCGGATGCCAGGGAAATCCCGCGAGATAATCTTCGGGAAGTTCGTTGCGGAAATCGTCGAGCAGAAGAAAGGGATCATAGTCAGAGGTGTTGCCGAATCCAAACGCGCGCCGCAGATGCACGCCAGCGCCTTCCATGGTGGGCTTGGACTTGATCAGCTTCTTGACAGGACGAATGGACATGGCAAGGCCTCCAAACAGAATGTTAACGCAAAATCACAATCCACCGCGGAGGCGCGGAGAAACCAGAGAAGAGTCTGACCACTGATTAACACTGAAAACACTGATCTGAAAGAGAGATCAGGAGATCAGGTGATCTGGAAATACTCTACCGCGGATTAACGCGGATGATCGCGGATTGGAAAATGAGCAAGAGTTCACCGCGGAGTCGCGGAGACGCGGAGAAGGCAAAAAAAGGCCGCCACCTTACAAACTAATTTCATGGCATAGTAGTGCAGCATGGATTCCCAGCCAGCGATTCGCACATTCGACTTTCCTCCCCAGCTCGATCTCACCTGAGTGTGTACTAATGGCCGCGATGTGGCATTATTGGTGACCGTGCCGGACACCACAACGAGCGAACAGGCAGGTTTACGCAAAGAACTTGAACTTGGCGATCTTGTCATGGCGCAGGTCCTATGCGTGGTGGGCTCGACGTGGGTAGGCATCGCGGCAAAATTGGGGCGCGGGCATGTGGCCTTCTGGCTGGGAGCGATGGTGCTCTACTACGTTCCGCTGGCTGTCGTGGTTATCTACCTGAACCGGATGATGCCGCTGGAAGGCGGCCTCTACCAATGGGCAAAATCCGGCTTCGGCGAGATGGCCGGATTTCTCACCGCCTGGAACCTATGGGTTTATGCGGTCATTGTCACGGGCGCCATCATCTTCGTTGTCCCCACAGATTTGGGTTACATTCTGGGCGCAGCCGGAGCGTGGATTCCCGCAAGTAAACTTGCGACGCTTGTGTTGACCGGCGGAGTCATGGCCGGCATCACGCTGGTTGCCATTCGCGGTCTGGATATCGGCAAGTGGCTACACAACGTGGGCAGCATTGGAGTGATGGCCGCATACGTGATTCTTCTGGGCCTGCCGCTGTGGGCTCTGCTGCGGGGCACGATCACGCACTATGAGCCGATCCCGTGGCAGCCGCCGCGGCCATCATGGTTTGGGCTGGCGATTTTCGGCCAGATGACAGTCGGGGCGCTGAGCGGATTTGAATACGTAGCCATTCTGGCAGGAGAGTCGCGCAACGCGGCGCGCACCATTGGGCAGTCCGTGGTGATTTCAGCTCCTATCATCGCGCTGATGTTCATTCTGGGAACCAGTTCCGTGCTGACCTTTGTGGGAACACAGCCCATCAACGTGATTGGCCCCATTCCGCAGACCATGCGGATCGCCTTTGGCGCTGCGGGTTGGGCCGCGCCGCTGGCAATCTCTCTGCTGATGATGCGCGCCGTGGCCAGCGCCAGCCTGATCTTTACCGGCCTCACGCGCCTGCCGATGACCGCCGGGTGGGACAACCTTGTCCCACGCTGGTTCGCGCGCCTTCACCCCAATCGGCGCACTCCGGTGAATTCGATTCTCTTTGTCGCCGCTCTGGTCATGCTGCTCATCTTCTTCAGCATGCTGGGCGTGCGCGAACAGGAAGCAAGCCAGCTTCTGGCCGGCTCATCGATTGCACTTTACGCGATCGCCTACGTGGCATTGTTCGCGTTGCCGCTGCTGGGCCGCCGCGCATTGCGAAGCGCATTACCCGCATGGGTGAAAGTGTTGTCGCTGGTGGGATTGGTTTCCAGCGTGGTCTCGCTGGTAATCATGGTTTACCCAATCATCGACGTGGCTGACCCTGGAATGTACGCGGCCAAGATCTGCGCCGTGGTGGCCGTGAGCAATGTGCTTGGCCTGGCGATTTACAAAGCTGGAAAAAAGCGAAGCGGGAAACCTACCACGGAGGCACAGAGACACGGAGAACAGCGGGAAGGATATGAGATGGAGACCGGGTGATCTGGAAAAGCTATATGCGCTCCATCTAGAAGGTGAAAAATGCGGTCACACTTGTAATTCGGTTTTGCATGAAGTTGATTTTGGAAAAACGGAAAGAGATTTCAGAGCAGGTAATTTTACTGCACTGTTATCCAACAAAAATTTGCTCGCCGCGGTAGCAGTTCTTTTCGTAGCTGTGATCTTTCGTCGCACAATCAATTGAGCAAGGTCTATTTGGCGCTTAGACGGAATCTCGCCCGGCACGCTGCCCCGCGAATCGAATAGGGCAGAAGCGGTATCCTGCAGCCCGGCATCTGCTTCTATGATTTTCTTCAGCGTCGCCAAGCCCGCAAGGTTCCAAAACTTCGAGCCAATAAGCGCAAAAAGAGCCCCTTCAAGGAATTGTTTGTCCTTAGAGTCACGCACGGCGGAAGCAATTTCGCGCATTACTTTGCGGTTGAGATTTACGCGGGGGCCATACCAACTAATCTCACACTCGGCAAACATTCTCAACACATTTAATGACGGGTCAGCACTCAACAGATCTATAATCCAATATTGCGGAATCGGAACACGCGTTAGCCATTCATATGGTGGTTTGGCATGCCCGTTGTGTATTTGAGACAAGAGAAGCGGAACGGACGACAATGTGCCATTTAGACGAACGTGACTAGGGCATGTTTTGTACAAATCCAGTTGCAATATTTTTGAGGCCGCTGATCGGCCCGCGGCATCCGAATCAGCTGCAATCCCACTACGATAAAATGCGGGTAGCTTTTGTTTTAGCTGATACCACGGCTCGCTGTTTCGCAGAAGGGGCTCATTGCGACGAGAGAAGCGCATGCCCCACCCATAGCGTGGGGACGAGCCCTGTAGCAACACAACAGCACACCTGCAGGCAATCCACCCAACGAGACCATCTTCTGAAAGAGTTTCATCTAAAGTCACCATAAATTCTGAAAGGCCACGCACCGTGTTCTTGCCGCGGGAAATATTCTTCAATGCCTTCTGTGCGGCATCTATTAATTTTGCTACTGATACAGCAGTAGCTTTATCCAAACCTGAGAGGTCAGGCTCCGATGCCGGAGCAGATACGGGTTCTCCCGTCTTAACAAGCCTTAGTGTAAGATCTCGCAAGAGTGTACAAAGGCGCCAGATAGCATAGGGCTTTATTGGATCATGCTGGCCGGCAAACTGCCAAAGAAAAGGTTGAAATGCAAACTGTTCAAAGAGCAACTGATGATAGTCGCCGGTTAGATCCATTGCAGTGACTTCGCGATCTATGGAAGCTGCTCGAAACAACCGCTCTGCCCACTTAGGTGCGCCCTCGGCGGGCGGCATTTCAATCTTAGCGGAGATAGCTTGCGCGCCCATACGCGCTTCAGCGGGCCATAATACCTTTACCTTTGATTCAAGTTCCGCGCTTTTGCTAGCGTAAGCCTTCCAATGCTGAATTAGAGACGAATTTGGAAGAGCCCTGTTTGCGACACTCCAAAGCTGCTCGAGGGAGTATTCATCCTGATTCGTTCGTGTTTTGGTAAGCAGAGCTTCAAGTTCATTTTGGCTGTGCACACGGTCCGAGCTTCGCAGTAAGGAAGGTAACGCTGAGATCAAACCTTTCGGCTCGATGCTGGGCGCAAATTTTAGCGGATCCAAATAGTCAAGTAGAAAAGAGATTGCATCTTGGAAAACATGACCTGGGCTCGTCAAAACTCCTTCTTGCAAGAGCTGTAGGACGATTGTTCGCCCGTCACTTTGCCAACCACTTTCCTTATCATCATCGAGTGCTTGCGCCCGTGAAAGCAGGTCAGCTTTTTCGTTTGCCCGGCGAAGGCCTGCAAGAAAAAGAGCGACTTCTCGCCAAAATGATCGCCGGACCATGGCTGGAAACAGGTCGTGAGCATCGGATTCGCATTTATCATTGATAAAGGCAGCTGCGAAGTACTCTCGCACAGGCTGCACTTCAAAGCCGTAACGAGTTGCTGCTCCTTCACCTTGGAGTGCGACCACTAGCCCCAACCGCTCCTCGCTGGTTCGAAAGAGTTCACGAGCAAGCTCGGGTTTTTGGCCCTGTGATCTGAGCCAGCCCTCCACAATATCTATCAATTGGTCGTGGCTGAGACTTGCGGCTGCTCGATCAGATTCTGCTCGGCTATGGATTTCGAAACCAATGACCTCATGAAGCGCTTCAATGGTTTCACGATTTTGCCTTAAATGGGGGCTTTTTTCGACGTCGCGGTCGATCACTGTCTTAAAATACTCGCGATAAAGTTCAGCTCTCCGATCAGGAAAGGCTTCTCCTTTGAGTCGGATGAAGTGAAGCAAAACTGATAATTGCATTGGATTTTTGACCAGAGCTTGAACGTGTTGCTCAGACTTTCGCTTGTTGAATGACTCAACAACCCGTTCCTGCTCAAATGCGTCAGAGCAAACAGCAGCGGTCCAGCGTTGGAGATAATCAGCAACTTTCTCATCACTTAAAGGTAGGATCGGAAAACGTTGGAACCCAGGCAATCTGTTTACTCGTCCGGCGATCGCTGGCGGCCGCGAGGTGACTAATACACGAACATCGGCTCCCAAATCTTGTTCAAATCTTTCCGTACATTCAGAAATTTTCTGAATCACTGAGTCGCGAAGATCGTCGCTCCCAACTTCATCTAAACCGTCAAAAATCAGGATAACGGGCTGTTGCTCCACGGCTGAGTGAATATCATCAACGGAGATCTGATTACCGCCAGCATCCCTCGTGAAAAGATCACTAAGATATTGTTCTATACTGCCGTCTAGTTTACCCAACCATTCCGCTAATAAACGCAGCTCTAATCTAATTGGAAAACGTGCTTTTGGAATATTTTTCCACATCCTTCGATATTCATCTTCATTTTGCAGTAATAACGACCGGTAAACCTGAGCAAGCATTTGACTGATTGTGCTCTTCCCCTGCCCTGGGCCGCCTTCAAGAATTATCCGTTGCGGTACATTTTCCATTTCAGACAGGAGCATATGAATGCAACTGAATTTGTGCCCAAATTCGCCAGTGGAGAAATGAAATACCTCTGGCGGAGCCTCAAAGGGCAGCTGCAATGAATCCTTTGCAAAATGCACGCCTGCATTTCTAAATGGGCTTGCCTGGACGTCAAGGTCGACAAAGAGCTTAGATAGACTCTGTTCGAAGTTAACCTGACGGAATCGAACGATTCCGTCTCGTCGTGCTTGCGCCGTCACCGCAAGCCTTAGTGCTCGGGATAAACCTTGAGCAGAACGATTTGCTACCTGACCGAGAGTTGGAACTTTAGAACCGGAAAAAATTTCAGGAAATGTATTCCATACTCGAGGGGATTGATCTAACCAGGCGACCACGTGATCCTGCCAAAGGACATCTGCGTGTAAATCCTGCGTATCGGCCAGAATCTCCTTTCGCTTCTCGTCGAGCTTTGCGATTGCTTCCTTGCTTGATGGAACGTTCGTGACCAGAAAAAAGTACTGAGGACGGTCTTTCTCGTCTCGGCTAAGAATGTTCAATCTAAGTTCTTTTTCAAAATCTGAGATAACCAAAGAGCGAACTGCTGTACTCTGGCGGTCTGCCATGCGATGATGCTTTACCTGAAATGAATACCGTCCAGTCTTGAGAGCACGCCGCATGGGTAATAACGGCGGAACCCTAGCGTCCACCTCGAAAGCGCTGTTTAATGAAGCAGTTTCAGCATCCCGTCCTCCATCGGTACCGCGCAATGGAAGAAGACGAATGCTCTCTCCAAACCGAACGACTAAGAGAGCATTGATGAGCCGCTGGAATTGCGTCGGTTCGAGATTGTCAAAATAGTATTGGATGGCCATGTACACCGGAATCTTAACAGATGAACTCTCGCCAAGCGCCAACAGGCAGCATCCACGAGCATGAGAAAAAGTTGCGGTACATGTCCAAGTTCGCGGCGATTTTTTAAGGTCTGATAATACGCAGTTGATGCGCACTCAGCCGATCGCGAATTTACTGATGGCACGTTTGTAAGTCTTTCCCGCTCTGCTGCTTACATCATTTCACAATAATAACTCTTATCAGATGTGGCCATTGTCCTATTTCGCTATTGATTCGTACATCAACTCTGGACTAAACTCGATCAATTTCGCCCAATTCAGATTTGGAGCAGTGTCTAGTGTCTGACAAAAAGGCGGGAATGAGGACTTGAGGCATGGCGCACGAGGAAGCAGCATTCAGCAGGAAGCATTCAGCGTTCAGCGAAAACCAACACCAAAACCAGAACCAAAAACGTTCTACTACCGAGGACACAGAAAGCACAGAGAAAGGCAAAACCACGACCCAGGAGCGGATGCAGGCGCTGGCCCACAAGCTGGCGCAGACTTATGAAGAGCTCTCGAGGTTGTTGGAGCGGAATCCGGGGATGAAGCGGCAGATGACGGAAGGCGATGCCAGGGAAGACAAGATCTACCAGAGGCTAAAGCAGCGTTTGAAGATGGCCGACATGGCTCCGCGGTGCCAATGGGTGAGACAGGACGGAACGAGCTGCCGGTCTCCGCAGATGAAGCAGCATATCTACTGCTTTGCGCACAGGCAGATGGCTGCGGCCAGGGAGCTGATGCTCATGATTCCGGTGGTGGAAGACGCCAACGCGATCCAGGTGGGGCTGATGCGAATACAGAAAGCGCTGATTGAGGACACGATATCAATGAAGAAAGCCGGGCTGCTGTTGTATTCCATGCAGTTGGCGATGACGAACGTGGGCAAGACGACGTTTGGGCAAGCCAAGGATGAAGAGATGGTGCGGGAGACGGTGGATGAGGAGGAAGCATTCCGCGAAAGACAAAACCAACACCAAAGGCCTTTTACCGCAAAGGACGCCCAGCCACCCCAGCAAGCCAAAACCGGGCTCGCCGGGGACCCCGGTCACGCAAAGGAAGAGAAGGGGTTACCGCGGATCAACGCGGATGAGCGCGGATTAGAGAATCCGAAGCCAATTTTCTGGAAGCCGACGCCGGATATGTACAGGATGGATACGCCGGAAGGAAGGGAGGCTTATGAGGCGATGTTTGGGACGAAAATTGGGACACCGGGGGATCGGTTGATCGGGAGAGCGGATGAGCGGAAAAGCCAAACCCACACAGCTGAGCAGGAGAGTTTGTCGGTAGAACTCCCTGTATCGGTATTGGAGATGGAAACTCTATCGGGGTCCTTCGACGCGCCGTCCCTTGCTCCGCGCGCTCCGGCTTGCTCAGGATGACAGGGCATGGAGGGGTATCGCTCAAGTGGACTGCAGCCCCACAAGTGATGCGACAAATCACGCCAATCTGGGATCAGGTGGGATACATGGGGGAGGGGGTGGGGATCGAGATTGCCAGAACTGCCAAAATTGGTAATCGCCGGAATTAAAACCCCAGAGCCTCACGGCCAAGGGTGCTCTCCCAAGAGACGACATCGCGCGTCATTGCCGAGAGCAGAGAGCAAACCCTACGGAGACATGGGGAAGAATCGGCAGATCGGTTCATCAGTGATCTGGTGATCGGAAAGCGAACGCTTACCGCGGATGGAAGATGCTGCCCAGGCAGCAAGTCTTAAGTGGTCTTTGACAATTTGACGGTGATCGGCGACACCACCGAGGCGGAAGCCACAAGAGTATCGTTACTCCGCAAGAAACTCGGTCGTCTCTTTCAAAAACAGATCAAGCTGGTCATGATGCACCCAGTGTCCGGCTTTGGGGACTTTGATCAGCCGGCAATGTTGCATGGCGCTGACGCGCGGATCGTTTTCCGGTACGGGAGCAAAGCTTTCCAGTCCCCAAAAGAGGAGGGTGGGCGAGGTGATCTGGCCGTAGATCTCTGACGTATCGGCAAGGTTGTGGCCGAAAGGGCCGATGGCGCGTGCGTAGTTATCGAACTTCCAGGTGAGGCAGCCTTCAGAATCCCAGTTGGTGCCGTGCAGCGTGAGGTGGCGCGCGACTTCGTCACTCAGGTGCGGGTTGGCTTCTTTCATGCGGGCCATGGCGGCGTCCAGCGTGGGATAAGGTTTGCGCTTGCGCTTTTCAATGTCGCGCCGGGCCTCAAGCCAATAGCGCAGCCGGTTTGAAGCAGGACCGTGCACGCGATGGCTGGGCGGAAAGCCGATGCCTTCAATCGACACGGCTTTGCTGACCTTCGCGGGATAAATGCCGGCATAATGCAGCACGATGATGCCGCCGAGCGAATGCCCGACAAGGCGGATAGGAAACTCGTCGATGATATCGAGCAGCGCGGAAAGATCGAGCACATGTTCAGCGACGCTGTACATGGCGCCGGGAGCCCAGGCGCTGTTGCCATGTCCCCGCAGGTCGAGCGCATAGACGTGGTAGTGCTCGCGCAGCGAACGCGCGACCCAGTCCCAGTTGCGCGCGTGGTCAAGGCCGCCGTGGACGAGCACCAGCGCGGGCTTGCCGTCCTGGCCGTAATCCCAGAACTGGAGTTTGAGCCGGTCAGAATAAAAGAAGTGCGAGATTGGTTCCATGTTGGTGGTTGAGAGTAACCAAGCATTCTAACTGGAAGGCTGCGCTTCTTGACACAGGCTTTCTTCAGACTTTAGACTCCGTTCCTCACGCGATTGCATTTGATCGTCGGCGATTAGCCTTTGCCGTAACTTTTTCTGGAGTCTCTTTTCCCTATGCACCTGTTGATGAAATCTCGCACACATGCGATAAAAAGAGGAGCGATGAACGATGTCATCACGCACGATAAAAATCTTGTCAGTCCTGGCGCTGGCTGTTTGCGCGCTGGGAATGGAGGCGCAGATGTTGCCTAATCCTTACGGACCACCCATCACCGTGGAAAACGCCAAGAAAGCCGCAGCCGCCGCGCTGGCGGAAGCCGTGAAAAATCACTGGGTCATGGCTGTGGCCATTGTCGATCCTAACGGCACGCTGGTTTATTACGAGAAAAGCGACAACACGCAGCTCGGCAGCGCCAACGTTTCCATTAATAAGGCGCGTTCGGCGGCTTTGTACAAACGTCCGACCAAGGCATTTCAGGATGCGCTGGCCAGCGGCGGCGCCGGTTTGCGTGTGATGGCACTGGAAGGCGCTGTGCCGGTAGAAGGCGGAGTGCCGATTCTTTTGGACGGTAAGATCATCGGCGCAATTGGCGTTTCCGGAGCCAATAGTGACCAGGACGGCCAGTGTGCGGTGGCCGGAGCAGCCGCGATTAAATAAGCACGCATCGGCGTTCGCCTTTCAGCCGCTCAGCAAACCCACTGCTCCTGCCGCCGCGAGCCAACTTTGCCGACCTGCCCTTCCTGGTCAACGGCAACGGGCCGTGGCCGCTGCCTGCATGATGAGAGCCAGCGGAAATCTGGCGAGCAGCGGCTCCGCGGGCGCGCCTTCGTCGTCGATGTGAGAGTGACTACAAAGGATTAATTCCTCAGGGTAGGACCAAATGCGTGCTCGTCAGGAGCAACTCCGGCCTGCAGCTCAGAATCTCAAATGGCAGAAGTATTTTGGCCGGGGCCCTATCCATATGAAATCGTGCGTCGTTCGTCTTTACAGTTTTACTATTGTTGCAGTAGTTATCTTTATATTCACATTAACCGGCTGCGGGTCACAGGGAATTGGAAAACCCGGGCCTGGCTCGCCGACCCTGACATTTTCCGCGAGCAGCACCTCGATCGCCAGCGGGCAAAGTGTCACGCTGACGTGGCAGACCACGAACGCCTCATCGGTTACGATTACCGCGGCGGCCGGCGGCACATCGCGCACCGTGACGAATAGCTCGCAGGCATCGGGGAGCGTCGCGGATTCTCCGACCCAGACGACCGTTTACAGCGCTGTAGCGAATGGAAGTTCGGGATCAACTGCCCCACAAACGGTTACCGTGAGCGTGGCCCAACCCGTTCAACCGCAGGTCACGACCTTTACTGCCAGTCCAACCTCAGTGAACTCAGGTCAAACCGCCACGATTACCTGGGCCACCACAAACGCCACTTCAGTCAGCATCAATCCGCCAGTATTCAATCCTGAAGACGGAATCACGCTGCCGACGTCGGGTTCAGCCAATCCGCCTGTGTCTACAACGACGACATTCACGATCACGGCGACAGGACCGGGAGGAACTTCAGCGCCTCAATCCGTAACCGTGACCGTTCCTTTTAACCTCAGCCTGAGCGCAACGCCGGCGACAATTACGGCCGGTCAAACGGCTACACTAAGCTGGCAAGTGAGTGGCGGAACAACTTCTTCACTGACGATTGATAATGGCGTCTGTTCTCCGTGTGCGTTGCCTCAGGGCACTGCAACAGTCTCTCCGGGCGTAACAACAACTTACACGGCGACCGCGCTTGCGCCCGATGGAACACCAATCAAACAGAGCGCAACAATTACCGTTTCAACCGCGGCAGCGGGTGTGGTGAAGCACATTTTCTTCATGCTGCAGGAAAATCGTTCATTTGATATGTATCTGGGACAACTGGGGGCCTACCGCAGCACGCGGTTGGCGAACCTTGGCATCACTGATACGCAAACTGTGGACGGCTTTGATCCCAACGTCTCGCTCTTCAACTTCCATACAGGAACGCACACTAAGCCATTCCATGAGCCGACCGTCTGCACGGAAAACCTGACTCCCGCCTGGGATGAAAGCCATCACGACGTTGCCTTGACCGGCGGCGATGCAGCGTGGAACACCACCACAAGTTTTACAAATTCATCCTTTGCGATGAACAACTTCCTCGACACGACTGGCTCGGTAACCCAGAATTTTGATCCAAAAGGCACACGCGCCCTCGGTTTCTACAATCAGGATGACCTGCCTTATTACTACGATCTGGCGACATTCTTTGCCACCAGCGACAGCTGGCACTCGCCCCTGCTCGCCAATACATATCCCAACCGCTTTTATTTGATGGCCGGCACATCGTTTGGACACGAATATCCGGATGGCGACGCGAACCATCCCAAATACGCGGCCAAGACGATTTTCCGCGCGATGAATGATGCCAATGTGAGTTGGACTTATTACTACAAGGATGGGATTTTCCTGGCCCAGTTCCAAGACTTCTTTGATCCTACCATCAAACCCAAGACCGTCCCGGTGAGCGATTTATTGAGCCGCCTGGGCGGCACGTGCAGCGGCAATCCCTGCGATCCGGATAAGGCCCTGCCGCAAGTAATCTTTATCGATAGTCCGTCCGGCGGCAGCGGGCTGGATGAGCACCCGGAAAACAATGTTCAAAAGGGCGCTGCATTCGTGCAATCGATCATTTCAGCCCTCATGAA
>Ga0207700_10000928_pt1 | contig 16844 bp, 18 predicted proteins | sample LARL82metaG_FD_184348 | JGI IMG/M metagenome (GOLD analysis project Ga0207700, IMG submission 184348) | Corn, switchgrass and miscanthus rhizosphere microbial communities from Kellogg Biological Station, Michigan, USA - LAR L8-2 metaG... | ecosystem: Host-associated > Plants > Roots >...
GGCAGAAGCTATCGCTAAAGAACTGGATATTACAGATTTTGAAGCTGAGGTCTTGCCGGAGCACAAATTAGAAATCATCAAAAAGCTTCAGGCCGCAGGCCGCGTTGTTGCGATGGCGGGAGACGGCGTCAACGATGCACCGGCGCTGGCCCAAGCCGATGTGGGTATCGCCATGGGAACTGGCACTGACGTTGCGATGGAAAGCGGTGACATCACTCTGATCAAAGGCGACCTCAACGCCCTGATGCGGGCGCGCAACCTGAGCCGCGCCACCATGAGCAATATCCGCCAGAATCTTTTCTTTGCGTTTATCTATAACCTGCTCGGCGTGCCAATTGCCGCAGGTGTCCTGTATCCATTTACAGGATTGCTGTTGCAACCCGTGTTTGCCGCGGCCGCCATGAGCTTCAGCTCAGTATCGGTGATTGCGAATGCTTTGCGTCTGCGTCGCATAACGCTGTAATCGCTTATACCATCTTTAGCTTCCACTTTCCTTTTTTGAAAATGTAAATGCCAATGAGCGAGAGCATGACCTCGGCCACCAGGATCGCATAATAAGCGCCGTTTGGCCCGAGATGAAATTTCATGCTTAATACGAAGGCCAGCGGCAGTTGGACGATCCAGTACACAAAGAAGTTGATCCACGTTGGCGTCCATGTATCGCCAGCTCCATTGAAGGCCTGCACAATGACTTCGCCGTAGGCCCAGAGGACGTAACAACAGCTGATGATCCGCAGACAGCTTGCGCCATAGCGGACCACCTGAGGATCGCTACTGAACACTCCCACCAATTGCGGTGCAAAAATGAGGAACCCCAGCGACACTACCGCCAGAAAGACAGCGTTGAAGAAACTGGCGCGCCACACTGACTGCTCGGCCCGCTCTGGCTGCTTCGCCCCCAAGTTTTGCCCGACGAGCGTTGCCGCCGCCGAGCCAAGCCCCCACGAGGGAAGAGTCGAAAAGATCACAATACGGATGGCAACGGTATAGCCTGCCGTGGCTTGACTGCCAAAAGACTGGACCAAGCGCACCATCGCCAGCCAACTCGCGGTGGCGATCAAGAGCTGCAAGACGCCGATTCCAGCGACCTCAAAAATGTTCCACATCAGCTTTAGCTTCAGGCGTATGTGTTTGCGCAGGATGCTGAGGTGCGCGCTGCCTTTACTGAGCATGTAAAGCTGAAACACGATGCCAATGCTTCGTCCTATGCTGGTTGAGACCGCGGCCCCTGTAACGCCGAGCCTGGGAAATGGCCCCAAGCCCCTGATCAGGCAGGGATCGAGGAATAAATTGATGCAGTTCGCCAGCCAGAGAACACGCATGGCGATGGCTGCATCTCCGGCGCCGCGAAAGACCGCATTGATGAGAAAAAGCAGCAGGATGATGCCGGAACTGCTCAACATGATCCGCGAGTAAAGAGAGCCGACGCGCAGAATGTCTGGTCCGGCTCCCATCCAATGGAGCAATGTGGGCGCGAATGGAAACGCAATGGCAAAGATCAGGACGGCGAATCCAAAACCGATCAGGATGGATTGGACAGCGGCTTCGGCAGCACCATTTTGGTCATGTTCGCCTACGCGGCGCGCCACCACTGCCGTAGTCCCCATGCTGAGCCCGAACGCCACTGCCATCACTAGTACTAGCATGCCTTCAGTGATGCCAACGACAGCAGTTGAGTCCGCGCCCAGATGCGCGACAAAGAAGATATCGACAATGCCGAACAGAGACTCCATCGCCATCTCCAGCACCATGGGAACGGCCAGCAGCACGATCGCACGATCCATGGAGATGGCCGTGAAATCCTGCTTGGAGCCGAGAATGGCTTCTTTGATTAGCGCAAACCATCGGTTGGCCCTGGAAGGAACGGAAGCGGTGACAGGTGAACTCAAGAAAATCTCCATCGAACTGCCGGATGGCAGTCAGCGCATAAATTGGAAACGAAGCGATTCCCGCGGCCAGAAGATTGGCGGCGATTAACGGAGGCGAGGGTTAATAGAGATTTTCATCGGCGTAGATTGTTTTTTAACACAGATTCAGGAAGGAAAGCAAAGAGGACATGCTCCGCCTTCTCGTCTTCGCGCCCTTCGCGTCGTTTGCGGTAAAATCCCGGCGAGGATCCTGCCGATGAAAACTGTTCTGGCTGTGCTATTGCTTTCCGCTGCCGCACTCGCGCAAAACTCTGAAGAAGGCAAAGTAGTTCGCTATGAACTAAAGACCAGCGAACTTAAATACACTTATGCTGCGTCGTACAGTCCGGTTGCGCATTTGAAGTCCGGCAACATCCTTGAGACAAATACAGTGGATTGTTTCGGCAATGCCATCAAGAAGCCGGGCGACACGCTCAGCATGGCCCCTGGAGACAATCCGTTAACCGGACCATTCTTCATCGACGGCGCTGAGCCCGGCGACACGCTAGCGGTAAAGTTCCTGGAGATTAAGGTTGATAGCAATCAGGGTATCGGCGCGCTGGCCCCGGGATTTGGCGCGATCAACTCCACCAATTACACGCCCATGCTCAACGCGCCCATTAAAGAGAAGATATGGTTTTATCCGATCGATCACGCAACAAATACTGCTACTTTTCAGGCGCTTGATTCCAAGTTTTCCGTGAAATTTCCGCTGCATCCGTTCTTTGGCTGCATTGGCGTGGCTCCAGCCGGCGGTGAAGCCCGCACATCGGTGGTTCCGGAAGCTTTCGGCGGCAACATGGATTCACCTGAAGCCAGCGTCGGCAACACGGTCTATTTTCCGGTCAATGTTCCGGGGGCGATGCTCTTCCTGGGCGATGGCCACGCCGCCATGGGCGATGGCGAAATCGCCGGGACGGCGTTGGAAGTCCCGCTGCGCGGACGAGTACAAGTGCGAGTGATCAAAGGCCAGAAAATCAGCTGGCCGCGTTTTGAAAATGACGATTACATCATGACCGTGGGCGCTTACCGGCCGCTCGACGACGCATTGCGCATCGCTTTTACGGAGTTGGTCGGCTGGATTCATAGCGACTACGACCTTTCCGAAATGGACGCCTACGAGCTGCTATCAAAGGTCGGCGAGATCCACCTGAACGAAATGGTCGATCCCAATTATGTGATTGTGGCCAAGGTGAAGAAGAGCTTCTTGCCGAAGCCCATCTTGATTCACAAGTAGAGAATGCTCATCACAGAGGGCACAGAGTAATACTGAGTCTTGCACAACGAACTCAAGGACTCGTCGTGGCCCACGGTGTACCTCTGTGGTGAGGTTACAACTTTTGCAGGTAATCTACGATCTCCGGGCCGGCCCATCGCTGCGGGCCGATGAACTTGCGCAGAATTTTTCCTGAGCGATCGATTACGTAGGTCTCCGGCGGCCCGGTGGGCTGATAAAGATCTTTAAGTTTTCTATCGCGATCATGAACGGTGATGAAAGCCATCCGGTGTTCACGAATGAACTCTTGATAGTCACTCGCCTTGTCGTCATAGCTCACAGCGACTATTGTTATCTTGTCACCCATCCGTTTTTGCAGGAGATCCAAGTCTGGGATTTCGTCAAGGCAGGGACCACACCAAGTCGCCCACAGATTCAGAACGACAATTTTGCCACGGTAATCGTGTAAAGACAGAGTGCGATCTGAATCTTGAAGGGTGAAATCCGGCGCCGGTGAGCCGATCAGGCGCAGTTTGGGCTGATCATTGCAGCCGATGCAGCCTGCCAAGACTGCCGCCAGAAGGACCGGAATGAGGATTCGAAAGGGCTTCACCCCCTTATAATAACCCGATTCTGATGGAAACTGATCGCGCAAAACGAACGGTTGACGTCATCATTCCTGCCCGGAATGAAGAGGATTGCCTTGGCCGATGCCTTCAGTCGCTGGTGACCCAACAGGGTATTTCCTTCCAAATCACGGTGGTAGACGATGGATCGACCGACCGCACCCGGGCCATTGCGGAATCATTTCCTGGGGTGCGAGTGCTGAGCGCGGGCGAACTAAAGCCGGGGATGACGGGCAAGGTTAACGCGCTTGTCACCGGCGCTAAGGGCAGCTCAGCCGAGTGGTTGCTGTTCACAGATGCCGATACCTTTCATTATCCCGGATCGCTTGCGGCATCCGTGCGCGAGGCTGAAGATCGAAAAGTCGATCTTCTCTCCTACTCGCCGGAACAGGAAGTTGCCGCATGGTGGGAGTTGGCGGTGATGCCGCTGGTTTTTGCTGACCTTGTGCGAACCTATTCGTCGGAAAAAATCAACGATCCTGCCGACCCGACGGTAGCGGCGAATGGGCAATACATTTTGGTTCGGCGCGAGGTATATGAGGCTCTCGGAGGACATAGTTCGCTGCCACTTAACGTCCTTGAGGACATTGAGTTAGCTAAGATCTTTAAAGTTTCAGGTCATAAAATTTGGTTTCGATATGCTGCTGGCATTGTACGCACCAGAATGTATCGCACTTTTAGCGCCATGTGGGAAGGCTGGTCGAAAGGCTTGGCGATTCTTTTCCGTAAGCCCGTACTGCTGGCAGCACGGCGCGCACTTGAGGTCGTGACAATTGTGGTCTTGCTTGGAACGGGGCTGGGCATGGTGGTGCTAGACAATTTCGAACTTGCAGCAGTGTTCCTGGGAGTCGGTGCGCTTTTCTATCTGATTTTTCTTTTCCGGATTCGCCAGGCGCATTTCCCGTGGAAGGCTAACTTCATGGCTTTCATAGGGTTACCCATTTACGTGTCACTTTTATTGCGTTCAAACCTCCATTTCAATCGGCGGGGCGAGTTAACATGGAAGGGGCGGACGTACTCACAATCCGCACCCAAAGCATCTCCGGATTCATCTATTCGAAAGGGCGATCTGCGCTAACGATCTGATTCTGATGGTTTATTTGACAAGAAAAGCGGAATTTTCCGCGTCGCATTACTATCACAATCCGGAATTCACCCCGGAAGAGAACCTGCGCATCTTTGGCAAGTGCAATAATCCGCACGGCCACGGGCACAATTACACGCTGGAAGTTACGGTAAAGGGAAATGTGGACCAGCGATCAGGGTTTGTGGTGGACCTGAAAGAACTCAAGGAGATCATGAACCGCGAGGTCATCGACGCAATGGACCATCGCTTTCTTAACAAGGAAGTTGCGGATTTCAAAGACCAGATCCCCACGACGGAAAACCTGGCCATCAGCATCTGGCGACGGCTTGAACCAAAGTTGAATCTGGCCGAACTGCATCGCGTCCGGGTGTATGAAACGCCGGATCTTTTTGTGGATTACTACGGAGAAGCATGAAGGCTTACCTGACAAGACGGTATCTGTTTTCAGCGTCGCATCGGCTGCATTGCGAAGAAATGACTGCGGAGGAGAATAAGGCCGTCTACGGTAAATGCAATAATCCACATGGTCATGGCCACAATTATTCAGTTGAAGTCACGGTTTCAGGCCGGGTTGATCCGCGTACGGGAATGGTTTGCAACCTGGTGGACCTTGATTCCTTTGTGCATGAAAAAATCCTGGAACGTTTTGGCCACCAGAACCTCAATACATTAGAAGAATTTCAAGGAACCGTCCCGACTACGGAAAATCTGTGTGTTGAAGTCTTCGACATTCTGGAACGAGACTTTCATCACGCACAGATTGACAAAGTGCGTATTGAGGAAACCATGCTCAACTCCTTTGAATACGCCGGGGGCAGGGAAATCCGTTACTAGGGAGATTTTGGTGAAATCAGGAGCTGTTGTGAAAAAAATCGACGAAGCCTCACTGATATCCGCAGTAAGCACGCAGGAGCTGCTGCGTGAACTGCTGGTGCGCCTGGGTGAGGACCCCAACCGTGACGGCCTTCTGCGAACGCCGGAGCGCATGCAGAAGTCGCTGGAGTATCTCACCAAGGGCTATGAGCAGGACGCCGACAAGGTCCTGCGGGGTGCGCTCTTTGATGTGCCTTATGACGAAATGGTCATCGTTAAAGACGTTGAGATGTTCAGCCTATGCGAGCACCATCTGTTGCCGTTCTTTGGCAAGGTTCATGTCGCTTATATTCCGAACGGCAAGGTCCTGGGATTGAGCAAGATTCCGCGGCTGGTCGATATCTTTGCCCGCCGCCTGCAAGTCCAGGAACGTCTTACGGTACAGCTTGCGGAAACCATTCAGAACGCCATTAATCCACAGGGCGTTGGAGTTGTCATTGAGGCGCGCCATCTGTGCGTGATGATGCGCGGCGTGGAAAAGCAGCATTCTGCAGCCGTAACTTCACACATGCTGGGCAGCTTCCGCACCTCGCAAAATACGCGCGAAGAGTTTCTTTCCCTGATCCGCAATGGCAAGAACGGAAATTCGTTCTAATGCCGGCAAAGAAGATCGCGAAAAACAAAGTTGCGGTCATTACCGGCGGGGGCAGCGGAATTGGCTTGGCAATAGCAAGAGTTTTCGCCGCAAATGGCTATTCAGTGGTAATCACCGGCCGCGATGCTAAGCGGCTTCAGTCCGCAGCAGCGACTATCTCGTCCGACAAAAAGAAAGTTACCTGCGTCGCCTGTGACGTTCGGAATCCTGTGTCAGTACAAAAACTTTTCCGCGAAGTCAGCAAACACCACTCCACCATTGACGTACTTTTTAACAACGCCGGAATAGCTCATTCGCTTGCACCAGTCGATCAGCTGCCAGTCAAAACCTGGAAAGAAGTCATCGACACCAACCTGACCGGCACGTTTCTGGTCACGCGTGCGGCTCTGCCGCTGATGCGCGCGGGCGGAACAATCGTGAATAATCTTTCGGTCGCTGCGGTGCAGCCGTTTGCCGGCATGGCCGCTTACAATGCTTCTAAGTTCGGGGCACTGGGGTTCACTCACGCGTTGCGCGAAGACCTGCGCAAGAAGGGAATTCGCGTTCTTGCGTTGCTGCCGGGCGCTACGGATACAGAAATATGGGGCCAGTTCTGGCCGGACGCACCAAAAGAGAAGATGATCTCGGCGGAAACCGTGGCACAAGCGGTGCTGCACGCCGTTTCAGCCCCGGCGAATACTGCCATCGAAGAGATACGGATTGGGCCAGCCGCGGGCGTGCTGTAGTAGCGGTACCCTCTGACCTCAATAATCTTCAAAAGCGTATACATTTTTTCGCGTGGGCATAAGCTGAATCAGCAACGCTCCGGTCACAAATCCCCCGACGTGCGCCCAGAATGCCACGCCGCCCACAGGGCCTTTGGATTCGGTCAAAACAGATGCAGCGCCACTCAAGAGGTTGATGATGAGCCAGTAGCCCAGCACCAGCCACGCGGGCAGCCAGAACACAAAAAATCCCCACCACGTGAGCACGCGAGCCCGCGGATAAAGAACCAGGTACGCTCCCATAACGCCGGCTATTGCGCCGCTGGCGCCGACCGTCGGCACAGTTGAGCTGAAATTGAAAACTAAATGGGTAACCCCGGCGGCCAGGCCGCACACAATGTAAAAAGCCAGATATCGAAAATGGCCAAGACGGTCTTCCACGTTGTCTCCAAAGATCGCCAGCCCCCACATATTCAGCAACACATGAGGCAGGGAAGCGTGCAGAAACATAGAGCTGAGGAAGGGAACAAAGGCCACGGACGCAGGCAGGTACCCTTTCATCCATGCGGCCACGTGCTCGGGGACAAACGCGAACTGCATTTCAAAATCGGCACGGGCGCGGGGACCTCCAGAGACCTGCAATGACAATTCAAAAAGAAAAATCCCAATGTTGAGTACGATAAGAAAGTAGTTGATAAACGGTGTTGTCGATCGGGGAGCGTCGTCTCTGATGGGGAACATGCGATGGCAGCTTCTTCAGTATGATGCTTGATTCAACGGAGTTACTCAAGTGGACGCGGTATTGATCGTCGACAAACCTGCTGGAATGACCTCGCATGACGTGGTGGCGCGCGTGCGCCGGATCACAGGCGAAAAGTCCGTGGGCCATCTTGGCACGCTCGATCCCATGGCGACCGGCGTCCTGCCGCTGGTACTTGGCCGCTTTACCCGGCTCGCACAGTTCTATAACGAAGCCGACAAGCGCTATGAAGGCACGATTCAATTTGGCTGGGCGACCGACACGTATGATGCGGAAGGCCAGCCGGCTGGGCCTAAACAGTCTGTTGAACTCTCATTGACTCAGGTGCAGGCCGCTGCCGGGGAGTTTATCGGCGAAATCGCTCAGTATCCTCCGCCTTTTTCCGCCAAGAAAATTGCCGGGATCCCAGCACATCGTCTGGCGCGGAAAGGACAGCCAGTAGAACTTAAGCCCAAGCAGGTGGAAATCAAGTCACTTGAGTTCTATGACTGCCATGGCGAGACGGTTTCCTTCCGTGCCTGGGTCAGTTCGGGAACATATTTACGGTCGTTGGCGCACGATCTGGGAAAAAAGCTGGGATCCGGAGGGCATCTTGCCGAACTAAAACGGACCGCTGTCCGTGAATTCACAATCGACGAGGCGCATAGCCTGGAACAACTGGAACAAGCTCAGGCGAGCAACACGCTTGACGATCTTTTTCTCCATCCGCGGCTGGTGCTGCCGGAATTTCCCGCCGTCGTGGCGTCACCAGAAAGTGCAGCCAGAATCCGCCATGGCGGCGCGGTGAACCTGCCTGAATTCAGCAAAGCCGCCATCGTCCGCGTGTTTGCCGGGCAAAGGGAACTGCTAGCGATCGCACGGCGGGTGGCGGGGACGCTCTTTCAACCTAAAGTAGTACTTCAAGGTTAGTTTTACTCGCATTGAGCTTAGGACTTACCGCAGCGCGCATGCAAAAAATATTCTCCTCTCCTGTTGACATTCAAAAGGAGATGAGGTCTATTCTTGTGTTGAATAACAACAGGAAGCAGCCGACCGATAAAATGGCTGCGTGGAGCGTTACGTGAGCACGATGCGTGTCCTGATCTCGCGATTGAAAGGTTTCTTCGCCGGCCAACGGCAGGACCAAGAGCTAAACGATGAGCTCCAAGCCCACATGGAAATGCTGGTGGAGGAAAACCGTCGGAAGGGAATGTCAGCGGAAGAGGCGCGCCGTGTCGCCGGGGTAACACTGGGCGGTATCGCGCAGACTGAAGAAACATACCGTGAAGCTCGCGGCCTGCACTTTGTTCAAACTTTTCTCCAAGACCTTCGTTATGCGCTGCGGATGCTGCGCCGCTCTCCGGGATTTGCCGCTGTAGTTGTTATTTCATTGGCGCTGGGCATCGGAGCCAACACTGCCATCTTCAGCGCGATTGATGCGGTGATGCTGCGCATGCTGCCCGTGGAAGATCCACAGCAATTGGTCATGATGCATTGGCATGCGCCCAGGCATCCTCAGAAATACATTGGCGATCTGGAAGGCAGCGGCAGTGGCAATGCCAAAGAAGGGTACACAAGCTACTCATTTGCCTATGCGCAGTACCAGCAATTCAAGAATGAGAATCACGTATTCTCAGAAACGTTTGCCTTCGCGTCCAACAGTGACAGCGTGAACGTTGGAATCGACGGTCGAGCGGAAACCGCGGTGATGCAAGGCATCTCAGGAAACTACTTTGAGGGGCTTGGAGTCCAAACAATTCTAGGGAGACCCATCACTCCCGAGGATGACCAGGAATCCGCACCGGCGACGGCCGTTGTTTCCTATGAGTTCTGGCGGGGACGGCTCGGTGGGAACCGGGACGTGGTGGGCAAGAAGATCGTAGTGAACGCCTTGCCGGTCACGATTCTCGGCGTCGCGCCACCAGAGTTCTTTGGGCTGGAGCCTGGTGGAGCCCCGGGGTTATACGTCCCGCTGGCCATGTATTCCGCGGAACAGGCACGCCAGGGTGGCACAGACAGCGGTCTGACATACCTGAAAGATCCGAAAGTCTGGTGGGCTGGCGTGGTCGGACGCCTCAAACCAGGCGTTACCGCGGCTCAGGCAGAAGCTGAATTGAAGGTGATTTTCGATCAGGGATTGAAATCCGCGGTCCCGGTTCCGGACGTCAACAAGCCGACATTGCTGGTAAAGCCCGTTAATCAGGGCCTTGACGGTTTGCGCCGCCAATTTTCCAGTTCGCTTTTCCTGTTGATGATGATGGTCGGTGCGGTCCTGCTGATCGCCTGCGGCAACGTGGCCGCGCTTCTGCTGACACGCGCCAGCGCGCGACAAAGGGAAATCGCGGTGCGGCTGAGTTTGGGAGCTCGAAGATCGCGGTTGATTCGTCAATTGCTAACTGAAAGTGTCTTGCTTTCATGTTGCGGCGGAATCCTTGGTCTTGTTATCGCAAAATGGACAGGCAGGGTATTGCTGGCTCTGCTTTCCGGTGGCCATCGTATCAACTTAGAATTACATCTTGACGCAAAGGTGCTGCTGTTTACCGCCATCGCATGCGTCATAAGCGGAATATTGTTTGGGCTGGCGCCAGCACTTAGAGCCACCCGAACAGATTTGCTCACGGCGTTGAAGCAGCCGTCATCCGGCGCTGCCGGCGGGAAGATCACAACCGGCAAGATTCTTGTTGGCGGACAGGTGGCATTGTGTCTTCTTCTACTGGTCAGCGCTGGATTGCTGTTGCGGACGTTGAATCGCCTGGAAACCGTTGACCTTGGCTTTAACCGACAGAATGTTTTGTTGTTCACCGTGCGGCCAGGCCTGAACGGCTACAAGAGCACGCAGCTTGACGAGTACTATCTGGAATTACAGCGTCGGATACAAAGGCTGCCCGGCGTAGATTCAGTTTCGTTCTCTGACCGCAACGCTATTGGCGCCGGCGAAAGCATCACTTCAGCACAGATTCCAGGATACGTAGAAAATGGCGATGCGGCCAATTTCCACCGGCACATGATTGGTCCAGGTTATTTCGCTACGCTGGGAATTCCCATTCGTCTTGGCCGGGAACTGGGACCGCAGGACACACATGGCGCGCCGCTCGCTGTAGTAGTGAACCAGAAGTTCGCGGACAAATACATGCACGGCGACAATCCGCTGGGGCACGAGATTGTTTTCAGCGGAAAGAAGCCTCCGCCACGATTTCAGATCGTCGGCGTGGCGGGCGATGTGAAGTATGCTCGTATCCGGGAAGATGTGCCGCCAACTGTCTATTTCCCCCATACCCAGATATTTGCGGCCGTTGGCGGAAACCGTACAGAATCATTCTCATGGCCCTTCATGACCTTTGCCATCAAGAGCTCGCAGGTTGGGCAGCCGTCACTGCTGGCAGGCATCCGGCGGGAGCTGACTGCGCTCGATAAAAACGTTCCCATGGTGGAAGTTCGGACAGAAACCCAAGTGGTAGCGCAAGTGCTTTCTCTGGAACGGACTTTCGCCGCTCTCAGTTCCGCTTTCGGCTTTCTGGCGCTGCTGCTGGCGTGCGTGGGACTTTACGGAACCATGGCTTATGCAGTGGCAAGGAAAACGAATGAGATCGGCATAAGGATGGCCCTAGGCGCCGAACGAGGCGCAATACTCGGCATGGTCTTGCGCGAAACAGCGATGATCGTGCTGGCTGGAATCGCCGTGGGAGTGCCGGCCGCCTGGATTGCCAGCAGCTTACTCAAGACACGGCTGTTCGGGCTTACGCCTCACGATCCGTGGAGTATTGGGCTGTCTGTGGTGGCGACGTTGCTGGTTACAATGTTGGCGGGCTATATCCCAGCCAGAAGGGCATCAAGAGTGGATCCAATGGTGGCCTTGCGGTACGAATGAGGGCCAAGGTGAGCCAGGAGCGCTTGAACCGAAGGCGAGATTCAATGTCTGATAACAGATATTATGTAAACTAACATGGAACCCGCGATTTACGCTACGTCTTAGGGCTCGTTATATCGAAACCGTCAACTGCTACTGAATCGCGTCTTCCCCTCTAAGAATCGCCTTCAAGTCTGATCGAAACCGCTCCAGTGTGGCGATTCGTTCCGGCGTGGCCTCGATCATCTCTTGTTTATGGACAAAAACCTTGCGGCCTTGGCGCTCCACCAGCGGACCAAGGCTTTCTCCCATGCGCCAGCCGACGTTACCAAGAATCTGTAAACCGTCAGGTCCAGGGACAAGAAATGCTAGACAGCCATCGCGCAGAACGCCGATGGCCTTGGGAAAGCGCTCAAAGGTTTGCAGGTCAAAGCCCGCGAGGTAGAGGCGCTGGAGTTGGTGTTCGGGATCGGGCATGGAAAGAGTTGAGCCGCGAATTTACGCGAATAACACGAATTAACGTCACAAGTTAGAGTTCATTCGGATTCGCGAGATTCGCGTTGATTCGTGGCAAAAAAGGCCCCTACATCTTGTAGTGACCCAGATCCTCATCGTTCAGGCCTTCCAGCCACTTACGCAGATCGTCAGAAGAGATTTTGTCGGCAGCGGTGCTGGCCACCTTGGAAGTCTTCAGGACTTCATCTTCCACGTAAATGGGGCAATCCAGGCGCAGGGCCAGCGCCAGAGCGTCTGAGGGACGGGAATCGATGCTGATCACTCTTCCCTCCCGCTCCATCCAGATTACGGCGAAAAACGTGTCGTCGCGCAGCTCATTCACCACAATTTTGTGTACGTGAGTATCCAGGCCGATCAGCAGATTCTTGATCAAATCATGCGTCATGGGGCGTGGCGTGCTGACTTTTTCGATCTCTAGAGCGATGGCGTTCGCTTCATACACTCCAACCCATATGGGCAGTACCGTATCGCTGCCAACATCCTTCAATACGACGATGGGCATGTTGGTCACAGGATCCATCATCAATCCGCGAATTTTCATCTCTATTTCCATTGTCGCTGCGCTCCAAACCGCTAAGGCCGACGTTTCACGCCATCAGCATTTATGCTCCTGACTCAGTCGGCTCGGCACGCACGGGCCTCGCCGATTACGCGTCTTACGAAATGTCGCTGCGCTCCAAACCGCTCCAGGCCGACCTTCACGCCATTCAGCATTTATGCTCCTGAGTCAATCGGCTCGGCATGCACGGGCCTCGCCGATTACGCGTCTTACGAAATGTCGCTGCGCTCCAAACCGCTCCAGGCCGACGACCGTGCGTTACTTATATTATGCTCCTACGTCATTCGGGGCGGCGCGTGGCCGGCATCCCAAGCCACCTGCGCTAAACCATTTCGCCCAACAGACTGTTAGGAAAACTCCTGGTAACCAGCACGTTAGCATAACTACCCACAGCGGGCGCGGCTTCTTTCTGCACAGTAAAGTTCAACGTAATATTTTGCGAGGTTCGTCCGATCATCTGCCCGCGTGCTTCATTCGTACCTTCAACCATTACTTCCAATATTTGCCCTACTCGCTTCTCATAATTGACCCTCTGGATGTCCCGTTGCCGCTCCTGCAGGATCTGGAGGCGCTTGGACTTCTCTGCGTCGCTGATGCTGTCAATCATGCTCAGCGCGGGGGTGTTGGGACGAGGCGAGTACTTGAACGTGAAAACAGCGTCAAACTGGCACTCGTGCAGTAGTGTGACCGTTTCTTCGAATTCGGCTGCTGTCTCATTCGGGAAACCGGCAATCACGTCCGTGGTGATCGATAGCAGGCGCTTCGCGGCTTTCATCCAGGAAATTTTTTCCAGATACATTTCTCGGGTGTACTCGCGGTTCATGGCCTTCAGCACCCGTGAAGACCCGCTCTGCACGGGCAGATGGATGTGATCGCATAGACGCGGCGAAGCCTCAATAGCCTCAACAATATCTTTGCTGAAGTGCCGCGGATGAGACGTAGTAAAGCGCACGCGGTGCACGCCGGGAATCTCGCCGATGGCATACAGCAGCTCAGCAAATGTCTTCTTGCCCAGCGGATCGGCATAAGCGTTTACGTTTTGACCCAGCAGTTGAATATCGGTATAACCGAGATCAGCCATCTGGCGCGCTTCGGCCATCACTGAATCAGAAGTCCGGCTGCGCTCTTTGCCTCGCGTGTAGGGCACAACGCAGTAGGCGCAGAACTTGTCACAGCCTTCAATAATCGTGATGTAACCGCGGTGCGGGTTGGTCCGGGCGGTGAAGTCAGTTTCAAATGTGAGGTCGGTTTGGCGATCGTCCAGACCGGTAACGCGATTGTTCCCTGCTTCAATCTGTACCAGCATCGCAGGCAGATTGCGGTAAGAAGCGGAGCCCGCTACAAGCGAAACGTAGGGCGCCTTGTCAAAGATCTTTTCGCCTTCCTGCTGCGCCACACAGCCAAGCACGCCAAATTTCTTGCCCTGTGACTGGAGCTTCTTGTAGTCGTTGAGGCGATGAAAAACTTTCTGTTCCGCTTTGTCGCGGATGGAGCAGGTGTTGTAGAGGACCAGTCCGGCCTCTTCCACGGTCTGGACCTGGCGATATCCCTGATGCACCAGAGTGCCAATGACTTTCTCAGAGTCATGCACGTTCATCTGGCAGCCAAAGGTTTCAAGGTAAAACGTTTTTTCCTGCTCTGCGCTCACTGTTCCAGTATAACGCAGCAAAATAGCGGTGTTTGCGGTTATTCTTTAGTGTCTCTTCACTGCAAAGGACGGGAAGGTCACCAAAGAATTAAATGGAACTTGACGAAAAGGCATCGTGGAACAAGAAATACAGCGAGGGCTCGCACGGCTCGCTTGAACCCGACCCTTTTCTTGTGAGCGCTTATGATGAGTTCCTTTTCGGCACAACTTCCGGACTTGCCCTGGATGTCGCCGGCGGAGTTGGACGGCATTCGATTTGGCTGGCACAGCACGGCTGGCGCGTGAAGCTGCTGGATATTTCCGATATCGGCGTTCAACAAGCCAAGGAGAATGCGGCGTGCGCAGGGACGGCAGGATCCATTTCGGTAGAAGCGTGTGACTTAAATACCATGCAGGATTTAGGCCGGGAGCAATACGATCTGGTAATCGTGTTCTTCTTTCTCCAGCGCGAGCTCTTCCCTGCTCTAACGGCGGCCATCAAGCCGGGTGGGTTTCTGATCTATAAGACCTACACCAGAGAACAGAAGCATTTTGCAGGTGGTCCCAGCCATCCCATGTTTTTGCTGGAGCCGAATGAACTGCTGCGTGCGTTTTCAGCCTTACGCGTGTTGCGCTACCACGAAACGATTCAGGAAAAAGGCGTAGCGGAGTTAGTAGTGAGGAAATGATATTGATCGCTGAGGATAAGCCTGCAAGTGAGGGTTTGGGGTAATGGAATGAGTTGGGCAACCAGATATATTGAGAAGTTGCTGCAAGGGGAAACCGTGCAATTCAGACCGCGCGGCAATAGCATGAGCGGAAAGATAGAGAGCGGCCAGCTTGTCACCATCGTACCGGTCATGGATCGAGCGCCTCAGGTGGGCGACATCGTGCTTTGCAAGGTAAATGGAAGTCAATATCTGCACCTGGTAAAAGCTATTTCAGGAGAACGCTACCAAATTGGTAACAATCGAGGTCGAATAAACGGGTGGACCGCGCGTCGAAACATCTTTGGAATTTGTGTCGATATTTCGTAAACCGGGCCGCGCCATTCTGTGCGGAGCCCAAGTATGATTTCGTGATATAGAATCAACATCTCAACACCAATGGCAAAACGCAAAATTTCCCACGGCCACGCAGTCCACGGCAAACCCAAGCCACGCAAAAACCATTGTTTCGGCTGCGGGCATGATAATCCTCAAGGTATGAAGCTGAAGTTCTCACTGGATGAAGCTTCGCGGCAGGCCATTTGCCACTTCAAGCTTTCACGGAAATATACCGGGCCTCCCGGCCACGCGCATGGTGGCATCATCGCCACCATCCTGGACGAAGCCATGGGTAAAGTGAACAAGTTCCGCAACGTACTGGCGCTCACGGCGTCCATGGAAATCAAGTATTTGAAACCTGTGCCGCTGGGCCAGCCGCTTACCGTCACCAGCGCGGAGCAGAGCGTGGATGGACGTCGCCACATCAACATGGCTGAAATCAGCAATGCGAAGGGTGAAGTTCTGGCGAGGAGTACAGGAACGTTCATTGCTATCGATCCGGAAAAGATGTTTGCGCGGCAACGAGCCGGTCAAGCCGTATAGAGGTGCAGCGATGACGGAGTTTAGGGTCAAATCCGATCATCAATTTGAACGCCGCGAACGCAAAGTTCGCGTGAGTTTGTGGAGCGCAGTTGTCGTCCTTGCAGGGATAGCTTTATTCGCCGTCTATGGGCGTGAGTCTGCAAGTCCCGTGTTAATGACTTGGATGGCATGGCTGACAGGTTTAATTGTTGCGGGCTCAATCGTGGGCGTGCATGTCTTCGAGTTTTGGCGAGCAATTGACATGGCAAGGCGGGGCCCAGTTTTTGAGATAAACGAAACGGAACTGGTTCGTAACAGCGCCGACTGGCCAGCCGTGCGAATAGGATTGTCGGAAATTTGCGCTTTGCAGGAAGGCCAGGCCGTTCTGTTGGTTGCAAGCGACAATCCGCCGAGGAAGATAGCGATTCCGAAAGCGGTGGACGGATATGAGGAACTTCGCACAGAGCTTGCAAAGCACTGCTCGATAACGGTTATGCCAAGACGCTTGGCTTTCCCATTCGGTCCGCTTCTAATTTCACTCTTCTGCTGGGCGCTGGTGTTGTGGTCAAAGAACCGTGAAGTGGTCGAGGTTGCTGCCGCACTCGCGCTGATAATCGCCACGTGGGAATCCTTCCGGCTGATGCGATCTGCCAGCGGCGGACCGAAGAAACATTTGGTATGGACATTGGTATGGATAGTCCTAGGTGTTAACTGGGTCGCGGCAATCCTGGTGGTGTATTCTCGAGCCAAACACGGCTGGTAGACTGCTCAACCGTTCGGATCGCGATGCCTATGCAAACCTCAACGGCACATTCGCGGCGTCGAACAAGGACATAAGTTCTGCAGAAATCCTTCCAACCTAGTAAAATAAGAGTTTCAGCCCTACAAGTTTCGCCGTGACACCCCAGCGTGACACGGCGCAGGAGTTCGCAATGTCTAGATCACGGGGAAAGAAAGAAGCTACGCCGGCAAAGGCCCAC
>Ga0207700_10000930_pt1 | contig 16834 bp, 17 predicted proteins | sample LARL82metaG_FD_184348 | JGI IMG/M metagenome (GOLD analysis project Ga0207700, IMG submission 184348) | Corn, switchgrass and miscanthus rhizosphere microbial communities from Kellogg Biological Station, Michigan, USA - LAR L8-2 metaG... | ecosystem: Host-associated > Plants > Roots >...
CGGCGACGTTCGAGCCGGCACGGTATTTCGCGGCACTCGATTCGTTAGGCGCGATCGCGCCGGGCAAGCTCGCCGATCTCGTGCTGCTCGATGCGGATCCCCTCGCGGACATCGCCAACGCGCACCGTATCGCCGCAGTGTTCACGCGCGGACGCGTTTACGATCGGGCGGCGCTCGACGAGCTGCTGGCGGCTGAGATCAAAGCGGCGCGAGGCCTCCACGGATCGGCAGCTGGAGCTCGATCTCCTCGCGAGTGAGATTTTGATCACTCTTTTCTTCGACGCCTCACAGAACAGCAGAATACTGCCTCGTTAGGCACACAACATCTGTTTTCGCTCGCCTAAGCGGCGAGCCGTGCGCAGTGCGCGCGCAAACTAGTGTCGAGGCCGTGTCGCACGAATCTTGCGGCCGCCCGCGTCCCTTGAACAGCACTCGCAACCGGGGGTGACGCGACACCCGGAGCGAAAAAATGTTTACGACGCGCGTGACCTCCGTCGCGACGTCGTAAAGACGTTCTGCAACACTGCTCTCGCACCATCAATGAGCATAACGAGGCGGCCGGGCGCTGGCCCGCCTGACTCGGGTCGCCGACACAACAGCGCCGACGCTATTGGTTTGGTCGACCGGGAAGCACGCGCCGTCATCGACGACACTGATGACGGCGGCTGGATCCTCGTGTTGATCCGCGACGAGGCTGGCCGAGCGCGCGTGGAAAAATCCATACATGGCCGCTGTCGCGTCGTCGCCGTGGCCAGCACGCGCGCTGCTGAACAGGTGATTGCCGCGGCACGTTCACGTCCGCTGGTTGCCGTCGTCAGCGCGACCGACGGGCAAGGCCGCAATTGCCTGCCCCTCGTCCGGACGCTGACGCAGCTGCGGCCGCCCGTGCCCGTCATCGGTTATTGCACGGCCGATGTCAGCGCGTCACGCGACGTGCTGACACTCGCACGTGCCGGCGTGCACGAAGTGATGTTTGGTAGCATCGACGACCATGGTCGCGCCGTGCGGCGGTTCGTGGAGACCGCCGCCAAAGCCTGCGGCGTCGATGACCTCCTCCGCTCGATAACGCCGGGGTTGAATGAAGCACTGCTGCCATTCGTGCGATACTGTCTCGAGCACCCTCACGTCAATTCGGTCGCGGCGGCGGCGGACGCGTTAGGCGTTCACCGCAAGACGCTCTTCATTCATTGTCGAGGAGCCTCCGCGCCGCCGCCGGGCATCATCATGACCTGGTGCCGGCTCCTGCTCGCCGCGCAGCTGCTAACCTCGTCGCTTCGCACGGTGGAGGCAGTGGCACTCGATCTTGGCTTTGCTTCGGCGACCGCGTTGCGCAACATGACGAAGCGCTACACGGGCCTGCGACCCACCGAGTTCCGCGACGCCAACGCGATGCCCGCCGTGACGCAGGCGTTTCTCGCCGCCACTCGCACCGACATCGCACCATCGTCGTGATGAAGATCACCACGCGGTCGTGCGTGGTGACGCGAAGGTAACCTGGCGTGACCCGCCGCCACGTCGCGTGACACGCACACCTGCACGCGTTGGCCCTTTTGCCACGAAACATGCCTTGACCTGTCGACCATCCCCGATGGGGAAATGACAGCCGTTAGGCATTACCTGTTCGAGACGCGGGAACCCTCTTCAAAAGGACCGGTGGTGTATGGCCATTAGTTACGACCGCAGGGCACCGGCAGGACGTCCTCAGCAGAATGGCGCCTCGCGAGCGAGCGTCCAGAAGATGGGGGGAGCATCCGGCCTCGCCGACGTGCTCACCGTGATACTCGAAAAAGGCATCGTCGTCGATGCGTGGGTGCGGCTGTCGATCATCGGCATCGAAATCCTGACGCTGGAGATTCGGGCCGTGATCGCCTCCGTCGACACATATCTCCGTTATGCGGAGGCGATCGGGCTCACCGCCCTCGCCGCCGCTCCGCGACCGGAGCAATTGGGGCAAGGCGTCGCGACTGATCTGCTGTCGACCGTCACCGGACCGTCCGAAGACGAGATCCTGGCGTATCTCGAAGCGCATCCAGACGGCGTGCGACTCAGCGAGCTACAGGCGTACTTCGGCACCGATCGCACGAGGCTGGAATCGCTCCTCGCGCAGATGGTTCACGACGGCTCGGCGCAGTTGGACGCGCAACAGAGCCTCTATCATCCGACCGGCGTACAGCCGGCGACACGCTGACCTCGACTATCGTTAGGCGATGAGCGCCATGAATACGCTTGTTTCGCAGCCGGCCACGTACGTCTACGGCGTCGCACCGGCAGAGCCGTTCCGAGACGGGCACCCTCCGCTGAGGGTGCCCGGTATCGGCGGCCGAAGCGCGGTGCGCACGATCGTCCTCGGCGATCTCGCTGCCGTGGTGAGCGACGTGCCCGGCGTGGACATCGGCCTCAGACGAGAGAACCTGTTGGATCACCAACGGGTGCTCGAGGAAGTATTGAGACGCTCCGACGTGCTGCCCTTCTCGTTTGGCACCGTGGCCGGAAGCGACGAGGAGGTCCGTGATGTCCTCCTGCGCGACGGATACGATTCGCTGCTCGACCAGTTGGGCTACGTACAAGGCTGCGTGGAGCTGGAAGTCAAGGTTTTCTGGGAGCAGCAGCGGCTGTTTCAGGAGATCGCACAGGAGAACGACGAGGTGCGTGCCTTACGCGACGCGATCGCGGAGGCGCCCGATGTTACCTCGGCGGAAAAGCTCACGTTAGGCCAACTGACGGAAGCAGAGATCGAGATCAAATCCGCGTGGGAGGCCGACGGCGTTCTGGACATTCTCGAACAGCACGCGGTCGATCTGCTCGTGAGCCCGAACCTGAACGAGACGATGCTGCTGAACGCCGCCTTTCTTGTCGCGCGGGAACAGGAGGGGGAGTTCGATGGAGCGGTGTTCGGGCTGGGCGAAGCGCAGGCAGGAAGACTGATCTTCAATTACGTAGGCCCACTCCCACCGTACAGCTTCATCAACCTCGCGTTCGAGGGGGACGGTTAGCGATGGGTACCATCGGCACCCTTCTGCTGCTGCCGGTCATGGCCCCGGTGTGGGGATTCCGCTTTCTCCTCGAGCGGCTCCGTGACGAGGCTGATGCCGTGCTTCGCGACGAGGGACGCGCCTTCGCGGAGCTCATCGATCTGAGTATGCGACACAGTGTGGGGCAGCTCTCCGAAGAGGAGTACGCGCAGCAGGAGGCGGAGCTGCTCGAGCGCCTGAACTCGATCCGCGAATACCGGCACGACCTGCTGCGTGCGCAGCCTGACGAGGAAGAATGGCTCGCGTACGCGCAGCAGGACGAGAACGAGGAGGAGTGATGGTGCACGCCGAAGTCGATGCCCGGAACCAGCCACAGTACGCCGCGACGGATGTCGTCGACGTGACGCACGGCTGGTACTTCTACGGTATTACCGAACGTGGATCGCTCGCGCCGTCGTTGCTGGCGTCGTTTGGCGCGTCGAAGAACGACAGACCCTCTGTTCTCGGCGATGAGTCGCCGTTGCAGCTGGTAGAGCTGTTCGGTCTCGCGGCGGTGGTGAGGCGGGTTCTGCTCGATGATTTCCGGCCCACGGCATTCCGGGATCGGTTGCATAACGACAATGGTCTCGAGGCGCTCGTCCGGTGTCACAACGATGTCGTCGAGGCGATCCACGCCCGGCAGCCAATTCTTCCCAGCAAGCTCGGCGTCGTTTACGCGAATGCGGACGACATACTGTGCGCGCTGCGACCGGCACATGATGCGCTTCTGCGCAGGCTGCACCGACTGCAGGGGTGCGACGAGTGGGCCATTCACCTCTACGCAGACGAGGAGAGGATCCGTGGGCGAGTCGCCGATGCCGAACCGGCGGTCAATAAACTCCGCAACGAGCTCGCACTGGCCCGTCCAGGCCGGGCGTATTTCCTCGAGCAGCAGCTTCGCGATGAGCTGCGCGCGGCCACGGAGCAGGCGCTGCTGACTCATGCGGAGAGGACCTTCGATCGGCTATCGAGCTTTTCAGTCGATGCTCTGGCGAGTCCGACGAAGCCGCGGACGGATGCGACCGAGCATCTGGAGATACTGCGCGCGTCGTTCCTCGTTCCACGCGACATCATCCAGCAATTCGAGACGGAGGTCCAGCTCTGTTGCGACGATAGCGAGGGTTTGCGTTGTGAGTACACCGGTCCGTGGCCGGCGTACAGCTTCGCCGCGCAGGAAGACGGGGAAACGGTATGAAGGAAGCCGTAGCCCGGATGCAGGAGGTGACTCTCCTCGATCTGCTCGATCGCATCATCGACCAGGGTGTGATCCTGGCGGGCGACGTCACGCTGTCGGTTGCTGACGTCGACCTCATCTACCTGGGCCTTCGATTCCTGGTCGCCCCGGTCGGGCGGTTGCCCGAAATCATGACACGCGCGAGGCCTGCGGACCGGGGCGAGGTGGTCCGTGAATAGCGGGCATTACGTATACGCGATAGTGCATCGCGACAGTGCGCTGATCGCGCTCGCAAGCGACATCGTCAGTGATCTGGGCATGGTGCCCTGTCGCGAATTAGCCGCGGTGACGCGATGCATGCATAACGATGACGGCGCGCCAGCGACGATGAAGGCCGTGCTGCGACACGAGATAATCGTCGAGGCCCTACGCAACCGCTATCCAGCCCTGCCGGTGCGCTTTGGAACCGTATTCCGCGACGCCGACTCGATCATATCCGCCATCAGTGAACAGTACGACCTGCTCGTGGCGGATCTCGATCGGGTTGGTGACAAGGTAGAGCTGAGTGTTACCGCGCTGTGGACCACGCCTTCGTCCCCGGACGATGCGAAACGCCCCATTGACGACGCTCCCGGCCAGCATGCCGGTACCCGTTACCTGCGGGCGCGTGCCTTCGACCTTCGCCGTGACGAGGCGCAGAACGAAAGGGCGCAAGCCGTTTCTCGGATGCTCGACGACGCGCTGGGGACCCTCGCGTTGGAGTGTCGCACATCCCTTCTGCCAACACCTCGTATCGCGGTGCGCACAGCATTCCTTCTCGATCAGGGGAAGGTGGGATCGTTCCGAGCAGTCTTTGACGCCCTGCGTGGAACCCACGACGATTTGCGCCTACTCCTCACGGGCCCTTGGCCGCCGTACAACTTCGTTAGGCGGACCGACTCCGGCGAGGTATGGACGCACCATCGCCTCGGTGACTTCGCGCGGCTGCTGACTGACGCAATAGGTGAGCGATGCGGCTGATGGGCCGCTCCGCATTGGTGAACCATTCATAAACCCAGGAAGTCCATGTCGATCTTCAGCCGCAGTTCACCCGCTCCACAGCAGACCGCAACCGCTCCCGATCCGAGCGCACAGAAGGGTCAGCCCTCGAAGACGACCGATGTCTCGCCCCCGTCCGTACCCGCGCAGCAGGCCGCCCCTGGCGTCGTACCTCCTCCGGCGGCGCCGATCTATTCGATGCGCCCGCCCGAGGCCGCACAGCGCGTTGATGTCGCGGTGAAAAGCGGCGACAAGCCACGGGTCGCCGCTGACGCACAGCTCAAGACCCGAGTGGAAGTCGAGGAAGGAGTACGCATCGCGGCGAGAGCGACGCGACCCGTTACTGCGCCGTCCCCGTTTGCTCAGAGATCGCAACAGCGGTTCGCGGTGCCATCGGGGAAGAAGACAGAGCCAGCCCGTCAGGGATTTGATCCTTCGCGTGCCGCCCAGGCCGGCCTGCTCAACCTCGCCTGGAGGTGGCAGGAGTCTGGCTCGCCGATTCGCGCGATTCACGCGTACATGGAGTTGCTGTGTCGATATCCGGATTCCGCCAGCGCTGACGCCGCGGTGGCGGATCTCGTGGCGCTCTCCGACAAGCTCACGGAGCAGGGGCAATTTCACACGGCGCTGGCGATCTACGACCAGCTCGAGGAATTGCTGGCGTGAGCGCGCCTAACGGTGACCCGATCGACCTCACTGGCCGAGTTGCCGGCGATCTTGGCTCGCTGGATGACTTTGCCCAGGAGCTCAGCGGGCGAAGGCGCACCGGTGAGCCGCTATCGGAGGTGAGCGTTCTGCCACGGCAGATCAATGCCGATGAGACCACGCTGGAGAAGGATCTGGCGAAGCTCGTTCTGGCGTTGATCGACGTCATTCGCCGGCTCATGGAGCGACAAGCCGCGCGACGAGTCAACGCCGGCTCGTTGACCGATGACGAAGTGGAGCGAATGGGAGAGACGTTCCTCAGACTCGACCGCCGGATGACGGAGCTGCGAGCGATCTTCGGTCTCGAGGGCGACGACCTCGACATCAACCTCGGACGGATTCGCGATCTGATCTAGTCAGAGCTACCAGGCGTCCGACCGCGTGAACCGAGAAGGAGCTGAAACGGCATGACCGACAACGGCAATAAAGCGGTTCCAAATTTCCTCAACGGAGGCCGCCCGGAAGGGCGGCGATTGGCGGGGACGACACAGGCCGTATCGTCCAACCTCGCGGATCTGCTGGAGCGAGTACTGGACAAGGGAATCATCATCGCCGGTGACATCACGCTCTGTCTCGGCGAGATCGAGCTCCTCCAGATCAAGATCCGGCTGCTGATCGCGTCGGTCGACAAGGCGCACGCGATGGGGATCGACTGGTGGCAACACGACCCGTCACTCTCGTCGTCAGCGCACAACACGACAGCCGAGCGCAGTGAGGTGCTGCAGCGTCTCGAGCGACTCGAGAAGATGCTGACGCCGCTCAACGGCGAGCAGGAAAAGCAGATCTCGATGAACGGTGGGCGCAACACGGAGAACCACACTCCGGCCGGCTCAGTGTGATGCTCATGTGCTACCGCCAACTTCTTTCGGGAGTACCGATGCGGCATTTCCACCATTGCCTGACGCTGAGCTTCGTCGCCCTGCTCGCTGCGTGCCTGAAGACCCCCTCCCTGCAACCCATCGCGCAAGCCGGGGCCGATCTACTTGGTGCGAGCACGGGAATCCAGAAGGTCGGCGTGAGCGCGGAGAGCGCCGCGGTGAGCTTGCGCAAAGGACTGGAAAACCTGGATCCGGCCGGTATCAAGACGTTGCTGGCAACGAACGCGAGCCTCCGGGCCGAACTGGATAGTGTCGAGAAGATCTACCTCCGTGGAATGGGAGAGGGCGTCGTCGACATCACTGGCAGGAACGTGCAGGTGCGCGTCACTCGTACGGCGGGAGATCTCATCATCAACGCCTGGATCGACAACCAGACGAATCAGTTCTGGAGCGGGCGGATCACGAACCGCGAGCTGCGGCTGCCGGTGAACGTCGAGAGTTTCCTGCGCGACTATCCGACGCGGCGGTGTCGTGGCGAGGCGGGTACGGCTGCAAGCTCCTGTCTCGGCGTTGCGCAACGCATAGCGCCGGCGGCCGCTGATGTTCTCGTGCAGGAAGAATTTCAACGCTACCTGCGAACGGCTCCCGCGGCGGCGGCGCCGGATCTGCCACCGAGCATCGCCAACCCGCGGTTCGGAGGCTCGGGGCAGCACAAGGTGTACTTCCAGGTCGTTCCGGTGAAGGCGGACCCGAACGGGAACTGGGCGGCACGACTCGAGATCTGGCTCGTGGACAGCTACGGCAACGAGTCGAATGTGTTCGTGTACGACGTCGACGACCGCCGCTATCCCAATCAGAAGATGGAGGAGCCGCTGGCCCCGATTGTGGCAACGCTCGTCATCAAGACCGCTCCGGAGAGCTCGAAGTGAGACGCGACGTCATGCCTAACGGCAATCACCTGTCGAGGGAAGTGTGATCACGCTGCTGAAGCTCAGTCCGTACACCGGCGACCTCGTGGCGCCGAGCCCGAACCACGACGCCCGGAAGGCGCCGGCGATTGAAGGCATCGTCCTCCACGCGACGGAAGACGGAGGCGACGAAGCCTATTCACTGGCGTGGCTGCGCTCTCCGAAGAGTCGAGTGAGCTGTCACTTGTTGGTCACGCGCGGCGGTCGTGTCACCCGTCTCGTCGGTGATCGGCAACGAGCCTGGCACGCCGGCCTCTCGAACTGGCACGGGACCAGCGACGTGAACTCGATCACCTGGGCATCGAGATCGCGAACAGGAACAACGGTGAAGCGTACACCGATGCCCAGTACAATCGCGTCGCCGAGATCGTCGCGCATTACTGCGGTCAGGGGCTCTCGCTCGAGGACGTCGTCAGCCACCAGCAGATCGCCGAGGGGCGGAAGACGGATCCGCTCGGCTGGGATTGGGACCGTTTCCGTGCAGCGGTGCTGCAACGGCTGTGGAAGTCAGTCCCCTCGCCGTCGCCGGTGCCAGTGCTGGCGACGCGCGAACCGGATCTGACGGCGTCAGTCATTCCGAGTGCACAGCCTAACGCTGTACTGCCAGGCGCGAAGGCGGTTCAGGCAATCCCACTGCCGAAGCCGGTGCTGCACAGCCGTACACTATGGCTGAACGCGATGATGGTGCTGGCCGCAAGTGGCATGCTGGGAGGCGACGCGCTCGATCTCGCACACAACGTCGGGATACACCTGCCAGAGAACATCACCAAATGGGCACTCTTCGTTATCGGAGTACTAAACATCATTTTACGCTTCAGAACCAGCCGGCCACTCAGTTGCGGCCAGGCTACGTGTCCTGAGGCGCCTCCGCCGAGTGGACCGGGGAAGCCGACAATAATCATCAGGGAAGATCGACAGCAGGCACGCGTTGGAGCGGGTCAATCAGTTCGCTCGAATCGAGGAGCGGTATCAGCTTCGGCATGAGAGCTCGACGTAGAGCGATGGCCGTGTTTGTTGTGGGGCGAGTAGCAGATGGAGTAGTCCTTCTGATGGCAGCAGCAGCGAGCAGGACGTCTTCGGGACGTGGTGCGGGGTGGGTGGGGCGAGGCCAATTACCGGCCGACCCGGCGCTGCAGCGCACGCGTGGGGTTGTTGTTTTGCCGGCGGCAGGAGGCGTCGCATGGCCGACTGGTTCGCAAAGTTGATGCAGCGCGGGCACGCGCCGGAGCGGCCCCCTATCGTTAGGCCGGAAGCGCCGGGCGATGCCGCGGGAGCGCGTCGAGTAGACGTACGCGACGCTCGGTACGCTTCGGTCGTGCAACGCCTCCGAGACCGCGAAGTTGAGGAGCGTGATGCGCGCGAAAAGCGCAGCCGCTGGTACCGTCAAAGTCTGGAAACCGACTCCGGTACCGTCTCCGCCGAGGACAGTTCCTCATCCATTACCCGGCTGTACAAGCTCCGCACAAAAGTGCCCTGTCGGCTGACACCAGCAGCCGAGCTCCTGCTCGATCAGCTCAGGAAACGATACGCCGGCTGCACCGTCAGCTTTTCGCAACTTCCGAATCGGCGTCAGGCGGTGATGCTCACCGGCCGGGCGGGAGCCATGCGAAGGCAGATTGGCTGGGTCGAGCATTGCGTGCAAGCGGACCCGGAGCTCTGCAATGTGCGCGACCAGGGCCTGTCGGTGGAGACGGATGACGGCTCGATGTTGGTGCTGCGGTTCAAGTATCCGTCGACATCGGTACGGATGTGTGGCGAGTCTCGGTCGCCTGACGAGCCACGGGAGAGATCTCGAGAGTCACGCGAAGCAAGCGAGCTCGATCTCGCATCTGGCGGGTCAGGCGACTTGAAGCATCAGGACTTCGCTGAGATCCGCTCCGCCCTGGATCTACGCCGGTCGGAGAAAGAGTCGTCGCCGCGGCTCGTCTGGGTCACACGCCCTGAAGCGGAGACGATGAACGCGCTGCAGAGTCGAGAGTACGATGCCTTCTACCTGCGATTCAAGCTCGAGGTTCAGGCGGGCATCTGGAGCTCGCTCCTGGATCTGCTTTCCACTCTCCCCGGCTCGCAGTGGAAACAGGGCTCATGCTACACCGTCGTGCGCGCGCCGGACGCCGCGACGCGAAAGATCCACCAGCGGACGGTGGATGATCGTGGTCACCGCGTCGACATCGGCCAGGACCGGACATACGATGCCGCTCCGGCGACCGACATTCTCCTGCTCCACCTCGAGGGCGACATACTCGCCGATTTTGCGGACATCTACTTCACGCTCCAGAGTCTCAGCTCGAGCGACGCGTATTTCCTGAAGGAAGAGTTCTTCACGGTGATCCGTCGTTTCTGGACCAGTGCCCAGAGTCTCGCGTCGCGATACGGTGGCGATCTGCCGGCATTGATGCGGATGGCGCAGCGCGCGGTTCCGATGCCCGCCCAGTCGCCAATGCTCAAACAGGATTGGACAAGCCTTCGGCAGTACCTGATCGATCGGTATGGAGAGGGAGGCCGGAAGGCCGCTGATCTGCTCGGCCGTGGAATTCACCGACCGGACCCCGGGCGCGCCAGATGGCCGTTCTCGTCCTTCCCGGCCGGTGAGGTCAACGTCGGACTGAGAGTCATCTATCGACAGGCATGGAGGCACGTCGGTGCACAGCGCGGCGAAGTCATTCGAACTGTCCCGTTAGGCGCCCAGAGCGGTGAGATGGACGACGGGCGAGTCACGTCGCCAGTGGCGACTTGCGCTTCCGTGGATTTCTCGCGAGTGGTCCAAACCGCGATCGAGAAGGGCGAATCGCCGAGGGATCTCGAGCAGATCGTGGATGACCTAACGAAGGCGACGGTTGATTTGACGAAATGGCCGGTCGACCTCGATGGAACCGTTCATATCGGACTTCACGATCTTGCTGTCGTGAGCGACCTGGAGGCCGAGTGTCGTGAGAGCAGTCGCGACATCAGCCTGCGGCTCACCGAGTTTGCGCGGAATCTGTCATCGGGAATCGATGACCGAACGAGTACACGCGCGACGAGCAGCGTACCGGAGGGTGATTCCCCGTCATCGCTTGCGAGCGCGACGAACGTCGGCGACCAGGTTACAGCCGCCCGTGTGTACAGCACGATGCGAAATGTGTACGAGGTGCTCACGCGGCCGGTGGAAATACAGAACGTCGTCATGGTCGCCGAGAAGCTCCCTGCGCCGGCGGAGATCAATCGCTCATGGGTCACGCGACATGACTGGATCATCGCCAGGGCTTTGCTCGACGAGTCATTCCGTGATGCACTCGAGACGATTGGCGTTGAGAACGACGCACAGCCCGAGCGATCTCCGCGCGAGGTCGAACTGGAAGCAAAGCGGGAACGTCTCTATGACCACGTCAGGGCGCACATCCTTCACTATCAGGGCGCCATCTGGCGTCAGGAAGATCCGCAGAGTCGCAGCATGCGGTACCGGAAGTCGGGCAAGAAGATGCCACTGGACTGGCAATTCGAGGTCGAGTCGGGATCCGAGCTCACGATCGACGAGCTTGGCGATCGGCTGGCCGCGACAAGCGTGGACGGTCATTTCGCTGCATACTCGGGTGGCCGGGAGGCAGACCTCGATCGGTTGATCGATCCGGCAGGACTCCTCGGCTATCACGGCAATTACGCCGTGTTCCGGATGCGACCGGAATTCGGAGCCGAGGAGCTGTTCTCCATGCTGCACTTCTTCAAGTCTCCGTATCTCGGCCGGGATCCAGAGACGGGAGAGAGCGTCGTCGACGATCCCGAAAAGCTCCGGAGGTGCGGGGCCGCCGGGCCTAACGACGCTGAGATGCTGTTCCGCCGGGAGCGAGCGCTTACCATATCCGTGAAGACGGACGGTATGGTGATCGACCTTGTTCGCTCGACTCCGTCGGCGGCAGATGTCGAGATCGAGGAGGACTTCGAGCTATCCGAAGAGCCTGTGCGTTACGAGTTGTTCCTCGACCGGGCGCCGGGCGTCGGACTGCTGAGATCGAATACTCAGCCGGATTCGGAGGGTGAGCTCACCATTGACATGGAAGGTGAGGATCGTGAGGAGAGATTGTTCACTGGCACCGCACGGAGCGTTCGCGCGAACGAAGCAGAGCCGGTCATCCCCTGCCGGGGACGTGCAGATCGGTACTTCGCGGGCAGCGAAGGTGATTCACGAAGCGTCCGAGGGATTGCAGTCAACAGCGACGCAGCGCCAGGGCAGAGGCTCGTCACTGGCGTCGGCATTCAGACAGACGAGCGGGTGTTTCATTCGAGCGCGGATCAGGGACGATCCATTGGGCGGCCGCATGATTCCAAGGCGGAGCCGGGGATCGTCACCCGGAGCGATCGGGATTCGATCTTGTCGCCCGCCGCGCACAAGGAGCCAGTCGGCGGTGAGTCGGTGGCGCTCTCGTTAGGCAACGAAGGCGCGCCGGCGACCACTCGTCGCGTTGGCCGGGCTCGGGCAGTCGGCGAGCCACTGATACGCGAACCAGACAGCGGAGGACTGATACTGAGCTCGATAACCGGGGGCGGAGCCGCCCGCGCTCACGAGCGGGTGATCCTTGCGGCAGGCGATGCACAGTCGACACCAGGCCTGGTCGCAGGCGCAGGAGCATCCAACGAGTACGAGCACATGGTTCTTGCGCACGACGATGAATGGCTGAGGCCAAGCCTTGTTGTCGGCTAGCCCAGTCGATTCAGACCTGAACACCGTTTACTGAGAGGTCCGCTATGGCTCTCGTATTCCCCGTCGCCGCGCGGGAACAGTTGGTCGGCTCCGCCGTTCTGCTGGCGCAGCATGGAAGTCATCTGCTGTTCTGTACGGCGCTCCACATCATCGAAGACTTCGATGATATCCGAATAGCTGTTCCACCCCACCAAGGGAACTGTGCGTTGCCGCAGACGTATCCGGTGTTTCAAGCGCCTGCGCTCGCCGCACAGCTCGTAGCGAGCAACGCCTTCGCCGACATTGCCATCGTGGCGGCAGAAGCGCAGACCGGACCGAACACTCCTCTGCCACGCATTGCGACCGCGCCAGCACAGATCGCGGTCGGCAGCGAGATCATCGTGCTGGGCTACCCATTCGCTCCCGTCGGGTCGTTCCTGCAAACGTGGAGTCCAGGATTCGTCGTCGCCCTCGCAAGGCGATACGTGTTGGAAGGGGTGACGGTGGACGAGTTGGTCCTTTCGATCAAGGATCAGCCGGGACTTTCCGGCGCCGCGGTCATCGGTCGGCAGGACGGCGTCGTGCACGGTGTTCTGCGCGGAGCCTTCTCACCACCGGAAGTGCTGCGCGTCGGTCACATTCCGATCGCCACGGACTTTTCCGTCACCATCGCGACCAGCGGGTATTACTTGCACGACCTGCTCAAGACGGCGAAAGAGACGCTCGCCGCTCCCCAGTCCCCATCGGCAGCGCGCCAACGGACGGAGTCGCGCGGCGACCTTCCCCCCACGTTAGGCAGGCGCTGACATGCGACCACGGAACCTTCGCGCCCAGCACTCGTCGCTTCGTCGTTCAATGCAGCCCTTCGCTCCTCCGCCGGTGCCTGGCGTCATCTCGCATCGAGGCCTCGCGGCGCAAACGGTGCCTAGCGGCTCAACGGGAGCACGACAACCACCGCTTCCCACCTGTACTGTTGGGGCGCCTCCTGGTCGGCCGCCCGGCGTAACCCGACCAGCACCGCAGCTGGGAGGAATCCGAGGCGTTGGCATGCCGCCCGAGCTGCGGCGGCGCATTCCAGATGCAACCCGCGCCGCCGCTGGCGCCGCCGACGTCACCGATCAGATCCGCCTAGCACTTCGCACGGCGCAGGAGAAGCTCCTCTCCGGACAGCAGAAGCTTGGGACAACGACCGCTACACTACGAGGAGAACTCGCGCACAGGCCTCTGTTAACACATGACACGAGAGGCCACTGACCCACTCAGTGTCCTCTGCGTCCAGTCGCAGGCCGTCCGCTTTCCAGCGGCTACTCTATCCCGCCCGGAACACTCGCGCCGGATCAGCCTTCAATGCCCGACGCGATGGGACGAAACACGCCAGCGCCGCTGTCGCGAGGATCAGCAGTCCGACCGCGACATACGTGAGCACATCGGTTGGCGTCACATGGAAGAGAAGCTTCGACACGACGCGGCTTCCCTCGAGCGCCACACCCAGGCCGACCACCACACCGACCGCGACGATCGCCAGGCCCTGGCGCATAACGAGAGCGAGCACACGAGCGCTCGTCGCGCCGAGGGCGAGCCGGATGGCGATCTCCGGCAACCGTTGAGTGACTGAATAACCGATCACGCCAGCCAGCCCCGTCGCGGTGAGCACCAGTGCAACGGCGGCAAACACGAGCAACAGCGTCGTCGTCAGCCGCGGCTCGGCGAGCTGCGCGCCGCGAACCTGCTCCAACGTCTCGACCGACGACACCGGTTGCTGCGGATCGATCTCGTGCACGACGGCCCGGAGCGCGCGCGAGACGGGCGGCACGGGCCCGGTCGTGCGCAGGAAGACGCGAAGATCGCTCGAGCCAGTGCTCGCGAGTGGAACGTAGATCTCGTCCGTGATGTCCTGGTCGAGCCCCTTCACACGAACATCGCCGACGACGCCAATGACCGTGAGCCAGTTCCGGCCGCTGTCCGCGCTGATGCGCGTTCCAATCGGATCTCGCGATCCCCAGTAGCTCTTCGCAAGCCGCTGACTGACGATGGCGGGCGGTCCCATCGTGTCGCGATCAGCTCGCGTGAAATCACGGCCGCGAAGGAGCGGAATGCCCGTCGTTCGGAAATAGTCCGGGCTTACCGATATTGCATCCGAATGCGGCGTGCTCGCGACCGAGCCGTTGGTGATCCCTTCGATGGCGAATCGGATGTCCTGTCGCTGCGCGTTCGCGAGTGGCAGCGTACTCGCGAGGGCAACGGACGAAACCCCCGGCATGCCCGACAGTCGTTCGAAAACCGCATCGGCAAAGGCGCGCTGCTTCTGACCACTGTTGTACTTGGTGAAGTTGAGCGTGAGACGCGCCGTCAACACATTCTTCACTTCGATTCCAGCATCGACGCGACGCAACTCGATGAGGCTGCGGCCGATCAGGCCCGCGCCGACGAGCATGATGAAGGCGATCGCCACCTGCGCAACAACGAGCACATTTCTCATGCGATGCTCGCCACGTGTTGCCATGGCGCCAGTATTTCCCTGCCGCAGGGCGTCGGCGACATTGCGGCGACGAACCGCCTGTAGAAAGGGGACCGCCGCGACGAGTAGCGCCGTCACAACACACAGGACGAAGGCGAAGACGTATACCGCCGCGCTCATCTGGATCTCCTCGGCGCGGGGGGTGAGCCTCGTCGCCGTCACGCGAAGCAGGCCCACGCCTCCGCCAGCGAGCGCGACCCCGACCAGGCCGCCGGCAAACGCCACATACAAACTTTCTAACATCAACTGCCGGTAGAGCCGGGCGCTGCCAGCGCCGAGGGCGACGCGCACCGCGACTTCGCGCGAGCGCCGCATCTGCCGTGAGAGGCTGAGATTCGCGACATTGGCGATCGCGGCGATGAGCAGGAATGCCGCGGTTGCGAGCAGCAGCAGCAAAATCGGCTTGGCGCGGGATGTCATCTCGTCACGCGCGAGCGCCGCTCTGAAATGCAGGCGCTGCGCGGGCGGATACGCATTCTGGTGCACGGCGTGGAGTCGGCCGCCGAGCGTCGCGAGCTCGGCCTCTGCTTGCTCGATCGAGGCGCCGGGACGCAGCACGGCGAACGCTCCGACCATTCGCATGCTGTAATCGTTCATCATCACCGGCGCGGAGCGGAACGGACAGGCACCGGCGGGCATGAACATCTCGTCGTTGTTTGGATAGCTCGGCATCGGGGGCAGCACGCCGACGACCGTATGCACTCGATCGTTCATCGTGAACTTCGCGCCGATGACCGCTGGATCGCCGTGGAACTGATCCATCCAGAAGTTGTGAGTGAGCACGACGACGGGCGGAGCGCCCACGGCTTCCTCGCCCGGCAAAAAGGTGCGCCCGAGCATTGGCTTCACGCCGAGCAGATCGAAGAACTTGTCGGACACGACGCCAGTCTGGACGCGAAGCGGCTCCCCGTATCCATATAGCTGAAAGGACATGCTATGGTACTCGGCGACGCCATTCATCGTGCGCGTGGCGGCGTTGAGATCGCGAACCTCACCGATGGAGAAGCCATCGTCGTCGGATTGCGTCGACGGCTGGGTCAGGTGGACGAACCGATTGCCGACGCCGATGGGCAGCCGGCGGAGGAGCACGCCGTCCACCATGCTGAAGATGGCGGTGCTGGCGGCGACCCCGAGACCGATCGTGATGATCGCGGCAAGCGTGAACCCCGGGGACTTGCGCAGCGTACGGAACGCATAACGAGTGTCGTCGAACATGATACCTCCACATCGAGAGCATTAGCCGGTGCCGCTCACACGAACGGCTTGGCCAGAAGATTGAAGCGATTTCGGTAGTGTCGCGGCGAGACGCCGAATCGACGCTCGAAGGCGCGACGGAATGCGTCATCGCTTGCATAGCCGACGGAGCGCGCGACGGCCTCTATGCTGCTGCGGCGCGCCGCAAGTCGATGGCACGCCTCCGTGAGGCGTGCCTCCTCGACAAATGCCGCCGGTGTGCAGTCGAATCGCTCCTTGAACGCGCGTGAGAAATGCCTGACGCTCAGGCAGGCCCGTTCGGCGAGCGTCTCGACCGAAAGGTCATCGCGCAGATGCGACGGGATCCACGCGGCCAGGTCGGCAAAGCGATCCGTGGATTCGACCTGAAAGCGCAGCGGCTCCGAGTATTGATTCTGTCCGCCAGATCGTTTGAGGTAGACGACCATCTCGCGAGCTACTGCCAGCGCGGCGTCGGAGCCAAGATCTTCCTCGATCATGGCCAGGGCGAGATCGATTCCCGCTGTAATGCCGGCCGACGTGTAGAAGCGATCGTCCTTTCGGAACAGCGCATCGCGGTCGACGCGCAGCCTGGGAAATCGTCGCTGGACGTCGTCCGCGAACGCCCTTGAATACCTCCGCAGGGATTTCCCGACTGCATATCGCCCGAGGCATTGGGTTCCTTGGCCGCAAGCTCAGCGGTTTGCCGCAAAGGCTCGCGCAGGTTTTAGGT
>Ga0207700_10000931_pt1 | contig 16820 bp, 17 predicted proteins | sample LARL82metaG_FD_184348 | JGI IMG/M metagenome (GOLD analysis project Ga0207700, IMG submission 184348) | Corn, switchgrass and miscanthus rhizosphere microbial communities from Kellogg Biological Station, Michigan, USA - LAR L8-2 metaG... | ecosystem: Host-associated > Plants > Roots >...
GCATGCCAAACGCACGCAGGTTTGCATTCACTCAATTCGATGTCTTCACCTCCATGGCTCTTGAAGGCAATCCGCTCGCGGTTGTGCACGACGCTACGGGCCTCTCAGATTCCGAAATGCAGGCCATCGCCCGCGAGATGAACCTTTCGGAAACGACCTTCATCTTCCCCCGGGACAAAGCCATCGAACGCGAACGCGGCATCCGCGTGCGCATCTTCACGGTGCAGGAGGAACTCCCCTTCGCTGGTCACCCCACGCTGGGCACCGCATTCTTCCTCCGCGGAAACTCCGGAGCCAATGAAATCAGGCTCGATCTCAACGTCGGCACTATCCCGGTGAAGTTCGAGGAACGACCGGGTGAGCCTGTGTTCGGCGAGATGACTCAACGTGATCCCGAGTTCGGCGCGATTCACGACCGCAAGAAAATTGCCGAGGTCAGCGGCATTTCCGTAGAAGATATTTCAGAGGACGTTCCCATCCAGACGGTTTCCACCGGAACTCCATTCACCATGGTTCCACTGCGCTCGCTGGAAGCCGCGCGCCGCCTGCAAATCAACCAACAGCGCTCCGCCGAGTATCTCGAACGCACCGGCGGAAAGTTTTTCTTCTGTGTCACGCGGGAGACTGTTGACTCCTCGGCACGCGTTCACGCTCGCATGCTTTTCTATAACGGGGAAGATCCGGCCACCGGTTCCGCTTCGGGTTGTTGCGCCGCCTGGATGGTTCAGCATGGAATTGCGCGGCCCGACGAGCGCGTCATGATCGAACAGGGCGTCGAGATGAAACGTCCCAGCCGGATTTTTGTTCGTGCCTCGCGCAACAATGACAGAGTGGTTAATGTACGGGTCGGTGGAAATGTTGTTGAAGTTTTGCGCGGAGAAGTTTTCTTCTGAATGCACAGCCTCGCGCATCCGCGAAAAACAAGCTCAGGCACATACGTCGCGCTTTGGCAACAAGGAAATTTCCCGTTTGCATTCGCGTTACTTGCCACACCATGCATCCGCCGATAGGATTCATCTCGCTCTAGTCGATTATTCAACCAATTTTTTTCCCATTTTCGCCGCGGCGCGAGGCCGCGTTGGTAGGAATGCCCGATGAAACCGAAAAGAACGATTCTCTGCGTTGATGACAATGAACAGTCCCTCTCCATTCGCAAAGTGCTGCTCGAAACACGCGGATATCGCGTGCTCGCGTACACCGATGCCAAGCTTGCTCTGGATCGCTTCGCACTGGGCGGCGTAGACCTGGTCTTAACCGACCTCGTCATGCCCGGCGTTGACGGCTCCAAGCTGATCCAAGGTGTGAAGAACCTCTCTCCTGAAACCCCAGCCATCCTGGTTTCAGGGACTGTCAAAATCTACGAACACGAGAGCTCCGCGGACCTTTTTCTCGCGAAAGGAATGTATATGCCCGCGGAACTGTTGGAGCGCATCCGCGTAATGCTTGTCCGCAAGCGTGGTCCCAAACGCTCCCATTTCCGTTCCCAAGGAGCTTCGCAGAATCCCGCACTCAGTTGTACTGCAGCCTCAGCTTGAGGTAGTCGCAAAAATCGAAAAACTATAGGCGCGGGTCGAGAAAGAGTCGCGCCTCTTTCTTATGTGAACATCTTCAGCAACTCCGGCAGCGGCCCGTGATTGAGTAAGATAGTCCTTCCGCTGCCATGGATCTGCCGCGCCAAAGCGAGTCCGCCGCATCTGTTTCCAATGAGCGCGAGCAGTCGACCCGCCCCGAGCAGGTTTCCCTCGAAGGATTACATGGCACGATTGACGTTCCGCATCACCAGGCGGGATTCTTCCAGCAATGGCGCGCCTTCATTGGTCCTGCGATTCTGGTCAGCGTCGGCTACATGGACCCCGGCAACTGGGGCACCGATCTCGCCGGCGGCGCGCAATTCAAGTATGGGTTGTTGTGGGTGATTGCACTAGCCAGCGCCATGGCTATCTTCATGCAAGTGATTTCTGCCCGCCTGGGGGTGGTCACTGGCAAAGACCTTGCGCAGTGCTGCCGTGACTGGTTGCCTTCGTGGACACGCTGGCCTAACTGGTTCTTCTGCGAATCCGCCATTGCCGCCTGCGACCTTGCCGAAGTCCTCGGCAGCGCGGTCGCCATCAATTTGATGTTCCACATCCCCATGCTCTGGGCCGTGATCATCACCGGCCTCGACGTCCTGCTGCTCCTTGCACTGCAGCGCTATGGGATGCGGACGATTGAAGCGATTGTCTTGCTGCTCATTCTGACCATCGGCGTTTGCTATCTCGTCGAGATATTTATTCTTCCCCAAACTCATCCCAACTTCTTCGAGATGGGGAAGGCGATGGTGACGCCAGGTTTTCGGCATGCGGGAATGATCTATGTCGCCATTGGAATCATTGGCGCGACGGTGATGCCGCACAACCTGTATCTGCACTCAGCCTTGGTGCAGAGCCGCAAACTGCAGAAGGATGAATCTTCGATCCGCGCGGCGATTCGTTTCAATACGATCGACTCGACAACCGCTCTGAGTGTGGCGTTTCTGGTGAATGCCGCCATCCTGGTTCTCGCGGCGATTGTCTTCTATGGCAAGAGCAGCGTTACGGTCGCGGGCGGTGCGATCGTCACTTTCAGTCCAGACAGCGACTGGATTCGCATCGCCTACTTAACGCTCGCCCCTCTGGTCGGAACCTCCGTGGCCAGCACCCTCTTTGTCATTTCGCTTCTTGCCAGCGGCCAAAGCAGCACCATTACCGGGACCCTAGCGGGCCAGGTGGTCATGGAAGGCTTTATGCGGTGGCGCATTCAGCCGTGGGTGCGCCGCCTGATTACCCGCGCGATGGCGATTATTCCGGCGGTCATCATCATTGGCGTTCGCGGAGACGCCAGCGTCAACGACTTACTTACTTTGAGTCAGGTCGTGCTGGCCCTTCAACTTCCGTTCGCGATGTTTCCGCTGCTCCTATTCACGAGTTCGGAAAAGCGCATGGGCTTGTGGCGCTCGGGTAGATTTCTCTTAATTGCAGGATGGGGAAGCGCAATCCTGATTACCGCGCTCGATTTGTGGGGTTTGCCCGAGTCGTTGAAAACGGCGTGGCACGTATTGATCGGCAGTTAGGTCAGGGGTGGCCGATGTATAAAACAATTCTCGTAACCCTCGATGGCACACCAAGCGACCGTGCCATCATCGAACACGTCAAGCAGCTTGCCAAACTCGCGCAGAGCCGTGTTGTGTTACTCCATGTCGCAGACGGCTGGGCTGCGCGAACCTATGGTGGCGACGCGATCAGCCCCGAGATTTCCGAAGATAACGCGTACCTGCAAAAAGTTCTCGCCGAGTTTCAGCAGGCAGGCGTTGCCGCCAGTTCCGAACTCGCATTCGGCGATCCCAGCCGTGAAATCGTGCGCTGGGTGAAAGAGAAGGGCTGCGACCTCATCGCCATGAGCACCCACGGCCACAAGTTCCTGGCAGACATTTTTCTGGGAACAACCGCAAACCGAGTTCAGCACGCTGTGAGTGTGCCAGTGCTGCTGCTGAGAGCAAAATGATTGCACCCTCGGCGGTTTCAGAACTTGCAACTTTGCCATCCCGGGTGGAGGAACCTGCTTTTCCTGTCCTGCGTAAAAAAGCAGGTTCCTCCCCGCTGAAGTGGTTCGGAATGACATCAGGTGAGAGCAGAGCAATACACATATCCCTCCCCACCAGCTAAACTATTAAGTAACCCAAAAATCTGATTCATCCGACGGAGACCAGCGCTTCCATGGACAGCTTCCACTCGCGTTCCAAACTGAAGGTTGGCAACAAAGAATACGAAATCTACCGGCTCGACGCCCTCGACAAGGCCGGAGTCTCGACCAGGCACCTGCCGTTTTCTCTCCGCATTCTGCTTGAAAATCTTCTTCGCACGGAAGACGGCCGCAACGTCCGCGCCGAGGATATCCGTGCGCTTGCCTCCTGGAATAGCAACACCAAGTCGGAGAAGGAAATAGCTTTCACGCCTAGCCGTGTGTTGATGCAGGATTTCACTGGCGTACCCGCCGTCGTCGATCTCGCTGCCATGCGTGACGCCATGACCGCGCTCGGTGGTAACCCGTCGCTCATCAACCCGCTCCAGCCCGCCGAACTCGTGATTGACCACTCCGTCCAAGTCGATGAGTTCGGTAAGCCGCAAGCTTTCGCGCTCAACGCCGAGTTGGAGTTTATGCGGAACAAAGAGCGCTATGCCTTCCTGCGCTGGGGACAAGATTCGTTCCGCAACATGGCGATTGTTCCGCCGGATACCGGCATCGTGCACCAGGTCAATCTCGAGTTTCTTGCTCGCGTTGTGTTCGTGAAGGAATCGCCGGGGAAGCGTGTGGCTTATCCCGACACGCTCGTCGGTACCGACTCCCACACCACCATGATCAACGGCCTCGGCGTGCTTGGCTGGGGCGTAGGTGGAATTGAGGCCGAGGCCGCCATGTTGGGACAGCCTGTCAGCATGCTGATCCCGCAAGTCGTGGGCGTGAAACTTACGGGACGTTTGCGGGAAGGGGCCACCGCGACCGATCTCGTCCTCACCATTACCGAAATGCTGCGCAAGCATGGCGTTGTCGGGAAGTTTGTCGAGTACTTTGGCCCTGGTCTCCGCGATCTGCCGCTCGCCGACCGCGCCACCATTGGCAATATGTCGCCCGAATACGGCGCAACTTGCGGTATCTTCCCCGTCGACAAAGAGACGCTTAACTATCTGCGCCTCACTGGCCGCTCTGAGGAGCAGATCGCCCTCGTCGAGGCGTACTGCGGTGAGCAGGGTCTCTTCCACGACGAGGACACTCCTGAGGCTCAGTACTCGGAACTACTCGCTCTCGATCTTGCGACCGTGGAGCCGAGCCTCGCAGGGCCAAAGCGTCCGCAGGACCGCGTTGTGCTTTCTGAAGCAAAACAGTCGTTTGAGAAAGCGTTGCCGAACCTGATCAAGGCCACAAAAGCGGGGTCTCCGGCGGTTCCAGCCAATGGCAATGGGCACTTGCATCACGGAAGCGTGGTCATCGCTGCCATCACCAGCTGCACCAACACCTCGAATCCTTCAGTCATGCTCGCCGCGGGTATTCTTGCCAAGAAGGCCGTTGAGCGCGGACTCGAGGTCCCAGAATGGGTGAAGACGTCGCTGGCTCCCGGCTCCAAAGTTGTTCGCGACTATCTTGAAGCCGCAGGCCTCACCGGATATCTAGAAAAACTCAAATTCCACATCGTTGGTTACGGTTGCACGACGTGCATCGGCAACTCCGGCCCGCTGCCGGTGGAGGTGTCCGAGGAGATCGACGAGAAAAATCTGGTCGTTGCCTCAGTGCTCTCTGGCAATCGCAACTTCGAAGGCCGCATCAATCCCGACGTTCGCGCCAACTACCTGATGTCGCCGCCGCTGGTTGTGGCGTTCGCGCTGGCTGGACGTATTGACACCGACCTGCGTCTCGATCCCATCGGCACCGGCAAAGACGGCAAGCCTGTTTATCTTGCGGATATCTGGCCCAGCCAGCGTGAGGTCGACGAGGCGGTGAAGCAGATCTCGTCCGACATGTTCCGCAAGAGCTACGGCGACGTTTTTGCCGGAGACGAGCACTGGCGCTCACTGCCCGTCCCCAAGGGCGACACCTACAAGTGGGATCGCACCTCGACCTACATTCGCCGCGCTCCTTACTTTGATGACATGGCCGTGAAGCCAGGCTCCGTCGCCGACATCACCAACGCGCGTGTGCTGGCTGTCCTCGGCGACAGCGTGACCACCGACCATATCTCTCCCGCGGGTTCGATTAAGAAGGACAGCCCGGCCGGGAAGTACCTGCTTGAGCATGGCGTGCTGCCGGCGGACTTCAATTCTTACGGGTCACGACGCGGCAATCACGAGGTCATGGTTCGCGGAACGTTTGCTAACGTTCGTCTGCGCAACAAAATGGTTCCGGGTGTCGAAGGCGGTTTCACCAAGCACTTGCCTGATGGCGTACAGATGACAATCTTCGAAGCTTCGGAGAAGTACATTGCGGAAGGCGTGCCGCTGGTGATAATGGCTGGAAAAGAATATGGTTCGGGATCATCACGCGACTGGGCCGCGAAAGGCCCGCGCCTGCTCGGTGTCCACGCCGTAATCGCCGAAAGCTACGAGCGCATTCACCGCTCGAATCTGGTTGGGATGGGAATCCTTCCGCTGCAGTTCCTGCCCGGAGAGAACGCAGAAACGCTGAACCTGACTGGAGACGAAGTCTTCGAGATCACCGGCATAGCCTCGCTGATCGAGAAGTTCTCCTCCGGCAGTCGGGTGAAAGTTCGCGCATCGGGCGGCTCTGGGACGAAGGCCTTCACCGCACTCGTCCGCATCGACACCCCGCAGGAAGCCCTCTACTACGCCAACGGCGGCATCCTTCAGTACGTGCTGCGCCAGTTGCTGGCGGGAAGTAGGGAGACGGCGGGGGCATGAGTAGGTGGATTCTCGGGGTGCTCACCACGGCGGCGATTCTGGTACTACCTGCCTCGGCACAACGGCAGCTGGATCCCTGCAAGGGGCGGTTCAACAGTACCTATGACCAGATCCTCGATGCCTATTTCACAACGCTCTTTCGCTACTCACCGGCGAAATCAATCTGGGATAAATACAACGACTGGCTTTCGGCGAATCCCAGGAGAACCCTTAACGCCTATGTTTCGCGGGCAAAGAAGATTTCGTTCAGGAAGCAAGAGTCTGATGTTTCGGAATCGGATTTCAACGACCTGATCGCCAGAACAAAGGCACTCAACCTGACCACCTGTGGTCTTGAACCCACAGTCAAGACCGACGGAAGTCAGGTATTGGTGCTCGACGCACCGATCTTTGAGGTAATTCTTGAAGCCGGGAAGATAAGGGCCGGTGTGCTGAATACGAGTGGAGACGACGTTGTTAGCCCAAACCCCGATTTATTGAAGTGGTCCCTAGACGTTCGCGAGCATGTGTCCCCAACCAAGTAGGTGAAGCACATAGCAATGATAGTAGCAATTGTGATATCATTATATCTATGAGTTCTGTACCTCAATACCAAACTACAACTGTCCGGTTGCCCAAGGACCTCTACGAGCAGGCGCGTACGGCCGTCAAAGACGCCGGTGCAGCTTCGAGCATCAACGATTTCCTGGTCGCAGCGGTAGCGGAAAAATTGCAGCAACTCAGGGAACAGGAAATTGACGCGGCCTTTGCTGAAATGGCGCACGATCCTGAATACCAGAAGTCCGCAATCGAGATGGCCAAGTCTTTCGAGAGAAGCGACTGGGAAGCGTATCAAGTTTCGGAAGCTGCACAGAATGCACCCCGCGCAACCAAAACCCGCTCTACCAAGACCAAGGCGCGCTGACGTTTTTCTTGCCCGCCTGGATCCGATCGAAGGCAGTGAGCAGGCGGGCACGCGCCCAGTGGTTGTGGTAACTCGCGACGCTATCAACGCGAACAGCCCGGTGGTGGTTGTGGTTCCGGTGACAGACGCATTGAACCCCAAGCGCCTGTATCCGAGCCACGTTTGGCTGCCCAAGGCTTCAGGAGGGCTGCGGATGGACAGCGTCGCCAAGACCGAACAGATTCGCGCGATCGCCACCTCACGACTCGTGGGCTACTACGGACGACTTGGCCATGCTCAAATGTTGCAGATTGATGAGGCGATCAGAATTGCGTTGGCGCTGAGTTAGGCCGATTTCCGCTGTTATAATCACTTCTTGCCCTCATGCCCCAGAAGCGCCTGATTCGCTCCACGACAGTTTTGTGTGTTCGCCGCGACGGCCATGTTGTTATGGCTGGCGACGGCCAAGTCACGCTCGGCTCCAGCGTGATGAAGCATAATGCCAAGAAGATTCGGCGGCTGTATCAGGACAAGATTCTTGCTGGTTTCGCCGGTTCCACTGCCGATGCCTTTTCGCTGTTCAGCCGCTTTGAGGCGAAGCTGGAGCAGTATCACGGAAATGTGGGGCGCTCCGCGGTGGAGCTCGCCAAGGACTGGCGAACCGATAAGTTTCTGCGTCATCTAGAAGCTTTGCTGCTGGTTTCTGACAAGGAGCAGACCTTCCTGTTGAGCGGTCAGGGTGACGTCATTGAACCGGACGGCGGGATTGCCGCTATCGGCAGTGGAGGCCCATTTGCCGAGGCCGCGGCCAAGGCCCTTGCCGAGCACACGCAGCTCTCGGCACGCCAGATCGCCGAAGAATCAATGAAGATTGCCGGCAAAATGTGCATCTATACCAACGACAAGGTGACGATCGAGGAGCTGTAAAACGCGGGGGAGTAGTACCTCTCAGGCTCGGGCGGCCATTGCTTTGGTGGGGATCTGGTTTACGACTGGTGATCCTTTCGTCGCCAATCCGCAAACCCCACAACGGTTGGTGTAGTTCGTTCCCAGCGGGATCACCGGGATGAAGAACAGGGTGAACCACTTTTTGGATTCAATCCTGCTGTGCATTGTCGGGCGGGCGCATTTCGAGCACGGACGCTCTGTTTGCCCGAGCGATTTGTTTTTGGTCCGCCAACCGAATAGAAAGAACATATCTGCCGCTCCTGTTAAGGCCCGGTAGGCCACTCGCAGACTGTAGCACCGGCGTCCAGGGCTGGCAGGGGTACGACGGTTCTAGAACTGAAGGAACAAGTAATGGCTATTTACCTCCCCGCTACCGCCGAAGAAGAACAGCTTGCGCTGGATGAACTGACTCCGCGCGAAATCGTGGCCGAGCTCGACAAGCACGTTGTCGGCCAGAAGGACGCCAAGCGCGCCGTCGCCATCGCCCTGCGCAACCGCATGCGTCGTCAAAAGCTTCCTCCTGATCTCGCCGAGGAAGTTATTCCCAAGAACATCATCATGATCGGGCCGACGGGCGTCGGAAAAACAGAGATTGCTCGCCGCCTGGCCAAGCTCGCAAACTCGCCGTTCCTGAAGGTCGAGGCTTCGAAGTTCACCGAAGTCGGGTACGTTGGTCGCGATGTGGAGTCCATGATTCGCGACCTGGTTGAGATCGCGATCGACAACATCCGCGCCGAAAAGCTGGAAGATGTCGCCGACAAAGCTGAACTGAATGCCGAAGAGCGCCTGCTTGACATCCTGCTTCCTCCGGCGGCGCCATCAAGCTCGCACGAGCCAACAGGCTTTCAGCTCGAAGCTTCCTCTGGTGACTCTTACTCTCGTACTCGAGAAAAACTTCGCCAGCAACTGCGCGAAGGCAAGCTCGACGACCGCACGGTCGAGATCGAAACCCGTGAACGCAATTTTCCCTCCTTCGAAATCATCTCGAACCAGGGCGTGGAAGAGATGGACGTCAACATCAAGGACATGTTGCCGAACATCTTCGGCCAGCGCACCAAGAAGCGAAAAATGAAAGTCAACGAGGCTTTCGAGTACCTGATCCAGGAAGAGGAGCAGCGCCTGATCGACATGGACCAGGTCACGCGCATGGCGATCGACCGCGTCGAAGATTCCGGAATCATTTTCCTCGACGAGATCGACAAGATCGCCGGTCGCGAAGGCGGCCATGGCCCCGACGTTTCCCGCGAAGGGGTGCAACGCGACATTTTGCCCATCGTCGAAGGCACCACCGTCAACACACGTTACGGCATGGTCCGCACCGACCACATCCTGTTTATCGCCGCAGGCGCATTCCACGTGTCAAAGCCCAGCGACCTCATTCCGGAGCTTCAGGGACGTTTCCCAATTCGTGTTGAGCTCAAGTCGCTCACCATGGAAGACTTCATCCGCATTCTGACTGAGCCCAAATCCTCGCTGACCAAGCAGTACACTGCACTGCTCGAAACCGAGGGGGTGAAGCTGGAGTTTACGAAGGATGCGCTGGAAGAAGTGGCTCGATTCGCCTTCCGCGTGAATGAAGGCACCGAGAACATCGGCGCTCGCCGCCTGCACACCATCATGGAACGCGTGCTTGACGAGATCAGTTTCTCGGCGCCGGAAAAAAAGGGCGAGCAGATCACGGTCGATGCAGCCTATGTGGGCAAGATGCTGGCCGACATCGTGAAGGACCAGGACCTTAGCCGGTATATACTCTAACCAACTTCTAGATTCAGCTACAATCCTCGGCATGATCATGCGCCGTCCTTTTTTACTGATCGTCCGCTTGGTGTCGATTCTTTCGATCCTTAGCGGCGATGTGATCGCCCAGATCAATAATGGCGGCAGCCACTCTGAGGAGCAGCCTGTATTGGCTACATTAGCTCCGCCGGTATATCCGCAAATGGCACGCCTCGCGAGGGTGACAGGAGACGTAACCGTTCAGGTGGAACTAGGGAGTGCCGGAACTATTCTTTCGGCAAACATCATGAATGGAAGCCCGCTGTTGAGGAAGGCTGTGCTCGACAGTGCCCAAAAATCTACGTTCTACTGTTCTGGCTGCATGAACGGGAAACATGTGATCGTTTTAACCTACACCTTCAATCTTCGTGAGGACATTATCTGCGGTTTCACGAGGCTGCGTTCGGTCAGATGTCTTTACCTATGGAAATGCGGTTACCGGGACAACTACCTTCCGAGACCGCACGCGGTGGCGCGATCCGGGAATCACATAAGCGTTCTCGCCGATTCAGCGTGCATCCAGACTTCTTTTGCAAAGGTTTCGAGAGCCTGAGTTGCGGCGCAGTGTCGCCGGGTGACTATCGCTTCACTATTCGATGAAATCACTGCTTGTGAAATTGACAGTGCTGGTGCTTACCTCTGGAGCTTTGTCCGCCTGTGGCAGCCCGGGCGTACCCCTTCCGCCATCCCTTGAACTCGCTCGGCCGGTCACCGATCTTCGCGCGTCGCGAAAGGGGAGTACAGTCACACTTACCTGGACGGCCCCGACTCGCACCACTGATGGGCACAATATCCGTCACCCTGGTCCCACGGAGATCTGCCGCGCCGCTGACACCCTGAAGCAGTGTGGAACGCCTCTGGCCGAACTCGCGCCGCTCAAGAACGTTAACGAAAAGCAGACCTCATTCCCGACCTACACTGACACGCTCTCGAGTTTCTCTTCGGACGCAAACGCGAAGCTTGTGTACGCGGTGCAGATCCGAAACTCCTATGGCAAGACGGCGGGCGTGTCCAATGAAGTCGAAGTTCCTGCAGTCCCGACTCTTCCGGCGCCGGAAAACCTGCAATCGCAATTAGCTGGCGAGGGTGTGCACTTGAGTTGGTCGGCAGCTGACAACGTTCCCCAAGTCCCAGGATTACGCTTCGTTTATCGCATCTATCGTCGAGAGATCAACAGCAAGGCACAAACAGTGGCAGGAGAAGTGCCCGCTCAAGCCGATGCTACACCTGCATTTCTCGATAGCAGCCTTGAATGGGAAAAGACGTACCAATACCACGTCAGCGTTGTTAGCTTGATCACACAGGCTCAAGGTTCCGAGCAACAGGTGGAAGGAGACGACACCGCGGAGATCACCGTCATCGCCCACGATATATTCCCACCCGCAACCCCCACGGGACTGCAGGCGGTTTTCAGTGGGCCCGGGCAGAAACCCTTTATCGACCTGGTCTGGGCCCCCGATACCGACGCCGATCTCGCGGGATACAACGTCTATCGTTCTGAGCCAGGTGGCGAGCCGCGGAAGCTCAACCCCGAGCCGGTGAAGTCGCCGGCATTCCGCGACGATGCGGTTCTCGCCGGCCACGAATATACCTACTCAGTCTCAGCCATTGATGTTCGAGGAAACCAGAGTCCGCATTCTGAGCCCGCAGAGGAGAAGGTTCCGGAGCAATAAATCCGCGCGCTTGAAGGACGACCGAAGGCCGACGACCGACGACTAAAACATCCAGCTCCATACCAGTGCAATTGCCGCTACAGTGACGGCGGCCGTCGTGAACCATCCCAACGCCTTTAGCCATCGCCCATTAGAATGTGAACCGATGATCTTCGTGTTCGTCACTGCCAGCATGAGCACAATCATCAACGGCGCTGCTAGGAGTCCCATAATTAGCGACGCCCAATACAGCGCCGACATCACGTGAATGCCTGAAATACCAATGCCAATCGCCACTCCGGTCGAGAGCGCAATCACCGCATAAAACTCCGGCGCACCTTGGGGCGATTTTCGCAGCCCATGACTCCACCCAAAAATCTCTGCGAGCGCATGGGCAGGTCCCGTCGTGAGCACCGGCACCGCCAGCACTCCCGCGCCAATGATTCCCAGCGCGAATAGCACGCTGGCGAAACGCCCAGCCAGCGGCCGCAAAGCTTCTGCCGCCTGAGCTGCATCCTCGATCCTTTGTCCGGAGTGGAACAGCGTTGCCGCAGTGCACAGGATTACGAAGTACATGATGAGGTTGGAAAAGAACATTCCTGCGTTGGCGTCCCACGCACTAGAGCGAAGCGCTCGGCCGTGATCGTGCTCCCGCCGCAACACGAGATGTTGCTCTACTTTCTGGCTAGACTCCCAGAAATAAACGTAAGGCGACAATCTGGTGCCAATCAATGCCACCAGCATCGCCAGATATTCGCGCGTGAAATGGATTTTTGGGATCACGGTCGCCCATAGGAACTCTGACGCGTGTGGATGTGCCAGGAAAGCAGCCCCCATGTATGCGAACAGCGCCAGCGCCAAGCCGGCAAAGAGCTTCTGCAGCAGTTGATACGATCCCCAAGTCTGGATGAAGAGAATGATGACCGCAATCCCAACAGTAATTCCCGTGACCGGCACCGGTAGGAACAGTCGCAGGGCGGCCGCGATCGCGCCGATGTCAGCACCGGCCTCAATGATGTTCGCCACTAACACTCCGCTGATCAGAACGTACAGCAGCCAACGCGGATAGTAGTCCCGAATGATCGCAGCGATGCCTTTTCCAGTGAGCAGGCTCAGCTTGGAGCAGAGATATACCGTTGCCGCCATCATCGGGAAGGTGAGGGGAGCAGTCCACAAGAACGAAAACCCAAACGTGGCTCCGGCCTGCGCGTAAGTCCCTACCGCGCACGGATCGTCATTCGCGGCGCCGGTAATGATTCCCGGCAGAACGGAACGCAGGGGGAATGGTACCCGCGTGCTTATCTTCCGTTTTTCAACCAGAGCAAGACCCGATCGCGAGCCCGAATCATCGTGCGCGAGTCTGTTGGAGAGAGGAGCCAGAGTAAGGGACCATCGAAATAGATTTAGTGCCGCACGTCTAGGATGCTGACACCGTTATCCGGTTTGCATGCTGCTGGTTTGGCAGCGCTTCTGATAGTCTGTCCCTCGATAAGTTCGGCGCCAAACAGTAGCTCGCTGCGCAAATCTTGATTCCACAGAAACTCGCTAAATGAATGCTTTTCACGGCGTCACTCCCATTCTTAACGTCAAGAACGTCCCCGCTTCTATCGAGTACTACGTCAACAAACTGGGTTTTAGCAAGCGATGGGATTGGGGCGAGCCTCCAACGTTCGGCTGTGTCGCTCGCGACAAGGTTTCCATTTTTCTGTGCGAGGGGACTCAGGGCCAACCGGGCACGTGGATGATGATTTTTCTCGACGAGGTCGACGCCCTGTACCAGGAGTGCAGCCAACGAGGAGCGAAGATTCTGAAGCCGCCCACAAATATGCCCTGGGGGACTCGGGAAATGAACGTTGAAGACCCCGACGGTCACCGGATTCGTTTTGGAAGCGACGCCACCGGCCCCGCTGATCCCGCAGAGGTTGGGCGTTACTGGAACGAACTCCAGTTTCCTGACCGATGAGGCGGAATCTCGGCGTGAAACAGCTTGGCTTCGGGAACGCGCTCCCGCGCTCCTTCTTCAACCGCGACCCCCGCGTCATGGGTCCTGATCTGCTCGGTAAAGTTCTCATTCGTCGCCTGGGGCGCAAATTGCTCGCGGCTCGCATTGTCGAAGTCGAAGCCTATCTCGGCGCCGAAGATCCCGCCGCTCACGCATCGATCGGGAAGACTCCGCGCAACGCGGTTCTCTTCGGACCTCCTGGACACGCATACGTCTACTTCATCTACGGCAATCACTACTGCCTGAACGTCTCATGCCTGCCCGATGGAACTCCGGGCGGGATTTTGTTTCGCGCGTTGGAACCGCTTAATGGCATTCCCGAGATGTACAAGCTGCGCGGAATCGAAAAAGGCTCCGATCCCCGCAAGCTCACATCAGGTCCGGGACGCCTTGCCGCGGCCTTCGGAATCACGCGCGAGCGCGACAACGGCAAGGACCTGACCAGTTCGCGCTCCGATCTCTACATCGCCGAAGATGACACACCGCCGCCGGAAGTGCGAATCACCAAAAGAATTGGAATCACTAAAGCGGCCGACATGCCGCTCAGGTACATCGTGGCAGGGAATAGATTCGTGTCGGGAAAGACAACAGTGTGAGGAGAGTTCAGATTTCCGAGGTTTCAAGGTTGAAAGGTTTCGAAAGTATCCCAGGTTTCAGAAGTTCCCTGATTCCATTGCTGTCTCTGACACCCGAAATCAGAGAACCTAAAACCTGAAACCTGAGACCTGGCTTCCTATCCGCCCTTCTTTAATTCCACCAGCACTTGCCGCGCAATCTCTTTCAGCGTCTCGAATACGCCCTGGCCCTGGAAGGCCACGGCCTCAATGACTGGTTCGCCTTTGCGCTGCAACTCGCGCGAGAGTGCATCGACGGGAAGCACATTCGGCAGGTCTCGCTTATTCAGTTGCAGCACATACGGAATGTTGTTGAAGTTGTATCCGTGCTCCTTCAGGTTCGACATCAGGTTGTCGAGCGCCTCGGCATTGGCGTCCATGCGCTCCTGCTGGGAGTCGGCGACGAACACAATCCCATCCACGCCGCGCAGGATCAGCTTGCGGCTGGCATCGTAAAACACCTGCCCGGGCACGGTGTACAAATGAATGCGAGTTTTAAAGCCCCTGACGGTACCAAGATCCAGCGGCAGGAAGTCGAAGAACAAGGTTCGCTCGGTCTCGGTGGCGAGCGAAATCATTTTGCCCTTTTGCTGCTCGGCGGTCGTCTGATAAATGTGCTGAAGGTTGGTGGTCTTCCCGCCAAGGCCCGCGCCATAGTACACGATCTTGCAATTGATCTCGCGGGCTGCGAAATTGATGAAGCTCAAGACTTTCCTCAGACGACGGATCGACCCTGGTTCCCTCTACTCCCCCGCAAGCTGCTGATAATGCGGGCCAAGCCTCTCCGCTGGATTTTTGGCTGTAACAATGGTTTATACCACAGCAGAGCACCCCAAGCGTGATTACCGCCGTTACCGTTTAAGGCTCTGGCCCTTCATGAATTATCGAACCGGCGGCGTTGGATAATACCCATCGGGCGCTTCGACGTTCACGCAAGGACGAATCGAGGACCGGCAGCTTGGGCGATCCACCAGAATTTCCCAGCTGCGATACCCGCCAGTTGGCGGCAGATTCGTCTTGTAGCCGAGAGTGTACTGATTCCGGGCATTCCCCATTGCCTCAGAATAAGCGTCCTCGATTCCAGTGCGCGTGAGTTCATTGAAAACCTGCCCGCCCGTGGTTGCGTTGACGTATTTCGGAAGGATGTCCGAGTACCCGAACCGGGGCAGGTGCAATTTTGAGAGGGAGCGGTACCCAGGCACTCCGGACGAGACCCCGAGTGCGTACACCATGATGTTATTGCTCAGCAGCACGCGAAGCACATCGCGATAGCTGGCATTACTGCGATATTCGCGCCCATCGCTAATCACAAAAATAACTTTTCGTCTGGTCTTGTCGCGCTTCGCCAGATCCGCTGCCGCTCGCAATATCGCATCATTCATCACACGCGCGGGTTGCGGCGCCCCAATGGTTCTCGGTTGCGCGGGATCCACCGGCACTCCATTGATTACGGGGCCACCCGCCGCGATCGGACCGCTGGTCACTGGCGGGCCATTATTTTCGCCGCGCACGGCCTCCAGTTCATCGAGCTTTGCCGTCAGCGCCGGACCCACCGCTCCCCATCCAGTCAACTGAGAGACTGTATTGCTGTAGGTGTAAATGGACAGTTCGTCGAACTGGCTGAAGGCGCCTTCCAGAGCAGGAAACGTGCGATTGACCTTTTGCAAGTCAACGTCCTTCATCCCCAGGTCGAGTACCACGGCCGCGGAGATCGCGAATGGGTCGGAGGTGAACAAGTTGAGCTTCTGCTTCTTCCCACTTTCAAGAACGGTGAAATCTTTCGCCGTCAACCCCGGCACCAAGTGGCCAGCTTCGTCGGTTACGGTCACCGGTATGACCACCTGATTCGTTTGAACAATGATGGTGGGAATGTCGTCCTGTCCCGGTACCGTCTCCTTCGTCGCCCCACCCTCCGGCACCGTACGTATGTTGACCGGCGGTTTCTGGCTCCTTCCTTGCCCTTGCGGCACCGGACTGGCGTTTTCGCTTGCCGGGGACTGCTGATCCGGCGATTCTTGCTTAGGCGCCGGTTGCTGAGGCGGCTGAGATTGTTCGGGGGGGGCATTCTCCGGCGGTGCCTGCTGCGTGCTGGGAGGAGGCGTCGGCAACGGCTTTGCTGGTTGCACCGTAGATGGTGCATCCGGGATGTTTTGGTCCTGCTGTGGCGCGGCCGACGCGCCGCCAGCAGCCGCTGAATTCGGTGTCCCACCGTTTTGCCCGTGCAAGAACGCGATACTCAGACCAAGCAGCGTAACCGCTCCCGAAAACGCCAGAACCCGCCGAAATTTTCCGCCCAAATTAGGCAATCCGACCTCGCGTTTCTATGGAGTGGGATGCAAGGGTAAGTAGTTTTGGTGCATCTAACCCGTAGAGAGATAGACTACCAGAAACCCCTGGGGACAAATTCTATGCTTCCGACCCTCCGTTCGCGCTACGTACAGGTTCTTTTCACCCTGCTCGTCTTCATAGCGGGAACGATTCATCCCTATGCGCAAGACGTCCAGATGGTCCCTGACCAGA
>Ga0207700_10000935_pt1 | contig 16792 bp, 14 predicted proteins | sample LARL82metaG_FD_184348 | JGI IMG/M metagenome (GOLD analysis project Ga0207700, IMG submission 184348) | Corn, switchgrass and miscanthus rhizosphere microbial communities from Kellogg Biological Station, Michigan, USA - LAR L8-2 metaG... | ecosystem: Host-associated > Plants > Roots >...
GACATCTTCTGGCTGGAGGAGCCGCTGCCGGCCGAGGACATCCAGGCCTACGCGCGGCTGCGGTCCGCCATCGACATCCCGGTGGCGGCCGGTGAGAGCCTGTACACCGAAGCACAGTTCCGGGACGTGCTGCTGGCCGGCGCCGTCGACTACCTCCAGCCGAACGTCTGCCGGGTCGGCGGCATCACCCCATTCCTGCGCATCGCCCGCCTCGCCCGGCTGTTCGGCGTTCCGGTCATGCCGCATCTTCTGCCCGAAATCTCGGGGCAGCTGGCCCTGTGCCTGCCGCTGCCGGCCATGATCGAGGACATCGACGAGGGATCCTTCGCCGCGCTCGGCGCGCTGGCCGAGCCCAGCGGGGTGGTGATCACCGGCGGCAGCCTGGAGGCGCAGACTCGGCCGGGGCACGGGCTGGTCTTCGCCACCGATGCCCTCGAGGACGTAACCGTGAGACAAGGAGGACAGGATGGACCATGACGAGGCGCGGACGCGGCTGCTGGCCGAACGGACCGAGGTGGCGGACCTGCTCGCCGGCACCGAGTCGTCGGCGCGGGAGGACCGGGAGACAGAGGTCGAGGACGCTCAGGTCTACGATTCTGACGCCGCGCCAGACCTGGTCGCCGAAGGCATGGACGACGCCATCGCGGACAGCCTGCGGGAGCGCATGGCCGCCCTCGACCGGGCCCTGAAGCGGCTGGACGACGGGACCTACGGGCGCTCGGTCCGCAGCGGGCTGCCGATTCCCGACGAGCGGCTGGAGGCGGATCCGGCGGCCGAGCTCACCGTCGAGGAGGCCCGGGCGGCCACATGACCGCGGCCCGGCCGCCGTCCGCGCCGCCGCCGCCGGCGCCCGGCATCGCGGATGCTGCGCGGAGGCGCGGGGGATAGCGTCCTGGACTGATGGCGACCGCTGCGCGTAGAGGAGGAATTCCCGTGTCTCCACGGCCACCGCTGCCGCCCTTTACCGAAGAGACCGCGCGGCAGAAGGTCCAGGCGGCCGAGGACGCCTGGAACACCCGCGACCCCGAGCGGGTCGCGGGCGCCTACTCAGAGGACTCGGTCTGGCGCAACCGGGACGAGTTCCTCACCGGCCGGGCCGAGATCGTCGAGTTCCTGCGCCGCAAGTGGGCCCGCGAGCTCGACTACGCGCTGCGCAAGGACCTGTGGTCATTCCACGGCAACCGGATCGCCGTCCGGTTCCAGTACGAATCCCACGACGCCGCCGGCCAGTGGTACCGCAGCTACGGCAATGAATTGTGGGAATTCGACAAAGACGGATACATGGAGCGCCGGGAAGCCAGCATCAACGACATGCCGATAGCCGAGGCTGACCGGCGCATCTTCGGCCCGCGGCCGGAAGCCGAGCGAGGCCAGACATTCCCGCTCCGCTAGCGGCTTCCGGTACCGCGCCCGGCCTGCCCCCCGTCAGCCCGGCGGCGCGCCCGCCCAGCGCACGGTCAGCCGGTCGAGCGTGTATCCGAAGGCGTTCACCGTCGGCTGGATGAAATTGTTCCGGATCGTCTGCGTGGCCACGGCTTCGGCCGTCCTGACCAGCGGCCGCGTGACCTGCGCGGCGTGCTGGGACTTATAGAAGGCGATGCTCTGCGCCTGGGCATAAAGGACCGATTCCGGGAACTGGGGCCGCAGCACTACGCCGCAGCCAAATCCCGGGTACGTCCAGCTGTGCTGCGTCTGCACTGGTTTTGACGGGATGTTGTCAATCGCGATGTCGTGCACCGACTGGGGGAGCTGCGGCCGGGGCAGGACCATCGTGACCGCCACGTGACCGGGCTTGCCGCCTTCCGGGCGGCTGAGCACCTGGAGCTGGTAATGGCCCTGGCCGGATGCCCACCAGGCCGGGCCCGGGTTGAGGTCGACCGTGGCCGACGCGTGGGCGACGGCGTAGAAGGTGCTGGCGTACCAGCACGGCCACGGGCCGATGTTCTTGGAGACCTTGTGCGTGAAGAGGAAGTTGAAGGTCGCCTCGCCGAGCGCCGGTTTGGAGATGCCCTGGATCTTCTGCAGGACCCAGGGACCCAGGTCCGTGTTGGTGGTCGTGCCCGCGGCGACGGTCTGCCAGGGCCAGGCGAACGGGATGTCCGGCAGGTGAGCGTTGACGCCGACCAAGTGAAACGCCGCTGATAGGGCCATCAGCGCGACCGACGCTATGGCCCGCCGGAAGATCAGCCCTATCACGATCAGCGCGGCGGCCCACTTGAGCCCCAGCGGGATGCGGCGGCGCGGGCCGCGGCGGCCAGCGCCCCCGCCCGGCGGGCCGATGGCGCCTCTATGCGTCTCCGTCCATGGAGGCAGCACGTCCGGGTCGCCCGGCCAGTTCTCCGTGGCGACCGACCCGCTCGGGCCCGGATAGCCACCACCGGGCTCCGGTACGCCCTCCGGATCATAAGCGTGGTACCAGGCTGCGGCCCGTCGGCGCGGCCTCTGCGCGCTGAGCGTGCCCAGCAGGAGGACCAGCAAACGGATCACCGGGCCCATCTCCTTTCGTTGCCGCGGCTCGTTAGACCGTGGCCGGATAGTTGAGGGACAGCACAATGGGCACGGCCCCGAACGGCTTGCGGAAGCGGCTTCCCGGTTTATCGGGCGTATTCGGATCGGCGATCTTCGGCCAGCGCATCCTGGTGTGCTGCGGCGTCAGGCCCGCGACCGAGTAGGGGAACTCCATGGCGGAGGTGCGATGCAGCCTGAGCAGGCCGCCCCAGCGGAACGCCGCGAAGGCGTTGGCCAGATCGCGCACCGATAGGGGCGCGGGCGCGGTGAGGTCGATCCCGTAGACCGCCTCGGCGAACTCCACCATGTCCTCGGCGCACTGTTCGAGCGCCTCCGACTTGGTGTGGTAGCTGGTGCCATCGCGGTTGACCGTCCCGAGCTTCTCGCCGCGCACCGGTGAGTAGCGCGCCCTCGCCTCGCACTGCATCCAGTCGCAGGCCGCCAGCAGCTCCCAGCTGATGCCGCTGTAGCTGGCGACGTCCTGATAGAGAGGCTCGGCGCGGAGCAGCGGCACCCTGGCCGTCGTGACGAAGGAGTTCCGGACCGCCGGGGGCATCTGCTGGTGGTAGCGGCCGGGAGGCTTGGCGGCGTGCCGGGTTGCGGTCTTCCTGGCTCGCCGTCGCGGTGCGGCCGCCATGCGTCCCGCGTATACGGTCAGCGCGGCGGGCGCAGCAGCCAGCGGAGCCGCCGCCGCCTGGGCCGACGTTGCGGACTCCTGGCCGGCCGGCGCGGTCCCGGTCGGCGCCGCATCCGTCACCGGCATGCCCGGGACCACCGGCGACGGGGCTGAGGCTGGCGGCGGCGACGGCGCCGGCTGGGATCGTGCCGCCGAGGGCGGCGGCTGGGACGGCGCCGCCGACGGTGCTGCCTGCGATGGTGCCGCTGGCGGCGCAGACTGCGCCGCGGCGGACGATACTGGCCTGCGCGACGGCGCGGGCCGGGATGGCGCCGCTGACGGTGCCGACGCTGCGGCAGGAGCCGATACATGCCGGGCTGACGGGCCCGGTCTCGATCGCGGCGCCGACGGGGCCGGTCCGGTGGGAGCAGCCGACGCTGGCGTCCCGGGCGCCGCCGGTGCCGGCGTCGCTCGCCTGCCCGCCGCCGGCTGCCCCGATGGCGTCACTGATGGCGCCGGGCTGGACGGCGCGCTTGACGGCGTGCGTTGCGGGGAGGCCGCCGCCGACGGGGTCGCGGACGGAGTCGCCGCTGGCGTCGGCGTGGTCGGCGTCGCCGGCGTGACGGACACGGCCGGCTTCGGTTTCGAGGTGACCGGCGCTGGCCCGGGCCGCTGCGAGGTGGAACCCTGGCCTGTGGCCGGAGCGGCGCTCGCTGTCGGCGCGGCCGAGGCGGCAGGTCCCGGCGTGGCTGGCGCCGACACGGGCAGGCCGGGAATGGTGGCCGCGACCGGGCTCGCGGCACTGGGCTGGGCCGCGCTGGGCTGGGCGGCAGTGGGCTGGGCACTCGGCCTGCTGGCTGGCGACGCCACGTCGTAGCGGTACAGGTTGTACTGCTGCATCAAGCTGACGAGCTTCGTTCCGTAGCTGGGGTCGGTGGCGTAGACCCCGGTGAGCGACTGCGCGAAGGCGTTCGGGTTCCGCCGGTCGGCCATGGCCTTGCGGTAGTAGCCGCTGCTGGCCAGGAGCCTGCCGTGATCGTCGATGCTCTGCGCCGTGTTGTTGTAGGCCCGGAAGGCGTTGGTGCTCGTCACCAGCTGGCCGCCCTGGTACTCCTGGGTCGGGAGCGAAACGCTGCCCGCCGGGCCCGTGCCCTTGATGCCGAACAGGTTGTGGTCCTGGGTCGCCAGCGAGCTCTGTCCCCAGCCGGATTCGTCGATGGCCTGGGCGATCGTCACCGATGCCGGCACGCCGTACTTGCGCTGGGCGGCGATCGCTCCTGGCGCGACCGCGTCGATGAACGCTTGCTGGCTGCTGGTGTCACGCACCGGCGCCGGGGCGGGCGACGGGGTGTGCCTCTTATAGTGCGTTGCCGAGGGTGCCGTCGCGTCGGCGGCCAGGCGGTGAGCCATGATCGGCAGCCCGGGGATGACGGTCGTGTGGGCCAGGGCGCCCGCGGGCTCGTCGGCCAGGATGGGCGCCGCGGCCACGGGCAGCTCGGCCGGAGCCGCTGGCCGGGCGCTGGCCGCCTGACGTCGGCCGCCGTCGGCCTTCTTCTTGGCCTGCTGGCCCGCTGGCGCGGCGGCGCTGGCGGGCTGCGCCTTGGCCGCCAGGGTTGGCAGTGCACCGTTGTCGACGAAGCCGAGGACGCCCTGGCTGGCGAACGAGCCTGAATATTCGTGGGCGTTGACGGAGAAGTTGGGCACGGAGTCGCCGCCGACGGTCGACAGGACGCCGCCGGCATACTTGGTGACCACCTCGACGTGGCCGTCGAAGACGACCCAGTCGCCGGGCATCGGCTCGTAGCCGTCGCCCGCCGCGTGCCAGCGATGATGCGCCTGCGCGTCCTGGACGATCGACGTGATCCCCGGCGAGTCCGGATTCGGGTTGACCCGCGCATCGACCCAGTCGTGCACCGGCCAGGGGTAGGAGGAGCCGCCCGTGACCCAGCTCTGCCGGCCGGTGACGTGGGCACCCAGTTCCAGCGTCAGGCTGGCGAACGCCGCGCAGGACTCGCCGTGGTTGGCGCCGTCGACGCTGTCGTGCTGCCAGATGATCGCCTCCATCTCGGCCGGCGTCTTGCTTTCGGCCAGCCGGCGGTAGTAGTTGGCGACGTTCACGATGGCCGACCGCAGCGCCGCGTCATCCGCTGCCGCGGGCCGGGCCGACTGCTCCAGCGCCATCAGGTGAACCGGCATGCTCGTCGGCGACGTCAGCTCGGCGGCGGGCTGCGGAACGAAGGCCAGCCCGGTGACGGCTCCGCCCGCACCCAGGCTCACGAGCGCGGTCGCCTGCTGCCACCAGGGCTTGCTGGCGGACGGCATGAGCTCACCTCGTTCCTGACTGCACGCGGGGGGATATCTGACAGAGATCACCCAGATAGGGCCGGGGTCACGCTAACGGCCGGGTGCTGGACAGCCGCTTGAGGATCGCCTGGACCTGCGGATCACCTGGGTTCTGCGCGTTCTCGAACAGCACGGCGGCGTCCTGCGCCGCCTTCGGCGAGGCACCGATTACCCACTTCTGATAGACGTCGGCGACCAGGGCGCCCTGCCCGGCCGCGCTCGATACCGGGCGGGCGCACACGCTCGGGAACCCGCTGCGCGAGGTGAGCGCCCGCGACCCGGTGTAGCGGGCGCAGTTCGCGGGATCGCTGAGCAGGCCCGGCTGTACGACCGACGCGCCGTTGGCGCCGATCGAGGTCGCGCCGCCGATGATGTTGTTGATTGCCCGGGCGGCCACCTGGAGGCTGTCGACCGGGTTGGCCGGGTTGTACGGATGGTGCAGGTTCAGGGACCAGGCGACCACGTTGCCCTGCGTCGGCGTGATCGGCTCGAGTCCGCGGCGGCCCGACTTGGCGTCGACGAAGGCAGGGTTGTTGCCGCTGGTCAGCAGGGCGAACACCCACAAGATCTGTCGGGTCGACTCCGCGCAGGCGAAGTTCACCTGGCCGGGCTCGGATCTCACGTCGGGATTACGGCAGGCGATCCCGGCCTGCTGTTCGACCGTGGACACGCCGGCCGGCCATGACGCTCCGCCGGTAACGAGCACCGTCACGCCCACGGTGGCGAGCACCGCGGCGACGGCAACGCCGACCACGGCGAGGCGGGTGCGGGTGAAGCGGAAGTAGGTGGCGGTGCGGCGCCCCTGGCTGAGCAGCTCCTGCATTCGCCCGTCGGCCGGGTGCGCCGTGCCGTTGGCATGGGCCCGGCCGCTCCGCTGCGCCGCATACGGGGCCGCGTGGAGCACGGCCGTCCGGCCGGGGTCGTGCTCGCGGCCGGCGTCCTCGAAGGCGCAGTGGCGCGTGTCCGCCAGCTTGCCCGGCAGCCACTGCTGAGCGGCAGACGCCTGTGCGAGCCGTTCATGCTCCAGCGACAGCCGCGCGTCGGCGAGCTGGCGCTCCAGCTCGGCGGCCTCCCGCTGCAGGTCGGTGAGGCGCTGGCTACGAGGTCGGCTGTATCCGGAGCGTGACTTCACTTTCTCACCCCTAGCGTGCGGCCTCGGCCAGGCTTCTCCTGCCTTGTCGGGGACGGGTGTGGCCTGCCGGTTTGGCAGATGATCGAGGGCGGGCAGTGCTCGCGGGGCGCGGGCAACCGTTGGCGGTGGCCCGGCACCGGCGCCAGCCCTCGGTTATCCTGGCGGCGCGCAGGATCCCGGTCGTGCCGCGTTTCATGCCGGGTCATCTCGCACCCCGTCGGCCCGCCGCGCCCGGGCCGGCCGGTGCCGGATACCTGCCGGAGCATGCTCGTCCGGCCGACGTCCAGCAGTGCGAGTTACCTGAGACATGCCCATTATTAGAACACATGTACGACCGACTGTGAAGTGGGTTTGGTTAGAACATGAGTTCGCTTTTAGCCCACCATGCAGTCGTGTACCAGCGGCGCCGACGCCAGCGCCAATGGGCTCGGCCCGGTCGCAGGTCCGGCCTCCTGCCTGCGGAAACCTGCATCACGCGGGCCGGCCCGGGGCCCGTTCCCCGCTGGGATAGCGTAGGACCTCTGCCGTCTTGGTCGCTCAACGTGGAGTCAGTCATGCAGCTGAGTGCGCGCAACCAGATCCCGGCCCGGGTCACTAGCATCAACGCCGGTGAGGCAATAGCCAACGTGGAGCTCTCGGCGAACGGCGTCCGGCTGGTGGCGTCGATCACCGTGGAGGCGGTTCGCCAGCTCGGCCTGGCCGAGGGGAGCGACGTCACGGCGGTGATCAAGGCCTCTGACGTCATCCTCGCCACCGACTGACGGCTCGCCAGGGCCCGAGGCCCCCGGGCCGCGCCCCGCTGCCGTCCAGCCTGACCGGCCGCGGTCTCCGGCGGCCCGGCATGGCCGGGCCGTCAAACTGGCGGCGGGCCGTGGGTGAACGGGGGATGTCGGGGGGTTTCTGATTGGATTGTCCCTGGGGCCGGCTCGTGCCTGCGATCCAGGCGGCCGGCCCGGGGACGGAGGCCCATGGTCAACCTGGCGCTGTCCTGGCATGAGGCCGGGATATCCGCGGCCTGCCTGGCCGTGGCCGCGGTGGCGGCCAGGCGTTCCGGGCGGCCAGCGCTGGTGGCCGCGGCCGGATTTGCGCGGGAGACCGCGGTCGTGGTGGCGCTTTTCGGCCTGTGGCAGCTGGCTGGCACGTACGTACTGATGGGCCCCGAAGGCGCGGTCGACCGGGGCCAGTGGATCTGGCAGGCCGAGCGGGCCGTTCATCTGCCGAGCGAGACGGCCGTGCAGCTCGCGTTCCTGCCGCACCCGCTGATCGTGCAGGCGCTCAACCTCTATTACGCCGGCCTGCACTTCGTCGTCGTCATCGGGTGCCTGATCTGGGTGTATATCTGGCACCGCCGGCAGTACCCGCGGGTACGGACAACGCTGGTGCTGTTCACCGCGGCCGCGCTGCTCGTCCAGTTCATCCCGGTGGCACCGCCCCGCATGCTGCCCGGCGACGGGATGGTCGACACCGCCGTGCGCTACGGGCAGTCGGTCTATGGCTCGGTGGCCGGCTTCAACGCCGATCAGCTGTCGGCGATGCCGTCGGTGCACGTCGGGTGGGCGCTGCTGGCCGCCCTGGTCATCATCGAGGTCGCGCGGAGCCGGTGGCGCTGGCTCGCGCTCGCCTACCCGCTGCTGACCATGCTGGCCGTGGTCGTCACCGCGAACCACTACTGGCTGGACGGGATCGCCGCGGCGCTGCTGCTCGCGCTGGCGCTCGTGGTCCAGCGGATCTCCCGTGCGCTGTACGAGCGCTGCCGCCCGCGGCGCCGCGCGGATCAGCCCGGGGACCTCCGCACGCCGGTCCTCACCCCGGCCAGCACCTCCTCGGCGCGATGGCATGCGGCCTGGCGCCCCGGCCGCACCTCCCGCAGCGTCGGCACCTCGGCCGCGCAACGGTCGATGGCGAGCGGGCACCGCGGGTGAAAGACGCAGCCCGGTGGCGGGCTGGCCGCGTCGGGCGGCTCGCCCGGCAGCACCAGGCGGGTCCGGCGCGCAGCCATGTCGATCTCCGGCACCGCCGAGCGCAGGGCCTGGGTGTAGGGGTGCGCCGGGACGCTCAGCAGTTCGCCGGTCGGGCCGCTCTCCACCACCCGCCCCAGATACAGCACCGCCGTCTGCTCGCACAGCTCGCTGACGATGCCGAGGTTGTGCGTGATCAGTAGGTAGGCCAGGTTGCGGCGGGAGCGCAGGTCGCCGATCAGCGCCAGGATCCTGGCCTGTGCCTTCACGTCGATCGCGCTGGTGGGCTCGTCCAGGACCAGCAGCCGCGGCTGCACGGTGAGCGCCCTGGCGATGGCGACCCGCTGGCGCTGACCGCCGGACAGCTGATGGGGGTATCTCGCGGCGAGTTCCGGATCGAGTCCCACCTCGGCCAGCAGTTCCCGCGCGCGCCCCGCCGCCCGCCGGCGGGCCACGATCCGGTGCGCGATCAGCGGTTCGGCGACCGACGCGCCGACCCGCATCCGCGGATCGAGGCTGTTGTCGGGATCCTGGAACACGATCTGGGCCGCGCGCCGGTAATCCTTCAGCGCGCGCCCGCGCAGCGCCCCGACGTCTTTTCCTTCAAAACGGATCTGCCCGCCGGCCGCTGCCACCAGCCGGACCACTGCCCGCCCGATCGTGGACTTGCCGGAGCCGCTCTCGCCGACCAGCCCGAGGCCGAACGGGCCGGCGGCGAGCCGCAGGCTCACCCCGTCGACCGCCCGGACCGGGCCGAACCGGACCGTCAGGTCGGTGACCTCGAGCAGCGGCGGCGCCGCCCGGGCCGGGTCCGCGGGCTTGAGCGTGACCGCGAGGGCGGCGCCGTCCGGCTCTGGCGTCGCTCCGGCGGTGGCTCCCTCTGGGGTGGGGCTCACCGCGGGCGCGGTGCCTTCCGGCTCGGGGGCCACCGCCCGGGTGCCGTCCTCCGGCCGGGGGGTCACGGCCGGGGCGGCGTCTTCCGGTTCTGGGGCCGGCGCGCGGCCGCCGCCGTCCGGCCCGGGCGGCTCGGCCCGGCCGGATCGCTCCGGCGGGGTCACTGGCCGGCCCCCGCGGCGAGACGGGGCACCGATGCCAGCAGCTCGGCCGCGTAGGGGCTGGCCGGCGCCGTGATCACCTGGCTGGTGGGGCCGTGCTCGACGATGCTGCCGTGCTGCATGATCGCCACCCGGTCGCACAGTTCGGCCACGACCGCCAGGTCATGGCTGATGAACAGGACCGACATGCGCTCCCGGTCACGCAGCTCGCGCAGCAGCTCCAGCACCTCGGCCTGGACCGTCACGTCGAGTGCACTGGTCGGCTCGTCGGCCAGCAGGACCTCGGCGTGCAGCGCCAGCGCGAGCGCGATCGCGACCCGCTGGAGCTGGCCGCCGGACAGCTGGGACGGGTACCTGTCGAGCAGCCCGGGCGGCAGGAGCACCTGCCGCATGGCCCGTTCGGCCGCCGCAGCCGCCTCCGCCCTGGTCATCCCGTGCAGCCGCAGCGCCCGGTGCACGATGCTGCCGACCCGGTACACCGGGCTGAACGTGAGCGCCGGGCTCTGGAAGATGGCCGCGATCCGCCGCCCGCGCACCTCGCGCAGCTCCCGCTGCGACAGCCCCGTGAGCTCGGCCCCGTCCAGCCTGACGCTGCCGCTGACCCGGGCGCCGACGGTGTGGGCGAGGCCGAGCACCGCCAGCGTGGTCATGGACTTGCCGGACCCGCTCTCGCCGGCCAGCCCGACGATCTCCGCCTCCCCGACGGCCAGCTCGGCCAAGTCGACGACCCGCCGGTCGCCGAAGCTCACCTCGAGGTTGGTGATGGCCAGTCTCATCGCAGGAAGATCCGCTTCGGGTCCATCAGGTCGCGCAGGCCGTCGCCGAGCAGCGTGAAGGCGAACGCGGTCACCAGGATCGCGATCCCCGGGAACGTGACCACCCACCAGGAGGTGAGGAAGTAGTCCTGGCCCTCCGCCACCATCAGCCCCCAGTCCGGCGTCGGGTCCTGCGCGCCCAGGCCGAGGAACGACAGCGCCGACACGGTGAGGATCACGCCGCCGACATCGAGCGACACCTGGACGATCAGGGGCGTGATCGAGTTCGGCAGGATGTGGCGGAAGATGATCCGCCAGCGCGAGACGCCCAGCGCGCGGCAGCTGTCGATGTAGGGCCGCCCGGCGACCGAGGCCGCCTGGCCGCGGATGAGCCGCGTGTACCAGGGCCACCAGGTGAGCGCGATCACGATGATCACAGTAGTGATGCTGGCCGGCAGCACCGCAGCCAGCGCCAGCGCGAGCAACAACGGCGGGAACGCGAGGAAGATGTCGGTCACGCGCATGATCGCCTCGTCCAGCCAGCCGCCGAAGTAACCGGCGGTCACCCCGAGCGGGATGCCGACGGCGCACGAGATCGCCAGCACGATCACGGCGATCAGCGGCGAGATCCGCGCGCCGTACAGCACCCGGGAGTAGACGTCCCGGCCGACGTTGTCGGTCCCGAACCAGTGCTGCGCCGACGGCGGGCGGAGCACCAGGAACGGGTGCGTGGCGCTGCCCGCGTCGCCGGGAAACGGAGCGAGCAGCGGCGCCAGCAGGGCGATCACGACGATCAGCGCGGACAGCAGGCCCCCGGCCAGCAGCAGCGGGTTGTCGGCCAGCCCGCGCCGCAGGGACTGGCCGCGAGGGAGTCGCGCGCCCGCGGTGGGCAGGGTGCTGGGCGCCTCGATCATTTGAGCCGGATCCGCGGGTCGATGGCGGCCTGGAAGATGTCGACGGCCAGGTTGGCGACCACGTACACGAGGGCGATGAACAGGGTCACGCCGAGGATGGCGGGCGTGTCGAGGCTGGTGATCGAGGCGGTCGTGTAGGCGCCGAGGCCCGGCCAGTCGAAGATCGCCTCGACCAGGAAGGTGTTGACGAGCGAGTAGGCGAACACCAGGGCCACCGCCGCCGCCACCGGGTTCCAGGCGAGCTTCATCGCGAAGCGGCCGAACACGGCCCCCTCGCCGAAGCCCATCGCGCGCACCATCTGGATGTGGGCGTCGCCGACCGTGTCGAGGACCTGCGCCCGGATCATGCGCGTGAGCAGGCCCGCCGGGTAGGCGGCAACGACGATGGCGGGCAGCAGCAGATGGCTGAGGATGCTGCCGAACATCGGCCAGTTGCCGGTGAGCGGCGCGTCGATCAGGCCGAACCCGGTCACCCGGGTCAGCGGGTGGGTGAAGAGCAGGCTGGGGGAGAACTCGCCGGTCACGGGCAGCAGGCGCAGCCGCTGGGCGAAGACCAGCTGGAGGATCAGCGCCAGCCAGAAGATCGGCATCGACACCCCCAGGATGGAGCCTGCCCGGATCGCCTGATCGCTGGCCCGGCCCGGCCAGCGCGCCGACACGAGCCCGAGCGGCACGGCGACCACCAGCGCGATGATCAGGGCGGCGGTCACCAGCTCCAGCGAGGCGGGGGCGGCGCCGGCGAGATCGGACAGGACCGGCTGGTGGGTGTGGATCGACACGCCCCAGTTCCCGCTGAGGATGCCGCCGAAGTAGGACAGCAGCTGGACGCCGGCCGGCCGGTCCAGGCCGAGGTAGCGGCGGGCGGCCGCGATCTGGGCCGCCGAGGCGTGCGGGCCCGCCCATGTCGCCGCCGGGTCGCCTGGCACCAGGTGGGCGATCACAAACGTCAGGACGATGACGCCCGCGACCACCAACACCGCCAGGGCGACCCGGCGTGCGACATAGACGATCAACCGGTCGGCTTGAGGTCGTACGCGAAGACGACGTTCGCGTACGCCGGGTTGGGAACGAACCCGGTGAACGAGGTGCGCATCGCGTACTGGTAGTTCACGTTGTACAGGGCCTGGAGCGGCGCCTGCTGCAGGACCGTGACCTGCATCGAGTGGTAGAGCTGGCTGCCGGCCGCGGGACTCTTCGCGGTCACCTCGTCCACCTTGTTGATCTGCTTGTCCAGGGCCGAGTTGGAGTAGTAGGAGAGGTTGAAGTAGGGCGGGTGCTCGGTCAGCAACAGGTTGGTGAACCAGGTCGACGGGTCGGCCATGTCCGGCCACCAGTATTCGAGGAAGATGCTCTGGCGGTTCGCCTCGTTCGCTGACTTGGCCTTGGCCCACTGGGTCGGCCACGCCAGCGACTGCGTGCTCAGGTTGACGTTCAGCTTGGCCAGGCTGGACTTGAGCAGGGTGGCGACCACCTGCTCGTTCGAGTCACCCTGCGTGTAGGTCAGGCTCAGGTTCAGCGGCTTGCCGCCCGGCCCATAGCCGGCCTGCTTCAGCATCTGCGCCGCCTTGGCCGGGTCGTAGCTGTAGTTGGGCAGGCTGGTGGAGTGCCCGAACAACCCGTCCGGGATGATGCCGCTGGACGGGACGGCCGCCCCGTGCAGGGCTGCGATGATCCCCGGGTAGTTGATCCCGTAGGAGATGGCCTGCCGCAGGTTCAGGTCCAGTGCCTTGGAGTTGATCTGGGCCAGCAGGTTCTGCCAGGACGGGGCGCTTACGGTCCGGATTCCTGGGTTGCCCTTGAACGACTGCCACACCGACGGGCTGACCTGCTCGACGAAGCTGACCTGGCCGGATCGCAGCAGCTGGGCGGAGGTGGAGTCCTGGCCCACGACCCGGAACACGACCTTCTTGTAGTGCGGGCCGCTCCAGCCACCCCAGTAGCCGGGGTAGGACTTCAGGATCACCTCGAACTCCTGGCCCTTGTTCCAGGTCTGCACCGTGTAGGGGCCGGTGCCCGCGTCGTGCGGGGTGTTGAACCACTTGGTCAGCGCGGAACTGCTGCCCCCGCTGCCCGCCGCCTGGGTGTCGTAGATGTAGGCGGAGTAGGCGGCGGAGGCGGCCAGGTCCATCGGCGAGGGGAACTTCAGGTGGAAGACCAGCGTGTACTGGTCGGGCGCGGTGATGGTCTTCACCGCCTCGAAGACGTAGGCCGCCCCCCCGCCGAGCTTGATCGTCCGCTGGAGCGCGGCCTTCGCCTCCGGGGCGGTCATCAGCCGGCCGGTGTGGAAGTGCACCCCGTGGCGGAGGTGGAAGGTCCAGGTCAGGCCGTTGGCCGACTTCGACCAGCTGGTCGCGAGCAGCGGGTCGACCTTATGGGTCGCCGCGTTGTAGCGCGTCAGCGTCTCGTACATGTTGTTCATGGCGATGATGCCGTCGGAGTACTCGGTCGCCGGGTCCCAGCCGTCGTCCATGACCGTGGCGGTCGTGTCGTAGGTGAAGACCTGGCTGCCCGAGCTGGTCGGTTGGGGGCTGGGCGAGTTGGATGAGCCGCCGCAGGCGGCCAGCAGCAGGGCCAGCGCGGAGCCGGATGCGAGCAGCAGCCCGGCGCGGTGGGGCTTCATTGATGCCTCCGTGGTCCTTGTCGGTGACTGGTCCGTCGGCGCGGTCGGTCAGGGGGCCGTCGCTGTCGGGCTGGTGGGGTCGGATTGGTCGGCCCGGTCGGCCATGCGGGCCTGCCGGGCCAGGTCGGCGTGAAGGTGCTGGTCCGGGTGGCCGCCGAGGGTGCCGACGGCCTTCGCGCGGATCCGGAGCGATGGCGAGGTGAGGTAGGCCAGCGGGATCTCTTCCTGCTCGACGATCTGCACCGTCCCAGGGTCGGCGCCCGCCGCGATCGCGCGCTCCCGCGCCTCCTCGCGCGCCTCGTCGAGGGCCGCCCGCCGCCCAGCTTCCCCGACGTGGAAGATCCGGTCCACCTGGCCGCTGACCGAGGCAATGGCGGCCCCCACGGCGTTGGCCGTATCGAAGTGCTCGGGCCGGATGACCTCGCTGATCCCGGGAATGCGGTCGGGGACAAGGATGCTGCCCCCGCCCACGGCGACCAGCGCGCGATCCTCCTTGGACGTCTTCACCCGGTCGATCGCCTCCGCGAGCATGACGTCGGCACGGGCCAGGGCCTCGTCGAGCATCCGACGGTGCCGGCCCTTCGGCTTCACGTCGCCCAGCGTGGCCCGGCCGGCCGCGACGGCGCTGTCGGTCAAGGTGGGGGTCGGCCCGCCGAAGATGAGCGCCTCCCGCTGGAGCAGGTAACCGACGCTGCGCGGCCCGATCCGGGCGCCCTGCGGGCCACTGGAGATGACACTGCCGCCGCCCAGCGCGATGGTGACCAGGTCCGGCATCCGGAAGTTGGTCCGGATGCCACCGATCTCCACTCCCTGGGACGACTCCCGCGGGAAGCCATTGACCAGCACGCCGACGTCGGTCGACGTGCCGCCGACGTCGATCACCAGCGAGTCGGAGCTTCCGGTCAGGAACGCCGCCCCGCGGACGCTGTTGGCCGGCCCGCTGCCGATCGTGAGCACGGGGTACCGCAGCGCATGGTCGAGGCCCATCAGGGTGCCGTCGTTCTGCGCGAAGAACCTGGTCGGCTGCAGGCGGTGGGCCGCGAGCGCAGCCCGCATCGCCTCGGCCACGTTGCGGGCGACCCCGGCCAGCGCCCCGTTGAGTATGGTGGCGTTTTCCCGCTCCAGCAGGCCGATCGTGCCGATCTCGTGGCTGAGCGAGACGTGGATCTCGCCGAGTTCGCGCTTGACGATCTCGGCCGCCAGCAACTCGTGCCGCGGCGAGACCGGGGCGAACACACTGGTGACGACGATGCCCTGGGCGCTGCCGCCGACCTCGCCGAGAAACCGGGCGATGGCGTCGGTGTCCAGGGGGGACATGTCCCGGCCGTCGAACTCGATGCCGCCGTCCACGATCGTCGTCCCGACCGAGATGGTGTCGGTCAGGTCACGTGGCCACCCGAACATCGGCCGGACGCTGAGGGTGGCCGGGCCGCCAATCCTGATCACCGCCACCCGCCGCAGGTTCCGGCGCTCCAGCACCGCGTTGGTCGCGTGGGTCGTGCCCAGCATGACGTGGCTGATCCGCTGCGGGTCGGCCCCGGGCGCCTGCAGGACGGTGTCGATGGCCCTGGTGATTCCGCCGGTGATGTCGGGCGTGCAGGGCACCTTGGCCTTGGCGATGACCCGGTCGGCGGGATCCATGATCACCGCGTCGGTGTTGGTGCCGCCGACGTCGATGCCGAGGCGGTGCTCAGGCGCGGGCACGGGCGAGCTCCTCCACGGGCCGGTAGTCGAATTCGTAGTCGAACGCCCGCGGCCCGGCCACGGCGATCCCACGCTCGGTGCGCCAGACCGGATCGCAGGCGAAGGCGATCACCGTCACCCGCTGGCCGTACCTGATCGACTCCGTGGCGATGGCGTCGGCGGTCTCGCTGTCCAGCACCGTGATCAGGTCGGGCACCGACGCGAGCACGCGCCCGCGTTCCAGCGCCACCAGGTTCTCGTTCTGCAGCTCCAGCCGGATCAGCCGCCCCAGGTCCTCCCGGAGGCCCTCGATGACCACGCTGCCGCGGGTGAACCCACTGGTGGTATGCCGCTCGACGTCCAGCACCTTGCCGGTGACCAGCTGGAACGCGCCAAGCTCGTCGAGCAGGGCGGCCACCGGGCTGCCCTTCGCGTTCGCGAGCGCCTCACCGATCCTGATCCCCTTCGAGACCGAGTTCCGCACGGTGGACTCGCGCGCCTCGGCCGCGGTGAGCGAGAACTCCGCCGAGGACGCCGCCCCGCCGAACTCGACCGCCGCCGCCCGGGCCAGGCGCTCCATCCAGTCGCCGGAGATCGTCCGGAACACCGCCAGGTTGCCGCGTTCGTCGGTCAGCACCGCCGGGCTCGCCGAGATGCCGGCCAGATGCATCGTGACCTGCGGAACCTCGGGGAACGCGCGGCCGATCCCGTCGGCGTCGACCACGGGCAGCCCCATCCGCGCGGCCCAGGTGATGGGCAGCAGGCCGTTCCCGCCGCCGATCTCGATCGCCATCAGCGCCGCCACCTGGCGCCCGGTCACGAACTGCAGATGCTCCCGGAGCCGTACTCCCTCGTCCCCGTTCTCGAACTTTTCCAGGATGACCGTCGTGGCACCGATCCCGGCGCACGGCATGATCAGCGCGTCATCGGGCAATTCGTCCAAATCGACCAACGGAACCGGGCCGAAGTCCTCGGTTGCCTGCAATACCTGCAGCAGTGTCACGTACGCATCGCCCCCGCCACCTGCGCCGAGGATGGCGCAGCCCCGGGACAGGGCCCGCAGTGAGTCAGGGTCGAGCAGTCTCTTCATGGTCACCGGTATTTGGCTGTCATGAGATTCAGATGCTTTTGGCGGTGCACACCTGAAAGCCGAACATCGCACAGGATACCTGGCGACTTTTGACACCAGCGCCAGCATTCACCAAGGC
>Ga0207700_10000937_pt1 | contig 16780 bp, 11 predicted proteins | sample LARL82metaG_FD_184348 | JGI IMG/M metagenome (GOLD analysis project Ga0207700, IMG submission 184348) | Corn, switchgrass and miscanthus rhizosphere microbial communities from Kellogg Biological Station, Michigan, USA - LAR L8-2 metaG... | ecosystem: Host-associated > Plants > Roots >...
ACTTGCAGGTCTTCGACCTGAAAACGCGGCGATGGACTGCGCTGACCGCAAGCGGCGACGTGCAATTTCCCAGCTTTTCGCGGGATGGCCGGTTTATCTACTTCCTGCATACGGGGCGCGACCAGGGTGTGTTCAGGATTCCCGTCACGGGCGGAAAACCGGAGCGAGTCGCCGACTTGGGGGAGCGGCACTTGACCGGTTTGGTTGGTTTTTCGATGAGTCTGGACCCGACTGACGCCCCGCTGGTGCTTCGCGATGTTGGAAGCGACGATATCTACGCCCTCACTCTCGAGGAGAAGTGATCGCCTACCGCACTCACGCGCCATCCGCAAATCTGGCGTTGTCGTTTTGAATGGCTGGGGCATTCGCGTCCAGGTGAATGCTGGTCATTTGCTCCTTCATGACGGGATAGCCGACGAACGCCGGACCATCCGCCTGCCCCGTGTCAATCATGGCCTGAAAAGGTTGGTACTCATTGGGAGCGATGGCTTCATCACCCTTGAGGCTCTCCGTCGGATTTCTGACGTGGGCGCGGCCTTTGTGATGCTTGATCGTAGGGGCAAGGTGCTAACCGTTACTGGCCCGGTCGCTCCCTCCGATTCCAAGCTGCGCAGAGCGCAATCGCTCTCACTTACCAATGGAACGGCGCTCAAGATTTCCAAGGAGCTGATCTCGCAGAAGCTCGCCGGGCAGGAATTGCTGGTTCGTGACATGCTGCATGATTCTGCGACGGCCGACGGGATCGCTCGGTTCAAAGCCGATCTCCCGTGCGCTGAGGACTTCAACCGCGTAAGGCTGATTGAGGCCCTTGCAGCAAAGATATATTGGCAAGCATGGTCCGATGTGCCGATTCAATGGCCGCGAAATGATCAACGACGCGTCCCCGAACATTGGAAACGCTTTGGTTCTCGTATCTCACCCTTAACCCACAGTCCTCGTCTGGCCACTAGTCCGCCGAATGCCTTGCTTAATCTGTTATATGGGGTTTTGGAAAGCGAAGCGCGCCTTTCTGCAGTCGCCATGGGCATGGACCCCGCGATTGGCTTGCTTCACGTGGACACGCCCAGCAGGGACTCTCTCGCCTGCGACCTGATGGAAGTCTGCAGGCCGCGAGGAGTTGACGCATTCGTTTTGAACTGGCTTCAGACCGAGCCCCTTCGTCGCTCCGACTTTTGGGAAGATCGTAACGGGAACTGCCGAATAATGTCATCGTTGGCAATAAAGCTCTGCGAGACTTCGGGCGTGTGGCGCAGACAAGTGGCTCCGGTGGCAGAATACGTTGCCCAGGAACTTTGGTCCTCCGTGTCCAAGCCGACTTCTGCGTCCAGCGCTGCCCGGCAACTAATCGCAACACGCCTGACGCAGCGCAATAAGCGAGAAGCAAGAGGCGCGCCGTCATTGCCGCCGTCAGTCAGAGCGCCACGCCGAGAGAATCTCTGTCGCGGCTGCGGGAAAACCATCCTGGATGGGGGCACCAACTGTGCGAGGTGTGCCGTTGGCGATGCGACCAAAAACATGCTCGATGCCGCGCGCATTGGACGCGACACGGCGAACGGTCCGGAGGCCCAGTTGAAGCGTGCGAGCACTCAACACAAAAACGCTCTAGCGCAGCATTCGTGGAAACCGTCGAACCAGCCCGCATGGCTGACTGAGGAGTTTTATTCCGAAAAGATCCAACCGGTTCTCGCAGCTATGTCAGCATCAGCGATCGCCCGACAAATCTCGGTTTCGCGCTGGTACGCTGGGCCCATCCGCGAAGGCTATCGCCCGCATCCGAGGCACTGGGAGGTACTGGCGAAGCTGGCGGGGTGTCACACCTGATCCGTAAAGGCACTAGACATGAGCATATGCAAAGCAAGCCTCCATTGAACCGAAATTCCCGACGGTAGAAGTGTCCGCTTAGTGGGAGGGTAGTGTAAGTGAGTGGGAGCACTAATGCTGCGAGCCGGCTTCTTTGCCGGCGAAGGGATCCATTCAGGCATGCGGAAGAAGTTGGCACAGAACGTGAAGGAACTTGAGCGCACGAAGCAATAAGTGATAACTCTCTAAGACTCAGTTCTTGAATGTTTCTTCTTTTTCCTTGGCAACCTTCTCCATCGCGCGAAGAAACGATTGTGTCTGCTTCGCATTTTGGAATCTCTCGTTCGCATGAGCAGTAAATTTGTCGATAAGAACACCCGAACTCAGGACCGGTCTATCGGGATTGTTCCATAGGCAGAGAGGCTTCATCGCCATATCAACATCCGGGCCCACATTCAGCATGAACAGAAGCCCCGGCACATACACATAAAACACTCGATCTTCCGCTTCATAGGGCGGGAAAAGGCTGATTTGAGCGCGATTAGGAGCAGCAATCTGAACGACGAGGTACATATCCGAAGGAAATTTCCCTTCACCACGCAACCATAAACGCAAACTTTCCGTATACGGCTCCAGATTGATCCGAGGTTCTGTTACCCCTTTCTGCCAGCCATGAACGGCAGCCTTGAAGAACATTCCCATCCCAAAGTGAACAAGTTCCTTGACCTTTACGGCTGGAAGATCCCGCACGAAAAAGATATCGGTTTCGTTCACCGAATCGACAGGAGGGTTCGCAGTTACGAGGTCGTAAAGAGGAAATGTTTGTTCGAAGGAGGCCAGCTTGGTCACGCACCAATCCTCACCATTATCATTCAGGACCTGCTCACAGTCGAAGCAGAGGAGAGGATGCTGCCATTGCCGGTCGCTTGCCATCAAAACATCGTTCGAAAGCGCAATCGGATTGTGCCCTTCCCGGTCGCAGTATTCATAGACTTTACGGGGAATAAGATGGCTCGATACGAGATTCTTTTCCTGTAAACACATCTTGCATAAGCCGAAAGGCATAAGGTTTCCTCATTTCCTGCATGGTCAATGAGCTGCATGGTCAATGAGCATAATGGAGATGTTACAGCCTTTCAAAGGTTCTCAAAGAATAAGAACCTGAGTGTAATGGGTGTTTCACCAGTTGAGAGGTGTCTACTGGATGGCGGTTCCCATAACTTCCGGTTAGCGACTAACTATCCGGAATCATTGAGTCTGCTCCGCACCGATTGACGGTGAGGCGAGGTCGGCTCCCCATCCTACTGCGATCAATCATTCTTGCGGAATGAGACCTTCGCCTGAAGCCTCATTCGGGTACGCGCCTCTTCTCGCATCAGCTTTGACTGTTCCGGCGTGAAAAGGAGGCTCCCCATCATAAGCTGCTGGACCTGATTGGGCTCCCACCGTGGCTGCATAATTCCCGCGCGGGAATGGCCGTTCGTACCAAGCAGGAGATGGCCGAGTTCGTGAGCGATGACACCACCCAGGACGATCGTGATCTCCGACTCGGCGTGGTCAGTCTTGGCGCGACGCATAGCATACTCGTAATAGACACTGGCGAAAGCGGGATGAATGGTAAAGCCGAACACGCTGTCCTGGTACTCGTGCTGGGTGGGTGCGGCAAGCACTCGTAGCCGGACGTCGGTGGCGTCGAGTTCTTTGTCGCAGGGTCCCTTCGGCATAAGGCTCGATGGTCCTACCGGGCATTCTAACCAGACTGCCCGCAAACCAGCCTCGCCGAGAATTCTGCCGGCCTCGCGTTCCGCCCCAGTCAATACGGCGGGCGCGGCTTGAGAGTAGTTGTACACCTGGACCGTGAGGATCGGCACTGGCTCGTTCTCACCGGCGAATACAGTTCCTGAAGACGCGACTCCCAAAATACCCACTAAGCCCACAGCTACGACGAACGCGCCGGACAGGTTTTGGACGGCAAGTGGATGTCGATGCCTGATCGCTGCTTTCATGTCGCTCTCCTCCGCTGCGGGTTGCGCAGTGAGGGCGACAATGGCCTTCAGGTACGGCTACCTCAATGCATGGGAGCTCTATTGCGGATCAGCGGAAGGTCGAAAGAAAGTCAACGCAGCTAACTCGCCTAGACTCAAGAGACTGGAGGGTGAGACTGGACAACCGGAAACACGCGGGCCGCGAGCATAGGAATTGAAATTCGGTGCTAGACTGGGGCCCTTGAGGCGAACGTCTGTGGAACAAGCTGCCCATTCTCCTCGGTTAGTCCGGTTCGAGACCTTTGAAGTTGACGTTCGGGCGGGAGAATTGCGCAAGGCTGGAGTGAGGCTGAAACTCCCTGGCCAGCCGTTTCAAGTACTAGCTATCTTGCTGGAGTGCCCCGGCGAGGTGGTGACGCGGGAGGAATTACAGAAGCGCCTGTGGCCGGACACTTTTGTCGATGTTGACCACAACCTGAATACGGCTATTAATAAGATTCGTGAGGTACTGGGCGACTCGGCAGAAAGCCCGCGCTTTGTTGAGACTTTGCCTCGGCGCGGCTATCGCTTTGTGGCGCCTGTTGAAGGCACCCAGACTACCGAAGTACCTGGCAGCCCAGGAGTGCGGCAGGAACCGAGGATGACGTGGGTCCGCCGCAGCTCGATCCTGTTCATCGTCCTGGTTTTGCTCGCCGCCGCGGGCTTTTTCATTTACAGACGTTTGCAATCTCCAGCATCACTGGCGCAGCGAACGCTTACTCGCCTCACATTTGACGATGGTCTGCAGATCGGCGCCACATGGTCACCAGACGGACGCTACATCGCCTACAGTTCCGACCGGGGCGGCAAGTTCGATATTTGGGTGCAGCAGGTTAGTGGCGGCGATCCGGTGCAGATCACCAAAGGGCTAGGTCACAACTGGCAGCCGGACTGGTCGCCGGATGGCAAGTTCATTGCGTATCGTTCCGAAAACGGCGGTGGTGGCTTGTTTGTCGTACCTGCGCTCGGCGGTGAAGGATTGGAAAGGAGAATCGCACCTTTCGGATATTACCCTCGCTGGTCCCCCGACAGCTCGCTGATCTTGTTCCAAACAACACAACTTACTGTGGGGAATAGGTTTTACATAGCGAACCTAAGTGGAAGTCTGCCCCATGAAGTCTCGCGGGGCCTATTCCGGGATTCCGCCTCAGTGTCGGCGGCGTGGCATCCCGACGGCAAGAGAATCACTACTTGGGCCTGGGACGCTGCGCCTGTTCCGATTCCTACATTTTGGACGGCGCCCATCGTTGGGGGCATGGCTATAAGGACAGAGATCCCGGCTGAGTTGATGAGACAAGTAGGAGAGGTGGGCCCGCGTCGTGAGTGGTGGACGACGGATTTCAAGTTTTCCTGGGCGCCCTCGGGAAAGGCGATCTACTTCGAGCGGACGTCTCGAGCGGCGAGAAATATCTGGCGGATGAGCGTAGATCCACAAACCTTAAGGGCCGGCGCTATCGAGCGCCTGACGACCAGCACAGGGTTTGATACAGAGCTCTCGCTATCTGCCGACGGGAAAAAACTCGCCTTTACCGGTGAATCCAGACGTATCCGTGCGTGGGTGTTTCCGTTCGACGCGACCGAGGGCCGACTTTCTGGGTCGGGCCATGCTGTGACGTCGCCTGGGACGGATGCCTGGCTGCCGAGTTTGTCCCGGGATGGCAAGAAACTAGCCTTCTCTGGTTACCGCGGGGGCAACATGGAGCTGCGGGAAACGTCGCTAACGGATGGGCGGGAGGTTCCGATCGTGGCCGATGATTTTTATAGTCGGTATTTTCCGCAGTGGTCGCCCGACGGCGCGTATCTTGTCTACACCCGCGAAGAACCGTCAGGCGAGGAACAGCTCATGATGTGGTCAAGCCTGAGCCGCACCGAAGAACCACTCACTACATCCAGCCGAATGGACCGAGATGCGTTAGATTGGTCCGGTGACGGCAAGTGGCTTTTGATATCGCAGGAAAATCGCGCCACCGGTCACTTCGACGTCTGGGTATTGCCTGTGGCCTCCAGGCCTAATGCAGAAGTGGCGGCGCAAAAAGTTACTTCCAGCTCGGAGTACGAACTCTATCAGTGCCATTTCTCTCCCGATGGTCGGTGGATCATCTTTCAAGCTTTGAGAAACCAATCCACTGCACAGGAAACCACACTGTATGTAATGGCTGCGACCGGCGGGCCGTGGATTCGCATCACGGACGGCAAGCATTGGGATGATAAACCTCGGTGGTCACCGGATGGGAAGACGATATATTTTGTCTCCGGTCGCGATGGCTTCTTCAATGTGTGGGGCATCCGCTTCGATGCGGTCAACGGAAAGCCCATCGGTGATCCCTTCCAGGTAACGTCGTTCGAGAGCCCCAGCCTAATGGTTCCGACGAACATACCCCCGGTCGAGCTTTCGCTGACCCAGGAGAAACTAGTGCTGACCATCGCGGAAGTCTCCGGCAGCATCTGGATACTGGACAATGTGGGTCCGTAGACGCGGACGACTAATAGAGTCGAAGTAGCGTTGCGAACAGGTTGCGACGGTTCAGCTCTCTTCGTCCGCGATGTGCGCATCAACGAGATATACCCTCTTGATGTGGAATCACCGTAGTCCGAGGACTGCTGAACAAGCCTAACGGTTGGTAACGAGTCTCCGTGCAGATTTTCGTCCGAACCGTATGGCATTCCGTAATTCTCTTTGCGTAAGGTGGCGTACTCATCAATAAATGATATCCGTCAACAAACCCTGCTATCTCTTCACATTCCCAACTCAAGCACTCGACATTCCGCCAGGGGGGTGTAGCATCTTCCCCTCAATGCGTAATACCCCGTCAAACGGCGGGCGGGGTGGTGTATACGGACGGCAAAATGCTCCCTCCTTTGCCAGGGGGTGCGCTTCCCGGGTTGAGCAAAAATAACCCAGATTCTGATACAGCCTAGGGTAGAATCCGACGCGATACTATCTCTCGCCTTTATGGAACGCTGCGCAAGCACTGCCGGACAGTTCCCGTACGTTCGTCTGCTCGCTTTTGGACAACCCGGCCAACCCACACGCCGAAAATCTCACCCCTTCGTTCTGATTACGGTTCTTGCCGCCATTGTCCTGTCTCATGCAATGTCAGCAGCACAAACAGAGGACGTACGAAGGATTCTGATTCTGAACGAAGTAAATTCTACCTATCCAGGAATTAGCATCATCAATCAGGGAATCCAAACTGCGCTGAATGACTCGCCCTATCACATTGATTTCTATTCTGAGTACATGGATACTTCGTTGTTCCCCGATCCGGCAGTCCAGCAGGAGTTCCGCGATTCCTACATTCGCAAATATCAAAATCGCAAATTAGATGTGATTATCACGGTTGGGCCCTCCCCTCTCAAATTTATGCAAGAGGTACACCAGAGGGCTTTTCCCGGCGTTCCGATTGTTTTCTGCCTGCCGACTTTAGGTGTGCCCGGGACTCCTACATTAGATTCCGATTTTACAGGTGTGGAAAATGATATGGCGCCGGCCGAGACCGTGGGAATAGCCTTGCGGCTCGTGCCCGGGACAAAAAGAGTTGTGGTGGTAGGGGGCGTCGCTCCCATCGACCGGGAACAACTGGCGAACGTGAAGAAGGAACTGAAGGAATATGAAGGTCGCGTCGACATTTCGTATCTCACCGATTTCGCTATGCCTGATCTGCTCGAACGCCTTAGGCAACTGCCAGGCAATACTGTTGTCCTCCTCACATCAGTAGGCAGAGATGGGGCAGGAAGCGGTTTCAAATCAAATGAATTAGGACCTATGGTTGCCGGCGCAGCGAACGCCCCTGTCTTTAGCTTGTTCGATGTTTACCTAAATCACGGAGAAGTGGGGGGCTATCTTTCTAGCCTCAGCGAGCAAGGGAAGGTGGCTGGAGGCATGGCGCTGCGGATGCTCAAAGGGGAAAAGCCGTCGGGAATCCCTAAGGTAAAAAGTGTAAACGCCTACATGTTCGATTGGCGGGCCCTCAAGCGCTGGAGTCTGAAGGAAAGCGCACTTCCCCCTGGCAGCATCGTCCTCAACCGACAGTTTACGATCTGGGAATCGTACAAGTGGTACATCAATGTCGGGATTTCTCTGATCCTATTGGAGGGATTGCTGATTGGTGGCCTGGCGTGGCAACGAGCTAGACGAAGAAAGGCGGAGGCTGCGGTGCACGAGAGCGAGGAGCGCTTCCGCCTGGTCGCCAATAGTGCCCCGGTTCTGATCTGGATGGCCGATCCCGACAAGCTCTGCACTTACTTCAATCAGTCCTGGCTGGAATTCACCGGGCAGCCTCTGCAAGCCCAGCTTGGCAACGGTTGGGTACAAGGAGTGCACCCGGAAGACCTGAAGAGCTGCATGGACACATACACGGAGGCGTTTGGTCGACTCGCGCAATTCCAGGTGCAGTATCGGCTCCGACGCAATGATGGCGAATACCGGTGGCTATTAGGCACTGGAGCACCGAGATTCAACCCCGACAGTTCCTTCGCCGGGTACGTGGGTTCTTGCATCGATATCACCGAAAGAAAGATGGCAGAAGATGCCCTCGCGAGTTTGAGCGGTCACTTGATCAAGACACAAGACGAAGAGCGCAAGAGAATCGCCCGTGAGATTCATGACGACTACGGCCAACGGGTTGCGCTGCTCGGGTTCGATCTGGAACGGTTGGCTGAAAACGTCGGGGCCGCTTCTGCCGAAGCCAGCCAGAAAGCTCGTGAACTCTTCAATCGCGTCAGCAGGCTCGCTGAAGATCTGCATGGCTTATCACACCGCTTGCATTCTTCGACTCTGGAGAGTCTGGGGCTAGTCGCTGGCCTGAAAGCTTTCTGTGCGGAGTTCTCGAACCAACAGGACATACAGGTTGACTTTGCCAGCGAGAATGTTCCGCATGGTATTCCGGGAGATGCAACGCTCTGTATTTTCCGTATTGCGCAGGAAGCACTCCGGAACGTTAAAAAGCACAGCGGTGCGAAGAGAGCTGTCGTTCGGCTGGAATGGGAAGGCGACAGGCTTCACCTGTCAGTTTCTGATCGAGGAAAAGGCTTTGACTCCAGCAAGCCCTCTGCGGACCATGGTATCGGGATTCGGAGCATGGAGGAACGTTTGCGACTTCTGGGAGGCCAACTGGAGATTCAATCTCTGCTCATGGAAGGAACTAAAATTGACGCATGGCTACCGCTCAAGATTGCCAGCCAACGCGCGGGCTAGAGTGGATGCAGGTACGCACAACATTGCTCTATGGCAACGAACGAACTCTTCCGTTATGCGATGCTTTTACCTTTGGACTCTCGGGGGCTGGCCCAGACTAGTCGGCATCAAGACAAACCGGCTGCCCCACGCTTCGCGATGTTCGAAGCGTGGGCATTCCTGTTGCCAAGGGCGAGTGATTTTCCATTTCTGCACGCCACTTTTCCACGGGCCGGCAATCCCAATGGTTCATCCGTCACTGCCACACCCTCCCGCTCGATGGTATACCTCCGCCATGCCCAATCGGCTGCACCGCTACTGTGGCGCGGGGTACTCGCACTTCATCACCACTAGTTGCTACCAGCGACTGCCCCTGCTGGGCAGTCCGCAAAACCGCGACCTGTTTCTTCGGATGCTCGAACTGGTTCGGCGGCGGTATCGTTTCGCGGTGACGGGATACGTGGTGATGCCCGAGCACGTGCACCTGCTGATCGGTGAGCCGCAGCGTGGCGATCCCTCGCTGGTAATGAAAGCCCTGAAGCAGGGATTTGCGCGCCGACTTCCGGGGCGCCTGCGCCGGGGGAGGAATTCAAATCAGTTGTCGCTGTGGCAGGAGCCGGTCGAACGCGGCCGCGTTTGCCAGTCTCGGTTCTACGATTTCGTCGTGTTCTCGGAAGCCAAGCGGGTGGAGAAGTTGCGCTACATGCATCGCAATCCCGTGAAACGCGGACTGGTTCTGGAGCCGCAACAGTGGAACCGGAGCAGTTTCCGCCATTACGCATACCATGAACCCGGTCCAGTGATGGTCAATGAACCGCAGAAGGCAGAGTTGCGGATTCGTAAAATCTCCTGATCGAGCAGGAACGCTCACGCTTCGAACCCCGCGAAGCGTGGGGCAGCCAGTTTCGTGGCGGTGCCTGCGGAGGCAAGTCTGACCAGCCCCATCCAGCACAAGTCGTTCGTGGCCCATCGAGCTTCCCAAAACAGGAACGCGAACAGCATTCTCTTGCTTTTCGGCTTGACTTTTCTAACCTCCCAGAGCTAATTCTAAAAACTAGACCTTAGCTCCTTGACAATCCGAAAGTCCACTAACCCCTTTGGGCTCAAGATTTTGCCCGTAACTCACTGAGCCCCATAGATTATTTTCAGATTTCCCCCTAACTCCATGATTCCAATGGATCGAGGGGGGAGGGGGGGTACCCTATATAACCAAATGGTAACCCCCATCCCAAAACAAGAATCGGATCGGTTGATTAATGTCGGAAAACTAGGAAGTGGCCGCATTAGCGCCTCGGCTAGTCGCAGCGCAACGAGGTCAGAGGGTTGATTCGAGCGGCGCGTTGCGCAGGAATGTAACTGGCGAGCAAGGCGATCATCGCGAGCAACAAGGCAATCCCAGCGAAAGTGATTGGATCCGTCGCTTCCACGCCGAACAGCAGGCTTCGAATCAGCCGCGTAAACAGGAAAGCTGCCGCCAAACCAATCGTCACGCCGGAAAAGGCGAGCGCCATTCCCTGCCGGACAACCAGACTCAGGATGTTGCGTTGCGAAGCGCCCAGTGCGATGCGAATCCCCAATTCTCGAGTTCCTTGATTGACGAGGTATGCCATCACGCCGTAGATGCCAATGGTAGCGAGCACCAGCGCTACGCTTGCGAAAACTCCCAGCAGCAGCATCGAAAAACGACGCCTGGCCAGCGATTCGTTCACCCGCTGCTCCAACGTTCGCACGTAGTACATCGGAAGATCCGGATCGATGTTCTGCAGCTCCTTCTTGGAGGCCGACAACATGGCAGTCGGATCCGTGCGGCCGCGGAAAGCTACCGTCATGGCCCGCGTGGGGAATTGCGTTTGGGCGAGATAGAAAGCGATCCGCGGATCGGAGTCGAGAGCATCTTGCTTCACCCGTCCGACCACGCCAACAACTGTCTGCCACGGATCTTTCGATGGGAGTTCGACAATATGAATGCGCCTGCCAATCGGATCCTGCCCCGGCCAAAGTTGGTCGGCCATGTACTCGTCGACGATCACGGCAACTGGCTTGGTGGAATCGTCCTGCTCGTTGAAAAATCGTCCACGTCGCAACGGGATTTCCATGGCTTCAAAATAATGCCCACCAACGATGCGCTCATCCGCATTGAGAAATTTCTCACCGGGAAGTGGCGTTCGACCCTCGACGGTGATCGGCGTCCAGGCAAAGGCCTCGCTCAAGGGCAGTGACGTAACTCCGCCTGCAGCGATCGCCCCAGGCGAATGTTCCAGCCGCTCCCAGAGTTGCCGGTAGGTGTTCAAGATCGTTTGTTTGTCGGTATATTTTTTACCGGTCATCGTTAGGTCGAAGGTAAGCACGCCGCGCGGGTTGAACCCGGGAGATACATCTTGCAGGCGAGCGAAACTCCGAATGAGAAGTCCTGCACCAATTAACAGGACTACAGAGAGCGCCAGTTCCGCAACAACCAGCAGCCGCCGAACATTATTGCCGCGGCCCCAGACCGCGCTCGTTCCGGCCGAACCACGGCTCGCATCTTTCAGAGTCGAGTTGACATCCAGCCTGGAAACGCGCAGAGCCGGGACAAGGCCGAAGAGAATCCCGGAGGCAACGGAGAGCAGCAGAGTGAACAGGAGTACGCGGCCATCAATGCCCACGTCCTGCAGTCGCGGGATACTTTTGGTTCCCAAGATGTGGATCCACCTCATGCTGAAGAGGCAGATGAAAATGCCCAGCGCGCCACCGCACAGCGAAAGCAGCAGGCTCTCCGTCAACAATTGACGAACGATGTGCCATCGGCTTGCCCCTAAGGCCGTGCGCACGGCAATTTCCTGCTGACGCGCCATGGCTCGCGACAACATAAGGTTGGCAACATTGGCACACGCGATCAGCAGCACGAAACCCACTGCCCCAAGCAGCACCCACAAGGAGCGACGCACGTTGCCGACCACTTGTTCAAGGAGCGGCACGATGCTGAACGTCAGTCCGCCATTGGGCGGATAGTTCTCCGGAAATTGGCGACGTAACGTGGCGGTAAGGGTATCCATCTCCGCCTGGGCTTGCGGCAGTGAGACTCCCGGCTTCAGCTTTCCGATGATGTTGTAGTCTTCGTGGTCCCTGACTTGCGAAGCAGCGGCGGGCGCGAGCGGCAACGGCAGAAAAATCTCAGCCTGCTCGGTTCCATCGAGCAAAGGGAGAACTTCCTGCGGCAAAGAAAACTTCTGCGGAAGGATGCCGACGATTTCGTAAGGCAGTCCATTGATGGTGACGGACTTACCGATCATATGCGGGTCGCGGCCGAAGCGTCGCGCCCACATGCCGTCGGTCAGGATAGCCGTAGACCGTCCCCCGGGCGAATCTTCGTCGGGCGTCAGCAACCGGCCGAATGCGGGACGAGTACCCAGCATGGGAAGAAGATTCGACGAGACGCGCATGACGCCCACTCGTTCAGGGTCACCCTGACCGGTCAAGTTGTAGTTGCCGCCAATCGCGATCGCGACCTGCTCGAATCCATGGTGCCCGGTCTTGATATCGAAATACTGCGCCGTGGAAAACCAATCCTGGGTGATGTTCAGTCCCGGGGAACGATTCCACAGGATCACCAACCGGTCCGGGCTGTCATACGGCAGAGGCCGGAACAGCAACGCGTTTGCAACACTGAAGATGGAGGTGTTCGCACCAATCCCAATCGCCAGCGACAACACCGCGGCCAGTGTGAAGCCCGGGTTCTTGGCGAAAGAGCGCAGAGCGAATCGAATGTCCTGCATCCACGTGTTCATTGGGAGGCATCGTAGCATAGCTCAAGGCCAGCTAAGCGATTGGGGCTTGTTCAGGAGCATTGAGGCAGGACTGATGGGATTATCGGAATAGAGGCAGGTGTCTTTTGTACTAGGGTGAGGATATGCACCCCTACCGCTCAAACGGCAGTCGCGTTGCGGCATCAGGTAGCGGCGTGTGAGGCATAGATGCAGGGTACTCCTCAATTTATGATTTATGATGACTCTGTACTGCCCCTGCCGAATACGAGGTACAAAGAATCGTGCCTGACCCGCTGAAACCTTTTCGCGAAATCCGTCCAACCGATTTGAGCTCATCCTCGATCAAACATGAGCTGGATATGCGGGGGTACTGCCTTATCAGGGGACTATTACCCTCTACTGATCTGCAAGAATTGTTGGCTGAGATTGCACAAATTGCCCATGCAGCGGGGTGGTTGGTGCGGAACCACAGCCCGCTTGAACGCTTGGCAGATCGCAGCGCCGCCTGCGGTGATCCGGACCCAACTTTCAAGCGCGCCTACGATCAGGTCTTCAGCCTGGAATCATTTCATGCCCTAGCGCACCATTCCGCTCTACAGCAAGTGATGACACTGCTTGTGGGGCCCCGGCTTCTGATCCATCCGAAACCAATCGCGAGGCTGATGTTTCCCAACTGCGAGCGATTCGTGGTTCATGCGCATCAGGACCACACGGCAATCGGTGGAGACTCTGAGAGCTTTACCGCCTGGATTCCTCTTCACGACTGTCCGTTGGACCTGGGATCACTGCAGATTCTTGAAGCGTCCCACAAGTACGGTCTGCAGAGCGCCGATCCTGACACCGGCATTATTTCGAAAGAGACCGCTCGCGGGCTCGATTGGATTGGCGGACGGATCAATGCAGGCGACGTCCTTATCTTTCACAGTTTGACGATTCACGCGGCCGCGGCGAATACCTCGAATCAACTTCGCATTTCGATGGATTGCAGGTTTCAGGACTATGGGCGACCCGTTAATCCGTCGACGTTAGTATTCCCTGGATCCAGCAATGGTGAAAAGTCATGGGAGACTACTTACGCCAACTGGCGCTCAGACGAATTGAAATATTTCTGGAAGCGATTGCCACTTAGGTTCAAGCCGTCGAAGACTGAACTGGCGCACCTTGCACAGACTGCAGACCCTCCAATGATGCGATCGAGATACGCCAAGATTTTGAGTCAACTCGAGTCACAGATGCCTGGCTGATTGAACCCTGCCTTAACACTAACCCGCTGAATCGAGTTGCGCTCCTCCACTACTCGGGGATTTCCGCCAACTCACAGTGAATTGAGCAGGTTACGACAGTCATGTGTCGGCCTTGGGGCTAGGGTCTGCGCGACGATTTCCTTTGATATAAAGAGGATTAGGCGGGTTAGGTGGAAATGAAGATCTCGCCTCAACCCACTAGCCTTGAGGCCTGTTTATGACAGTCGACGCACCCATGCAGCTCGAGGATGTAAGTTCAGGAACAGTCCCCAGTTCCTGGAGGCGCAAGCTCCAGACACTGGCTTCGTCGAAGTTACTCGCATGGGTGGGATTGACCTGTCTCTTCGTAGCTCTACCGCTGTACTACATCCGAAACGCGAGGTTAGGGGATCCGGACATCTGGTGGCATATGCGCGCCGGGGAATGGATTTTGCAGCACCACCAGATTCCGCGTGTGGACCCGTTCTCCGCGGCGACATTGGGAAGGCCTTGGGTCGACTACAGCTGGATTTTCGACATTGGATCCTATTGGGTGGTCTCGCACTTTGACCTGGTGAGTGTGATTTGGTTTGAGACGCTGATGCGACTGGCCGTGGGCGTCGCTATTTTCAGTTTGGCTCGAAGCCTGACGTCGCGGTTCTGGAAGGCAGTCGCAGCGACTGGTCTTGCCATGGTTGCGATGGCCTGGACGTTGCCGCCACGTCCTGGAGCATTTTCAGTTCTGTTCTTTGTGCTTGAGCTTCACGTGCTGGTTTCCGCAAAACGAAAAGCGGATCCCCGGTTATTGTGGATTCTGCCTGCGTTATTTGCTCTGTGGGCCAATATCCATGTGGAGTTTGTGACCGGGCTGTTTCTACTGGGGTTGATCTGTCTTGAGCCTTTGCTGGACATGTTGTTGGGAATGCGCCGCGCGCCGCGTACTCGGCTTGATCTCTTCCAGCACCAACTGTGGTTCGTGTTCATGGCCTCGTGCGTGGCGGTGCTGGTGAATCCTTACGGGCCCAAGTTGTTGGGTGACGTCTTTCACTACGCCAGAGATACGAAGATTTACGACGTCATCATTGAATTCCACGCGATGATGTTTCGCACAGTGAACGATTGGGCCGTGCTAACTCTTGTCATGCTGGGTTGTTTTGCGCTGGGAAAGATTCGCCTATTTCGTCCCGTGTGGGCGCTGCTGTTGGGCTGGTCAGCATGGATGGGATTCCGCTCTCTGCGGGAAGTGTGGCTGATTGCAATTCTATCGGTCGTGGTGATTTGCAGCTCCCAAGCGGAAGACGAGCAAGCGGCTGAGACGAACGTCGGGATCGGTATGTCGACGCGGCTCGCTGTTGCCGCCACAGTGGTTCTTATCCTGCTGGCGGGAGCTACGGTTTGGCCTTTGTCATCGCAGAAACTGCTGCGGCAGGTGGCGCAGAATTATCCCCTGGGCGCGGCGAATTTTATCCAGCGCAATCATTTGAAGGGGCCGATGCTCAACGAACTCACGTGGGGAGGGTTCCTGATTTACTCGGTGCCCGACATACCGGTTGCGATGGATGGACGGACCAACGTTCACTCGCAAGAAGAAATTTTTCGTACATTTCCTCTGTGGAATGGAACGGCAGGGTGGCATGATCGCCCGGAAGTTCAGAATGCCAATTTGATCATCAGCGATCATCAATGGCCGCTTGCGTTTCTGCTGCGAAGCGATCCGCGATTCCGGATTGCCTACGAAGATGACACTGCTGTGCTCTTCGAAGCAGTGCATCCGGAAAAGAGTGAAAATCCGGCGCTACCGCAGACCCGGTGAACGCAACTTTCAACGCGGCAGATCCCTCAGAAGTCGTTCGTGGAACGACAGTGCGCTCGACTCACGGAAACTCAGTCATCCCCATCTTGCCGCTCGCCGCCCTGATTGTTCTCGCGGCGATTGTGCGCCTGATTGCGACCCACAACGATCTTTGGCTCGACGAACTTATCTCGTTGCGCATTGCCAATGCGGTGAAAACACCATGGCAGATCTTCAGCAACGTCCATAGCGACAACAATCATTACCTGAATACTCTATTTCTTTACTTCGCCAAAAAGCAGAGTTACGCGCCTGCCTATCGCTGGTTGTCCGTGTTGTGGGGAGTGCTGCTGATTCCGGCAGGCTACTGGCTCATGGTTCGGCGGTCTCGCGTGGAGGCCCTGATTTTGGCGGGGTTACTGGCGTGTTCGTATCCGCTCATTCATTTTTCGTCGGAGGCGCGAGGATACTCGGGAGCGCTGCTCGGGTCTGTGCTGGCATGCGCGGCGCTCGCGCGGTGGATGACGCGGACGGATAGAGGTCGAGAGTCGTTCTATTTGGGATTGGTCTACGGATTGGCCTTAGTGCTAGCGATTCTCTCGCATTTGACCGCTTGCCTGATCTGGTGTTCGCTGGCCGCGGGATCGCTTATCACGCTCGCACAGCGTCCCGAGAGGGGCAAGTGGATATCGCGATGGATCGCACTCAACCTCTTGCCCGCGAGCGTCTTTGCCGCTCTCTATTTTCTCGACCTTCGATTCTTAACGGAACTCGGCGGGCCGCCAATGACGGTGTGGCATGCACTCGGGCGTTTACTGGCACTGGGTCTTGGCTGGCCGGCTAAAGATGTAGCAAGTGTGTTGATTGTTGCTTCGCCACTGATTGGACTCATCGCTTGGCAACTGGCAGCGGAGCGGAAATCAGAGGATCCGTTAGCGGTTTTGCTGACGATGATCTACCTGGTTCCGATCCTGTGCGTAGTGATCATGCAGCCTAGTTTCTTTTCCCCTCGATACTTC
>Ga0207700_10000943_pt1 | contig 16733 bp, 18 predicted proteins | sample LARL82metaG_FD_184348 | JGI IMG/M metagenome (GOLD analysis project Ga0207700, IMG submission 184348) | Corn, switchgrass and miscanthus rhizosphere microbial communities from Kellogg Biological Station, Michigan, USA - LAR L8-2 metaG... | ecosystem: Host-associated > Plants > Roots >...
GCGATCGGAATCCTCTCGAAGCCGTCATCGAAAAATTGGCTGAACAACTGGGCGAGTATAACATCGCCTGGTTAGAAGAACCGCTTCCGCCCGACCATCACGAGGGCTATCGCAGGCTCAAGGATCTGGACCTGGTCCCGCTGGCGAGCGGAGTACATGAACCGGACGAGCCGAGTTTCTTGGATCTTATCCAGACCGCCGGCGTGGATTATTTGCAATTGGACCTGGTGTCGCAGGGAGGCTATCCGACGGCGCGCCGTATGCTGGGCGAAATCTCACGCGCGGGCTTGAGGTTTGCATTCCACAGTTGGGGAACGGCGCTGGAGGTGGTAGCTGCCGCGCACCTGGCGGTTTGCTGGCCCGACCAAGTCGTCGAATGGCTGGAATATCCCTGCTATTCCACGCCGTCACGCGCCGGAATGTATCCGTACCCGCTGGCCACGGAAGTCTTGAAAGAACCACTTCAACTCGATCACGGCGATCTGATTCTGCCGAAGGGCCCGGGGCTGGGCGTCGAAGTGGATGAAGGCGTCATTGAGCGTTATCCCTGGATCCCGGGGCCGTGGTCTTTCTTCGGCGCCGATTCCAAGCTCCCCTCCTCAGAGCGTTCGCGCAGCGCCAATCGCCAGGCATCTTGATGGACTCGACCGGATTGCTGGCAGGCGGCGCCGCGGTAGTTGGCGCATCGGCGGGCGTGCTGGCGTATGCGGTCCGGGTGCCGTCGTCATCGATGCTCGCGCCCTCCGTGCACCAAGGTGCGAGCGCCCGGCGCGCGATTGCACTGACCTTCGACGATGGGCCGAGCGAGTCCACTCCCGATTTACTGGAGATTCTGGCTAGCCACGACGTTCCGGCCACCTTCTTTCAATGCGGCGCTAACGTCCGAAGGCTTCCGCAGGTCTCGCGCGCAGTGGCCGCGGCCGGGCACGAGATCGGCAATCACACCGATACGCATGCAGCTCTGTATTTCCGGTCGTCTGCGTTCATCGCCGGCGAACTCGCTCACGCCCAAGAGACCATCGAGCAAACTACGGGATTGAGACCGCGGCTGTTCCGCGCCCCCTACGGCGCGCGCTGGTTCGGACTACGCCAGGCCCAGCAGCGCTTGGGCCTCCTGGGCGTGATGTGGACCACGCTCGCTCTGGATTGGAAATGGCCCCAGCCGCGTGTCATTCAACGCCTGCTGGACGGAGCGCGAAATGGCGCGATTTTCTGTCTGCACGACGGCCGCAGGCTCGAATCCAGGCCGGACATCGGCGCGACCCTGGGAGCGGTGCGCGCAGTTCTGCCAAAATTGATGGAGCAAGGCTTTCATTTCGAAAAGGTGACCGACATCCTATGTCCCACGCAGAACTGACCGAGCGCGTCAGAGGAATCATCGCCACGGCCCAGCATCTTCCCCAAGAAAAGGTGACAGCCGACAGCACCTTCGAAGAGCTGGGCATTGATTCGTTGGACGGGATCAACATTCTCTTCGCGGTGGAAAGCGAGTTCAATATCAACATCCCGGACGATGCCGCGCAGAATATCCGATCGGTTCGCGACGTGGTGGATGGAATCGCCAAATTAATCGAAAGCGGCCAGGGGGGCCAAGCGGCCTTAAGCGCCTGACATGCAGCATCGCGTGGTGGTGACGGGCGCCGGCGTCATCTCCGCGCTGGGGCATAACTGCGGTGAGTTCTGGCAAGCTCTCGCAGCCGGCCGTCCGGGCATCCAACCGCTCCAGGCCGTGGATCGCGGGCTGCTGCGCTTTCCCAACGGCGCGGAAGTGCAAGGGTTCGATCCCTCGCGATATTTCGAAGAAAAAGAAATAGGACTGCTCGACCGCTTTGCACAGTTCGGCGTGGTGGCGGCACGCGAAGCTATCGCCCAGGCCGGCATTCAGTGGAGTGACGAACTGCACGAGAGCACCGCGATTGTCACCGGCAGCTGCGTGGGTGGCCAAACTACCGAGGACGAAGGGTTCGTCAATCTCTACCGCAATAACATTCCGCGGGTGAATCCGCTGACCATTCCGCGCACCATGGAAAATGCGGCCGCCAGCCGGATCTCGCTCGAAACCGGCGTGGTTGGACCCACCTATACTATCTCGACGGCTTGCTCGTCGGCCAATCACGCCATCGGGCAGGCTTTCTGGATGGTGCGGAACGGGACGGCGCGCCTGGCCATCGCGGGTGGAAGCGAGGCGGTGTTCAGCCTCGGCTTTCTGAAGGCGTGGGAGGCGATGCGCGTGGTCTCGCCCGATACCTGCCGGCCATTTTCCAAAGACCGGCGCGGGCTGATTCTGGGAGAAGGCGGCGCCATGCTGGTGCTGGAGCGGCTGGAGGAGGCACGAGCGCGTGGCGCGAAAATCTATGGCGAGATCATCGGGTTCGGGATGTCTTCCGATGCTTTCCACATCACGCAGCCTTCCCCCGACGGAGCAGCCCGAGCCATGCGCTCCGCCATCTCGGATGCCGGACTTCGGTCGGAAGATATCGGCTATATCAACGCGCACGGCACCGCTACCCAAGCCAACGATGCCACCGAAACGGCCGCCATTCGCAAAGTGTTCGGGGCGCATGCCGACCGGCTGGCCATCAGTTCTACCAAATCGATGCACGGGCACACCTTGGGCGCGGCCGGAGCGATCGAGGCTGTGGCCACCTTGTTGGCGTTGTGCCAGAATGTGTTGCCACCGACGGCGAACTTCAATGAGCCGGATCCGGCATGCGATCTGGATGTGATCCCAAATCACGCGCGCCAGAAGCAGGTGGAGTACGCGCTGTCGAACTCGTTCGCTTTCGGCGGATTGAACGCGGTGCTGGCCTTTCGCCGCCAGTCGTAGGAGCCAGAAACCGACCAGCTATCATGGTTCTTGGGTGATATGGTCGCACCAGCAACGCCGGAAACCCGGCTCCGTACGCGTGTCTTCGCGCTGATCACACTCCTGGTCTCAATGGCGGCGCTGGGATGGGCCCTGCACGGTGTCAGCTGGCGCGATCTTTGGGAAGAAATCCGAGAGCTGGACTGGCGCTGGATCGCCGTTGGCGCGGTAGCTGACATCCTCGCGTATGTGATACAGGGCTGGCGGTGGAGCCTTTTGCTGCGGCCTTTGGGGCCGGTATCGGTGTGGAGCGCCACGCGGGCGATCTTCGTCGGCCTGTTCGCCAATGAGGTGCTGCCGCTACGTGGCGGCGAGTTGATCCGCTGTTTCTTGGTCACGCGCTGGAGCGAGATCCCGATTTCGGTGACGCTGGCCTCGGCACTGATTGAACGCATCTTCGACGGGCTCTTGCTGATCGTGGGCCTGTTCTTCTCATTTCGGTATCTGCAGAATTTTCCCCTGAGCCACGGTCAGGCTCGGGCGCTGGGTTTGTTGACGGACGGCGCGATTTTTCTGGGTGTATTGATTCTGGTGTGTGGCGCAGTGCTCGCGGTTGCGATGTATTGGCGCGAACAGGCGCTGGAAGTCATTCTGGACTCACGAATGTTCGGCTGGGCGCATGTCTTCATCGAAGACCTGCACCGCATCGGGCATTCGCGCTACCTCTACCTTTCCGCGCTGGTGAGCGTCCCGCATCTGCTGATGCAGGTGGTGCCGATCTATGCGGTGATGCAGGCTTACGGATTGGACGAGGCCTCCTGGAAGGGCGCGGCCGCCTTGATGGTCCTCTTGCGGCTGGGCTCGGTGGCGCCGCAGGCTCCCGGAAACGTGGGGCTCTTTCAAGTGCTCTCGACGTTGGGCCTGACTCTGTTCGGGGTTCAGCAGGCGATGGCGCGGCGGTTCACGCTGATCTTGTGGGGCATGGTTACGTTACCGCTGCTGATCGTCGGGTTCGTGGCTCTGGTGGCCACCGGCGCCCGGATGGGCGAGATCCATCGCGAGGCCCGTGCGTCGATGCGAGCGCGCCAGGACGAATTAGCCAGACCTTAGCGAGAACGCCCGATAACTTCCTCCAAACTCGCCCAAGAAAGCCCCGGCGTGGCCGATAAGATCAGCGGGACGACCAGTTCGGCGACGACCTCGCATGATTTCTCTTAAACCTTATCTCTTTGGCCAAAAGGACAAAGACGCTGATAGCGCGTACCGGCGAATTATCAGCCTCTTCTTACAAGGCATCGCGCTGCATGCGGTGGAGGGAGAAAAGAACGATTATGACCGCTTTCGAGTGGACATCGACGAATTTGGAAAGCAGATAACACCCGACACTCCGATGTCGGAATTGTTGGTGGCGGTGGGGGCGTCTCTGCGGGCCATGGAGGACTATAACCGTCGAACCAGCAAAGTGATCCACCGGCAGAACAGCGACCTGCAGAACATGGTCTCGATGCTGACCCGCACCGTAATTTCGATAGGGGCCAGCGGCGAGTCTTCGGTGCACAAGCTGCAGGAAATCGAGAAATCCATTGAGCGCACGCGCATGTTGGAAGACATTCAACTCCTCAAGCTGCGCCTGGGAGAGTGCTTGGAAGCGGTTCGAGAAGAGGCTCTGCGCCAGAAGACCGAGGGCCAGAGCACGCTCGACAGCCTGAAAAAAGAGGTGGAAAATTCTCGGGAAAGGGTCGGATCGGTCACGGCGGCTGTGGAGCTGGATGCAGCTACTGGACTGCCGAGTAAGAAGGAGGCGCTGAAAGCGATCCAGGCCGCGGTCCAGTCGCCCAGCAACAAATTCCTTGCGATTGCGGTGGTAAGCAGGGTGCAGGCCGTGAACGCGCGCTTCGGATATGCCATCGGAGACCAGGTATTGTCCACATTTGCAAAGCATTTCAAAGAAAATCTGGGCGCTCAGGATCAGGTCTTCCGCTGGCACGGGCCAGCCATAATTGCGGTGCTGGAGCGGGACGACCGTTTGGAGAAAGTACGCACCGAAATTCGCCGCTTCGCCGAAGTCAAACTGGAAAAGACCGCCGAGGTTGGCAACCGGACGATCTTGCTGCCCATTTCCGCCAGTTGGTCGATATTTACTGTGACACCTCCCGTGGAAGAGCTACTTAAGAAGATGGAAGCTTTTACGGCCGCGCAAGTTCCCCGCGATTACGTGTGAACCTATGTTCGACATCCACAATCTGAGCTCGATACCTGCCTCATCCGATCCACCCGCCGAGGAAGCGACGAACTGGCTCCGCGACCGGATTGCCGAGTTGGAAGAGGAGAACGCTAATCTCAAGCAGCTGGATGACACCATTCGAAAAAACATCCGACTCTTTGATCGGATCTTGTTGAGATCCCATGAAGGGATTCTGCTGCTGACGCCGGACATGATCATCTTGCGACTAATTCGCTCTTCGGTTGGCTATGCTGCGGTGGATCTGTCGGGGCAACCGGTTCTTCAGTTCATCCATCCGGATGACGCAGACTGCTTCAAGAGGTCGTTTTCCGACCTGCTGAGCGCCCAATCCAAAACGGTCCGCTGTGAGGTTCGACTCAAACTGGGTGATGGAAGCTGGGCCTGGGTGGAAGTCGAAATGACGGATCTGCTGGACGATCCGGACGTTCAGGCCATCCTCCTGAACGGTCGGAACATTACCGAGCATAAGGAGCAGACGGTGGCCAGGGAGACGCTGGAATCCTATCGCGCAGGCTCGGAATACGCGATGTTTACCAAGAGCCTGGATGGAGTGATCCTGGACTGGAATCCGGGCGCGGAGAAAGCCTTCGGTTATTCGGCCCAGGAGATTGTAGGCCAACACATCGCAGTGCTGGTGCCCTCAGAATTGCGCCGCGAAGAAAGCTTGACGCGCGAGAAAATTGCCTCGGGAGAAGATGTTCCGGCGTTCCAGACCATCCGAATTCACAAGGAAGGGCGGAATGTAAAGATCGATCTGAAACTGGCCCCGGTCTGGGACGGCCAATGCGCCGTGCGGGCCGTCACGCATTTGTCCCACGTGATTGACTGAACGGGCTCGGAGCAGCCGCGCATCACACCAGTACTGGTCTTTCAGCCCCGGAGTGACGCCGGTAGGGACCCTTGGATCCATTGGGCAGGATAGTAGCTTCGTCCGTGCGCGCTTGAATCAGTTGCCCTGAGGTCAGCTCGTGCGCGCCTGTCAGGTTGGCCCCGCGCAGATCGGCCGCAAACAGCTTGGCGCCTCCGAAATGCCCATTCGACAAGTCTGAACGGCTGAAGTCTGTGCTGCTCAGATCGGCGTGCCGGAAGTCGGCGTCAACCAGCACTGCCCGATCGAATTGAGACGCTCCGAGTTCGGCTCGGGCAAACTTTGCACCCGTTAGATCCGACTTGGCGAAATTGCAGGCCTTCAAGCGGGTGTTGCCGAAATTAGCGCCCATTCCGCAAACCGAAACCAAACGGCAGGCGCGCATGTGTGCGCCGTGGAATTCGGTGTGGTTGATCTCACACTCTGAAAGGTCGCAGGAGGTAAACCGGGCATGATGAAACGAGGCAGAATCGAGAATCGCTCCACAAAATTTGCAGCCTTCCATCACAGCACCTTGAAAACGGCTATCTCGCGATTGCGCTTTTCGGAAGCTGGTCGCGCGCAGCTTGGTATCGGAAAGAATCGCCGCAGTCAGCCAGGCATCTGAGAACTGCGTCTCAGAAATTTGAGCCCCGTTCAAGTCGGCGCCCGAGAGGATGGCTCGTTCAAAATCGGTGGCCTCCATGATTGTCCCGCTCAAATCTGCGTCCGTAAGATCGGCGTCCAAGAACGTGGTGCCTTTCAGGACTGCGCCGCGCAGATTCACGCCGCGCAACTGCGCCTCGTTCAAAGTCTCGCCATCCAGGACACAGCGCATATGGTCCGCCCCTCCCTCGATCCACTGCCCATGACAGTGCAGTATCTCCTTGAGCAAACGGCCGTTAGTGACTGTTAGCGTATCCATTTCAACAACAGCCTTATCGGCCAATCCGGTGCCGCCCTTAGCGCCACTGGCGGAACTATTCAGGACGCAGTTCCGGGCTCCCGGTGGTGCTTTAATTGTAGTTATGGGAGTATAGGTCGGTGCTACACTGACTCCAGGCCTAAACCTATGAGAATACTCATCGTTGAGGACGAAAAGCGTATTCAGGATTTCCTCTCGCGCGGGTTGGAGAGCGCCGGGTACGCGGTGGATGTCGCCGGCGATGGAAATACCGCCATGGAATTGATTCATGGCACCGAGTATGACCTCATCATTCTGGATTTGATGCTCCCCGACACCGACGGTCTGAGCGTCCTGCAGAAGATTCGCAATCGTAAGTCGAGCCCGCCGGTACTTATCTTGAGCGCGCGCGATGCGGTGGACGACCGCGTGAAAGGCCTGGAACTGGGCGCCGACGACTACCTTACCAAGCCCTTCGCCTTTGTCGAACTGCTGGCCCGTGTCCGCGCTCTATTGCGGCGAGGCCAGCCCACGCCCGAGCGTTTGCAGGTGAGCGACCTGGTGCTGGATTGCATCCGCCGCAAGGTCACGCGCGGCAACGAAAGCATCGAACTGGCGCCTAAGGAATTCAGCATCCTGGAATATCTGATGCGGAATCGCGGCCGGCCGCTGAGCCGCACCATGATCGTCGAACATGTCTGGGACATGGATTACGACGGCCTCACCAATATCGTCGACGTGTACATCCGCCACCTGCGCAGCAAGATCGACGACAAGTTTACGGTGAAGATGATCCATACCGTGCGCGGCATCGGGTACATGCTGGATGCCCCGGAAAGATCCGAAAAACCGGTCGAAAAGCAGGTTGAGCAATCGTCATGAACGCGTTCGGCAAGGCTCTGCGATTCACACGCGGGCTGCGCTTCCGCCTGGCCTTCAGCTATGTGTTCTTCTTCACCATCCTGCTGGTGCTGCTAGGTATTGTGTTCTATCAGACCTTGAGCACGACCTTCCAATCGCAGATGGGAAGTATCCTGCAAGAGGAATGGGGAGCCGCTAAAGGTTACCTTCGTACGGGCGCGGAAGGTCCAAATTGGTTTTACGACTCCCAGGATCCGGACGAGACATTCACCGTGGAACGAATACGGCGTGTCTATCTGCTGGCCGACACGCAGGGTCATGCGTTGCAACACTCGTTGATTTACGACTCGATCGGCCTCGATTCGCCGGCCGAGATCCAAGCCATCTTGCGATCGGGACAACCGGCCACGAGGATCCGGAAGGATGGCATGGGCATCCCCTACATGATCCATTCGGGCCTGATGATCGATGAGCGAGGCAATAAGTACTACCTGGCGATCGGCCGCGCCATAGACCAGAACAACAAGGTTATCCGGGATTTCAGTTTGAATTACCTGATTCTGGTGCCAATAGTCATCTTCCTGAGCGGCCTGTTGGGATGGTTCCTGGCCGGCAAGGCGCTCGATCCGGTCAATTCCGTCGCGGAAACAGCGCAGCGCATCACTCACTCCAATCTCGACATGCAGATTCCGGTGCGTCAGGCCGGCGACGAGCTCGACCGTTTAATCGACGCTTTCAATCACATGATGACGCGCCTGGACCGCTCGTTCGAGCAGATCCGCCAGTTTTCAACGGACGTTTCGCACGAGCTGCGCACGCCGCTGACCGTGGTTCGCGGACAGTTGGAAGTGGCGCTGTTCACGGCCCAAAATGTCGAGCAATATAGGGAAGCCATGGCCGAAGCACTGGAAGGCGTGGACCGGCTCTCGAACATCGTTCGGGCGCTGCTTATGCTCTCGCAGGCCGAGAGCGGGCAGTTGGTGCTGCAGAAGACGCATCTTGATCTAGCCGAAGTGGCGCGCGATTTGGTGGATCAACACCAGATTCCGGCCGAGGCGCAAGGCGTCCGGCTTTCCGCGGACCTGCCGGGACCTTGCATGATTTACGCGGATCGGATTCAGATTGAGCGCATGCTGTCGAACCTTCTGGGAAATGCGATCAAGTATACGCCCGCAGGAGGTGCGGTCGGGGTGATGCTCCACTGCGAGGACGAGCAGGTGAAACTGATGGTCGAAGACAGCGGTGTTGGAATCGCGCCGGACCACCTGCCACACATCTTCGATCGCTTCTATCGCGTACCGTCGGCTGATCCGGAGAAGGGCCTGGGCCTGGGATTGAGCTTCGTAGCTTGGATCGTCAAGGCCCATGGCGGGACCATAGATGTGCAAAGCGAGCTGCAGAAGGGAACTCGCTTTATCGTGACTCTGCCCGCTCAACAGCTCGCCGCCCTGTCACAGGAGTCTCCGGCGCTCGCCCTGCCCGAGCAGGTACACTGAAACTGCAATGGCAAACCTCGAAATTCAGAGCCGTGAAAAAGAGGGCATCACCATACTCGATTTGAACGGCAGACTGGCAGTGGGAGAGCCGTGTACGCTGCTCCGCGAAAAGGTGGAACAAGTGGTCGCCGACGGCCACAACAAGGTGATCCTAAATTTGAAGCACGTCGACTACATAGATAGTACGGGTCTGGGAAGCATGGTGATCTGCTTTACACGGCTGCAGAAGGCAGGGGGCGCCATGAAGCTGGTGAACCTCAACCGCAGGAACATCGAGCTGTTGCTGCTCACCAAGCTGTCGACCGTCATGCAGATTTTTGGCGACGAGCAGGAGGCAGTGAACAGCTTCTTCCCGGAACGCGAGATCAAGCATTTCGACATCCTCAACTTTATACAGCAGCAAAAAGAGAGCGAGCAAACCAGCTGACATGTGGGGGAAGAAAAGAGCGGCTATGCTCGAAGCCGGCGTGCGTGCGCCGTCGTTTGAGTTGAAGAGCCTGGATGGAGGGAAGAAATCGCTGGAAGATATTCTGGCGTCGGGTCCCGCGCTTTTAGCGTTCTATAAGGTCAGTTGCCCGGTTTGCCAGCTCGCTTTCCCCTATCTCGAGCGACTGGCTGGGGGCACGTCGCTCCAATTGATCGCCATCTCACAGGATGATGACAGCACCACCAAGAGTTTCAACCAGCGCTTCGGCGTGACGTTCCCCACCTTGCTCGATCAATCCAAGGAGAACTATCCGGCCAGCAACGCTTACGGCATTTCATCGGTGCCGTCTTTGTTCCTGGTGGAGAAGAACGGCGAGGTCACGAAGGCCTTCAGTGGGTTTTCGAAGCGCGATCTGGAAGCAGTAGGAGATCGAGCCGGGGTGAAGCCTTTTCGGCCGGAGGACAACGTTCCGGAATGGAAAGCAGGTTGAGGCTCGAAAAATTAAGGTCCGGTGCGGACCTGCGATAATAAGAATCGAGAATGGCTTCCAAACTAACTGAAGCGTTTGAGTCCGCCGCAGCGATCGCCAAGGGCATGAGCATTACCTTCGGCGAGATGATGAATCCTACCATCACCGAGGATTATCCGGACTCGCCGCCCAAATTCCAGGAGCGATATCGCGGAGCGCATGTGTTGCAGCGCGACGAGAACGGGCTGGAAAAATGCGTGGCCTGCTTCCTGTGCGCGGCAGCCTGTCCGGCCGACTGCATCTATATTGAGGCTGCCGAGAACACCGATCAGTTGCGGATCTCCGGCGGCGAGCGCTACGCCAGGGTTTATAACATCGACTACACGCGCTGCATCTTCTGCGGCTATTGCGTGGAAGCCTGCCCGACTGACGCCATTACGCACGGCCACGGCTTCGAAATCTCCAGCTACAATACCTCGACGCTGATTATCCGCAAGGAGCAGATGCTGGCGCCGATCCCGGAGGGCGCTCATTTCCCGTTGAAAGCGGATACCGAGGAAGCCCCGGCCGGGCATTAGTGATCTCTTGCCCCCAAAGGCATCGACCTGCTTTTTTCATCGATACTTGGTCACCAAATGTCGCTTGTAGCTTTCGACGTTGGCCTTCTTTGAAGTGCCTCTCAGGGAATGGGGCATTCGGCGCTGCGTCTGTGACATTGGCTTTCATGTATATCTCTGCCTATTTGTGAACATCGATCGCTTCCATTAGATGCCTGCGGTCGGCTTCCGACATTCCCGCGTTCTTATGGATGTCATCGCGCGCGTGCAGCTTGCGGCGGTAGCGGCCGAAATATTCCGGGATGTCGCCGCCATATTGGAAGCTGTACATGATGTCGTCGAAGGCCGCCGTATGCGGGAGGCCGAGCGCATGACCGGTTTCGTGAAGGCACGTTAAATACACGATCGCGTCGCGCAGCAGCTTGTCGTCGCCGGTGCGAAACGGGGCGGGCCGCACGTAAACTTCCGCGCCGCGCTGGCCATCCACCAGCACCGGCCGGGCTTCGCCATAAAGTCCCTGCTCGGCAGTCGCCCAGAATATGCGAATTCTGGCGTGCCGTGGATCGCTAATGCGGCTGACCTCGATAGCCCCAGCTGATGCATTTTGCCAGGCTTCGAACGCCCATGCCGCCAACTCCGGATCGTTGTCCTGGCAGCCAGATTTAGGGTTCGAACACGGCTCTACCCAATACGAATACTTCTGTGCAGCGGATGCCCCGGCAATAACCAGAAACAAGATAACGACGGAGCGAATCACCGCCGTTCGGCCAATCTCTCTTCGGCGAGCATCCGCACTTGCGCCTCGAGTTGCTCGATGCGCTTGGTTAGGTCGTCGATCAATTGACCCTCGGGATCGGGCAAATTGCCGTGCTCCAGGGTGTCGCCCGAATCCACACGCGCGCGAACCACGCGGCCGGGCACGCCGACTACGGTTGAGTGAGCCGGAACCGAGCGAATCACGACGGAGCCTGCGCCGATCTTGGTGCCGTCTCCAATCATAATGTTGCCGAGAATCTTCGCTCCGGTACCGATCACGACGTTGTTACCGATGGTAGGGTGGCGCTTACCTTTTTCCTTGCCAGTGCCGCCCAGCGTTACACCCTGGTAAAGAAGCACATCTTCACCGATTTCCGTGGTCTCTCCGATCACCACGCCCATGCCATGATCGATGAAACAGCGGCGACCAATGGTCGCGCCCGGATGGATTTCGATCCCGGTCAACAGGCGGTTGATTTGCGATAGAATCCGCGCCAGCAGCATGAAGCCGGCCTGATGCATCCGGTGACCCACGCGATGCAGCAGGATGGCGTGGAAGCCCGGGTAACAGAAGAAGATTTCCACCGCACTCTTCGCGGCTGGATCGCCGCGGAAAACGGTATCAATCTGCTCCCGGATCGCTCGGAACATGGTGCTTAGATCGATTATCTCACTGGCCCAAAAGATTCAGGAAACAGGCTCTCGAAGCTTTATTACAGGCTTAGCGAGGCGAGAAGTTTGTCGAACGCGGCCTGATTTTGAGCCACGGTCTTGGCCGGGCCCGTAAACTTAAAGAATACCGAGCCTTGCGGGCCTTCGACGATCGCGCCCAGTAGCCGGTAATTCGGTTTTGGCGCAGCACCGTGCTCCGCCATGGGACCGCCCATGCCCGAATAAGCGCCTGACACGTCGACGGTTGTGACCTTCAGGCCATGGATGGTCCGTTGGTCTCGCTTGGCCGCCTCTTTGGACTGGAACTGGCCGATCCAGCGGTCCATGTTCGCCTGTACGCTGCCGCCTTGTCCTTGGCCGAAGTAGTAGACGCCGCATTCGCCCGGATCGGAGTCACCGGCAGCGGGCTGAATCGTGTAAGTGGCCAAGCGCATGGGCCGCTGTGCTTCTGATTTCCAGTTGGACGGAACGGTCCACTTGATGCCGGCGCCGGAATCGGCTGCCAGCCACATGGCCACCAAAAAGAGGGAGGAGACTATCCTACGCACCATGGAGCCAGTATGACACCCGCGCACACGAACTCAGTTCGATCCGCCGATCTTCTGCGGCCGCGGCTGATACAAGTGGTTGCCGGCCGGATATGGCGTCATCGCCAGACGACACGACATGCCCTCACCCGAAGGTTCGGGAAGGTGCCATCTCTTGGCTGGAGCGTAGACGATATCGCCCGCTGACGCCACAAAAGGATCGAGCCCTTCGATGGCATAAGACTGCTGGCCGCGCATGATGATCCAGATCTCTGCGAAATCAGTGTGGTAATGTCCCAGATCGCCCGGCGCGTGTTTCACGTCTGCCCCGTAGCCGCAGATAATATTCGCATGTGCCCGGTTCTTCCGAACCGCAAGATCGCTCCACGACCGGCGTCCGGGATGTTCCTTCTGCAGCGCATCGATGTTGAAGAACACGCGATCGGGCTTGCCGTCGTTGGGCACTTCATCCGGATTGTTGCCGGTCGACAAAGTCACCGGAGTGTATTCCATGCCCTTCTCGGGTTGTCCGGGCTTGGTTTCGTAAATAGTGGTCGTGTCGGGCAGCGTTACCTGGAAGCGGATGGCGGCCTCAGATCCGATTACTTCCAGCGAATGGAGGTGGCGTTCGGGCGCCAGCACCAGGTCTCCCGGCGCGGCGTCAAACGTCTGGAATTTTCCCGGCGGATCTTCAATCTCGAATCGAATTCGCCCTTCCTGCACCACCCAGTACTCGGGAGCGTCGGAATGCAGATGACGTGGAACTTTCGAGCCGGGCGCCGCTGAAATTACCTCGGCGCGATTATTCTTGTCATACACCACCAGCTCGCTCCAATCCGCGCGGCCCTTGTGCTTCGCCTTCAAGTCAGCCAGACGCACCAGCGGCTTCATGGGGGACTCGTAGGGCATCGGCTGAATGGGCTTGGGAGCATAGAATATCTTGACGGGCTGCCGACTGCTCTCGGTTTGCGCTACTACGAGAGATGTTGTTATCAATCCGGCGCAACAAACCTTCGTCCATAGCTTGCGATTTGAGCTCATCCAGGTATTAATCTTATAACGTCTGGCTCCGCGCAGGCGTGAGGCTCGCACTCGGCCTTCCACTGGAGTACAATTTCGGCGAGGTGTAGCGATGCATAACTCAGAGCGATCCAGCCGCCGGCAACTGCTTCGGATGGGCGCTGCTTTAAGCGGAGCGCTGGTGGCAAAGCACGAGAGCGCACTGGCCGCCGAGAACACGCCGAGTCAACTAGGCATCCCGCTCGGCCCCTATGGAGAACGGTCGCCTTATGAGAAGGCGGTCCGCTGGCGGCGCGAGAGCAAGACACCGGAGACGGGTTCCAGCTTCACGCCTCTCGCAGACTCCGTCGGCACGATCACTCCCTCGTCGCTACATTACGAGCGGCATCATTCCGGCATTCCGACCATCGATCCGGCGCAGCACCGGCTGGTGATCCACGGGATGGTGGATCGGCCGCTCTCACTGACGGTGGCGGAGATCCGGCGCTTGCCATCCGTGTCTCGAACGCTGGTTCTGGAGTGCGGCGGCAATAGCGGATCGGAATGGGCGGCTAAAAATGCGCCGGATGTCCAGCGTAGCTACGGCTTGGCCAGCTGCAGCGAGTGGACGGGAGTGCCGCTGTCGCTCTTGCTCACAGAAGCTGGTGTCAAGCCCGGGGCTGCTTGGGTGATCGCCGAGGGGGCGGACGCCTGCCGGATGGAGCGCAGCATCTCGATTGCGAAAGCGATGAACGATATCCTGCTCGCATATGGGCAGAACGGCGAAGCGCTGCGTCCCGCGCAAGGATATCCGCTGCGGCTGATTATTCCCGGCTGGGAGGGAAATTCTAACGTGAAGTGGCTGCACAGTCTCAAGCTCACAGATCAGGCATACATGGCGCGCGACGAAACCGCGAAGTACACGGATCTTATGCCGGATGGAACGGCGCGGATCTTTACCATGCAAATGGAGGCGAAGTCGGTCATCACGTTTCCATCGGGCGGGCAGACGCTGCCGGGCCCGGGTCTTTACGAACTAACCGGGCTGGCATGGTCGGGACGCGGCAAAGTCGAGCGTGTTGAGATTACCACCGACGGGGGACGTAGCTGGGTAAAGGCACAACTGCAGGAGCCGCGCCTTCCCATCGCGTTTACGCGCTTCCGCCTGGCCTGGCGCTTCGATGGCCGCGAAGCCGTGATCGCATCGCGCTGTATCGACGAGACCGGATATGTGCAGCCCACGCGCGAAGAGCTGGTCGCGGCCCGCGGATTAAATTCCGCGTACCACTATAACGGGATCAAGTTTTGGAAAGTGCAGGCCGACGGGATCGTGACCAATGTGGAAGCATAGCGTAGCGGTGCTGATAGGCGCGGCGCTACTGGCGGCGCAGTCGCCCAAGTACGGAGTGGGACATCCGGCGACCGAGGAACAGATTCGCGGCCTGGGCACAGCTATCGCGCCCGATGGCACCGGTCTGCCCGCTGGCTCCGGAACTGTTGCGGCAGGGCGGGAGATCTTCGCGGCTCGCTGTGCCAAATGCCACGGAGAAAAAGCAACTGGAGATGTGGGGCCGCCGCTGGTGGGGGGAAAAGGCACGCTCGCGACGGCCAAGCCCCTCAAGACCGTGGGCAGCTATTGGCCCTATGCGACGACGGTGTGGGATTACATCAGCCGGGCCATGCCCTTCGATCAGCCAGGCCTGCTGAAGCCGCCGGAAGTATACGCGCTGGTCGCGTACATTCTTAATCTCAACGGCATCATCGGGAATGACCAGGTGATGGATTCCAAGAGCCTGTCGCAGGTGAAGATGCCGAACCGCAACGGCTTCGTCGCGGATCCGCGGCCGGATGTAGGAAAAGCGTCGCCATCCTCTAATCAGCCTGCGCCACGACCCACGATAGATGAAGTCAAGAAGCGTATCGCCTCACAACCTCCCGACCAACAGATCTACGAGCTGTTTCGTTTTTGGCTGGTGGATCAGCCTCCGGACGTACAGCGGCTATTCGGTAGTGATGCCACCCAATCAAAAGGATACGATCTTTACCGAAACCAGCTTCGGGCTGAGGGCGATCCGGCCGGCGAGATAGAACGCAAGCTTCGCGTCATCGAAAAAGAGGGCGAACGTCTGGAAATTGATCGATGGAACCAGGTGCTCACCTCCAATTCGCCGCGAATCAACTGGAAGCCGAATGGGTTTCTGGTCGAAATGGTGCAAGGCCGCAAGCCCGGGCGTGCGCTGGATGTTGGCATGGGGCAGGGCCGAAACGCGCTTTGGCTAGCGCAGCAGGGCTGGGACACCACGGGTTACGATCCGGCCGAGCGAGCCGTAGCTCTGGCCAGAGAAAACGCGTCCAAGCTTGGGCTCAAGCTGAGCATGATCGTGGCTAAAGACAGTGAATTTGATCTTGGCGTTGCGAAATGGGATTTGATCCTGCTTAGCTACGTCGAGATCCGTGAAAACGCCGCAAGGGCAGTACGCGCTCTGGCTCCCGGTGGAATTGTCGTGGCGGAATACTTCCACCAGGACAGCAAGAACGCGCCGGGAGGTTTCGCTGACAATGAGCTCGTGCGCCTGTTCGATGGCTTGCGCATCGTTCGGTATGAAGATACTGAGGCTGTGGCGGATTTCGGAATGCAAAAGACACGATTGGTTCGCATCTGCGCCGAAAAACGTTAGTCCTGATCCAAGACCCGTTTCAACAACCCGGCCTTGGGACCCCTGGTTGATATCATTAGTGTCATGAAGCCGAGCTGGTTGCTGCTGGTCGTGTGCCTCGTCGGTTGCTCGTCGTCTCCATCGGACGACAAACAAAAAAAGACGGTCTTTGCTCCTCCTCCCATGCACTTTACCGCCACGAATACTTCGAACCCCGTGGCCAAATATCTCGAGCTGGTTGGTTTTCGGATTAATGAAAGAAAGCCTGGCCAGCTGCAGATTCAGTTCGGTATTGCAAACCACTCGGAGGCGGATATCGGCGACGTCAAGATAATCGTCAACCTAGGAACGACGGCCGCCAAGCCGGGCGAACCGCCGATTATCACGTTTCCCGCGAGCGTAGCAAAGCTTGGACCTTCGGAATTGAAGGATGTTACGGTGGACGTGCCCACCAAGCTGCGCGTCTATGAACTGCCTGACTGGCAGTTCCTAAAAGCTGACTTCCAGATT
>Ga0207700_10000944_pt1 | contig 16729 bp, 18 predicted proteins | sample LARL82metaG_FD_184348 | JGI IMG/M metagenome (GOLD analysis project Ga0207700, IMG submission 184348) | Corn, switchgrass and miscanthus rhizosphere microbial communities from Kellogg Biological Station, Michigan, USA - LAR L8-2 metaG... | ecosystem: Host-associated > Plants > Roots >...
TAGCCCAGGCGGCTCCGGGTATCACGCGCTTTCGCGTGACCTTCGCTTCTCCAGGCACTTTCGATTACATCTGCGCAATTCATGACACTCTCGGTATGAAAGGGACGGTAATTGTTCACTGATCGGAGGCTCCAATGAAATCTCGTTCTTTCGGGTTATTGCTGATTCTCGCGAGTTTGGCCCCGGCACAACAGCGTTCGATCGATACCTACCGGGGCGGCCTCGTAACGCCGCCGCTGCCGAAGCCGAGATTTGTTCTCACTGACACTTCCGGTGCGCCGTTTGATTTCTGGAACCGAACCCAGGGGGCGGTGACGCTTCTCTTTTTCGGCTACACCAATTGCCCCGATCAGTGTCCCATGCACATGGCGAATATTGGCGTGGCGCTGAAGAAATTGCCCCCTGGCTTGGCCGATCAGGTCAAGCTCGTGTTTGTTACCACCGACCCAGCCCGGGACACCCCGGTGGAACTGCGCCGGTGGCTCGACAATTTCGATAAACATTTTGTCGGCCTCACAGGAATCGAAGCTGCTATCGAGTCGGTCCAGAAGGCAGCAGGGGTTCCTCCGGCTTACAAGACCGGGCCTCGCAACGCCAACTACGGAATAGCGCACGCCAATTTTGTTGTCGCCTACACCAAAGACAATCTGGCCCACGTCATCTACCCTGGTGGCGTAAGCAAAGACGATTGGATACACGACCTGCCCCTTTTGATTAAGGAGACGTGGTCGCGAACCATAAGCCGATTACAAACGACCGGACATTTATACGGCAGGGCGGATTGCATGGCAATCCAAAAGATCGCGTGGAATTGACTTATCGCGATTCCGAGCGACTTGCAAAGAAGGACAGCGCACGTTAAGTGGCGTCAGCGGCAGAGCGAGCGCAAGTCTGCTTGGATCACGTGCCCAATCGTAAGTTAGGCAGCCGCATAGCCAGGGCTCGGGAAGTCGGGTTTGCTGATAGTGGCGGTCCAAGCGGAGCGCCTGTGGCCACAATCAGATGAGCGCGTTTCCCAGGCCCAATGCAGGATGCACTATTCAGTGCGATTGCGATTGGTGAAGCAGATTGTTCAAACGTCCTCGCTTCTGTTGTTGGGACCGTTGGAGGGCCCGATGAGGTCCATGGGTATTTCTGCTTAGCGCCCGCGCCGATAGCGTTTGGAGTCCCAAGGGACAAAACCGTTTAACTGTGAAACGCTAGTCTACTGCAGCGAATACCGTTTGGGAACGATATTGATCTGTACGCGGATCTGAGGTCCATCCGGCCGCTCAAACACCATCTCGTATGTTCCGAGAAAGCCTATCGGTGCCTCCCAATAGAAAACGCCTGCCTTCAGGCTGGAACCGAGGGGAAGATCCGCCGCTTGGTCGCCCACGATCTGGTAGCCTTTTGTGGCGCCGACCGATAGCTCAATGCGGCCGGACTGATCGATCTCCACCGCGTATGATCCGGTCTCATCGGGGACAATCACCGAGGCCGGCGCATTGACGTTGTATCCTCTGCGCAATTGGACTGGACCGGCGAGCGACTCCGGCGTGGGTTGTTCCTCGGGCGCTGCAACACCCCCGCCGTTGGCGTTGAACACGGTAAAGAAGCGGCTGCCGATGCCGTCGGTGCGGTTGCCATTATCAGTCACACTCCAACTGATAGTGTGGAGTTTATTTTGGAGTTGTGTGGTGTCGATGAAAAAAAAGCCCACCGCGCCGTTGCTATTGTTGTACCCCGGAAAGAGCGTTGCAATGTCGCTGCGGAACTGATATCCCATGCTGTCCAGCAAAGTCGCGGGTGGCGGGCGAAGCAGAGGAACCTGGATAGTATCCAACCGCTGTCGAAGAAGATCGGACGGATAGTTATCGCCCATACGTCAATAGTATCCATCCCGGACGGGGCAGGCACGAGCAGGAACGCCTCCGCCCGCCGCGAAACACACTGACTAAACCTGACAAAACCTGACACTTTTCGAAGAGCTCACGTCGCCGCAAATCGTCGCGAGTCCCCGTTTATGCGCCTCCGGAGAGCCTCGCGCGCGCAGGGACGGCCGGCGCGCGGAAAAACCCAGCCCCTCGAAATTGGTGGGAACTCGAGAATTTCGTTCCCGCCGAGGCGAAGCGGTAGCCACTCCACGCAGTATAGTCGCTTAACTCCTGTAGCCAAAAATATCCTGCTAATTCGCCGCATTCCCACCGCTAAAGCAGATAGGAGGGCAAGGATGCTGGCAATCAAGCTCAGAACTCTCACCGGCGTGTTGCTCGGAGCCGGGCTGATCCCGGCACGCCAAGCCCCCGTGCCGGGTAGCTTAGCGTTTTCGAATGTCCCACTGGTGATTCCCGAAGGAGCCAGCGAATCTGGCTTCCAACCTGGCTCCGCGACCGCTCACATTGAAGCGATTGTGAGCAACAGGGGAACCGTCATGGAGGACACCCACTGGACGAGAGACGTGCTTCTATCGATTTCCAAATAAGGAGTGCAATCAACATGCGATCTGTCGTTCGTCTTCTGATACTCGCAACATTCTTCAGCGTCGCCGTCTTAGACGCCGGGCGGATCGGTGGAGAAAATGGCGCCCGCGCGCATCGGAGCAGACTCTCGGCGGGGAAGTACCATACCTGCGCCATAGTGGATGACGGGACGGTCGAATGCTGGGGGCTTAACTCATACGGCCAGTTGGGAGACGGCACGACGATCAACCGCCTCGCGCCGGTTCCAGTCAGCGGTCTGGGCACGGCCGTCTCGATCGCCGCTGCCAGTTTTCATACCTGCGCCATTTTGGCTAATGGATCCGTGCGGTGCTGGGGCCTCAACGATTCCGGTCAACTCGGAAACGGCACGACCATTTCGAGCCCGGTACCGGTTGCCGTCACCGGCCTCTCGAACGTGGTCGAGCTGGCCGCCGGGCCCGTCACTAGCTGCGCGGTGCGCGTCGATGGGAGCGTGTGGTGCTGGGGAGCGGCGCTCGGGAGCGGCAGCCCAAGCACGTCGGCAGTGCCGGTCCAGATGGCAGTGGCCGGCGCCATCTCGGTTACCGTCGGCGCTAACCACGCGTGCGCTCTCATGGTCAACGGCAGCATCCGCTGCTGGGGCGAAAACACCCTCGGCCAGTTGGGAGATTTTGACAATATTACGACGAGCACACCACGCAAGGTGCTCTATTTGCAAAGCCAGTTGCTTTACGACGTGAACTTCGGGTTAGAAGTTTCCGCCGGTGCGAACTTCACATGCTCCCGGCGCTTCTTCGGCATGGTCTGTTGGGGCGACAATGCCTTTGACCAGTTCGGCATACCCAGCAACGTTCCGCCACCCGATACGAAGAATTATGCCGTCTACGCTTTCTGGGACCAAACCATAACCGCTTTCGCGACGGGACCCTTTCACACCTGCGCGATTGTGGCGGGAGGCACCGTCGTGTGCAGTGGCCGCAACGACGCATCGCAACTGGGATCGCCTCCACCGGCGGCATTCCCGGTAACGGTGCCCACCGTAGCGAACGCAGTCGAGATTACGGCGGGCCTGAAGCATACCTGCGCGGCTATCGCCGATGGAAGCGTCCGCTGCTGGGGAGACAACTCTTACGGACAGCACGGTAACGGAACCACCGGGCCGGCGGGAATCGACTTCGTCACCGGACTGGGCGGGACCTTCCTCGGCCGTGGAATCGCGGCCGGTAATCAGTTTTCCTGCGGCCGGAAAGGAACCGGAGTACCAGCCTGCTGGGGTAGTGGCAGCCAGGGGCAACTCGGCAATTCGTCCAGTGTGTCTTCGCCGAACCCGGTCGCGGTCACCGGGATCTCCAATGCCATCGCGATTACGACGGGCAACGCACATGCCTGCCTGCTGGAGCCTACGGGCGCGGCGAAATGTTGGGGCAATAACGCGCACGGCCAACTCGGCAACGGGACGACCTTACCCAGCAACAAACCGGTTGCGGTGCAGGGTGGCTTGTTGTTCTCCGCCATTTCCGCGGGCGATTTCCACACCTGCGGCATCGCCGCAAACGATGTTTACTGCTGGGGCGCTGGGCCCGAAACGACTGGATTCATCGCCGACTCGCTCACTCCTGTCAAAATGGCGTTCGGCTCACTGGTCACCGACACCCCTAAGGCAGCTATCAGCGCAGGAGGCAACTTCACTTGCGCGCTATTGAGCGACGGGACGGTGAGTTGTTGGGGTGGGCCGCCGCTCGGCCAGCAGGTCCCCAAAACCGTTGGTGGCTTGTACGATGTCGTCGCCATCTCGGCCGGCGTGAATCATGTGTGCGCGGTTACGGCGTACGGGTCGGTAATGTGCTGGGGCGACAATTCCCGAGGCCAGATCGGCGATAACATGATAGCTTCCGCCAGTTCCCCGGCTACGGTCTCCGGAATCACCGATGCGGTCAGCGTTTCGGCGGGGGCTTTCTTCTCTTGCGCGGTCCATGCGGATGGCACCGCATCCTGTTGGGGCGCAAACGACTCGGGAGAACTGTCGACCGTCGATAGCGCCGATCACCTGACTCCCAGCCCGGTGGGCAGCTTCCGATTATGCGCCTTCTGCGGCTTCACCCGGGTTTTCTCTCCGCTGCAGGGAATCGCAGCCATAACAACCGGCGGAAGCCCCTCCGTGCCCACCCAGGAACATGCCTGCGCGCTGCTCGCCGGCGGCGTTCTCGATTGCTGGGGCAACAATGCGCAGGGCGAGATCGGCGACGGCACCACTACCGCCCAGCCGGCACCGACCGTGGTCAACTCCTTCGCTGCCAATGTGGATCCGGACGCCGCGCTACGCAACGGCCGCGTCGCCGAACTGACTGCCCTGATCAACTGTGAGGCCGGCGATTACGCGCACTTTCTCCTGGTGCTCGAGCAAGCAGGCACAACAGGCAGCGGTCAGACCGGCGTACCGTGCCAGGGCCGCCTGCAACGCGTGCCGATGACCATTCCCGCGCAAGGCCTGGCCGGCTTTCAACCCGGCTCCGCTACCGCTCGCATCGAAGCGATCGTGAGCAACAGGGGAACCGTTGTGGAGGACACCCACTGGACGAGAGACGTGCTTCTCTCTATTTCCAAATAAGGAGTGCATCAACATGCGATCTGCCATTCGTCTTCTGATCCTGGCAACTTCCTTCAGCATCGCCGTTTTCGGCACCGCGCGATTCAGCGGCGAAAAAGGCGCCCGCCCGCACAGAATTCGGCTCGCGGCTGGAAACCAGCACGCCTGAGCACTTTTGGACGACGGGACGGTTGCCTGCTGGGGCAACAACGACCATGGCCAGTTAGGCGACGGCAGCCTCATCGTAAGGACGGTCCCAGTTGCGTGGCGAATCTTACGGGCGCCATTTCCATTGCCGCAGGATTTGACCATTCGTGCGCCATTCTCGGCTCCGGAGGGGGCGCTGCTGGGGCAACAACTCCGATGGACAACTCGGCAACGGCACGACAACCAACAGCGACACTCCCGTTGCGGTGTCCGGCCTGACGAACGTGATCTGGGTAGCGCCGGGGTTCAATCATACCTGCGCGGTGCGAGCGGATGCGCGGTCTGCATCATCGCTACTCCTGGCGCGAAGCAGCTTAGCAGTTCCGCTGGTTCTCTTCGCCCTGGTTCTGCTGTCGTCAACGGCAGTGCGCCTCCTGGGTACGGCAGGGCCATCCCGATATCTAAGGTCCCCGTACAGACTTCTTGGGTCACCTGGCTCGGCAACACGCCCATCAGGAAACTGAACTACTCTCCACTCCGGCAATGCCGCGCTCCATATAATGATGCCCCGAGCATGGCACGAATTGAGTATTGACGACACACACAGGTAAATTTAAAGCCCTGCTAGCAGAACCACCATCACAACTTAGTAGACTGCCCGCCAGGTTGCCGGGGCTGTTCACTTGAGGGAATGTTTGGATGAATTTTCGCTCGCCACTGAGCTTATTTTCCGACGATCTCGCGATTGACCTCGGAACCGCCAATACGTTAGTCTATGCCAAAGGCAAAGGCATTGTTGTAAACGAACCCTCCATCGTGGCTATAAATAAGGCCACCGGCGAGGTGGAAGCGGTTGGCAAGCAGGCCAAAGAAATGCTGGGCCGCGCACCAGGGAACATCGTAGTCATCCGACCGATGAGGGATGGCGTGATTGCCGACTTCAAAGTCACCGAGTATCTGCTCAATTATTTCATTCTCAAGGCGCATAGCCGCAAGGTGATGGTTTATCCCCGGATCGTCATTGGGGTTCCGAGCGAGATAACCCAGGTTGAAAAAAGAGCCGTCATTGACTCTGCCTTTCGCGCCCACGCCAGCGAGGTGTACCTGGTGGAACAGGCAATGATGGCAGCTAACGGAGCAGACATGCCGGTCAATGAACCATCCGGAAATATGGTGGTGGATATAGGCGGCGGCACGACCGAAATAGCCGTCATCTCGCTGTCCGGGATGGTTTATGCCTGCTCCTTGCGTATGGCAGGAAATCAGATGGACGAAGCAATCATGCAGCACCTAAAGAACGAGTATAACTTCTTGATTGGAGAACGTACCGCAGAGGCGATCAAGATTGAGATCGGCTCAGCCTGCCCTCTGAACAAGCCTCTGACGATGAAGGTAAAAGGCCGGGGCTCGATCGATGGTGTGCCAAAGACTCAAATCTTTGACGACAGTGAGATCAGGGGCGCTCTGTCAGGATGCGTGGATACTATTCTGAAAGCTATTCGTACGGCCCTCGAGTGCACTCCGCCAGAGCTCAGTGCCGATATTGGCGATCGCGGAATTGTGCTAACCGGGGGCGGCTCGTTGTTGAATAATTTAGATAGACGCATTCGTGAGGAGACAGGGGTACCGGTTTCCATCGCGGAGGATCCTCTGGCGAGCGTCGTGTTGGGAACCGGCAAGATGCTGACCGATTTTAAATTGGTCCGCAAAGTTGCCATCGAGTAGGCCACTGTCCTTATCTGGCATTACCCGTGCTCGCGGATGATCGCCGGAGTTTTCGCTCCGTGCCAACGCCGTTATAGCGTAACCGCGTGATTTGGCTGGACCTGGGAACCACGCTTTATGAGGCCAGCTTGCGGTTCGATATCTATAAAAAAAGAAGCGCTGAACCCGTTCTGTGAATCTACAATTTCGGCTTTGGTTGGTGGTGTCCGATCCATCCCGTCTAGTTAGAAATTCTGTTCCCGAAGTGAGGGCGCGCTGTCGGACCATTGGCCCCGGTTACAGGCGCAGCTCGTCCCGGCTGAAACCGTGGTCTTTTTTGGGGACGTGTTCACTGGATAAAGGTAGCTATTCTGTTCCTTGCAGAAACCACGAAGAGACAAAGCGTATGAAAGTACACTCGCCATACCGTTGCGACTATTGCTTGAACCTGAAGGGCGAAACCAATCACTGGTGGCTGCGCCCGCCAGACCACCAATTCTTCACGGTCCTGCGCTGGGATGCTACCCTTGCGGGTACGGAAGGCTATGAACACATCTGCTCGGAATCCTGCGCTGCAAAAGCACTTTCGAAGTGGATGACACAGCCCAGCGCACACATCCGACTCGCTGCGTCAATGCCGTTCGCCGCGCCGGTTCACACCCGGTAACAAGGTTGGTAAGTGCACGCCCGTGCAGGCTTGACTGTGTTCCATTGTTCGGTCGACCCTTGTTGCCTAGTCAGCTGGCGGACTGGTGTAGCCGGCCGAAGTGTCGGACGCACACGCCAGCTTGCCGAAACTGCCGCGGGCAATCGGTGTTTGGAGAATTGTTCGGGTTGGCGAGAATCCGCAACGGGAACCCGTCTTCTCAGTGCATTCCACAAACTTTGCCTTACGAATCCTGCCGGGGTGCGACGCGGTACAACAACCTCGAAACTGAGATGCCAGTCAGAGAGTCCTACGGGCAGGAGGCGCTTCGGGCAAGGATGACCCTCACCGCTAGGATTGCTCCCGCTACGGGGAGGAAAGACTCCCATCTTGTCGAACAACTCTACTCAACTAAGTGGCGTGAATCTCGGATAGGGGGATTGGGTAGTGTCTGAAAGCAGATTTCAGACATTACCTGGGGATTGCGCCTGGGGAAACACCCTTCCATTCCCCGACCCTGCCAAGCAGGTCTTAGGCCACACGACGAGATCCCGACTCAGACGGTATGTCTTAGCCAACCGTCGGATCAATCATCCGGTCGCCTTTCTGCCCTTGCTTCTTCAACCGGCGTTCCAATTTGTAACCACGGTCAGAGGCGGTGCAGCCGCGTACGAGCCGTTCAATAACTACGAAGCTTGCTGCCCCTCTGGTCGCATTTCGCGGGCGGCTGGCAATGCAGCACCTTCATTTCCTATGAGACACCAGCGGCAACAGAGGGGCATCTACCGAAATAGATGAATTGCGTGTGAAGAGCGTTGCAGTCGAGGCGTTATCTGCGGCGGCCCGAGGGAACTTGAGAGAAGCGTTAACGAGTGGTTCGGAGGTCGGAGAGAGAGTCTCTTCGACTTCCTCGGGGGTTAGCGACAAGACCGTGACCCGTTGTCCCTCGCGCAGAGCCTGCAGCCGAAGTTGCTTGCTGTTCTTGAAACGCACTGCGTCGCGATACGTGTTCACCTCGGCGCTGATCTCCACGAACTTCACTTCCTCCACTTCCCCGACTCCGAGTTCTCGTTGCAGGCCCTTGGGGATGTCTTTGAGAAGAAGCCGTGCACCGGGAGGCACGCACACGGCCGGAGTCCGTTTATCGGGCGGCCCCTCCAGCCTGTTCGCGACGAACCATTCCTTGATCGCGGTCCACGACCACCGCTTCTTCGAAGTCGGGTCGCCAGAACTTGCTTTGATGACCGGACAAAGATCTGAGGGTGATGCCAAACCAAGTGACGCTCCGCCGAATCGGTGGACAACCAGTTCCTCGCCGTCAGTAGCGAGACGATTCGGATAAACATGCAGTGAATAGTCGCACATTGTTTTTCTCCGTGGATTGGACACGCAAGTCGCTTCCTTAGGACTGCCCGAAGTAGGGTGCCTTGCCCTCTTTTCCTTCGTTGATTTACTTCACCAGGTGAGATGCCGTACGCGCTAGGACTCGCCTGCGCCTATACTGATCTCCAACCCGGAATATCGCCAATCCTCCGCGCTTATGATGCGGGGCTTACGTTGAGCGACGTAATATTTCACGGTTCAGCCGGCATCTAAATATACTACTGCGGGAAGATTGTGCCCCTCACCAAGGACTCCAAGCATAATGGGTGGCAATCGTTGGACCTCGCAGGCAATCAGCGGAATTCAATCCTCGGGTGTTTGCCAGGGAAACCAGCCAACGGAGCGCCAGATCGCGAAAAACGCCGTTCCACTCCCCGATACAGATGTGTTGCAAATGGCTGGAGGGGGGGCTGGTAACCCCAAAAATGGCAACCGGACCAGCAATCTTCAAATGGCGGCAGACCGAACCGGTTCTTATTCTCTGCGCCGTCCGCTGGTACTTCCGATACTCTCGCTATCGCTGCGAGACGTCGAAGAGCTGCTAGACGAGCGCGGGCTGCAAGCCGACCATACGACCGCGCTGGGTACAGCGGTACGGCCCAGAACTGGAGCAACGCATCCGGCGGCATCTCAAGCCGACCAACAAATCCTGGCGCGTGGACGAGACCTACGTTCGCGTGCAGGGCCGCTGGTGCTACCTGTATCGGGCCATCGATTCGGCCGGCGCCACTATTGATTTTCTGCTTTCGGCGTTGCGGGGGCGCCGATGCCGCCAAACGAATGTTTCGCAAAGCGCTGAGTGATCAATCCCATCCGCAGCCTCGCGTCATCAACACGGATCTGGCGCCCATCTACGGCGCAGCCATCGCAGATCTAAAGAAGGAAGGGATTTTGCGCCGCCGTTGTCGGGATCGACCTGTGCAGTACCTTAACAATATCCTCGAACAAGACCATCGAGCGATCAAGCGCCGAGTGAACGCCAAGCAAGGATTTCGAGAGTTCCAGGCGGCAAGGCGAACGATTCAAGGATATGAGGCGATGAACGTGATTCGGAAAGGGCAAGCTCGGTGGGTTGACGGGACTAACGTTCGACGTCAGATTCAGTTCATCCAGAAGCTCTTCGAACTGCCCGCCTGAGAATATGACGTGGGAGTCGTCATTGGCCCAATCTCGGGCACGCCCACAAAGTTGCAACACTTCCGCTTCGGTAGTGATGGTTTCACTCTATTTTCTACGACCCTAGAGTTCTTCCTATCACCTTAATATTTAGAGAAAGTAGGAGCGCTTTCGGGCCTGTTTTGGGCCCGAGACAATAGAGGAGTATGAGCTTGCCATCGGTCGCAGCGTGTCGCGTCGCAATCTTCGTTCTCCCGGCCGTGTTGTGGCGAATTGCATTTCTCTCTCCTGTTCGCCGGTTGCCTCGTTAGTTTCGGCGCCGACGTCAGCCCGTTCTACCTGCCGATTCGCAACAACGATGTTGCGGCAGTGAAGGAGCTTCTCCGCGCCCGCGGGCCGAAGGCGCGCGATGCCCGAGGCAACTCGCCGCTCATGTATGCCGCGGCGCTCGGCACACCTGACGTGCTGCGTCTTCTGCTGGATGCCGGGGCGGATCCCAACGCCGCCAACGAATTGGGCGCCACGCCTCTCATGTGGTGCGCCGGTGACGCAGCCAAAGTGAAGCTGCTGCTGGCTAAAGGCGCGAAGGTCAACGTCCGGTCAAAGCTGGGCCGCACGCCATTGCTCATCGCCGCCGCCTATGACGGCGCGGTCGAATCCGCCCGGCTGATGATCGTGAAGGGTGCCGATGTCAATGCGCGCGACGAGAACGGCGTCAGCGTTTTGAACCAGGCGGCGAACGTTAACAACCTGGAGGTGGCGCGTATGTTGCTCGCCAAAGGCGCGAATGTCAACATTGCGGACAACGGCGGTTTCACTCCGCTGCATGGAGCCGCGACCAACGCCTATCGCGGCGGCGCGCTGGTGAAACTTCTGCTGGAGCACGGCGCCGCGGTGAACGCGCGGAGCGACGACACTGCCGAAGTGGGGTTTAACGGACCGATCGCGATTGGACATATCACACCTCTGATGGATGCGGCGCAGATGGGCGGCTACGAATCCGTCGAGGCGCTGCTTAAGGCGGGCGCAGACCCCAACGCAATGGACGTCCGCGACGCCAACGCACTGGTCTTCGCGGTCGCGGTAGATCACCCGAACCCTAAGGTGGTGCAACGGCTGCTGGCGAAAAGCTCCGATAAAGACATGGCGCGCGAATGGGCGTGGCGTAACCAGAACCCGGCGATTCTGCTGCTGTTCGGGCTGAAGCCAACGCCGGCGCCCGCCGCGTCCGCGGCCCAGTCCCGCACCAACCCGCGCGAAGCCATCTCGCGCGCACTGGCCGTCTCGCAACCGGTGGCGGGGAAATTTCTCCATAACGGCGGCTGCTCCTCCTGCCACTCCCAATATCTGAACGGAATGGCGGTGGGCGCCGCCAGGTCGGCTGGCGTGAAAACCGAGCCCGCGCTGGAGAACGAGGATACGCGCGCCACCCTGATCCTGCGCGGGAGTCTGCAGGAGGCATTTTTCCAGGCGCAAGAACCAGGCGATAGCAGCGAGGCAGTGGGGTTCGCCCTTTTACAGCTGGCGAGCGCCGGCGTGCCGCAATCCCTGGCGATCGATTCCATGGTTCACCACATGGCCGCCATGCAGCGCAAAGAAGGCGACTGGCAGACCTTCGAAGGCCGACCCCCGATCGAAAGCGGCGAGTTCGGCCAGACCGCGCGGGCTATCCGCGCGTTGCGCTCGTTCCCTATTCCCGCCCGAAAAGACGAATTCGAGCAACGCATCCAGCGCGCCGCCGCCTGGGTGGAAAAGGCCGAACCGCTCACCACAGAGGATCGGACGATGCAGATCCTCGGCCTAGTCTGGGCTGGCCGCACCGCCCCCGCTGGCCGTGTGAAACAACTCGTCGGCAAACAGCGCACCGATGGCGGCTGGGGCCAGACCGACTATCACCAGTCGGACGCGTTCGCTACGGGCGAAGCGCTCTGGGCGCTGCATGAATCCGGCATGACGTCTTCCGATCCCGTCTACCGCCGCGGAGTGGACTACATCCTCCGCACGCAGCAAGAGGATGGCACCTGGCACGTTGTCTCCCGCTCCTTCGGATTCCAGCCTTACTTCCAGAGTGGCTTCCCCTACGAGCAGGACCAGTGGATTTCGCAGGCGGGAACCGCCATGGCGGTCATCGGGCTGTCGTTTGCGACAAAATAGCCTATTCGACGGGCCCGCAATCAGCTGCCTAACGGTGTCGAAGAAGTGAAACAGCGGGCCCTCGAGCGTTTAGAGGAATTTTCTTTGTTCTACCTGCGGTGGCCCTGAAGCGCGGTTCTGTCCCGCAAGCAGCGTCCTGGCGCATAATCGACGCGCATGTGCTCAATATTAAACGCGGAGAGAGTTCGAACCAGAATCGCTGGCTCCCCGGATTACAATTCGAAATGCGATTAACAACTTCTGCATCCCGCAACAAATCAGTCTCACCCTGTTTATTTGAGAATCGACTGAAGGAGCCGGTGGAGAAAGTTCAAGCAAAAAAGCCGCTGACTTCGTTGCAAGAAATCCACCACGGTGTGTTCGTTTGCTGCAGTTTCAAACAATTCAATGAACACGCTGGTGACGCACCGAGCGCTCTGAGTCGAGAAGGCACTCAAACCAGAACGTGACGAGTCTGTTTTGGAATACGGCATCTGTTAATCGGGTTTCGAATTGTAATCCGGGGAGCCAGAAACTCTGGTTCGAAAAGTCTCTCTCCGTTAGTCAACGGAAAAGAATATCGAGTAGCCGCGTTGGCGCAAACTGCTATGGCGCTTTTCTCATCCACACAGAACTCCGAGGACGACCTTTACAACGTCGACGAACTCGACCGGGAGTTAGAGCGCCGGGGACATCGCTTCGTTCGCTATGCGGATGACAGTAACATCTACGTTCGCAGCGAGCGGGCAGGTCAACGGGTGATGGAGAGCATTACGAGATTCATCACAAAAAAGCTCAAGCTCAAAGTGAATGAGGCGAAAAGTGCGGTGGCACGACCGCAGGAACGGAAGTTTCTCGGGTTCAGCTTCACAGCCGGCCCAGAGGTCAAGCGGGCGATTGCGCCGAAGGCCTTGGATCGGTTTAAGCAAAGAATCCGGGAGATCACGGGACGGGCAAAAGGCGTCAGCCTGGAGACGACGATGGAGGAACTGGCACCGTATATGCGGGGCTGGCGAAGCTATTTCGGATTCTGCGAAACGCCTGAGGTGCTGATTGGCTTAACCCGCTGGGTCCGATTGCGACTACGCATGAGCACGATTCAAGGTCACCCGCAGGCATACTGAGAAAATACCGTAGAACCCTAGTACTTTCTCTTTCTACATTGAGGTTGGTCCGGTGCGAGATGGGCTTCCAATGCATTGTCCTCTTTTTCGCCGCACGACGGCTTCAGGGCAGGATTTACAAACGACTTGCCACATATCAGCATTAGGCGTTTTCCGTCAACTTGAACCCAAAAGGGCCGCTGTCTATATTGGGCGGGATCCGGCCGCCACTGCGAGATCAGTAAACGGTAGGCGACTGCTCAGTAGCATTCGGTCGGTCCTGTGTCCTGTTGCAGCTTCGTGGGCCGGTTCATTATTGTGGGGGCTCAGCTTTTTCTGCGTGCATAGGCGAAAGGGTCGTGTGGAGGGACGTAGTATCATCTGAGAATTGATATACGACCCTTTTGTCCCGGGCCGATTCACCATTGTCGAGAGGAGCATGCAGGCGTTCGACGCCGCCCGCAATCGCAGCTTTCCTTGCGACGTCTGGCGTCCAACGGAACCGGTTGGAACCTGCCCGATCATCCTTCTCTCTCATTCGAGCGGCGGCAGCGGCAGGCGAGCCTACACATTCCTGACGAATCACCTGGCCAGCCGTGGGTACATCGTTGCGGCACTGAATCACTCCGAACTAGTCGCGCCCGAGCTCGGACATCGAGAGGGCGAAACTCCTGAACAGCGGACCGCGCGTGCCGAAGCCGCCATCGCGAGCCGCGTTCCGGACATTCGATTTCTTCTCGACTATCTTTTGACCGAAGCGCAGCTCAAACTCGCCCCTGTAGGAATCGTCGGCCATAGCTTCGGCGGCTGGACAGCGCTCGCTTCTCCCGAGGTAGTGCATGAAATTCGGGCGGTTGTGGCGCTTGCGCCCGGCGGAAGTTCGAATCCGAGGCCGGGGATTCTGCCAGCGAAGCTGGCGTTTAAGTGGGGCCGCGACGTTCCGACGCTCCTTCTCGCGGCGGACAACGACGTCTGCCTTCCGATCGACGGTATGTACGAGATTTTCGAAAGAATACCTGCCGCGAAGCGCATGATTGTTCTTCGCCGCGCCGACCATATGCATTTCATGGATAACGTCGAGCAGATGCACGAAACGGTCCGGACTTCGCCGCCTTGGATTCCGGAGTTGGATTACCTGCAGAAGGAAATGCGTCCGATTGCCGAACTCTGCACGGGCGAACAATCTCACTTGTTCGTCCGAGGACTTACCGTCGCGCACTTTGACGCCGTGCTGAAGCAAAATGACCAAGCCCGCCGATTCCTCGCAGGCGATATTCGGGCCGAACTCGCGTCCCGCGGCGTAGAGGCCTTCGTGCATCAGGCTGCATAGGCGGTAACTTTAGTCGCTCGCGCCAGCCGAATACCGGCCTTCGGGCTTGTCCTTCACGAGCCAATTCCGGAAGTCGCCCACGTGTCAATCTGGTCCGCGCCGACTCGCGCGGTGGGCGCTTCCCTGATGTCTGTGTTCAGTAACGTAAATGGCGCAGCGGTTTACGAATCCAACTTGACGGGTTGTCGCCATCCCACTGAATGACTCCCTGGAATTGTCGGCCACAGGCTGGACCAATCGTAGGGCTTTTCCCGTCAACTTGACCGCGGAACCGCGGCTGCCGAGGTCTGAGTGACGCGATTCCAGACAGAATCGGCTGACACAACTCGACTTATCGTTCCAAATCGGGCGAAACCTATCTGGGCTCCCCCAGTGCACGACACGCGGTTAGTCGACGAACTTCAGCAGGAAAAGTGCCGTGGACATCCCGCTTCTCTTCCACTGCCAGCCTTCAACTCAGGAACTATTGCAAACCGTCTGTCGTCCGCTGCCGTTGCCAGGATAAGACTCCTATTCCATGGATCTCGGCCTGCCGCCGAACGGCAGGATGACGGTGTTTATGCCCTGGTCGTTGACCGTGCCTTGCTGTCCAAGAATCAATGTGTCGATTACGCCACTGCCGACGATTACACCAGCAACTGACGGGTCGAAGTCATCGAAGCGGTTGAGAACGAACGCGGTGTTGGCCGGGACGCCGCCGTTGAAGACATCCACGGCAACCGCGGCTCTGGCGCGGCCTCGAATCCTGTTGTTCCCTACGTAGACACTCTGAGCGAAGCCCCTGATGTCGATCCCTGCGCCGAAACCGGCGAATATCACGCCGTCAGGCGGCGACATGGTCACCTCGTTATCGACTACCACGGCATCCGCCATCGGCCAGTCTGCAAGCTGGCTAAACACACTGATGCCGATGGCATCCGGGTCTGGCCACTGGGAATGAATCACGTTGTGGGCAATGACAAAGGAACCGATATTTACGGCGCGAATCGCTTCCGTGTTCGACTGCGAAGTCACCGGGCCGGTCGTAATCACGTTTCCCTCCACGTGCGCGCGCCCGCCAATGCGGCGTGTGTCGATCCCCGGCCGAGTGATGTTCCTTATCCTGTTTCCGGAAATGTATAGGTCCACTTCTTTGTCCGGCGATACACCGGCGCTGAATGTGGTGATGCCGAGGACGTTGCCTGTGGGGTTTTCTCCAGCGTCAATGTCGTTGTTAGCGATCACAATCCTTCCGGAGATATTCTCCGGATGCCCCGGCTGAGTTGGCGTCGGTATCACCGCGATATCGCTGCCGTCAATCGCGATTCCGGAAAACTGGATATTTGGCAACGGCACGAATCTATCGATGCGGCAGGAAGCGATCACCAGGCCGCTTACGGCGTGGACGACAATTGCGGTTTTCGAGGGGCGAATGAAGTGCACGTTTTGAATGGAGACGGTCGCGCCGGGAGCCTCGACAAAGAAGGGGATTGTTCCTCCCTCAATGCTCGCGTCACCGTCACCGGAGACGGCAGCTGCTTTCGAGATCAGAATGGTAGCTAGCGGGAACCCGGTCGCCTGCAGCGCGTTCGGTATGGTTGGCGGTGTATCAAAGGAAAAATGCCCGCTCAAGACGACTTCTCCACCGAGATTGACCGCCGCCTGAACTGCCGGGACGTCCACGGCCGGGTTGCCCGTTCCGGTGACTACCGTGGCCTGCGCCAGTGCGCTCGCCGCCAGCGCAATGGTCACGGTTATAAATAGAGCTACTCGAAATTTGGGAAGTATCTGCCGTATCATATGTGGCTCCTCAACAATTCGGACAAATGGTCACCGGCGTCCCGTCATACTTCGTGAAGCTGAACCCCGGGAACACCTCGTTGTACAGCGTCGCTGTATCCCGCAAAATCGAGATCGCTATCGCTTCTCCCAGCTTGATCCCTTCGACTCCATCCGATCGGTAATGCACTCCGGCCGCATCCCGACCCAACGCGATATTGGAAGCCAGCTTGTTCAGTTCTCCACCCACGGTCAGTGATGCCCCCGTGTAGGGCACCAGCGACAAGCCGTCGTCAGAAGGCGTCACCGGACTCGGAATCACGAATGACTCGTTGAACAGCGCCTTCAGCACCGTAATCCCCGCCCCAGCGGTTACCGCAT
>Ga0207700_10000948_pt1 | contig 16702 bp, 5 predicted proteins | sample LARL82metaG_FD_184348 | JGI IMG/M metagenome (GOLD analysis project Ga0207700, IMG submission 184348) | Corn, switchgrass and miscanthus rhizosphere microbial communities from Kellogg Biological Station, Michigan, USA - LAR L8-2 metaG... | ecosystem: Host-associated > Plants > Roots >...
CGAGGACGGCAGAGGAAGAGATTCTGTGCGGAATCTGGGAGCAGGTGCTGAAGGTGGGGCGGGTAGGAGTGGAGGAGAACTTCTTTGAGTTGGGAGGACATTCGCTGCTGGCGACGCAAGTGATCGCGCGAGTGCGGGAGGCGTTTGCGGTGGAGTTGCCGTTGCGGGTGCTGTTCGAGAAACCCACGGTGGGCGGAATGGCAGAAGAACTGAAGCAGGCACGTCAGCAACAGCAGCCAGTGGGCCAGCCGCTGGTGCGAGTGCAGAACCGGGCCGAGCTGCCGTTGTCGTACGCACAGCAGCGGTTGTGGTTTCTGGAGCAGATGGAGCCTGGGAATGCGGTGTACAACTGTCCGCGTGCATTAAGGATTCGTGGGGAATTGGATCGGGAAGCATTACGGAAGAGCTTCGCGAAGATCGTGGAGCGGCATGAGGTGCTGCGGACGGTGTTTGGACTGAATGCGGAGCAGGAGCCGGTGCAGCGGGTGGTGGGAGTGGAGGAGATCGGGTTCCGGGTGGAAGAAGTGGAACTGGGACATGTGGGAGTGGAGGAGGAGCGGGAGAGAGAAGCGCGACGGATGGCAGAGCAGGAAGCGGAGCAGGGATTTGATCTGACGCGTGGGCCGTTGCTGCGGGTGAAGCTGCTGGGCTTGGGAGAGCAGGAGCATGTGCTGCTGGTGACCATGCACCACATTGTGAGTGACGGGTGGTCATTGGGAGTGCTGGTGAAGGAGTTCATGGAGGTGTACGGAGCGGAGCGGGAAGGCAGAGGAGTGGAGTTGGAAGAGTTGGCGGTGCAGTACGGGGATTATGCGGTGTGGCAGCGGGAGTGGCTGGAAGGGAAAGAGACACAAGTGCTGCAGGAGCAGCTGAAGTACTGGAAGGAGCAGTTGGCGGGAGCGGAGACGCTGGAGTTGCCGACGGACCGGCCCAGAGGAGCGGTGGCCAGCCATCGTGGAGCGACGGTGCGGTTTGATTTAGGCGAGGAGTTGACGGAGAAGCTGAAGGAGTTGAGCCGGAGAGAGGGAGTGACGCTGTTCATGACCTTGCTGGCGGGACTGCAGGTGCTGCTGAGCAGGTATGCGGGACAGCAGGACATCACGGTTGGAACTCCGATCGCAAACCGTCAGCGGAAGGAGATAGAGCCGCTGATCGGGTTTTTTGTGAATACTCTGGTTCTACGGAACAGAATCAGGCCAGAGATGTCATTCCGTGAATTGCTGGCAGAAGTTCGCGAGAACACCCTTGCCGCATATGCGCATCAGGATGTTCCATTCGAGAAGCTGGTCGAAGAGTTGCAGCCGGTTCGCGACTTGAGCCGCGAAGCATTATTTCAAGCGATGCTGGTATTTCAGAATATGCCTGGGGAACATCTCCGGGTTTCGGGTGCCGAACTCAGCCATCTGGCATCCTCAAATTCTGGGTCAGCAAAATTCGATCTTGAACTTGGCCTCTCTGATGCGGGCGGCAGGTTGCAGGGCGACCTCACGTATGCCGCAGATCTTTTCAATCAGGAAACGATTGAACGCATGGCTGCACATTTGAAAGAGGTGCTGAAAGCCATGGTTGCAGATGTAGAGAGCAAGTTGTCGGAAATGGATCTGCTTACTTCTTCCGAGCGCTCTCTCATTATCGACCAGTGGAACCAGACACAAACCGGGATACCGATGGATCGCTGCTTCCACCAGTTATTCGAACAGCAGGTTGCAAGCACCCCGGGAAATATTGCTGTGATGTGCGATGGTGCGTCAGCCACCTATCATCAATTGAACTGCCGCGCGAATCGCCTTGCCCACTATCTAAGAAGCAATGGTGTGGAGCAGGGGGTAATCGTTGCGCTGCTCATGCAGCGTGGCATTGATCTTCTTACCTCTATCCTGGCGGTATTCAAAGCCGGTGGAGCGTATCTCCCACTTGATCCACAGCATCCTGTGTCGCGCCAGATGCAGATTCTCCGGCAATCTGGTGCGCGGTTGCTGATTGGCTCTGCTGAACAGCCGGCTGGTTCGGCATTATTTACTGAGTTGCAGAAGACCAGTGAGGCTCGCCTCTTCAACGTCTTTGTCATTGAAGACCTGTGCATACTGGAAGAGCCAGAACAGAATCTCGCGACTGTAAGCACCCCGGCCGATCTGGCTTATGTGATCTACACATCGGGCTCTACGGGCGTTCCCAAAGGTGCGATGGTGGAACATCTTGGCATGCTGAATCATTTATATGCGAAGGCGAAAGACCTCAACTTGACTGCCAAGGATAAGATTGCACAGACCGCCTCTCAATGCTTTGACATTTCTGTTTGGCAATTCCTGGCGGCGTTGCTTCAGGGAGGCACAGTATCAATTCTTCCGGACGAAGTAGTCACTGATCCACAGCGCCTTTTCCAACAGGTCGCGTCTGAGAAGCTGACCATTCTGGAAGTGGTGCCTTCGCTACTGCGAGCCGCCCTGGATGGCGGGTTACACACGCATCAGTCTGTTGCCGCTCTGCCGCTGCACTGGCTGTTGCTTACAGGAGAGGCGCTCTCGCCCGAACTGGTGGCCCGGTGGTTCCGAGTTTGTCCCCAAGTGCCATTGCTCAATGCTTATGGCCCCACTGAATGTTCTGACGATGTTTCGCACCATTCTATGTCTCAGCAGATAGGCCCAACTTCAGCGTATACGCCCATCGGTCGCCCGATCATCAACACGCGGTTGTATGTGCTTGATGAATGGCTTAACCCTGTCCCTGTGGGTGTACCAGGGGAACTGTATGTGGGAGGTATTTGCGTAGGTCGTGGCTACCTGAACGATCCGGTGCGGACAGCAGAATCATTCGTTCCGGATCCATTCACACCCGGCAGTGGTTCACGGCTGTATCGTACGCGCGACGTGGCGCGCCTGCTTCCCGATGGAGAGATTGTTTTCCTCCGCCGCGCTGATGATCAGGTGAAGGTCCGTGGCTTCCGCATTGAGTTGGGCGAAATTGAAATGGCGCTGCGGGAACATGTGGCCGTGCGGCAGGCGCTTGTGATGCTGCGGGAAGATGAACTGGGAGATAAGCGGCTGGTGGCCTATCTCGTAGGACACGCCTCGGGGAATACCGTAACTGAGGAATTGCAGGCCAGTGACGTGCGTGAACACCTCAGAAGCAGGTTGCCGGAGTACATGGTGCCGGGTGCTTATGTGCAATTGCCGGAATTGCCTTTGACTCCCAACGGAAAAGTGGATCGCAAGCGGCTGCCAAAGCCGGAAGCGATATTGAGAGCCAGTTATGTGCCTCCGCGTACGCAGGTTGAACGGGTTCTGTGCGGAATCTGGGAGCAACTGCTCAAGCTCGAACGTGTGGGAGTAGAAGACAACTTCTTCGAACTGGGCGGGCATTCGCTTTTGGCCACCCAGATTGTCTCGAGAATTCGCGAAGCACTCAATGTTGAAGTGCCTTTGCGGGCAGTGTTTGAAACACCCACAATCGCCGGTCAGGCCACTGTAGTGGCTAGATTGCAGCCAACGTCTGCTCTGATGGAGCAGGAAATTAGCAGCGTCAATCCCACAGAAAAGCTGTTGGCCATGATGGATGAGATTTCAGAGGAAGAAGCAGCCTTTTGGCTGCAAAAGTTGTCAGAGGATCCGAATTTTGAGTTTGATCCTGAATTTGAGCGTACAGCTAAACACATAAGATCGCTGGAATAGATATTTTCTAGCTATTAAGCCGGCGCTGGCTGCCGCAACCGCAGAAAAAGATGGCCTTGACGGGCCACCACCACCTTATTCCCAAGTGATACATGAAAAGCAAACGTGAACAACTCGCTGAACTCCTGAAATTGCGGCTTATGCAAGTCAGGTATTGTGAACCTTCTTATGCCCAGCAGCGCATGTGGTATATGGACCAACTTCAGCCGGGCAATCCTGCCTACAATGTCCCCATCGCCCTGCGGCTGAAAGGCACAGTGGATCAATCAGTTTTGCAGCGGTCCCTGAACAGTGTTATTAAGAGGCATGAAATCCTGCGTACCACTTTTCCGGTGAATGATGGGACTGTGCGGCAGAAGATTTCCCCTTTTGCTGAAGTGTCACTCCCAATCATTGATTTGCGCGGCCGGCATGAGTTGACCAGGGAAAATGAGATGCGCCGCATTATGAATGACGAAGCGCAACGCTCATTCGACTTGAGCAACGGGCCTTTATTGGCGGCTGTGCTTGTGCGGCTGAGAGATGATGACCACGTGTTCGTCCTCGTGCTGCACCACATCATCTGTGATGGATGGTCGCTGGAAGTTCTGGTTAAAGACTTTGCGGCATATTACGAAGCGCATGCGTGTGAGAAACCTGCAGTTCTGCCACCCATGACCATCCAATATGCGGATTTCACAATCTGGCAGAGAAATTGGCTGTCAGGGGAGCGGCTGCAGCGGCATCTGGAATTCTGGCGCCGCCAGTTACAGGGGTTATCAGTGCTGCAGGTGCCCACTGATTATCCACGCCCGGCAATTGCAACCAACAGAGGAGACCGGGAGCATTTTCGGCTATCTGCGGATCTCAGCCAGCGACTCCGCGAGTTGAGCCGGCAGCACAGGGTAACCTTGTTTATGACTCTGCTCGCGGCATTCCAATGGTTGCTGGCACGCTATTCCGGCCAGGAAGACGTCGGTGTTGGCACCTTTATAGCAAACCGCAACCGCATGGAAACAGAAGGACTCATTGGCTTTTTTGTTAATCAGTTGGTGTTGCGGACTGATGTCGGCGGTGATCCCAGTTTTAGTGAATTGCTGTTAAGAGCCAGGCACACAGTCCTGGACGCCTATGAACACCAGGACCTTCCTTTCGAAAAGTTGGTTGAAGAACTGGCGCCCGAGCGCAATCTGCGTGACATGCCTTTTTTCAGGATTCAAATGGTCTTGCAGAATACGCCGGCTGCTTCCATTAATGTCCCGGGGCTGGAGTTAAGCCACATGGAGCCCGACAGGCGGGTCTCAAAGCTGGATTTATCGCTGTTTATGCATGAGAAGGGTGATTTATTGACAGGAACAATGGAGTACAACACGGATATTTTTCGCAGTTCCTCAGTATGCCGGCTGTTGGGTCATTTCGAGACGCTCCTTGAAGAAGTCAGTAGACATCCTGAGCAACCCCTCTCCTCGCTGTCGTGGGCAATGGTCAGTGAAGCCGAAGATTTGCAAGCTGCATTTTCCAATTCTCTCGAAGCTCTCGAAATTTAACCAAGCTGTACCACCTATTCATTCAAAGTCATACCTTATTCAATTCAATCTGATTCCCTGGATCAGAGAAGAGCGGAGTCTGTAATGAGAAGTCCAACAGAAGGCGGGATTTTGTCCGTCATCGGCAATACTCCTCTAATCCGGCTGACCCGGGCACTCGACGATTGTAGCTTCAACTTATTCGCCAAGTTGGAGGGCTTCAATCCCGGAGGAAGCGTAAAAGACCGTCCGGCGATGACCATACTCAGGAAAGGCATTGCAACAGGCGAAATTGGGCCAAAAACCGTTATCGTTGAATCAAGCTCAGGAAATATGGGTATTGGTCTGGCTCAGGCCTGCCGGTACCTGGGGCTGAAGTTCATCTGTGTTGTGGATCCAAAAACAACAATGCAGAATATCCGGCTGCTGGAAGCTTATGGCGCCAAGGTTGACCTGGTATCCCAGCCTGATCCTGAAACCGGAGAATTTCTACCCGCGCGCCTTAACCGCGTGCGCGGACTATTAAGTGAAATAGAAGATGTATTCTGGCCAAACCAGTACTCCAATATGCAGAACGCGGCCGCTCATCACCGCACCATGGATGAGATTGTAAAAGCGTGCCACGGAAAACTGGATTATCTGTTCTGCGCTACCAGCACCTGCGGCACCTTGCGGGGTTGTGTGGATTATGTGCGAGAACATGGACTGGCCACCAGGGTAGTTGCAGTGGACGCGGTCGGTAGTGTCATCCATGGTGGTCATCGAGGAAAACGGTTGCTTCCCGGCCACGGAGCTTCGCTCGTTCCTGATTTATATGAGGCTGATCTTGCTTATGACTGCATTCACGTTACCGACTCCGATTGTGTGATTGGCTGCCGGCGTCTGGCTGCGCGTGAAGCGGTGCTGGTTGGAGGATCATCCGGCGCCGTCTTCATGGCCGCTTCCAGGGCCAGACACATGATTCCTCCCAATTCCAATTGCGTGCTTATCTTTGCCGACCGCGGTGAGCGCTATCTTGACACCATCTACTCCGACGATTGGGTAACCGAACACTTTGGAGACATCTCGGGCTTCTGGGATCCTGAATCGACGGAATCTCAGGTGTGTGCTGCGGCTGCAGTTTGATCTGTCTGCAATTCACCAGGCACAACTGCTGCCGGTATAGCTGACCATTTTTACTTAAATCGAATGGGCAAGTTTTTCTTAACCAGCTTGCCGCAACAAGGAAAAAATATGCGCAATGAATTATTGATTTTGCGGGGAGAAGAAATTCAGTTCCTGCTTGAAGGTCATGAACACGCTGTCATAGACCGGGTACAAAAAGCATACGCTTATCACCTACAGGGGATGGATGTTCTTCCACACTCCAGCTTCCTGCGTTTTCCTGACGATGCCCGCAACCGCATCATCGCCCTGCCGGCTTATCTGGGCGGCGACTTTGAGGTTGCCGGGATCAAATGGATTTCGTCATTTCCCGGCAATCTGTCGCAGGGAATTCAGCGCGCGTCAGGAATTGTGATTCTCAATTCCATGCAGACCGGCAGGCCGGAAGCGTTGCTGGAAGCCTCGGTCATCAATGCAAAGCGTACGGCAGCCAGTGCTGCTTTGGCGGCGAAATATCTTTCGCACCCTGTAGACGAAGCAACGATCGTCGGCTGTGGCATCATCAGCTTCGAGATCGTCCGCTTTCTCAAGGTTGTGTACCCTGGCCTTCAGCGCCTCACCATCTTTGATCTTGATGTCCGGCGCGCCACATACTTCCAGCAGCAGTGCGTGAAATATTTCGGCTTCAAGCACGTTCAGATTGCAGCAGATTTAGATTCGGCGCTGAGCGCCGCTTCTCTGGTGTCGTTTGCTACCACGGCCGCCGTGCCCCACATCAACGATCTTTCCATGCTGGCTCCCGGAGCTACGGTCCTGCATATTTCTCTGCGTGATCTTGCGCCGGAGGTCATATTGAGTGCCGAAAACATTGTTGATGATATAGACCACGTGTGCCGGGCCCAGACTTCTCTGGATTTGGCTCAGCAGGTTACCGGAAACCGTGATTTCATTCGCGGAACGCTGGCAGACCTGATCCTGAAAAATATCACACTGGAAAACTCCGGCAAACTCCGCATATTCAGCCCCTTCGGTCTTGGCATTCTGGACCTGGCCGTCGGTACGCTTATAAAGGAACTCGGGATTGCACAGCAGAAAGGCACGCTGGTTAATTCCTTTGCACCTGCAGCCTGGGCGCACGCATAGCCTTGCGGGAATCACAATCGGAAAAGGATGGACATGGTTACTCAATCAGGGCTTATTTTAGACGCGCCGCAGGCACACGAATCATCCCGGGAAGTCTGGGGAGTGATCGGTGGCATGGGGCCTCTTGCTTCGGCAGAGTTCATGAAGACGATTTATGAAATTGGAGAAAAGCATCACGAGCAGGATATGCCTGTGGTGATGCTCGTCTCTGATCCATCAGTGCCGGATCGCACTGAATGCTTCCTCAACGGTCGCAGCCATCTGCTCGTGGAGCGGCTGGAGAAAAGCATTGGCTATCTGGATGCATTGAATGTCACGCATATTGTTGTGTGTTGTCTGACTATTCATCGTGTGCTGCCTTTGGTTTCCTTGAGTTTGCGGCAAAAAGTTCTGTCGCTCGTGGATCTGGCGCTTGCAGCAGTGATTCACAGTGGCCGGAGGCATTTGCTTCTGTGTACTTCAGGATCGCGGGCCATGCGCCTGTTTGAAAATCATGAGTTATGGAACCGGGCTGCTGAATGTATTGTCATGCCTTCCGATCTGGACCAGGAAGCAGTTCATAACCTCATCTATAAAATCAAAGGCAATGGTCTGAGTTGGGACGATACTGAGTTTCTCCAGAGATTGGCGGCCAGATACCACGCTGAAGTGCTTATTGCAGGCTGTACAGAGTTGCATTTAATTGCCAGACAGGCACAGCCCGGTTGCGCAGACAGAATTCAATGGCTTGATCCCTTATTGATTGCCGCTACGCGTATTGCGCAGGGGCGCGCACAAACGCAATCTCCCGCCTCATCTGATCTTGTGAGTTACAGGTAATCGAATATTCAATCATCAAGAAGGTAAATGTATGTGCGGCATTGTAGGCACGTTTGATCCAAACCATGATAAGTTTGCCCAGAAGCAGAATCTAGCTGCCATGGCGGACAAGGTCATTCATCGTGGTCCGGATTCAGAGGGTTATTTTACCGACCGCGGACTGGGGTTTGGTTTTCGCAGGTTATCGATCATTGATCTGGCTACCGGCGATCAACCGATGCACAATGAATCCCGCTCGGTCATTTCGGTTTGCAATGGGGAGCTTTATAACTACCGGGAACTGAAATCCAGGCTGCAGGAAAAAGGCCACCAATTCAAGACTCAGTGCGATGCGGAAGTCCTGCCCCACTTGTATGAGGAATATGGAATTGGCTTTGTGGATCATTTGAACGGGCAATTTGCTTTTGCCATCTTTGATAAAACGCAGAACGTCCTTTTTCTGGCCAGAGACCACTTCGGAGTAAATCCTCTCTTCTACGCCATGGTCCAGGGCACATTTGTATTTTCATCCGAGATCAAAGGAATACTGGAATTTCCGGGCGTGCAGCGAAAACTGAACTTGTCAGGTATTGACCAGATCTTTTCTTTTCCGGGTCTCGCCAGCCCTACAACGATGTTTGAGGGAATTCACAGTCTGAAGAGTGGTCATTACATTTCTGTCAGCGCCGCTGGTGTTGAAGTCAAAGAATATTGGGACATCAACTATCCCCGCCTGGAAGAAATGGAGCCTACCGCGAAGAGTGAAGACTTTTACGTAGAAGGGTTCACAGAAGTCTTACAACGATCTGTTTCGCGGCGTCTGCAAGCCGACGTTCCGGTTGGAATTTATCTGAGTGGAGGATTGGATTCCTCGCTGGTGGCTTCTATGGCTTCAAAGCTCTCGGATGGCGCCCAGCGGCATTCATTTTCCATCTCTTTCCAGAAACAGGAAATGTGCGAAGGTCGGCACCAGAACAAGATGGCAAAGGCCATTGGATCGCAACACCATGATGTTCCTTTCAGCACTACCGAGATTGCCAAAGGTCTGGAAAAGGCCATCTATCACGCTGAGTGCCCTCTGAAGGAAACTTACGATACTGCCTGCCTGGCGCTTTCGCAAAAGGCCAAAGCGACTGGTGTGCCGGTGGTGCTCACCGGGCAGGGCGCTGATGAACTTTTTGCCGGCTATATTGGATACCGGTTTGATAAGTTCAGTCATGAAAAGCCCCGTCCGGCGGATGATGAAGAGCTTCAGGAAAGAAAATTGCGCGAGGAGCTATGGGGCGATCCCCTGCTCGTTTATGACACTAATTATTCCGCTCTAAAGCGGCTGAAAGCCGGCATTTATTCCGAACGGGTACTGGAGCAGTTCGACACATTTGACTGCTTCAGGTCGTTGCCCATCAATCGCAATTATCTGGACGGCAGGCACTACGTTCACAAGCGGTCCTATCTTGATCTGAAGTTGCGGCTTGCGGACCACCTTCTTGGCGATCATGGCGATCGGATGTCCATGGCCAACTCGGTGGAAGCAAGGCATCCGTTTCTCGATGTGGAAGTAGCCAACTTTGCCGCGCAAGTTCCGCCTGATCTCAAACTCCGGGGGCTTGAAGAAAAATATGTAGTAAAGCAGGCAGCGCGCCCCTTTGTGCCGCGCGAAATCGTAGACCGTGAGAAATTCGGCTGGTTTGCGCCGGGCACTCCGGCGCTGTTCCGCTCACAAAATAAATGGATTGAAGAAAGACTTTCCGCCGAGCGCGTTAAAAAAGAAGGTTATTTCAATCCCACATACATTGAAAACCTGAAACAACAGTATCGTCAGCCTGACTTTCTGCTGAATCAGCCGTTTGAAAGTGATTTGCTGATGATTGCGCTCACCTTTAGCATGTTCCTGGAAATCTTCAACATTCCGTCATTGAATTAGCCCGGAACCCTATCCATTCGATATCCGGCCTCGTGGTCTTCCGTATCACTATAGGAGTACATCTGAAATGAGACACCCGTTTGTGCATGAGTTGTTCTGCCGCAGCGCCGAAGCGTTTCCTGCTGAGATTGCGATTTTGCAGGATGACAGGCAGATCAGCTACAAAGACCTTAATGAGCTTTCCGACAACATCGTGAAAGAGCTGCGCGCAGCCGGTGCCGTACAGGGAGACACGGTAGCTCTGTTTGTCGATGACCGGGTCTCTATGATTGCCGGTATTCTGGCCACACTCAAATCCGGCTGTGCTTTTGTTCCCCTTCCTCCGGAACTGCCGGATGCACGCGTGGAATTGATGTTCGAGCGATGCGAACCAGTGTGGCTGTTTACTGAACCGGGTCTCGTAGCACGGGCGAATACGTTTTGCGTCAGGGATGGTCGCAGGACGCGAGTGGTCTGTCTCAATTCGGGGGATGGGATTCATCAAACTACAGACACTGTGTTACTGGTTGATCGCGACCCTGATGATTTTTGCTACGTCTATTTCACCTCCGGTTCCAGTGGCAAGCCGAAAGGAATAGCAGGCCGGCTGAGGGCGATTGATCATTTCATCCGCTGGGAAATCAAAACGCTGGAACTTGGGCCGGGTACTCGTGTAAGCCAACTCATTAATCCATCTTTTGATGCATTCCTGCGCGATATCTTTGTCCCCTTATGTTCAGCGGGAACCATCTGTGTGCCGCCGAAGGGAGTCGCTCTTGATGCTGAATTGCTGGCAGAGTGGATTCGCAAACAGAAGATTAATCTTGTTCATTGCGTCCCGACAGTTCTGCGGGCCCTTTTAGCAGGTATTCCTGAGGGCAGCCGGCTCCCCGATTTAAAGTGTGTACTTCTTTCCGGTGAGCCTCTATATGGCACGGACGTCAGGAACGCTCGCGGCCGTCTTGGCAGCGGAGGGCAGTTAGTCAATCTGTATGGCCCATCAGAAACTACCATGACGAAGCTGTTTTACTTTGTGCGTCCTGAAGATGAAAATCGCCTTGCTATTCCTCTCGGAAAACCCATGGAGGGTTGTGCCGCTCTGGTCCTTGATGAACAGAAACGCATCTGCCCTGTAGGAACCGTGGGCGAGATTTATATCCGGACGCCCTTTCGCACTCTTGGTTATTTTGGACAGCCGGAACTGACCAACGAAGTTTTTATTCAGAATCCATTCACCGATAATCCAAAGGATGTTCTTTATAAGACCGGGGACTCAGGCCGCATACTGGAAGATGGAAATTTTGAATATCTCGGACGTAATGACCAACAGGTAAAAATCCGCGGGGTACGTATCGAAGTAGGCGAGATCGAGCATATTCTCAGGAAAAGCGGATCAGTTGAGGACTGCGTAGTCATTGATAGGGAAGATGTCCCCGGTGAAAAATATCTGTGTGCTTATCTGGTGCTGCGGAATCAGGAAAAGCTTTCCGAGGTGCGTTCGCACCTTGTTTCCCAGCTTCCGGAATATATGGTTCCTACAGCTTACGCGGTACTGGATGAACTGCCCCGCACACCCAGCGGAAAAGTAGACCGCAAAAAATTGCCAAGACCTGAGACTGGCACGGCAGCCGGCAAGTACAAAGGACCGCGCACGCCAACAGAAGAAGTCCTGTGCGGTATTTGGGAGCAGGTTTTAAAGGCGCGTCCCATCAGCACAGACGCAAACTTTTTTGAAGTGGGTGGGCACTCCCTGCTTGCTACCCAGGTCATTTCCCGCATTCGCAGGCTCTTTGCCGTAGAGCTGCCGTTGCGTGTCTTCCTCCAGAACGCCACGATTGCGGCATTGGCCGTCCGCATCGACGAATTGAAAGCCGAGGAACGGGAAATTGAGCAGGCTCCTCCCCTTTTGCCCGTGGCAGACAAGAGCAGCGTTCCTCTCTCCTATGCGCAGCAGCGGCTCTGGATGCTTGAGCAACTGGAACCGGGCAGCGCGGTTTACAACATGCCATTTGCTCTCCGCATGGCCGGAGAACTTGACGAACAGGCGCTCCGCCTGAGCCTGCGCACTATCGTAGAAAGGCATGAAGCCCTGCGTACGATTATCTCGCTGCAAAGTGGGGAGCCGGTTGCCCAGGTGGTCAATCTTGATGATTTACCACTGACTGTCGTTGATCTGCGAAACATCAACGGAGAGCAGGACAGGGAGTTGGAGGCGCGCTGGATTGCCGAACAGGAAGCAGCATCGGTCTTTGACATAAGCTCCGGTCCGTTGTTTCGTCTGAAGCTGGTGCGCCTCTCTGAGCAGGAACACGTGCTCATGCTGGTGATGCATCACCTCGTGAGCGATGGCTGGTCAATTGGGATACTGATTCGCGAATTTGTCGAATTGTATTCAGCCCATTGTGAGGCTCGTGACGCCAGGCTGGTGGAATTGCCGATTCAATATTCCGACTATTCGATTTGGCAACGTAACTGGATGGAAAACGGGGAACTGGAACGGCAGCTCGGCTATTGGAGAGAGCAACTTGATAGCCTGGCAACATTAGAATTGCCCGTTGATCGCCCACGTCCCATAGTGCCCACTCATCGTGGTGGAAAAACGCACATTCATTTCGATCAGGAACTTACCAGGAAACTCAAAGAGTTAAGCCAGCGTGAAGGCGTCACTTTGTTTATGACGCTCTTGGCTTCATTCCAATTGGTACTGGGCAAATATGCGGGGCAAGATGATGTAGCAGTAGGCACTCCTATTGCAAACAGGAACCGTGCCGAAGTGGAAGGGCTGATTGGTTCATTTGCCAACACACTGGTACTGCGGGTAAAGCTGGACCAGGAGTGGAGCTTCCGTGAACTGCTGGCTCATGTGCGTGAGATGACCTTCGAGGCTTTTGCGCGGCAGGATACCCCGTTTGAAAAAATAGTCGAGGCGCTGCAACCAGAGCGGGACCTGGCCCGTACACCTTTGTTCCAGGCCATGCTGGTGTTGCAGAACATGCCTCAGGAAGAACTCAGCCTTCCTGGTCTGAAGCTGGAATCCTGGGGAGGACTGAACACAAAAGCAAAGTTTGATCTTGTTCTGACGTTACAGGAAAGCCTTGCCAACGAATTGCAGGGCGCCATAACTTACGCCCAGGATATTTTTGATGAAACTACTATGGCGCGGTTCAGCCGGCACTTGCGGCAAGTGCTTGAAACTGTAATCAGTAGTCCGGAACAAAAACTATGCGAAATAAGTTTGCTTACAGAACCTGAGCGCCTTCAACTTGTGAGCAACTGGAACGTTTCAGAGTTGCAGGCTGGTTCGAGCAGGTGTGTTCATGAGCTCTTCGAGGAGCACGCGGAGCGTAATCCTTTGGCGGTTGCAGTGGTGCTCCACGACAATCAATGGACATACAAGGAGCTAAATCAGCGGGCAAACCAACTGGCCCATCACTTGCGTAAGCTCGGAGTTGGCGCCGAGACCACAGTGGCTCTGTGCATCGAGCGAGGCATTGACCTTGTAGTCTCGATTCTGGCGGTACTGAAAGCTGGTGGGGCGTACCTGCCTCTGGATCCAAACTACCCGGTCGACCGTCTAACATATATTTTGCAGGATGCCGAGCCGCGCGTGTTGATCACGGACGCGTACAACAATGCACATGCTAAGTCCTCTACTCGGCTGGTCGTTCGGTTGGATGTTGACTGGGAGCAGATCTCCCATGAAAGCAACCAGAATCCTGATAAGCAGGTGACTGCAGCCAATCTGGCTTATGTGATTTACACCTCTGGATCTACCGGTAAGCCCAAGGGATCGCTCAATACTCATGGCAACCTTTCATGGCTGCTGGCGACCAGTGCGGTTCGATTCAATTTCAGTTCCTCTGATGTTTGGACGCTCTTCCATTCCTGCGCATTCGATTTTTCCGTATGGGAAATCTGGGGAGCTTTAGCTTATGGTGGACGGCTCGTCGTTGTGCCGTTTTACGTGAGCAGATCTCCGGAAGAACTCTACAGTCTGCTGCTGTGCGAAGGAGTGACCGTGCTCAACCAGACTCCTTCGGCGTTCCACGAATTCGTGCATTTTGAAGCTGGGCAGCCAATCGCGCTTGCAAAGTTGAGATATGTGATCTTTGGCGGTGAAATGCTGGAGTTTAGAAAACTGCGGCCCTGGTTTGAAAGCAAAGACAGAACTGTGGTGCGCCTGGTGAACATGTACGGAATCACCGAGACCACTGTGCATGTCACATGGCGCGAAATTCGCGCCACTGAGGTCGACCACGAGAGTGGCAGCCCGATTGGCCGTCCTTTGCCTGGGGTGCAATGTTACGTGCTTGATCAGTACATGCAACCGCTTCCCATCGGTGTTGCCGGGGAATTGTATGTTGGAGGAGACGGGCTGTCCCGTGGATACCTGAACCGTCCGGAATTATCAGCGGTCCGCTTTGTTCCCAACCCATTTAGCACAGTGCCTGGCAAACGGCTTTACCGGACTGGTGACCGCGTGCGGTGGGTCGCCGGCGGAGAACTGGAGTACCTTGGACGCGTAGACCAGCAGGTAAAGATTCGCGGCTTCCGCATTGAGCTTGGCGAGATTGAGGCTGCATTACTGTCGCATGAAGATGTGGGACGGGCCGTTGTGATTGCACGCCAGGATGAGCAGGCTGACAAGAGCCTGGTCGCGTACGTTGTCCCCCGTGAACAGGGAGCTGAACCGGATTTGATGCGTCTGCGGGAATACCTGCAAACCAAACTGCCGGATTACATGGTTCCCGCACGTTATGTTCGCATGGACGCCTTGCCGCTTACATCCAATGGCAAGCTTGACCGGAAGCGGTTGCCCGAACCTGCAGGACATCTCGCTCAGGACAAATATGTTGCGCCCCGTACGGTGGAGGAGCAGGTGCTTGCGGAAGTCTGGGCCGAGGTGCTGAAGGTTCCGCAGGTAGGAATTCATGATGATTTCTTTGCTCTGGGCGGTGATTCTATCCACTCCATTCGCGTTAAAGCGAAAGCCGCGGAAAAAGGCCTGAAATTTTCGCTCCAGCAGATGTTTCAGTTCAAGACGATCGCTGATTTGGCACAGGTCGTTACTACTGAGAATGCTGCTGTCCCCGCCATGACGGTGCCGTTTGCTTTGCTCACTGCTGAGGAGCGCCTGCAGGTGCCGGACGATGTCGAAGACGCATATCCACTCACCGCCTTGCAAACCGGGATGGTCTTCCATAGCGAATTCAATCCCGAAGGCAACGTGTATCACGATGTCTTTTCACATCACTTGAAGCTGGCCTTCAGCGCTGACGCCATGCATCAGGCGTTGGAATGGATCATCCAGCGTCACCCGGTGCTGCGTACCTCCTTTGAAATGTCGAATTTCAGCAGGCCAATACAATTTGTGCACCGCACTGTCCCACCTCCATTGATCGTGGAGCACATTTCAAAGCTGACACCGGAACAGCAGGAAGAAACTATTTCAGCCTGGCTGGAACAGGAGAAGCGGAATCACTTTAAATGGAGCCAGCCGCCGCTCTTCAGGATCACCATTCACGTTCGAAAAGAAGATGAGTTGCAGTGTACCCTCTCCTGTCACCACGCTGTGCTCGACGGTTGGAGCGTAGCTACTCTTCTCACCGAACTGACCCGGAAATACAGCTCGCTGCTCACCGGTAGCGAGCTTGCATCGGAGCCCATCACAGGCGCTTCGTTCAGGGATTTTGTTGAACTGGAGAATGCGGCTGTGGCATCGAAGGAACACCAGAGTTACTGGGCCAATAAACTAGGCAACAATGCGCCATCCATATTGCCGCGCTGGTCACACATTGCTGGGAAACCCGACTCCTATGATCACCTTAGCGTCAGAATCAGCGATGAAATTTCGGCCGGACTACAGAAGATTGCGCAGACCCTTGGTGTGTCTCTGAAGAGTGTGTTGCTGGCTGCGCACCTGCGCGTCCTGTCATTGCTCACCGGGCGCAGTGATGTGCAGACAGGCACCACGACCCATGGGCGGCCGGAAACAGCAGATGGAGAGCGGATACTCGGCCTGTTTTTGAACATGCTTCCATTTCGTATGCGGTTGCAGCTGGGAACATGGGCTGATCTGGTTCGTCAGGTGTTTGCGAATGAGCAGGAGATTGTTCCGTATCGTCACTATCCCATGGCGGAAATCCAGAGGCTCGTGGGCGGCGAACCCGTATTTGAAGCTGCATTCAATTTCATTAATTTCCATGTATACAAGCAGGTCCGTGCGGAAGCTGTGACCGTTCTGAAGAGTATGGCATTTACCGAGACCGACCAGGTATTCGGCGCGCATTTCTCTCTCACGTCGGCAACCTCGCAGGTCGAACTCGAACTTCGGTATCACAGTACAGAATTTCCGAAACAGCAGGTCGTAGAGATCAGTCATTACTATCAGCGGGCTTTGGAAGCGCTGGCGAAAGAGGCATTCACTCTGCACAGCAATCATGCATTGCTCTCCAGCAGCGAGTGGTCGCAGATTGTGGAGCAGTGGAGCAGCAGAAGCGTGGCGTGTCCGCGGGACCGTAGCGTGGCCGATTTGTTCGAGCAGCAGGTAGAGCAAAGACCGGAGGCCATAGCGGTGGTCT
>Ga0207700_10000953_pt1 | contig 16664 bp, 11 predicted proteins | sample LARL82metaG_FD_184348 | JGI IMG/M metagenome (GOLD analysis project Ga0207700, IMG submission 184348) | Corn, switchgrass and miscanthus rhizosphere microbial communities from Kellogg Biological Station, Michigan, USA - LAR L8-2 metaG... | ecosystem: Host-associated > Plants > Roots >...
GGCGGCAAACCAGAGAGATATTCGACGCGCCGCGAACATGGAGTTGTTCGGATCTACGCCGGCGACAAGGATACAATCGTATCGAGCGGCGCCCACACCTACGTCTTCCGGTACAAAACGGGGCGGCAGGTGCGCTGGTTTGACGGCAAGCCAGAGCTGAACTGGAACGTCACTGGCAATTTCTGGCGCTTTCCGATTCTAGCGGCGAGCTACCAGTTGCAGTTCGTTGCTGGCGGCGGACCACCGCGCTGGACTGCATTCACGGGCCGAATGGGCGAGCGAGGCAAGGATTGGAGAGGGAGCCTCGGTGCGCTCGGCACTCTTAATGTCGAAACAACGCGGCGGCTCGCACCGGGCGAGGGTTTGACGGTCGTGGCCGAAATCCCCGCAGAAGCGATAGATGCGCCAACCCAAAAGACTTTGCTTTGGTACGAAGTCTTCGACAATCGGCGATGGGCTTTCGGTGGTGCAGGCCTCGTGCTCGTGCTCGGTTACTACCTCGCTGCGTGGCGAGCGGTCGGCCGCGATCCGAAAGGCGGTGCGATCATTCCGCTGTTTCAGCCGCCGGCCGGGATCTCGCCGGCGCTCGCCAATTACATCCGCGATTGGGGCTTCGGTCGGGAGAAATGGCGGGCATTTACTGCGGCTGCACTGTCGCTCGCGGTGCGAGGGCTTCTTCGTTTCGACGACCGCAGCGGCACGTTGACGCTCAAATCGACCGAGAAGAATCCTTCGGGCGCGCTTCCATCCGGTGAGGATACGATCCTGAACTGGGTCAAAGGCCAGGGCGGTGTTGCCACCATCAGTGACGCTCACAGCTACTCGGTGTCAAAGGTCGGCGAGAGCTTTACAAAGAGCATTGAAGCAGAAAACCGCGGTCGCTTCTTTCATCGCAATATTGGTTACGTGATCGCCGGCGGAGCGATGACCGTTGCGATTGTCGTCGGGGTCATCACGTTCGGCGGATTGCAGGATCGGGACCTTTCGATCCTGGCCGGGCTTGGCTTTGCCGGCTTTTTCGCCGGGATAGTTGCGATGCAGGTCCTTCCCGTTTTCTTCAATGCCAACTTCCACTCCCTGTTCCGCACCATCATGTCACTGGCTTTTCTTGCCGTATTCATTTCGATCGGGGCTTCGATGTTGCAGAGCCTGTTTCCCCATGGCGTGGGCGACTCCCTTTCGCAGATGTGGTCGTATGTCGAGAACTATCCGTTTGCTTTTGTGCTGGTCACGGCTTTCACCACGGTGAATGGCCTGTTCCTCTACCTGATGCGCGCACCGACCGCGCTCGGCCGTCCGATCATGGATCAACTTGCTGGATTCCGTCTCTATCTCGAGACGGCTGAATCCGATCGCCTCAATCTGAGCGCGCCCGAAATCACCGCTGATCGCTTCGAGTCCCTGCTGCCATACGCGGTCGCGCTTGATGTGGAAAAGCCCTGGTCCGACGCCTTCGCCGCAGCAGTACGCCGTGCGCACCCGGACGATCCTGATCCGATGAGCAGCTATCAGCCGAGGTGGAGCTCGGGCGGCTGGTCAGGCAGCAATTTCAGCAATGCCGTATCGTCTTCAGTTGCAAGCATGAGCGACGCTTTTGCGAGTGCAGAGCCGGCCTCTTCCGGTTCCTCTGGCTTTTCCGGTGGTGGCGGCGGTTCTGGCGGCGGCGGGGGAGGCGGAGGCGGCGGAGGCTGGTAAAAAGCCGAGCGCGAGGGTGACAGCTGGAGGCTCCCTTGCTAGGCAGGCGCGCGACGTAACATTCACATTCGGCCCAATGCCCGACCTTCTGCTCGAATTCCTGTCCGAGGAAATCCCTGCGCGCATGCAGGCGCGCGCGGCCGAGGACCTGCGAAAGTTGGTCACCGACCGGCTGATAGCGGCCGGGCTTGCCTACGAGGGCGCCAAGGGTTTCGCGACGCCGCGCCGGCTTGCACTGTCCGTGCATGGCGTGCCGGCGCGCCAACCTGACATCAAAGAAGAGAAAAAGGGGCCGCGGGTCGGGGCGCCGGAGAATGCCATTGCTGGGTTTCTCAAGGCGGCAGGCCTCCAATCCATCAAGCAGGCAAAAGTTCAGCCGGACAAGAAGGGCGATTTCTACGTCGCGGTGATCGACAAGCCGGGAAGGCCGACGCTGGATGTGATTGCCGAAATGATTCCCGATGTAGTGCGCAATTTTCCGTGGCCGAAGTCGATGCGTTGGGGCTCTGGCCGGCTTAGCTGGGTGCGCCCGCTTCATTCGATCGTCGCGACTTTCGGACCGGAAACCGAAGAGCCGGTGGTCGTTCCGTTGGATATCGACGGCATAAAAGGTGGCGACGAAACGCGTGGTCATCGCTTCATGGCGCCCGGCGCGATCAAGGTGCGTCGCTTCGAGGACTATGTCGCAAAGCTTGAAAAGGCGAAGGTGGTTCTCGACCCCGCACGGCGCGCTGATGTGATCCTCGCCGACGCCAAGAATCTTGCGTTCGCGCAGGGCTACGAACTGGTGGAAGACGAGGGCCTGCTGGCCGAAGTCGCCGGGCTGGTCGAATGGCCGGTGACGCTGATGGGGACATTCGACAAAAGCTTCCTGTCGATCCCGGACGAAGTCATCCGCGCGACCATCCGCAACAACCAGAAATGCTTTGTGTTGCGAGATCCGCAGACTGCCAAGCTCGCGAACAAATTTATTCTGGTGGCGAATGAAGAGGCTGCCGATGGCGGCAAAGCGATTATTGCAGGTAACGAGCGCGTCATCCGCGCGCGGCTTTCCGACGCCAAGTTTTTCTATGAGACCGATCTGAAGACACGCCTTGAAGACCGGCTGCCGAAGTTCGAACACATCATTTTCCAAGAAAAACTTGGCACGCAGGCTGCGCGAATTGCTCGGATCCGGGCTCTTGCCGGCCAGCTTTCGCCGATAGTAGATGCCGATGCAGCGAAGGCCGAACGCGCCGCGGACCTGTGCAAAGCCGATCTTTTGACCGAAGTCGTTGGCGAGTTCCCGGAATTGCAGGGGCTGATGGGCCGCTACTATGCCGAGGCGCAGAACGAAGATGAAGCTGTCGCGCGTGCCTGCGAAGACCACTACAAGCCGAAAGGTCCGGATGACCTCGTCCCGGCCGAGCCCGTCTCAATCGCGGTTGCGCTCGCGGACAAGATCGACACGCTGACTGGGTTTTGGGCGATCAACGAAAAACCGACGGGGTCGAAAGATCCCTATGCGTTGCGTCGCGCGGCCTTGGGCGTGATTAGAATCGTCTTGGACAATCAGTTGCCGATCAGCTTGCGTTCGACTGTCGAAGGGCACGCAAAACAATATTTTCCAACGCTGACCGACAATGAGGGTCGATTCAAAATAGACGACTTGATGACGTTTTTTGGCGATCGGTTGGTCGTGCAGCTTCGCGATCAAAAGGCCCGACACGATTTAGTCAGTGCCGTTCTAGAAAATAGTTCATTGGTGTCGGGCCAACTTCTGGTCTTGATCGTCCGACGCGTCGAGGCGCTCGGAAAATTCCTCGACAGCGATGACGGCAAGAATCTGTTGGCCGGCTACAAGCGCGCGACCAACATCATCCGTATTGAGGAGAAAAAAGACAAACGCGAATACACTGGTGTGCCGGAGTCCCAGAAATACGAACTACCCGAAGAGAAGGCGTTGGCGGAGGCAATCGACGTCGCAAGAGGAGAGGCCAAGGCAGCTGTCGGCAAAGAAGATTTTTCAGCGGCCATGCGTGCAATGGCCAAGCTGCGCCCGCGCGTCGATGCGTTTTTCGACAAAGTCACCGTCAATGTCGACAACAAAGGCCTGCGCGAGAATCGCCTGAAGCTCCTCAACGAGATTCGCGAAGCGACGCGGTCAGTAGCCGATTTCTCAAAGATCGAGGGATAACTGCAGCCCTCTAAGGGCATAGAACTTCGCAGCGCATTTGCGATGTCATAAAGTGGAACTGACCGGCGGCATCGCCGTTTTCAACCTCATTGCCAGCCATACAGGGAGTAGATCATGACCTTCAGCATTGCGCATTTGCAGCCGATCGTTGCACTCATCGCCGGCATTCTGATTCTCATCATTCCGCGTCTTCTCAACATCATCGTGGCTGTCTATCTGATCCTCATCGGCCTGCTCGGTCTGGGGCTTTTCCGCTGATCGAATTACGGGCTTGCGCAGAGCCCTCTGGCGGTGCTTTTAGATGCCTTCGTCCCACCAATGTTGCTTGACCAATGGCTAAAAAGCGTGCGCGCACCACTGTAAAGCGCAAGAAACAACCAAAGGCGTCCCGACCCAAGGCTTCCCGACCTAAGGCTTCCAGACAGAAGACGAAGGCGGCTGCCGCGCAATCCAAAGGTAAATGGGTCTACGGCTTCGGCGATGGCCGTGCCGAGGGCACCGCCGCCATGCGCGATCTCCTTGGCGGCAAGGGTGCAGGGCTGGCCGAGATGGCAAATCTCGGGTTGCCGGTCCCGCCAGGCTTCACCATAACGACCGAGGTCTGCACCTACTACTATAGTCACAACAAGCAGTACCCGAAGGACCTGCGCGATCAGGTCGAGAAGGCCTTGGCGCGCGTCGGTCGCATCACCGGAAAGAAATTCGGCGACGAGACGAACCCTCTCCTGGTCTCGGTGCGTTCCGGTGCCCGCGCGTCGATGCCGGGCATGATGGACACGGTGCTCAATCTCGGTCTCAACGACGAAACGGTCGAGACGATCGCGAAGAGATCAGGCGATCGGCGCTTCGCCTACGACAGCTATCGCCGTTTCATTACGATGTACTCGGATGTGGTGCTTGGCGTCGGCCACGAGCATTTCGAAGAATTGCTAGACCGTCACAAAGAGCAGCAGGGCTATACGCTCGATACTGACTTGTCTGCCGACGACTGGGCAGATCTCGTCGTTCGCTACAAGAAGCGCGTGAAGGATGAACTCGGTCAAGACTTTCCGCAGAATCCGCACGAGCAACTGTGGGGAGCAATCGGCGCGGTGTTTGGGTCATGGATGAACCAACGCGCTATCACGTATCGCAGGCTGCACAATATTCCGGAAAGTTGGGGCACGGCGGTCAACGTGCAGGCCATGGTCTTTGGCAACATGGGCGACACCTCGGCGACCGGCGTTGCTTTTACTCGCAACCCCTCGACCGGTGAGAAAAAACTCTACGGCGAATTCCTGATCAACGCTCAAGGCGAGGATGTCGTCGCCGGCATTCGTACGCCGCAGGAGATCAGTGAGGCCGCCCGCAAGGAGGCCGGCTCCGACAAGCCTTCGATGGAATATGCGTTGCCGAAGGCCTATGCCGAGCTCAAGCGCATCTACAATGTGCTCGAGCGCCACTATCGCGACATGCAGGATCTGGAATTTACAGTCGAACAAGGCAAGCTGTGGATGCTGCAGACGCGATCCGGCAAGCGCACGGCCAAGGCCGCGCTTCGCATCGCGGTTGAACTGGCCAACGAGGGGCTGATATCGAAAAGCGATGCGGTGCTACGCGTCGACCCGCTCAGCCTTGATCAGTTGTTGCATCCGACCATCGATCCGCGCGCCCATCGGCGCGTCATCGCTACCGGCTTGCCGGCCTCGCCGGGTGCGGCCAGCGGTGAGATTGTTTTCTCGCCCGATGAAGCAGCACAGCTGAAATCGGATGGCAAAAAAGTCGTCCTCGTGCGCGTAGAGACCTCGCCGGAGGACATCCATGGGATGCACGCGGCGGAAGGAATTCTCACAACACGGGGCGGCATGACATCTCATGCGGCGGTCGTCGCGCGCGGAATGGGAAAGCCATGCGTTTCCGGCGCTGGTTCGCTGCGCGTCGACTACGCGGCGGGGACCATGGTCGCCGGCGGTCAAAGCTTCAAGAAGGGCGACCACATCACTGTCGACGGCTCAACCGGGCAGGTGTTGGCCGGTAAGGTCGATATGGTGCAGCCGGAATTGTCCGGCGAATTTGCAACCTTGATTGGTTGGGCCGACAAAGTCCGCCGTCTGGGCGTGCGGGCGAACGCCGATACGCCAACGGACGCCAAGGCCGCGGTTCGCTTTGGCGCCGAGGGCATCGGGCTCTGTCGGACTGAGCACATGTTTTTCGAATCTGACCGTATCCAGGCGGTCCGCGAGATGATTCTCGCCGACGACGAAAGGTTGCGTCGTGCGGCGATCGCCAAGCTGCTGCCGATGCAGCGTGCCGATTTCGTTGAATTGTTCGAGATCATGGCCGGCCGACCGGTGACTATCCGGCTTTTGGATCCGCCGCTGCACGAATTCCTCCCTCATGGCGACGCGGAGATTGCGGAAGTTGCGGCCGCCATGGGTGAAGATCCCAAGAAGCTCGCCGCCCGCGCGAACGAGCTTTCCGAATTCAATCCGATGCTTGGCTTCCGGGGTTGTCGTATCGCAATCGTCTATCCGGAGATTGCCGAGATGCAGGCGCGCGCGATTTTCGAGGCGGCGATTGAGGCAGCCAAGCGCACAGGCAAACCGGTGGTGCCGGAAGTCATGGTGCCGTTGATTGCAACAAAAGCCGAACTTGACCTCGTGAAGGCCCGTATCGATGCAATGGCGCAGGCTGTCGCAAAGGAGAAAAAAACGAAAGTCGATTACCAGGTCGGCACGATGATCGAACTGCCGCGTGCCTCGTTGTTGGCCGATGAAATTGCGCAGAGCGCCGAATTTTTCTCATTCGGTACCAATGACCTGACGCAAACGACGTTCGGGATTTCGCGCGATGACGCGGCGAGTTTTCTCGGCATCTATACTGCGCGGGGCATCCTTCCCGCTGATCCATTTGTGTCCATCGATCAGCGCGGTGTCGGCGAACTTGTCAAAATTGGTGTTGAGCGGGGCCGCAAGGTCAGGCCAAAGCTGAAGGTCGGAATTTGCGGCGAACACGGAGGCGATCCGTCATCGGTTGCCTTCTGTCACGAAGCCAAGCTCGACTACGTGTCCTGTTCGCCCTTCCGTGTGCCGATTGCGCGCCTGGCGGCCGCTCAGGCTGCGCTGGGCAAGACGGCAGCGAGCCAAGCCTAGGCACTTTCTTTAGGCAGAAGCCTAGACTGCTACCTTGCCGAGGAAGTCTTCCACCTCGAGCCGCAGGTTAGCCACGGCGTGGTCAACGGCTTCCGAGGCGTCGCGCACGACTTCCGCCGAGGAGCGTGTCTGCGTTGCCGCGCCGGCGACGTCGCCGAGCACCGATACGACGTGCCCTGTGCCTTCCGCTGCGCTGGCGACGTTGCGGGAAATCTCACTCGTTGCCGCGTTCTGCTGTTCAACAGATGCAGCGACCGCCGAGGTGTTTTCATTGATCTCACGCATTCGCGTGGCGATCTGCCTGATGGCTTCCACTGCCGCCGAAGTTGAATCCTGTACGGCGAGAATATGATTGGCGATGTCTTCGGTTGCCTTGGCGGTTTGCACCGCGAGTGACTTGACCTCCGAGGCGACAACAGCGAAGCCTTTTCCCGCCTCGCCCGCGCGAGCGGCCTCGATCGTGGCATTGAGTGCAAGCAGGTTTGTCTGCCCCGCGATATTGCGGATCAACTTGACCACGTCACCGATCTTCTGCGCTCCATCTGCCAGCCCGCCGATCTCACCATCGGTAGCGCGCGCCTCGCTCGTGGCGAGCCCGACAATATTCGTCGTGTGGGTCAGCTGACGACTGATCTCGGCAATAGAACGGGACAACTCATCGGCGGCGACTGCTGCAGTTTCAACGTTCGCCGATGCTTCGTGAAAAGCGTGCACCGCGCTTTCGGCCCGCTGGGAGGTGTGTTCTGAGGAGCCGAAAAGGGCCAGCGCGGTTGAACGCATCGCGGTCGCGCTTTCGCTCACCGTCGAAAGCAGTGTCTCGACCGTCGGCCGAAATGACGTAATGGCGGAATCAATGCTCGCCCGCCGTTCCTCTTGTCCGCGAATTGCGGCGCGCTCCTCTTCGGCACGCCGCTGCTCTGTGACGTCCTCGTGCGTGGACACCCAGCCGCCACCCGGCAACGGCTCGTTCTTCGCGAGCACGATACGGCCGTCGCTTGCCTGGACGTAATGTTCCTGGCTCTTGCCGAGCGACATCGCTTCAAGAATTTTTTTCACGTAACTGTCGACGTCGCCGGCGAACAGTCCGGTTTCCTTGCGATACTCGATAAGACGCGTGAGCGTGCAACCGGGTTTAACAACCTCAGGAGAAAGTTTGTACATCTGCAGGTAGCGCTTATTGAGCAAAATGATGCGACCTTGCGCATCGAACATGTTCAGTCCCTGCGACATGTTGTTGAGCGCAGTGGACAGACGACGATTTTGCTCTTGCAGGCGTCGATAGAGGATGCACGCGGCTGCGAGGAGTGCAATGGAGGCACCCGCAACCAGCGTAATCTGACCCACGGCAGTGGATGGCAGCAAGAAACCGAACATGCGGGCCCGCAAAGAATACCGCCGGCAATAATGTGCGGGAGCAATTGCGATATAGTTAATTTTTGTTTCCTGTTGGTTGTTTGCGAGAGCCGCAAATCTGGGTGGTTTGTGCCGAGATGTCGTTACTGCAATGGCGTCTCGCGTGGCCCAGTGCGCAGTTGCCCCGAGAAGTTAACGCCTTCGCAAGGTTAATCGGACCATAAAAACCTCACGCATGCCGTCGTCTGGCGGCAAGTGGCGGTGGGGCGTTGCGGTGTGGCGTTGAGTAAAAGGGACGCAGGGTCGCTTGGGCGTCGGCGGCGAAGAGAGGCCGTATCGATAGTCATTGGAGCGGCCGTACTAACTCTGATCCCCGGCAAAATTGCTTTTCAGGATCTTGGCGCCTTGCTGGCGCGGCAGCCGGCGGTCACCAAGCGTTGGCAACAGCACCTGATCGCGTCTCCGTTCGGCACGATCCACGCCGCAATGTTCAGTTTGCCGAGGCCGGTGGGCACGGCAATTCCGCACCCTCCTATTTATGCGCTTGCGAACTTCGATCCATTGGACATCACCGGATCGATCGGCAGGCAGCCGCTCGGTGACTCGAGCGCGCCTTTGCAGTTTCCAAAAGCCAACCGCAAATCCAAAGGCGACTCGCTTGTCGTTCGCCCGCGCGAGCCGGTCCCGCCGATTCCCGAGGTCTCTGCGACTGAACAGACGGCACCAGCCGAAACCGAGGCGACACAAAAAGAAGATGCCGATGGCCGCTTCGAGCCATATGCGAAATATGAATTCCTGGCACCGGGCGATCGGAGTTCAACGCCTGACGTCGAATTGCCGTATGTCGACATGCCGCCTGCCGACCTAACTCCTGTCGCGCGTCCTAACACTGGGAAGGATTCAACTCAGCTCTATTTTGGAATCGATTCGATGGCGGGTGGTCGAGAAGGAATTGCTCCCTGGGCGCCTGGCGAGGCGCCTGTCGTGCTCGCCTCGCGTGGCGATACAGACATCAAACAATCGGCGCTCTCGCCAGAATCGCCAGAGGCCGAGAGCAAAGCGGGCGAGAGCGTTGCCAGCAAAGGTGAAGTGACCGGCGTCGATCAGCGGCCGCGCTCGCCCGCTGAACGGCTCGCGCTCACCGGTGTAGGCCGGGCAAAGGCGGAAAAGTGTCTCGCCAACGCCGTGTATTTTGAATCACGTGGCGAGTCGGTGCGCGGTCAGATTGCGGTGGCGCAAGTCGTGATGAACCGTGTCTTCTCACCGTTCTACCCGAACGATGTCTGCGGGGTCGTCTATCAAAACGCTCACCGCCACAACGCCTGTCAGTTCACGTTCGCCTGCGACGGCATTCCCGACATCGTCACCGAGCCGGAGGCCTGGGAGCGCGCCAAGCGTATTTCCCGCGACATGCTCGACGGCAAGTTGTGGATGCCAGAGGTATCGAAGTCGACGCACTATCATGCCTACTGGGTGCGCCCCGACTGGGTGAACGAGATGAAGAAAATCTACAAGCTCGGTGTGCATACCTTCTATCGTCCCCGCGCATGGGGCGAGGGCGACGATGAGCCCACATGGGGCGACGCAGCCACGACCGAAAAAGAGGCCGCCGCGGAAGAAGCAAAAGGCCCTGTAAGCCACAGTCTGGAGTGGCTTAAGTCCGAGGAAGGCCAGGCTTCGACCCGGCAGAAAAACGCGCGCAAGTAGTTCCGGGCGTCGTTATGCGTGGCGCAAATGGCCCGGATCACGAATATTCGTTTGGGGCATGGTGTGCCGTCCCTGTATGTTCGCGCGCCCGCCCGCGCCGGAGTTTTCTTGATGTCGATCCATGCGACAGCCGAAAAGCCAAAATCAGTCGATTGGCGGACGCCCGCTGTCGTGGTCGTCTGCGGCTGCCTGATTGCGATGATCAGTTTCGGGCCGCGCTCGTCGCTCGGCTTTTTCCTGACGCCCTTGTCGCAAACGAATCATTGGGGTCGCGACGTCTTTGCTTTCGCCGTCGCGATTCAGAATCTGCTGTGGGGCATCGGCCAACCCTTCGCCGGCGCGATTGCCGATCGCTTCGGTACAAATCGCGTGCTCTGCGTCGGCGCAATTCTCTATGCGCTTGGGCTTGCGATCATGACTCGCTCAACCACGCCCGAGGAACTCAGTCTGTCGGCGGGCGTGCTCATCGGCCTTGGTCTGTCGGGTTGTTCGTTCAACATCGTGCTGGGTGCTTTCGGCAAGCTGCTGCCGGAGAAGTGGCGCACGCTTGCGTTCGGTGCCGGCACCGCCGCCGGCTCTTTCGGTCAGTTTCTCTATTCGCCCATCGCCGTCGCATTGATGGACAAATTCGAGTGGCAGCAAACACTGCTGATTTTTGCTGGGGTCACGCTGCTGATCCTGCCGCTGTCACTCGCGCTTGCGACCCCGGTTGCGCCCGCCGGACAATCCTCGGTAGCGAAACCAACTCAATCAGCTCGACAGGCGTTCGCGGAGGCATTCGGTCACCGCAGTTATATTCTGCTTGTGCTGGGGTTCTTTACGTGTGGCTTTCAGCTCGCGTTCATTACTGTGCACCTGCCCTCATATCTGATCGACCGCGGTCTATCGGCGGAAATCGGCGGCTGGACGCTCGCTGTGATCGGCATGTTCAACATTATCGGATCGCTGGGCTCGGGTTGGCTCAGCAACCGCATGCCGAAGCGCTATTTGCTTTCGAGCATCTATTTCATTCGAGCGGCCGCGATTGTTGCATTCATTCTGCTGCCGGCAACCCCGACAGCGACTTTGCTCTTTGGCGCAGTCACAGGGCTGATGTGGCTTTCGACCGTTCCGCCCACTTCTGCGCTGGTCGCGGTCATGTTCGGTACGCGCTGGCTGGCAATGCTTTTTGGCTTTGCGTTTTTCAGCCATCAGGTGGGAGGTTTCCTCGGCGTGCTGATCGGCGGCATAGCATTCGAGCGGACTGGCTCGTACGATCTTGTGTGGTGGCTCTCTGTGCTGTTCGGCGTGCTGTCGGCATTGATCAACCTGCCCATCGTGGAAAAGCCGGTGGTCCGACCCGCAATGGCACCGGCCTGACACGCGACGTTAGGGGCTTGCCCCGCGCGCGCACGCCTTTAGAACTATACGCCCAACCCACGATGTGGAGTTCTGTAGCGTGACCGCGTTTAAAGCGATTGTGATCGAAAAGGCTGATAGCGGTACCAAAGCCGCGCTGACCAATTTTGACGAAGCAAATCTGATGGACGGCGACGTGACCGTCCGCGTCGAATATTCCACCGTGAACTACAAGGATGGTCTCGCGATAACGGGCAAAGCACCCGTCGTGCGCCGGTTCCCGATGATCGCGGGAGTCGATTTCGCCGGAACGGTGGAAACGTCAAGCCACGCTGCCTGGAAGGCCGGTGACAAAGTCGTGCTCAATGGCTGGGGCTGTGGCGAAACGCATCTTGGCGCTTATGCCGAGAAGGCGCGCGTCAAGGGCGACTGGCTCGTGCCACTACCTAAAACGATGAGCACTCGAGATGCCATGGCGATCGGCACGGCGGGATACACCGCAATGCTCGCCGTAATGGCGCTTGAACGCCACGGGGTTCATCCTCCAAACGAAGTTGCGGTGAGTGGGGCCGCCGGCGGTGTCGGTTCGGTCGGCATCGGCATCCTCGCCGATCGCGGATACACCGTGCACGCGATCACCGGCCGCCCGCAGGAGGCCGAATATCTGAAATCGCTCGGCGCCGCCGCGATCATCGACCGTAAGGAACTCACGGGACCGGTCCGTCCGCTCGCGAAGGAGCGCTGGGCCGGCGCCATCGACTCCGTGGGTTCGACAGTTCTTGCCAACCTGCTGTCGATGACCCGCTACGGCGGGGCGGTAGCCGCGTGTGGCCTCGCCGCCGGCATGGACCTGCCGACCTCGGTCGCCCCCTTCATTTTGCGCGGGGTATGCCTCTACGGCATCGAATCGGTGATGTGCCCGATCGAGCGCCGCCGGGAAGCCTGGAAGCGCCTGGAAACCGATATGAACCGCCAGAAACTGGCCGCAATCACCCGCGAAATTGGCCTTTCCGATGTTCTGGAAGTCGCCCCGCAGATCCTTGAGGGCAAGGTTCGGGGGAGAATCGTGGTCAAAATCGCGTAAACGCGTTCAGGATTTGTCGACGAAACCCGTGCATAATCCGTTAGGCCTAAAATTCGGCCCGAATGTGCTGTAGTGTTTGTTGCGTCAGTCGGAGTGAGGGGATGTTGCGTAGCATTGCATTGACCGCCGGCCTTTTGGCCGCGCTGCCGGCGATGGCCGGCGAGATGGGCGCCGACGAGGCGCGCCGGTTCGTCATCGGCAAGATGTTCAGCTACACCTGCTTCGAAGGCACGCGCGGGCAGGGCCGCGTCAATCCCGACGGCTCGGTCGCCGGCACCGTTCAATTCCAGGGCTCGGGGCCCGTACGCTACGCGAACTTGCCGGCCAACACGCTGCAGGTCCGCGGCGAGGCCGTTTGCGCGACGTTGCGCGGGATGCTGTTCCAGCCGTGCTTCAATCTCGAGCGGACCGGGGACAACACGTTCCGCGGGGCGATTTCCGGTTTTGGCTTCGCCTATTGCGAGTTCACGCGGCACGGACGGACGACGGTTGCGCACAGCTTGCACCGCAGCCAGAACTCGCAGGGCGGTCAGCCGCTCGGCTTGCGTCCTTCGATCGCCGCCGACAATAACTGATCGTCAGGCCTTCGCCGGGAAGATCATGCACGTCGTGGTGGCGTGCGCGTAGAGTTTTCCCGCGCGGTCCTTCAGGTCGCCTTCCGACGTCGCAACCGTGCGTCCGCGATGCACGACGCGACCTTCCGCGCGGACGGGCCCGGTGTCCTTGCTCAGCGGCCGCACCAGGTTGAACTTCAGCTCGAGCGTGGTCCACGCATCACCTTTTTCAATCGTCGAGAAGATCGCGCAGCCGAGCGCTGAATCAAGCAGCGTCGCCGCGAACCCGCCGTGTACTGTCCCGATCGGATTGTAGTGGTGGAATTCCGGCACACCCTCGAACACGGCGCGGCCTTTATCGACTTCGGTCAGATGAAAACCCATCAACTCGCTGATCGGCGGGTTTGGTACGGTTCCCTCGATAATCGCTTTCAGAAATCCAAGCCCATCGTAGGATTTGAGGACCTCGGGCGTCACCACGCCGTAACTCTTCACGCGCTTGTCCATGTCGCTCCCTCGGCGTTACGCCGATGTTATCGCGTTCCGGCGCGGAGGGAACAGCATGCGCTGATAGAGCCAGCCGATGCATACCAGCACTGCACCGAGTCCGATGAACGAAAGCGCTCGGAATATTCCTGTCAGGCCGGCCATATCGACAAGGAAAACCTTAGCGATGGTCAGAGCCACGACCGCTGCAGATGCAAGCCGCGCCGGTTGCGATCGCAGGAAGAAGCCGGCAAAGAGCAAAAGCACTCCAAAAACGAGCCAGACCGCCGAGTAGGTATATTGCTCGGCGTCGCTCGTCGCGCCCCGCGTCAGAACAGGCCCGTGGTAGAGCGTTCGTATCTCGAGTCCTAAGTACATGAGGGCGAGACCCACGGCGACCGTCGCCGCGATCACGCGATATGCGAACGGTCTGCTGCCTCGGGCAACCAGCGCGAGGATCGCTGCAAGGATCGCTGGAATGCCGTAGCCGAGCAGGACCAGGTTGAAGAACGGCCCACCGACCGGCCGGCCTGTCAGTTGTGGATTGAGCGCGAGCACCAATCCGAACACGATCGCTGCCAGGGTCAACGCAAAGATCAGTAGTGCGCCAACATTGTGTACAACGCTATTCGTTCGCAGACGTAGCCGCTCCAGCCCGATGGTCATCGCAAGACCAACCGTGACCAGCATCGCTACCTCGGCCAGAGCGGCCGATGGCCGGTATATGTCGCCATTGTTCATGAAGTGGCGGATTTGCAGAAACGCGAGCAGCACCGTGAACAGGATCGCCGCCGAATCCGCCATGCGAGCTGGCACGTCGTCCGCACGTCGCCGCAGTAGGTGGCCGGCGTACCAGAAAGCGGCAGCGGGTACTCCGTAGCCATAGAGCAGCCAATTGAAGAAAGGTGTGGTGCCGACGTCGGTGCCGACGATCCGCGGTTCATAGCCGACACGCAACAACACCAGCACGATCAGCGCCGCCGAGAGATAGCGCAACGCGGGCAATGGCCGCTGTTCCGAAATCCATGCAATGCCGGGGACCATGAGAGCAAGTCCGACAGTCAACCAGCCCTTGTCGAGCGCAAAGGTCAGTGCAAGCGCTAGTGAGGCCACTGCACCTGCCGCGAATACTGCCGCCGCTGTCGCAACACCAGCCTTCGGAAGACGCCGCACAAGCGTCTCGGTCGCATAGCCATAGAGTGCGGCAAGCAGAAGCGCGAGGCCAGCAAAGGGAATCGAGCGATCGAACTCGGCAACGCGCAGATACAGCGCACAGACGATTGCGATTGGTACAATCACTGCTGTGGCACTCCAGATTAGTGCCACTTGCGGATATGGGGAACGGCCTTGCGCGGCATAACCAGTAGCACCGAATAGCGCTGCGGATCCGAGGCCAAGCGCCAGGTGCAATTCGGTGCCAGTCGACGGTCCAGGAATCGCGCCGCGTGTCACGCCAGGAGGCAGGATCAGCTGATCGAAGGATGTGGGGACGGCCCATTCCAGGATCACGCACAGCGTAAGCAATCCTGCAACAGGCAAGGCCCAGAGTGCGGAATCAGCTCGCCAGGCTATGAAAATTGTCGCTGCGATCAGGATCGCGAAGATAGTCAATGCCGGAATGGCGTGCACACTGGCAACCACGAGGATGGCCGCTGCGAGCAGGTAAGCGCCGAGTGCGGCGGATGAAGTTTCGTCGATTCTTCCCCGATCGCCGGACGGGCCGTAAAGGAAACTCGACACGATTAACGCCGCTGCCAATGCGAACCCGACTAAAACATGGAACAGATGTGCTCCTAATTCTACGACATGCGGATAGGCAACACCGGGTGCCGTCCAGAGAGCGCCAAGTACAACGGCGGCAATCGCCAGCCATCGCCAAAGTCGAAGGCGTGCCAAGGAGAAGGCTGCCGCGGTCACGATCGCGAGGTAAATATAGAGCGCCCAGTAATTCGGCTCCTGTGAGGGAACCAGCAAAGGCGTAATGAAGGCACCGGCCGTGCCAAGACCTGCGAGCGCGGGCCCATGCAAAAGGGCCGCCGCGAGGGTCGCAAGAGCCACAAGACCGAGTAAGACAAAGGCGGCTGCCGGGGACAGAAAACCGTAAAGAGCGAACGCCGCGTAGACCGTCGCGTATGCGGCGATTGTTCCGGCGGCGGTTAGAACGCTCGGAATGTGCTGCTTCGGAATGGCAGCGATGCCAGCGGCGATTTCGTTACGGCGAGCCCATTCACCCGCAGTGATCAGCAGCGCGGAAAAGACTGCGGCAAGGAAAATCCGCACCCCGGGGCCAAGCAGTCCTTGCTCGATGGTGAAGCGCACAAGAAAGATTCCACCGAGCGCGAGCGCCAGCCCACCGATCCAGACCACCCACTGTGTACCGAACTTTTCTTCCAGAGTTCTGGATGTCGTTGGCGCGGTCGCCGCGGGAGGCCGCGGAGGCTCGACAGGTTGGGGGGCGGGCGGCTCGAGGGCAGGCGGCGCGGGGGCCATTTCGGCGACGGCTGGTGCCGGCTCTACCGGCGGTACGGCCGCTGGCCGAGATGTCGCGGGTGCTGCCCCGGTGTCCAATTCGGCAATGCGAGTTCCAGACGCCGCACCTGGTCGCGAACGTTGAGGGTCATCACGAGTGCGGCGATGGAAATTATCGGAATCGCAAATAGGAGAATTACGCCGATCACCAGCAGCGACATTTCCCGCCCCCCGCCCTGATTGCTGGCCGCAATCTAGTCGCGTGCAAGTTGATATGAAAGCGAAGGAAGAGAGCCTGTGAACGTCGTCAACCGATATCGAGGCGGAAGGGGTGGCCTTCGGTTGCCGGATCGGCGACGCCGATGGCATCGATGGCCCGGACCATGCGACCGTCCCGTTTGAGAAGGCGGTCGGCGATCGAGACGATTCGTGCATTTGGCTGCGCCGTGCGCGAGGCGCGCCGTATGTCCCAGGCAATCTGCATTTCATCGCGCTTGGGATTGAGGGCGCAGGCGGCGACATACGCGCCCGCGGTCGAGCGGCTGATTCCGGCAAAGCAATGCACCACCATCGGGGCCTTGCGATCCCATGCGGTGACGAAATCGATGAGCCGTTGCACATGCTCATGCGCTGGTGCGGTATAGCCGTCCATTGGCGCGGTGATGTCATCG
>Ga0207700_10000954_pt1 | contig 16659 bp, 14 predicted proteins | sample LARL82metaG_FD_184348 | JGI IMG/M metagenome (GOLD analysis project Ga0207700, IMG submission 184348) | Corn, switchgrass and miscanthus rhizosphere microbial communities from Kellogg Biological Station, Michigan, USA - LAR L8-2 metaG... | ecosystem: Host-associated > Plants > Roots >...
GGCCCGCCAGCAGGACTAATCGCAGGACTTGTCCTCGGCATCGCGATGCTGTTCTCGGCGGACTGTTCGCCGGGCTGGCGTGTGCCGTTGTGCACTCGTCCCTCCTGCACGGCCAGTTCCCCGGCAACGACGTCAACGCGGTGACCGTCGGCCTGCTGCTCCGCGGCCTAGGCACGGGCTAGCCGTCTGATGCTTCTTGACGCGCTGATCCCCGCGATGCCGGAGTGGCCCGAGGGTGATAATTCAGGCATGACCAAGGGCGCACCGCGAGTCGGCGGGAACTGGAGCGGGTCATCCTGGGGTTGCTCAGCCAGCGCTCAGCGCCGGGTCCATCTGCCCGTCGGACGCGGCCCGGGCGGCGCGACCGGAGGGCCGGCGGGTGCTCATGGACGAGGTCCGGGCGGCGGCCGGACGGCTGGCCGTCCGGGGCGAGGTGGACATCACCCAAGGCGGGCGCGTCGTCGACATCGCTGCGGCCCGGGGACCGGTGCGGATCCGTCGGCACCGGCCAGGCTGATGCTGCGGGTCGCTGGCTTGGCGCGGAGGCTGCTGCCTGGCCAGGCGACGCTGGCTGGACAGGGCGTCGGCGAGGTTGTGGCCGGCGGGGCGCTCGCCGGGGCGCATAGCTACGACAGCGTGACGCGGACAGTGATTCCGCTGCCTTGAAGGAGCAGTCGCGCTGTGACGAAGCAGGGCGCGTATGCCGTCCGCGTCGACGGTGATGCCGAACGCGTTGCTGCCAGCGGCAGGTCTGAGGATATTGAGACTGTCCGTGGCGGCTGGTGCCAGGTAAGTCGTGTGAGGTCGACCTGGGAGGTTGGCCGCCATGGCGACGATGCGCACGGAACAGGGCACCAGTCGAGCTGCGGGCGTGGATGGCCTGGTGGCGTGGGCGGAGGGGGCGAGTCGCCGCCGGGCTGGAGGACCGGCGCGGGGAGGTTTGCGGTTCGCGTTTTACGGGCGGGTGTCGACGGAGGACTGGCAGGACCCGGTGACGTCGCGGGCGCGGCAGCGGGAGCAGGCCGAGGCGCTGGTCCGGGGCCACGGGGTGATAGTGGCGGAGTTCTTCGACGCCGGGCAGAGCCGCACGGTGGCGTGGGGCCGGCGCCCGGAAGCCGCCGCTCTCATCGCCCACCTGGCGGACCCGGGCCGGGGCTGGGACGCGATCGTGGTGGGGGAATACGAGCGGGCGTTCTACGGGAGCCAGTACGCGGTGATGGCGCCGCTGTTCGAGCATTACGGTGTCCAGTTGTGGGTGCCGGAGGCGGGCGGCCAGGTCGATTTCGCGTCCGAGCATGATGAGCAGGCGATGACGGTGCTGGGGTTGTCGTCCAAGCGGGAGGTGACCCGGACCAGCATCCGGGTGCGGACCGCGATGGCGGTCCAGGTGCGGGAGCAGGGCCGGTTTCTGGGAGGGCGCCCGCCGTACGGGTACCGGCTGGGTGATGCCGGGCCGCACCCGAATAAGGCCCACGCCGCCTGGGGTCGCCGCGCCCGCCGCCTCGAGCCCGACCCCGAGACCGCGCATATCGTCCGGTGGATCTTCGCCAGGCGGCTGGCCGGGCATTCGGTGGCGCGGATCGCCCGGGCGCTGAACGAGGCTGGGGTCCCGTGCCCGTCAGCGGCTGACCCGGGCCGGAACCCGCACCGCACGGGCGCGGGATGGACGCTGGGCACGGTCACCACGATCTTGTCCAACCCGCGGTATACGGGCCGTCAGGTGTGGAACCGGCAGTGGACCGACCGTGACCTGGCCGATCCGGCGGATGTGAGCCTAGGGCATAAGAGCGTGCAGCGGTGGAATCTGCCCGACGGGTGGGTCATCTCCCGTAAGCCTGCGCACTCAGCGCTGGTCAGCGAGGCGGATTTCATCGCCGCCCAGGACATCAGCGCCGCCCGCGGCCCCGCCCCTGATAAGGGCCTGGCTGCGCCGCGGCAGCGCCGGTACCTCCTGGCCGGGTTGCTGGTATGCGGTGGCTGCGGGCGGCGGATGGAGTCGGCGTGGTCCAACGGCAAGCCCGCCTACCGGTGCCGTCACGGCCATACCACCGCCAGCAGGCGCGGCCCGGGCCGGCTCAAGAACGCCTACATCACGGAGGACCGGATCCTGCCGCACCTGCCCGCCCTCCACCTACGGCTCACCGAGCCAGCCGCGGGACAGCGCAGGCGGCGCACCCCGCCGCGGCATCGACGTCCGGTGCCATGTCAGCCCCGAAGATGTAATCGGATACCTGCGTGAACACCAGATCACCTTTACTTACGACCCGGCTCGTGGCGCCCTGAATGCAGGAACCGCAGAGACCACCCGGACCATCGCCCTGACAGCAAGCTGATCCCGGCTTCAGCGGCCGGATCCCGAAAGGAGGGAGTAAAAGAAACGCCGACCATCCGGCGCTGGCGGCAGCCTGCGCCCGGGTGACATCCCGGCATGCCCGGAAACGGGCGAGTATGGGGAATTACTGTGTCCGAGGGGGGACTCGGTCCCCGCCCGTGGTGGTACATCCCCGAATCGGGGATCTATCACCAGCCCAAGCTAACACGACAAGGGCCGGCCGGGCCCGCAATCGGCAGGCGAAAAGAGGCGGCAGGAAGGGTGGCCCGGCACCGCTCACCACCGGGTCACCCTCCGCGGGACCCTGGCCGAGTGGTCGCTGGATGCTCTGGGATGGCTGGCCGCATTCCTCGCCGACCTGAGTTCCCGGCACGGTGTCAGCACCCCGCTGATCCTCACCGCCGACCGACCCGCAGAGCCAGGTCCGCCGGCCGGTTGAGTGATGCCGGCCCGAGTCGGCCACTGGGTCCGGCGGTTCGCGATGGGCATCTAACCGTCACAGCCGAGACGCCCGTGACTCTCGCCGTGGCCGGACGGCCCTCGCCTCAGCCTGTGGATCACCCACGCTTCGCAGACAGCGACGAGCAGCAAAACGCCGAGCAGGCCGAACACCAACGCCGCCATGCCAGCACTCACAGTCGTGCCGGCCTGGTGAATGTAGATGTCGCCTGCGATCCTGTTGCCATCGACGATGCAGGTCCAGTCGGGGTCCCGTCCTTTCAAGATCCTCGGCTCAACCCCGCAGGTAAATCCCGCCTCGCGCAGCAGATCGCGCACGATCTCCGGATGATGGGTCCAAATATCGGGCATCTTCCCCTCCTCTGCAGACGGTCACGACCGCGCAGAAACTGCACGTGCGCTCTCCCGGAACAGTCCATCACCTGCACACGAGACAATGACCCGCCCTCCGGGCCTATGCTCCGGGGCCGAACCCCGGCAACGCCCGGTGGCGGCCCGGATCGCCACGCCGATCGCGACGTTCGCGCAACGAGGGCCTGGCGGAACCCCCGGCATCGCCATCGATTTCATCGACGTGGACCACGCCGCCGCGCTCCGCGCAACGAGGGCCGGGGCCGAACCCCGGCAACGTCGTCATTCAGCTCCTCGCGCTCCTGCTCCATACCGATCGCGCAACGGGGGCCGGGGCCGAACCCCGGCAATGCCTCGCCGCCCTCGACGACCCGCACGGCGTGGCCAGCCTGCTGGACCGGCTGCGGGAGGCAGGCGCGCACGAGCAGGCCGCCGCGCAGACAGCTCGATTGCCGGCGACCGGCATGTTCGGGCTCTTCCCCGAGCAGAAAGGCGCCGCGGATCAGTTCCGTTCCGGACGGGAGGCCGACGGCACCCGGCCGCGCCATGGGGCTGGGAAGACCTGGACTCATGGCTTGTTCCCCGGCTGCGGGCACAGGCGGCCCCGGCACGGCACTTAGCAGGGCGCCCACGTGGCGATCGGCCAGCCAGACAACATTACCCCCGGATCTAACGACCGCCCGGCGAGCCCAGCGTGGCCGGCGAAATCGCAACCTAACTCCGGACACTTCCTCCCTGGGACGTCCAGACCAACCTTGCGAGCCCACGGCGGCGGTTAGCTTCCTCGCAATCTTCGGCTGGACAGGACACTGTGCCAGAGAAGTTGAGGTATTGCCAGCCCACCTGAGGCATTTAGCAGAGCGCTGCCACTAAGTTGAGGCACTAGTGATCGAGGTCGATCATGAGGTGCTTGGTGGCGGGTGTGGGCTCGGCCATGGGTCGGCAGCCGGCTGGCGCGGCGGCTGACGTTGAGGTCGAGTTCATCGGTGCGGATGGCACGCCACGGCGGGAGCCGCTGAGCGGTTGCTGGAACCTGGCGTTCGAGCGAGTGGCCCCGCTTCGGGGATTGCGTCGTTCCGCGGGCAGCGCAACCGGCCGGGTTTGTAGTGGTTCGCCACTACCGGTGAGCATGTGGGGCATGAGTCCTGGCTGGAGCAGGGATCGGCTGATGGCCCTGGACGCCGATCCGGAGGTGGTGGGGGTTGCCGCGCAGCCGATGTGCCTGCGCTGGCTCGCGGAATCTGGCCGCTCAGTGCGTCATGCCCCGGACTACTTCGTCCGCCGCGCGGATGGCACCGGCGTGGTCATCGACATGAGCCCCGACCAGGACGCGGCAGTGTCCGCCGCCACAGCGCGGCTGTGCGCCCAGGTCAGGTGAGAGTATCAGCGGGTTGGGGAGTTCGGTGCGGCGCACGCGGCCAACTTGCGCTCGCTGTCCGGTTACCGTCATCCCCGGTTCGCTCAGCCGGAGCTGGCGGCCCGGCTGGGAGAGGTGTTCGCCGAGGGGGCGCCGCCGCTGGGCGGGGCGGCCGCGGTCGGGGATCCGCAAGCGCAGACCCTGGAGCATGATGCCGGCCCAGCGGGCCTGACGGCGAGGGCTAGGCCAGGGACCAGGCCCCGAAACGCGCGGCGGACCTCTATAACTCCGGGAGTACTACAGCGGGCTCAGTCAGCCGGGCGCTATTTCCAGCGATTAATGAACCCGACCGCCGCCGTATTGACGTCACCAGGGTTTCCTGCGCTCAAGAAGTGCTGGCCGTCCTGGACAACCCGCAGCTCAGCGCCGGCAGAATTGACGAACCGGCTGATCTCGTCCTCGGCGTTGGCCACCGAGTACACGGAGTCCGCGGTGCCGTGCATCCACAGGACCGGACATCTCACGCTGTCCAGCCGCGCGTGCAGGCCGTCCCGATCGCGCAGATTGACACTGCTGATCCGGAGTCGCTGCCGCCCCGCATCACCGGTGTAGTTCTTCTGGTGTGCCGCATGCCAGAATGCGCGCTCCCCGGGTGGCACGTCCTCGCCCAGGCCCTCCTTAAGGACGGCGTCGACGAGCTCGACCGGGATCACCCAGTCGTCATCGACGCTCCCGGCGAGCGCGTCAATGGCCGGCGTGCAGAAGCTGATGCCGTCCCAGCAGCCCAGATCGCGGCTGCGCTGGCTCTCGAAGTCCATCGAGGTGCCGAGCGGCATGATGCCCTTCACGGTGCCGGGAGCGAGCATGGCCATGCGGGCCGCTATCCATCCGCCCTGCGACGTGCCCAGCACGAACGCCTCGGGGATGCCGAGCGCGTCCAGGACCTGCAGGTTGGCGATAGCGGAGTCCCAGTAGGTGAACTGCTCGTACGAGGCGCGGGTCTGGCCGTGGCCGTACGGCTCGAGAGCGAGCAGGTTGGCGGCGGCGCTGAGCCGCTCGTCCGCGAACTGGGGCCGGTACTGCTCCACCGACGTGGTGAACGAGTTGACAAGGACCAGCGTCGGGAGCAAGGCATCGTAAGGCTTGCCGAACTTGTAACCGATGGTCGAGCTGCCGAGATGGGGCACAGTGACCGTCTGGACTTCGTCACTCATCATTCTCCTCGGGGTGGCTGTTCACGGGCAAAGACCGATGCGGGATTCGGCGGCAAGCCGATCAGGCACCTGGCGAGCCGCGGACGTGATCATCATAGTTTCGTGCCGTACCTGGGAGCTGCTCACAGACAACGAGCTATGGCGACTGACCTGCGGCAGGCTGGTCACAGGGACATGACAGACCAGTCCCAGGCTAATGGTTCACGCGTGCCACACTCGTGCCGTAACCAGCGGCAAACTGCGGTCGCAGGCAGTCACTCGCGGACCTCGGAAAATTGTCTCTGACCGGCGTTTTCCCAGGTCGGGCTTGTGCGCGAAACGACCTCCTAAGCAGTCGCTCGGGGCGGCTCGCCGGTGGGACTCAGCTGCATGCTGAGCAGCTGGCGGATCTGGGCGAGGTAGCTGGAGATGCTCTCCTTCTGCCTGGTCAGCTCGCCGAGCTCGCGCTGGGCTGCGGCCCGGAGCGGCTCGATCTCGTTCTTGGTGCCGGTCAGGAGCTGGTCGGCCTGCGCCTTGGCCTGGGCGATGATCTGGTCGGCGTTCTTCTTGGCGTTGGATACGAGCTGCCGGGAGTGCTGGTCTGCCTCGCGCAAGATCTGCTCCGCCTGCGCGTTGGCCGTGGCGGCCCGCTGCTCGGCCGGGGCGGCCCGCTGCTCGGCTTCGGTGATCAGCGTCTGGATGGCTGCTTGCGCTGCCGCCAGGCGTTCTGCCTCCCGCCTTTCGGCTTCCTCGCGGCGGGAGGCAAGCCAGGTCTCCAACTCGGCTTCGGCTTGGGCCCGCTGAGCCTCGCTCTCCTCCAGGCTCCGCTGGGCCTGGCTGCGCATCTCGTCCGCCTGCCGCCTGGGGGTGGCGAGAATCTCGTCCAGCTCCCGCTTCGCGGTGGCCTTCAGCTGGGCGGCCTCCCTCTCAGCGACGGTACGGAGCTTGGCGATGTCCTGCTCGGCCACGGCCCGCATCTCCGCCACCTGGTGATCGGCCGTGGCGCGGACCCTGGCGACCTCGCGTTCGGTGGTCGAGGTCAGCTCGTCAGCCTCCCGCCGCGCGGTGGCCTTAACCGCGTCCGCTTCCCGCTCGGCGGAAGCGCGCAGGTCGCTGGTTTCCCGCTCGGCACTCGCCCGCAGTTCCGCGGCCTCATTCTCGGCCGCAGCCCGGAGTTCGGCGGCGCCCACCTTGGCCGTGGCCTGCAGCTCGTCAGCGGCTGCTTTGGCCTCACCGAGGATCTCGGCGGCGTGCTCCTCGGCAAGCCGCAGCAACTGCTCGACCCGGAGCCCAGGACCCGCACGGGTGGGGCGCTCGCGCTCCCGCAGCTGGCGCTGCGCGGCGGACAGCTCACGCTGCAGCGCCTGCGCCTGATCCCGGTGCTGGCGGGCCTGGTCCTCCAGCTGCTCGATGTGCTCGTCCACCTGAAGGCGGTCATAGCCGCGGAGCACCACGTCGAACACCCGCGAGGGTAGCTCCCGGGGGACGTTACCGGCCTGGGCATCAATCCCGGGATCCATGCGCTCAACCCCTCAATCACCCAGCGAGGCAGGCGAAACCTCAGCTGATGCCCCAGTATGCCCCCATTCAGCCCAGGGCGGCACGTACGAACCGGAGAGTTCCGAACAATCCCTATCTGCCCTAGTTTGCCCGGCTGGCCTGCACCGGGCACCGCCACGCTTTCAGGCTTCCCGCCTACGGCCCGGGACGTGGCAGGCAGCCGCTTGCGCCCAGCCAGGATCTTCCGGCGTGCCTGGTGGCCGGAATCTGGTTTGCTGGGCGAGTCCGGCGTTCCGCAGCTGATCCGGGTTCTGGGCCACGTCCGGCTGGCCGCCGGTACCAGGGCCGACAGCTGGGCAGATTGGAGGCCGTGCCCACCAGCTCGAAGTCCTTATTCACCGTGACCAGCCGGGAGACGCCGTCCCGTAGGAGCACATCTTGTCCATCAGCCGGGATCGTAGCGCGCCCCGCGCCGGCGGCATAGTGCACGCCGGTGCCTCGATCACCGGCCACCAGCCGCTGCCCGGCGGCTCATGGCACATACGGCCCGTTTCCCGGCACACAACAGGCGCCGGCACCAACCTGTAGTGCTGTCCTCCGCATGTGGTGGTGCAGGCACCCTGGCGCCCGCGGCGCACACTGCGGAGAATTGGGCACCATGATCAGCCGGCTCGGCCCGGCCCCGCCGAGGTGACGCCGCGCCATGACCCAGCCCGGACTGAGGCCGGGTCGGCTGTCACCGCCGGGCGCGTCCACGGTGGCCTGAGCGCTGACATCCGTGTTCACGAACGGGAGGCAAGCAGCATCCTCGACCGTGCTGGTGAATATTGGGTGGTCGGCCGCGATGGCGCCGGCTTACGCTCGGGCTCATGGTGGACCGCGCTGTGCTTGACGTGATCGAGCGCGAGATCGCTGACGAGGTGCGGACCCGTTTCCCCGGCGACGCGGTGCAGCGGGTCCGGCTGCTGCAGTACGGCGACCACCCGATGATCGAGCCGGGGGACCTGTGGGTCTGGGTGCTGCTCGCCGGGGACCCGGAGGACTATGACCTGGGTTGGGCCAAGTTTGTGCGCACCTGAGTGTCGTGGATGAGGGCCCGTGACGAGGATCGGTACAGGATCCTGAGCGTCACGTGACTTGATACTTATGTTACGCGTCCTCCACTGTTGTTAGCGATTAGTTATTTGGTGATGTAGCAGCAGCGCTCGTGAGCACGCTTCGACAACGCTTGATGAGCACTGCTGTTACTTTCTCCGCCCTGGCTGCGTCCTGGTCGGCGGTCACCGCGACCTGCGCAGTCTCGGCATCACGGACTGCCCGGTGACGGCTATGACGGTCACGCGTTGTGACGGACGGGATATTGCCGGCGTGCGATATCCGCCGTTCTGTACTGAAATGAACCCTCCGGCCCGGCCTGCTGGAGGCGCGCAGAACGGGCATTTCTGTCACGTTGGCTATCTGGCGGATGCACGGCGAAGTTCGGCAGCCCGGAACCGTAGGGCCAGGTCGCGACGAGTATGACAGCGGTCTGCGGGACTGCTGCCGCTGAGCGGAGTTCTACTTCTGCCAGCCGCTGTTTCGCCCAGCGCGTCTAACGGGACACAGACGTCACACGCGGGGGAACAGCCAGAACTCGTGGGGACCGCCAGGCTGCGCGGGCTCATCGTGGACCTGCGCGGCAACGGCGGGGCGACCCTGCCGAGGTGTCCCGGTTGCTCGGCGCCTTCGTCCAGGGCGCGGCCTACACCTACGGCTGCGACGTGCACGGCAACTGCCCTGCCACCTACACCGGCACAGATGTCCCGCTGCTGCACCTGCCGCTGGGTCGTGCTGACCGACCGCAACTGCGCCTCGGCGTGCGGCGCGTTCAGCGGCGCGGTCAAGGACCTGCGGCTGGGCACCCTGGTCGGCACCCGGACCGCGGGCATCGTGGCCGCCCCCGCAGCCCCTTACCTGCTCGACGACGCCAGCCTGATCATCCTGCCCGTCAGGCACGAGCTCAGCGCCCGCCACGAGCTCATCAACGGCATCGGCGTCGCGCCCGACTACTACCTCCCGCTCACCGCGCACGACCTGTCCACCGGGCACGACCCCGACATCGCCAAGGCGCTGGCCCTGCTCGGCGGCCGGTAGCAGACGGCATCGTGCCAGCCCGGTACCGCAGCGGCGGCGCCTGTCCGTCAGGTGAGGCAAAGACCTTCGCTGACACCGAATCATCAGGAGCAGCAGATGGATTGGAACCTGGTCGGCTGTGCCGGCGGAGGGCACGTGACCTACGCGCCGGACGAACCGGCGCTGCGGGACCGGCTGATGGTCCCGGCCGCCGGTCGGCACGGCCTGGCGGTGCCTGCCCTGCGGCGCGTTCGTCACCGGCGGGCCGCATGGAGGCGGGCCGGCCGCGGTGGCGCCGCTGATCCGCCGGGGCGCCGAGCTGCGCAGCGAGCTGATCCTGCGCGTGTTCGCGGTGGGACGGTTCCTCCGCTTCCTGATCTTCGGGCTCGCGGCCTACGGGCGTGGCGGTTCACGTCCGACCGGGCCGGGATCGAGCGCGCGTACAACAACGACCTGCCGGCCGTCGGTGCTCTGTACCGGGATCTCGGCTTTGACGTTCATCACTCCCGGCTGTTCGGGCTGATCCAGCACTCCTTTATGCTCACCCCGCGCACGCTCACCTACCTGGCCATCGGCCTGGCTGGTTACGCTCTGATCGAGCTCGTGGAGAGCATCGGGCTGTGGCTGGGCCAGCGGTGGGGCGAGTACTTCGCCATGGTGGCGACCTCGATCTTCCTGCCGTACGAGATCTACGACCTGACCGGGAAGATCACCTGGCTGCGGCTCGCGGCGCTCATTATCAACCTGCTGCTGGTCATCTACCTGGTCTGGGCCAAGCGGCTGTTCGGGATACGCGGCGGCAAGACTGCCTGCGCAGCGAGGCTGCGCAGCGAGTCCGTCATCAAGGTGGAACAGGCCGCGCTCGCCGCGGTATCGCCCAGCCAGCCCGGTCACGCCAAGCCCGCTAACGCGGCGGTTCAGCCGGCCGGCGATAAACCACGCGGTCGCGGCGCTACGGCAGCAGGACCGCAACCGAAGCTGGACTGGACCGGCCGCGCGGTTACCGCCGGCCCGGCCCGGCTGCTCCCCCGGCGGCTGCAGTTGATCCAGCTAGTCCGGCCGGAAACACCGATGCGCTGACACCGGCGGCTGGCCAGCAGAAAGGAGCGCGATGAGCTCGTCGTCGCGACGGGATGCATCCGCGGTGACGGCATTGGCGCAGCTGGCGGCGTCCGCCAGCGCGCGCCTGATGCGCGCGGCAGATCCGCTCACGCCCAGCTAGTCAGGCGCGTGAAGGGCGGTCACACGCGGCTTTCGCGCCGGAGCCGCGGAGCCCGGCGCGAAAGCCTCACACCGCGGACCTTCCCAAAGCCCTGCAGGAAGGCGCTCAGCCCGTCCTGAGGCTGGCCAGGCTCCATCGCCGGCGGATTCCGCTGGGCTCATTCTTCCGGCGGATCGCGCGGGCTGCGTGCATCGTCTGGCCGGCGCCGGAATTGGTTCGCGGGCCCGATGCCGTCGGTAGGGCCGGGACCGTAGCGTCGGGCGTGGCACCGATATCACGGAGGGAGACGGTGGCGATGAAGGAAACGGACCTGCTGGAATCGCACCCGCGACGGCTGATGCCGGCCGGGGCGCAGGAGCGTAGCCTGATGGGTGTGCGGGCCTGGCACGCTCAGCCGGATGCGCGGTCTGGCTCTCGGTGGAGACAGTGGGTCCTCCTCGGGGGAGATGCCGCGCTGGCGATGGCGCTGGCGGCCGCGTTCTACCTGGCGACCGGGGTGCACTACGAGGATCAGAGCCGCGGCATCGCTCTGATCTTGCTGCAGACGCTGCCGCTGGCGTTGCGGCGGTGGTATCCGCTGTCGGTACTGGCCGTGGTGGTCGCGGCCACGCTGGTCACGGTGGCGGCGGAGATCCCCGGACGCTCCAACGGCGGTGTGGGGGTCGTTCTGCTGGTGGCGCTGTATTCGGTGGCGGCGTACTGCCCGCGCCGGGAGGCGGCATGGGCGGGCATCGCCGCCGGGGCCGTCCTGGCCTGGCCGCTGTGGGCCGCGACCGGCGGTAGCGCCCCGCTTCCGCTCCGGGTCGCGGTCGTGGCGGTGAGCCTGGTGTTGCCGACGCTGGGGTGGGTGTGCGGCGCGTACGTGGGTGAGCTGCGGGGCCGGGCCGCCCGCAGCCGCCGCGAGCAGGAACTGGAGACCGGGCGGGCGGTCGCCGAGGAGCAGGCCCGGGTCGGCCGTGAGCTGCACGACGTCATCGCCCATACCCTCAGCGTGATCGTCATCCAGGCGGGCGCCGCGCTGGACGTGTTCGACACCCGCCCGCAGGCGGCCCGGCAGGCGCTCGGCTCGATCGGCTCGGCGGGCCGGCAGGCGCTGGCCGAGCTGCGCCGGGTGCTGGCGGCCGTCCGCCCGCAGCCCGGCCAGGAAGAAGACTGGGCGCCGCCGCCGGGGCTGTCTGGTCTCGGGGAGCTGCTGGACCGGGTCCGGGCCGCCGGCCTGGACGTGACCGCCCGGATCGACGGCGCCCCGGTCGACTTGCCCGCCGGGCTGGACCTGGCCGCCTACCGGATCGTGCAGGAGGCGCTGACGAACACGCTCAAGCACGCCCGGGCGGACAACGCCGAGGTGACCCTCTGCTACGGTCCGGCCGGGCTCGTCCTGGAGGTCACCGATGACGGCCGGTCCGCGGCGCCGGCCGGCCGGCCCGGGCTGGCCCGGGGACGGGGGCTGATCGGCATCCGCGAGCGCGCGGCGCTGCACGGCGGGACCTGCCAGGCCGGGCCGCGGCCGGGCGGAGGCTTCGGCGTCCGGGTCAGCTTCCCGCTGGATGCCTGCGGCAGGGCCGGGACCGTAGCGTCGGGCACAGCACCGATGTCACCGAAGCAGACGGCAGCGATAAAAGAAACGAATAGGAGCCTGCCGGCCCAGCCCGGGGCGCGGTCTCGCCCGCGGTGGAGGCGACGGCTGCTCGCCGTGGGCGATGCCGCGCTGGCGCTGGCGCTAGCGGCCCTGGCCTTCCCGCCGACGGTGGGCGCGCCGCCGCCCGGTTCGGACCGGGCGGTCGGCATCGCCCTTGCCCTGCTGCAGACGCTGCCGCTGGCATTGCGGCGGTGGCGCCCGCTCTGGGTGCTGGCCATCGTCGTCGCGGCCGCGCTGGCCGCGGCGTTTGCCCGAGAGGGTGGTGGGCCGGCTGCGGCGGTCGGCGTGCTGGTGGCGCTGTACTCGGTGGCCGCGCACTGCCCGCGCCGGCAGGCGGCCTGGGCGGGCATCGCCACCGGGGCCGTCCTGATCCTGCCGCTCTTGCTCGGCCCGCCCGGCCTCGCAACCGGCCTGGACGCGGTGACCATCCTGGTGTTGGTGGCGCTGGGGTGGGTGTGCGGCGCGTACGTGGGTGAGCTGCGGGGCCGGGCCGCCCGCAGCCGCCGCGAGCAGGAACTGGAGACCGGGCGGGCGGTCGCCGAGGAGCAGGCCCGGGTCGGCCGTGAGCTGCACGACGTCATCGCCCATACCCTCAGCGTGATCGTCATCCAGGCGGGCGCCGCGCTGGACGTGTTCGACACCCGCCCGCAGGCGGCCCGGCAGGCGCTCGGCTCGATCGGCTCGGCGGGCCGGCAGGCGCTGGCCGAGCTGCGCCGGGTGCTGGCGGCCGTCCGCCCGCAGCCCGGCCAGGAAGAAGACTGGGCGCCGCCGCCGGGGCTGTCTGGTCTCGGGGAGCTGCTGGACCGGGTCCGGGCCGCCGGCCTGGACGTGACCGCCCGGATCGACGGCGCCCCGGTCGACTTGCCCGCCGGGCTGGACCTGGCCGCCTACCGGATCGTGCAGGAGGCGCTGACGAACACGCTCAAGCACGCCCGGGCGGACAACGCCGAGGTGACCCTCTGCTACGGTCCGGCCGGGCTCGTCCTGGAGGTCACCGATGACGGCCGGTCCGCGGCGCCGGCCGGCCGGCCCGGGCTGGCCCGGGGACGGGGGCTGATCGGCATCCGCGAGCGCGCGGCGCTGCACGGCGGGACCTGCCAGGCCGGGCCGCGGCCGGGCGGAGGCTTCGCGGTCCGGGTCGCCTTCCCGCTGCCCGGAGACCGGCCGTCATGACGATCCGGGTGCTGCTGTGCGATGACCAGGCCCTGGTCCGCGGCGGCTTCCGGATGATCCTGGAGGCCCGGCCGGACCTGCAGGTTGTCGGCGAGGCCGAGGACGGCCGGCAGGCGGTCAGCCTGGCCCGGCAGACCCAGCCCGATGTGATCTTGATGGACGTCCGGATGCCGGACCTGGACGGGGTCGAGGCCACCCGCCAGATCGTGGCCGCCGGCAGCCCCGCCCGGATTCTCATCCTGACCACCTATGACCTGGATGAGTACGTGTACGCCGCGATCCGGGCCGGCGCCAGCGGGTTCATGCTCAAGGACGTCCAGCCGGCGCAGCTGGCCGAGGCCATCCGGGTGATCGCGGCCGGCGACGCCCTGCTGGCGCCGTCGGTGACCCGCCGCCTGCTGGGCCAGTTCGCCCGCACCCTGCCCGCCCAGCGGGCCACGCCGGCCTCGCTGTCGGTCCTGACCGAGCGGGAGACCGAGGTGCTGCGGCTGCTGGCCGCCGGCCTGTCCAACGCCGAGCTGGCCGGGCGCCTGTACATCAGCGAGGCCACCGTGAAAAGCCACGTGTCCAGCCTGCTGCGCAAGCTCGGGCTCCGCGACCGGGTCCAGGCGGTGATCCTGGCCTACGACGCCGGGCTGATCACGCCGCAGCAACCCTGACCCGTCCGGCGGCAGGGACCCGTGGCCGCCGTGCCCCCCGCATGAGTGACGCACAGGACCTGACCGAACCGGAATCGCCCGAGAGGAGCAGCATGTGGACTGGAGCCTGTCCGGCTGCGCCCGCACGGGACACGTGACCTACGCGCCAGACGAACCCGGGCTGCGGGACCGGCTGATAGCACCGGCCGCCGGCGGGACGGCCTGGCGGTGCCTGCGCTGCGGCGCGTTCTGACCGGCGCGCAGCACGATAGCGGGCCGACCGCGGCGCCGCTGTTCCGCCGGGGGAGGGAACTGCGCAGCGAGCTGCTCCTGCGCGTATTCGCGGTGGACCGGTTCCTCCGCATCCTGATCCTGGGCGGCCCGGCCTACGGGTGTGGCGGTTCACCTACGACCGGGCCGGCCTCCAGCGGGCATTTAACCACGCACTGCCGCCCATCCGCGCCCTGTACCGGGATCTCGGCTTCAACGTCAGCGACTCCAGGCTGCTGCCGTTTATCCAGTACTCGTTCCCGGTCAGCTCACGCTGGCTCACCTATCTGGCCATCAGGCTGGCTGTGTACGCTCTGATCGAGCTGGCGGAAAGCGCCGGGCCGGCCTGCGGGGTGGAGACTGGCGCAACGGAACCGGAACGCACGTTAAGCCGGTTCGGAGGTCAAAGCGGGAGCTCGGGGGCCTGTCGGCCTTGGCGGGCTGGACTCACTGGGATAGTGGCCGCTCTCTGATTATCGCTGTCCACGGCTATCGTCATGGCTCCAATCTCGTCAGGTTCCCCGGGTATCCGGCGGCCATTGGTGCCATCGCCCGGATACCCGGAGCCAGCCCGGTACGGGCAGGCCTCGGCGTGACGATCGCCGCCGGGCTGGCGGCGTGGGGGCTGACCAGGCTGGGCATGACGCTGACCGGTGACCGGCGAGCCAGCCTGCTCACGGCCGCGCTATCGGCGGTGGCACCCGGCTCGATCGTGCTGTCCATGCTGCATGCCGAAGCTCTGAAGCGAGTGACAACTTTCCCCCGCTACGAGCTAAACGCCAACCGCTCCCCTTGCCCGTGAAACATGAGGATCGTCAGAGGCCGGCGATAGTCCCGCCGCCAGGAATGCCGCCCGGGGGGGCGAGGCCGCTGGCGCCACGGGCGTCCGCGTCCGCGCGAGCCAGGCGCGCCGCCGAGCTGATGTCGTGACTCCCGGGGGCGCCGCGGCGGCGCCGCCGCCTTAGGTCGAACACGACCGCATAGATAACCAAAGCGGCGATCGGGACGAGAATAACCAGTAGCAGGGCCATCATGATCTCCTTCCGGAGATGCTCTCAGCGTACGCCGCCCAAACAGGAGCTTGGGCATTTGACTTTGTGCAGCAGCAAAATGCGGCACCCAGGACGAGACCGGGGAAGAGACTGCCGCCGGATAGCCCGCTCACTCTGGATCTAGCACGCCTGAAAAAGCGGACGGCCGGAAGGCCATCAGCCTCGTCCTGGTCCGAGATCGCGCGGGAAATACACGGAATGATCCCGGACGACGTAACGGACAGGCACCCTGAAAGTCCAGCAGGAGCCGGGGCGGACAGAGAATCACGTACGCTCCCGAAACCACCGGAACGCGGCCGGCCGCCGCCGGGCGGCTCGACCGCCCCAAGCGCTGCATCTGGATCCGGGAGGTCGGCATCAGGAACCGCGGCTCCCCGGCCATCGCCCCCACCCCGCAAAAGCGCAGCCGAGCGCCCGGCCGGGACCCGGGTGCCCTCGCACCCGCGCCGACCCGGACGTCGCAGCCGTCAGCCCCGGCAGCATCCGGATCAGCGTGGTCTTCCCGGCGCCGGGCCCCAGATAGCCGAACGCCGTCCCCGCCGGGACCAGCAGGTCCACCCGGTCCACCGCGGTACGGCCACCGAACCGCCTGGCCAGGCCCGCGGCCTGGACCGCGTAGCCGCCGCCCCGGGCCGTCCGGCTCATATCCGTTCTTTCATCGTGACCGTCTCCCTCGGTGACATCGCTGCCATGCCCGACGCTACGGTCCCGGCCCCGCGGAGCGCATCGGGCCCGGGAACGAATCCCGGCGCCGGCCAAACGATGCACCCGGCCCGCCCGGTCCGCCAGAAGAATGAGCCCAGCCCGACCCGGGCTCCGGGTAACCGGTAACCGCGGGCGGCATCTCGCCGGGTCCGCGGCCGACCGATCCTGACGGCCGATCCACTACCTCAGGCACGGTCATCTCTGCCCGCGCGGTTTCGTGCGAGCACCCCGGCGGAGGCGATTGTGACCCACCCGGTCCGGGATCTCGTCGTCAAGGCGGGACGCGTCGTCGCACGGGAGGAGCGCTCGTCCGGTAGGCCTCGGCGAGGCGCGCTGACGCAACGGATCGCCGCATTGTGCTTACATCGGGAACTGCGCATAACGCGGTGATCTGCATCCGAGTGATGGGAGGCTTCGCGCCACGCTCATGCGCTCATATTCGGCGGTATGGGGTGTTCTTCGCGCGGATCGCTGCGCCATGCCGCTCGTTTGTTGCCGGCATAGCGTGACCTGGCCGGACAGCTTACGTTGGGTTTCCGTTGAACCGCTGGGGCCGGGACTGGCCCAGCTTCCCGGGTTCCAGCTTGGCCGGGAGGTGTCCGATGACCACTACCGCCCCATCCACCGCGCTCGCGACGATCCAGCCCGCCTTCACC
>Ga0207700_10000956_pt1 | contig 16649 bp, 13 predicted proteins | sample LARL82metaG_FD_184348 | JGI IMG/M metagenome (GOLD analysis project Ga0207700, IMG submission 184348) | Corn, switchgrass and miscanthus rhizosphere microbial communities from Kellogg Biological Station, Michigan, USA - LAR L8-2 metaG... | ecosystem: Host-associated > Plants > Roots >...
GCAGCCCTGGTCGGATGGGCTCTGCTCTCGGGTCATGCCACGATGGCCAACGTCGCTCCCCTCGTTGCACGGCGACCTGGTTCCGACGCATTGATCGATGCCATCGCCGGAGCCACTATCAGTGCCTTCTTCTGCTTCGGCGGCTGGTGGGAAGCGGGAAAGATCGCCGGCGAAGTCCGCAACCCGTCGCGCAACCTCCCAGTTGCCTTTTCCGGCGGAGTGCTGATCGTGACGGCAATCTACTTGCTGCTAAGCTTTGCTTTTGTTGCCGTCGTTCCCATGCAGCAGATTCAGTCCAACAGTGCCTTCGTTGCCCTTTTTGGCCAGGCGCTCTTCGGTTCTGCAGGGAGCCGCATCCTGTCGATGTGCGTCGTGCTCTGCGTCCTTGGCGGCCTGTCGGTGCTCAGTATGGCTGTGCCGCGAGTTACTTATGCATTGGCTCTGGCTGAAGCGGGGGGGACAAAGCAGGGCGGATTTCTCTCCGCATTTGCACGCCTCCATCCGCGCTCCGGCACGCCGGCAAACGCGGTCCTGCTGCAAACCGGCTTGGCTCTTCTCGTCCTGACGGTTGGCGCCTTCGACCAGATCCTTGCCTACATCATCTTTTCCGCCGTCGTCTTTCTCGCGCTCACCGCCGCAACGCTGTTTCGGACCATTACGCCTGTGCGACGCTGGTGGTATCCGCTCGCTCCCATCGTTTTCATCACCGGCAGCGGACTCCTTGGCATCATGCTACTCATGCACAACCTTGCCTCCGCACTTCTCGGTGCTGGCGTCGTGCTCCTTGGCCTGCCGGTCCGCTGGCTCCTCACAAAGCGCGGCGAAATGCCATCCTCCGTCGCAACAGATTCCGTTTCTTCATAGAACGTCCGTGTTCCAACTCAATTGCTATGAAATCAACTACGAACTCAGAACTCAGAACTGGAGTCACCCCATGCCCCACATTCCGCTACCCCCTGAACACATCGGCATTCGCGGCGCCATGGCTTTTCGGCCTGAAACGGCCCGCCCCCTCAACGATCTCGTCGAAATCCTGCTAACCGGACCAAGCACCCTGAGCAAAGGCGAGCGCGAACTGATCGCCACCTACGTCTCCAGCCGCAACTGCACGCATTTCTGCGCCAGCATCCACGGCGCCATCGCCGCCGCACACCTCGGCGGAGACGAGGCGCTCGTCAAGCAGGTGAAGACGGACTTCACGCAGGCCGACATCAGTCTCAAGCTCAAAGCACTCCTCGTCATAGCCGGCAAAGTTCAGAAGGATGGAAAGCTCGTAACCCCCGCCGACGTTGAAGCTGCTCGCAACCTCGGTGCAACCGATCTCGAGATCCATGACACCGTGCTGATCGCCGCCGCCTTCTGCATGTATAACCGCTATGTCGATGGACTCGGCACTGTGCAGCCCGATGACGAAGCCCTTTACCGCGAACGCGGCCGCATGGTTGCCCGCAATGGCTACGTTAACACCAGCAAGGAATACCTCGGCAAAGCCGAAGAAGTTCACAGTTAACAGTCTTCAGTTCTCAGTACCGCACGCAGAACTCGCGCACGCCTTGTCTGTAAACGCAAAACTGAAAACCGACGACTGATAACTGGAGGTTTCTCATGCCCCACATCAATCTTCCCGAAGGCTATCCCGGCATCAGCGCCGGTTTCACCTATCGTCCTGAGACCGCGAAGCCCATGCGCGAACTCGCCGACATCCTGCTCCACCAGCCCAGTTCACTCACTCCCGGCGAACGCGAACTGATCGCCACCTACGTCTCGTCGCGCAATTGCACAACCTTCTGCGCATTGAGCCATGGTGCCGCGGCTGCATGTCATCTTGGCGATCCGTCCATCGTTGAAAAAGTGAAGTCGAACTTCCTCGCCGCGCCCATCAGCACCAAACTCAAGGCGCTGCTCACCATCGCTGGAAAGGTCCAGGAAGATGGCAAGCTGGTGACCGAAGCGGACGTCCTCGCAGCGAGACTTCTCGGCGCAACCGATCTCGAAATCCACGATACTGTCCTGATCGCTGCAGCCTTCTCCATGTACAACCGCTATGTTGACGGTCTCGATACGGTACAGCCGACCGATCCCGGCATGTACGCGCAGATGGGGAAGCACCTAGCCGAAGAAGGCTATACCAAACCCTCGATTCGGCAACCCGTCGCCGCATTGTGAGTCTTGAGCAACCTCCTTCACGGCTACTACTTCGACAAGAACTAAACGATCGGAACGCGGCGAGAGGTAAACTAGGATCAAGCCGCGAAGGCACGATTGCGTTCTTGTATGACGATTTCCGCACTCATTATTGACGACGAACAACTGGCTCGTGACGAGCTTGCCTACCTGCTGGAGTCGGCCAAAGACGTCGACGTCGTAGCGCAGGGAACAAACGGCATCGAAGCTGTGGATCTGATTGAAGAGCATCATCCCGACTTGGTGTTTCTGGATGTGCAGATGCCGGGGCTGGATGGCTTCGCGGTGATCCAGCGGGTGATGGACCGGCATCGCAAGCAGAAGGACAGCGACGGATGGCCCTTGCCGCAGTTTGTGTTTGCGACCGCCTACGACCAGTACGCGGTGCGCGCGTTCGATGTCAATGCAGTGGACTACCTGTTGAAGCCTTTCGATCGGGTACGCGTGGACAAGGCTCTTGAGCGCGTGCGCGGGCGGATGACCAATGGCGTCGGCCCGGTAAATGCGGGCGGTGAATCGCCGATTGAATCGCAACTGGATGCGCTGCTGAATTTGCTGAAGAGTCCCGGCTCGGCGCGGGCGGCGAAACTGATTGTGCAGGCAGGAAGCAGGCTGTTGCTGGTGGACCAGGCTGAGATCTGCTTTGCCGAGATCGAAGAAGGCGTGATCCGGGTAGTGACGCAGCAGTTTGAAGGGCAATCGAAGTGCCGCACAATTGAGGAACTGCTGGACCAGTTGGATCCGACGGTGTTCTGGCGGGCGCATCGCAGCTTTGTAGTGAACATCAACCAGATTCGCGAAGTGGTGCCGTGGTTCAAGTCAACCTACCAGCTGCGGATGAATGATAAGAAGCAAACAGAGATTCCGGTGAGCCGATCGCAGACCAAGCGCCTCCGGGAACTATTCAATCTGTAGCAGCGCTGGCGACTGCCCCGGGAGTGCGAACCCAAGCAAGCAGCGCGAACGATCCCATCACGATGATTGAGACGAGGGCAGAGGCGCGGAGAATCGCTGCGGTGTGCCATTGTGTGCCTGCGGGATCTGTAACGACATCGAGGAGTTGCGGGCGAAAAAACTGGAGGCAGTTTCCGACGGCGCAGAGTGTGTAGAAGAGGACTGCGGCACGCCAGTGCGGGGAAAGCGGAATTGAGACGGAGGCCCGGCTGCGCCGAAGGTATTGCGCGAATGCGAAGTAGATGAGGAACACGGTGAGAAGCCAGCCGGCGTAGTTTGTAAGGGGCACGCCAAACCAGGTTCCTCCATCGCGCCAGCGCCAGGCGCCGAGGAGCGTGCTCCAGACGGGATCCTGCGCGAAGTCCCACGCGGTCATGATGGCGGCGGCGAGAAGCGGCACGGTCGCGAGCTGCGATCCCTCGGGTCGGATTGTGGTCGCGCCGAGGATAAGGCGAGCGAGCGTCCATGAGACATAGGCCATGCCGATGTAGGCCAGGCCGAGGAGGATCGGAACTCGATTGAGCTGCGGACCCATGAGCGGGAGGAATTCGTAGTGGCCGTAGGGGAAGCCGGTTTGGACGCCGATGGTTTCGATGAAGTTTCCGATGATGAGGCAGATCGCGGCGAAGACGAGGATGCCGCGGAGGCGGTAGTGGAGTGCGCCGTGGATCAAGGCGAAGACAAGTGTGGAGAAAATTTCGAGGGCGACGATGCTGGTGGAGGGGGTGGTGGCGGGAAGGATCTGGAGGATGCGGGTGATGGCGTAGATAGCCAGAATGGCCGCGAAGAACGCCGAGAATGCGCGGTTGCGCCGCCCGGAGGTTGAATGAATTATGGGAACGGGAGTGTTCGGCATCGCGCCTCCGCCAGAAAAAGCAACTGCAGGTTCTTCCACTCCCGTTGGTCGGTCGGAATGACACTCGATAACTGACGGGTCGTAGCGCTCGCTGCGCTCAGTCGGAATGACACCCATGGAACCGGTCAGTCGTAGCGTTCGAAAATGATTTGCTTGCGGTGCCATCCGTACCCGGCCAATTTTTCGCGGACGCCGGCGACCATGTTGTTGAGGCCGCAGATGTAGGCGTAGATGTCGAACTTGAGTTCGGAGGGAAGGATCGACGGATCGGGAGCGGGCACCGGGAGCGGCTGGCCAAGGCGGGCAGCACGCTCTTCAACGATACGGGCTACGTGATCCTGCACATATCCGCGAAGGCCTTTCCAGCTCTCGTCTGCGCGGCTGAGCGTGGGCAGATAGTGGAAGTTGGGCTTGCGGGCAGCCAGAGCTTCGAACTCCTCACGATAATAGAGCTCGCTTTCGTGGCGCGTACCGTAGACCATCCAGATCTCTTTGCCTTCGCTGCGATCGATGCCGGCGTCGGGACCGGTTTCAGGAAAGAGCCATTGGGCAAAGCCGCGCATGGGGGCGATGCCGGTTCCGGTGGAGATGAAGATGGAGTCGGTGACAGGCTGCTTTAAAACGAAGTGGCCGTGTGGGCCATGAACCTGGATGGTGCCGCCAGGAGGCAGTTCGGTGAGATCGGCGAGGTGATTGGAAAAGAATCCCTGGGGCACACGGTTGACGCAGAGCTCGAAATGATTGGTGTTGGCGGCGGAAGCGATAGAGTAGGCGCGAGTCTGCAGCTTGCCATTGGGATCTGCGGCGACCGCGGAGATGAATTGGCCGGAGATGAAGGGAAAGGATTCGAGCTCGTCGAGAACGAAATCGAAGTGGTAACACTGGGCCGATTCAGAGATTAGCGTCTTGCTTGCCAGACGTGCCGTATGCGTTTCACGCGCCAAGGTAGATTCTCACTTGCCAATGAAAATAAGGCATAAAACGAGCCAATTGCAGTATATCGCCCAGGCTGTGCGAAGCCGGGGTGCGTTTCAGGTTGGTGTATATCGAGGTTGATGGTGGGAGACCTGCGGCTGCAGCAAGCCTGAGTCTATGCGAGGGCGTGCCAGCAAAGTTGGAGGCCCATGACGAAGAGCCACAGGGAGAGCGCGAGGCGCATGGTGCGGACCGGAATGCGCGAGGCGAGCCCGGTGCCGACGAGCGCGCCGAGGACGCCACCAACGATGAGATTGATGAGCAATGCGGAATTGAGACCCGCGCTTTGGAGATGGAGCGTGCCGCCGACGAGGGAGAGGCAGAGGCCAAACGCTAGGTCGGTGCCAACAATGCGGCGCGCGTCAAGCGGGGTGAGGCCGAGAAGGGCAAGGGTCCCGAGCGCTCCCGCGCCGGAGGAAGAGAAGCCGACTTCAGCGCCGATGGGGAGCATGACAAAGGCGAGCCACCGAGGGGAATTGGTGCGCTCTGATGGCTCCGCGGCTGGGCGAAAGTGGCGATAGATATGCCACGCCGAGGAGACAGCAATCATGATGCCGAGAGCGAGGAAGAGCCAGAAATTGTTGGCGGTGTTGTGGGCGACACGCTGAAAGAAGAGCGAGCCAAGGATGACACCTGGAATTCCGGTGGCGAGGATGAGACCGAGGGTGCGCCATTCGACCTGTCGGCGCCAGATCTGCACGGGAACGACGACCAGTTTGACGGCAGCGGAGTAGGCAAGCGCGGTGCCGACGGCTTCTGCGACAGGCACGTGGAGAAAGAGGATCAGCAATGGCGCGATGAGCGTGCCGGCGCCAACGCCGGTGATGGCGATAAGCGTTGCGATTGCGAATCCGAGTAGAAGTTCCATGGCGATCTCCGGTCAGTGAGCCTGCAGGTGAATTCCGCACTCGAGCTTGCGGCCGGACCAGCGACCGGAACGCGGATCATTTTCATCAAAAGGCAGGCTGGTGCAAGGTGCGCAACCAATGGAGGTGTAGCCCTGTTCGTAGAGAGGGAGCAGCGGGATGGAATGCTGTTCGGCATATTGCCATACGTCGCGCGTGGTCCATTCGGCGAGCGGGCTCAGCTTGGCGAGGATCTTGCCGGTTGGCAGCGTGAAGAACTCGTGCGGCTGCAGGTTGGCGCGCGATTTGGACTGCTGGCGGCGCAGGCCAGTGACCCAGGTGGTATAGGAGCCGAGGGCACGAAAGAGCGGTTCGACCTTGCGCAGACCGCAGCAGCGGTCGGGCGCGGTCTGGTTGAGGATACCGAATTGCTTTTCCTGATCGGCAACGGATTGTTCTGCCTGGACGTTGATGAGGTTCAGGTTCCACTCGGCGGCGATGCGATCGCGATAAACGAGGGTTTCCGGAAAGTGGTAGCCAGTTTCGAGGAAGATGACCGGAATCTGCGGCTGAAGCTGCAGCACCATATGGAGCACAGCAACGTCTTCAGCCTGGAAGCTTGACGTGATACAGGCGCGCTGCGCGTGCTCGAGATGCTCGCGGAGGAAGCTTGAAGCGGTGAGAGCGAGGGCGTCAGATGCCGAGGCCGTTGTCATTGTCATCTTCTCCTGTGGCGATTGAGGCAAGGCGGTGGATTTCGTTAAGGATCTGGCTGGGTTCGGCGTAAAGAAGATCCGAAGACAATTCAGTGGGCGTCGCGTTGACAACGTCAGCGCGGGTGAACGTGATCGGAGTGGCTTCGTTTGATTCGAGGATGATGAATGCCCCGAGACGCGCAAAGGTGAGGAGCAGCGGCGAGGGGGGTGCCCAGGTGCGAAGTACGAGGGCGCCCTCGGCAAGAAGAGATTGTTCGATCTGAGAGGCAACACCAGAACGGTATCCCAGATTCAGCAACCCTATGGTTGCATGCTTGCCGGTGGTGTCGGATGTGTCGTGGATGGCGCGGATCATGCCGGCGCCGGCGGTGGTGTTGTCAGTGGGATCAATAAGAATGAGGCTGCCGGTGGCGCGGCTGTCGCGGTAGAAATCAGCGAACAGCGGACGGCTGGTTTCGATCACGACGTGGCCGATGTCGTTAAGTGCCAGATGGGCGGCTGAGTTTTCGGCGAGATGCTCGACGTCGATGCGGGAGCGGAGTTCGGTGATGGTGGCGCGAACGGTCTGGCTGGTGTGCTTGAGCAAGTAGGTGGCGCCGGGGCGCAAGGGCTTGGAGTGCATCCAGACGACCGTAGCTTCGACGCGGCTGGTTTTGCGCGGCGGCGCGGTAATGGATGCGAGCATGTCGCCGCGACTGAGATCGATTTCGTCTTCAAGGGTGAGGACGATGGATTGAGGAGCGCGAGCACTGGCGAGATCGCCGTCGAAGGTGGAGATGGTGCGAACACGAGAACGGCGGCCGCTGGGGAGCGCAAGAACTTCGTCACCGGGCCGGATGGAACCGGCGGTGATCTGACCGGCGAAGCCGCGGAAATCCTGATGGGGGCGGATTACGCGCTGGATGGGCAACCGGAAGGTCGCCTGCGTGCGTTCAATGGCTAGGGGCAGGGTTTCAAGCAGTTCGAGAATGCTGGGGCCGGTATAGAACGGCATGCGCGTGCTGCGGTGGACGACGTTATCGCCGTCGAGAGCGCTGACGGGGACGGGGATGAGTTGCGGGATTTCTAACTGACGGGCTAGGCCCTGCAGGCTTGCGCTGTGGCGGTTGAAAACTTCTTCAGAGAAGTCAACCAGGTCCATCTTGTTGATGGCGGCGATAACGATAGGAATTCCGAGAAGGCCAGCGATGCAGGCATGGCGGCGAGTTTGTGCGAGGATCCCCTTGCGTGCGTCGACGAGGACGATGGCGACATCGGCGGTGGAGGCCCCGGTGGCCATGTTGCGCGTGTACTGCTCGTGGCCGGGGGTGTCGGCGATGATGAATTTTCTTTTGGGCGTCGAGAAGTAGCGGTAGGCGACGTCGATCGTGATTCCCTGCTCTCGTTCGGCGCGGAGGCCGTCGGTGAGCTGGGCGAAATCGATGGCGGCGTTGCGGGTGACGGAGCGGATGTGGTCGTCGTAGACGTTGTGCGAGTCGTAAAGCAAACGCCCGATGAGGGTGGACTTGCCGTCGTCAACGCTACCCGCGGTGGAGAAGCGGAGCAGGTCTTTGGCGAGTTCGGCTTCGAGGCGCTGCTCAATGGGAAGGTCCGCGGCAGTAGTGGCAGGGGTCCCATCAGGGGCTAAAGCCCCCTCGTATTCCGAGGCATTTGCGGCACGACTGAAGTCGTGCCCTGACACTTCTTGCCTTTCCGGCGGAGCCTGTATGGGGTCAGTGCAGTCGAGTATGCGTTGTTCAACTGTGGCCATCAAAAGTAGCCCTCGCGCTTTTTCAGTTCCATGGAGCCGTCCTGGTCGTGATCGATGATGCGGTTGGCGCGCTCGGAATTGCGGACGGCCATCAGTTCCTCAATGATTTTTGGGACAGTGTCAGCCTCGGAGCGGATGGCTCCGGTGCAGGGACTGCAGCCTAGAGAACGCAGGCGGCAGGTGACCCACTGTTCTTCGCCGGGAAGGCCCTGGGTGAAAGGCTGTTCGAGTGGAATAAGGGAATCGGCGCGGACGAGCATCTTGCGCGGCTTGGCGAAGTAGAGCGGGACGATGGGAATCTTTTCGAGATGGATGTAGTGCCAGATGTCCAGTTCGGTCCAATTGGAGAGCGGGAAGACGCGGATGCTCTCGCCGGGACCAATGCGGCCGTTGAACAGGGACCAGAGTTCGGGGCGCTGATTTTTCGGATCCCACTGGCCGGCGGAGTCGCGGAAGGAGAATATGCGTTCCTTGGCACGGGATTTTTCTTCGTCGCGACGCGCACCGCCGAAGGCTGCGTCGAAGCCGTGGGTGCGCAGGCCGTCTAAAAGCGCTTGAGTTTTGAGAAAACCGCAGCAGCGTTGGGTGCCGAGTTTGATGGGATTGGCGCCGTCGGCGAGGGCTTCCTCGTTGCGCCAGACAATGAGCTTGAGGCCGAGTTCGGCGGTGTAGCGGTCGCGAAATTCGAGCATTTCGCGGAACTTGTATCCGGTGTCGACGTGGAGGAGCGGGAACGGGATGGGCGCGGGGTAGAAAGCCTTCTGTGCGAGGCGGAGCATGACGGAGGAGTCTTTGCCGATGGAGTAGAGCATCACCGGGTTCTGGAACTCGGAGGCGACCTCGCGGAAGATGTGGATGCTCTCGGCCTCGAGGAGCTGGATGTGGCTCAGGCGATCTTCGCGACTTCGCTCGTCGCGGCTCTCGGCGGGGGTTGTGTTTAGCTCGACGGCGGCAGTGGCTGTCATGTTTCTCCGAATCGATGTTTTGAGGGCAATAAAAAACCCGCGGCTGCAGAAAGGCTGCGGCGCGGGGTATGGGGAATTCCGGTGAGTCTAGTGGTGGCTTATCCCATAGTCCGGCGCGGCGCACAACAACATGCGCAACAAGCGACCGGCATGGAACAGAGACTCATTGCCTCTACTATACGGGGGTCTGGATGTGAGGTCAATCACACACCGCGAACCCTAGTCCTCGTGCAGCACCTTCAACGGGTCGATACGCGTGGCGCGAAGGGCGGGTATGAGGCTGGCGGCAAAGGAGATGAACACGATGAGCAGTGTCGCGGAGGCGAAGGTTGCGAGATCGCTGGAGCTCACTCCGTAAATCACAGTCGATGCGACGCGGCCCAGGGCGAACGCGGCTGCCAGTCCGACGGCGACGCCGATGAGGGTGGGCTTCATACCTTGCGCGACAACGAGGCTTGCCACGTCGCGGAAAGATGCCCCGAAGGCGAGGCGGAGGCCGATTTCGCGCATGCGGCGTTTTACAGAGTAGGCGAGGACGCTGTAGATGCCGATGGAGCAGAGGATCAAGGCGAGGGCGCCGAAGATTGCGAGGAGTTTCATGTTGAAGCTCGGCTGAGTGAGCGTGTTGCCGATGAAGTCTTCGAGCGTGATGACGTTGTCGACGGGGATGTTGCTGTTCGCCTGCGCGATCGCGCTGGTAACGGATGGCCCCAATTTCTGTGGCGCATTGGTGGTACGTACGACCATGGAGAGGCCGTAGGGCCGCCACGGTCCTTGGGCAGAGTCGCCGACCTGGGCGGCAGGCCAGTAGAGGGAGGCGATTCCCGCAGTGCTGTCGAGGCCGTCCTGCTTGACGTCGCCCACGACGCCTACTACGGTACGCTCCTTGTCCGGATAGAACGTAAGTTTGAGATGACGGCCGACCGGGCTTTGATTGGGCCAGAACTGATTGGCCATCGCCTTACTCACGACAACGACGGGCGTTGAGTTGGCAACATCGCTGTCCTGAATGTCGCGGCCTTCGAGCAGTGGCATGCGCATTGCCTTGAAATATCCGGACGTAATTACGCGAACGGAGACCTCGGGTTGCTCGGACATGGGAAGTACGGGCTGGCCTTCGACGGAAACGGGCTGATTGGAGCCTCCCTCGAGCGGAAGGTTATCCACTGCACCGGCGGCCACGACGCCGGGCAAGGTACGCACGCGCTGGAGCGCCTCGTTGAAGAACGAGGACTCCTGGGCCGGTGTTGTGAACTGGTGCCGGGGAACTTCGAGGGCGAGGGTCAGCGCATTGTGCGGATCGAATCCGGGATCGGTGGCCTGAAGACTCCAGAGGCTGCGCAGCATGAGGCCGGCGCCGATGAGCAGAACGATGGAGAGGGCGACTTCGACAGAGACGAGGGCCGAGCGGGTGAAGCTGCTGCCGGAATCCGAGTCGAGGCGTCCCAGGCCGCGCTTGAGCGATTCGTTGAGGTCGCCTTTGATCATGCTCCACGCAGGCAGGAGGCCGGAAAGAAGACCGGTGAAAACGGAAAGGCCGAGGGTGAAAAGAAGGACCGAATTGCTGAGGCCGATATCGGCCATGCGAGGCAGTTTGTCGGCGAAGAACTTGAGGAGAAGCTCGATTCCGAAATGGGCGAGGAGGAGCCCGAAGGCGCCGCCACAGATTGCGATAAGAACCGATTCTGTGAGAAGCGGCTGAATGATTCTGCCGCGGCTGGCGCCGAGTGCGGAGCGGATGGCGACTTCCTTGCGGCGGCTGAATACGCGCGCAAAGATCAGGTTGGCAACGTTGGCACAGGCGATGAGCAGGACAAACGCCACGGCTCCCAGCATCATGAGAAGGGCCGGACGCACGTCACCGACGAGTACATCGCGGAGGGAGATGACGCGTGCGCCCCAGCCCTTGTCATCGGCGGGATACATCTGTTCGAGGCGATGGGAGATGGTGTCCATCTCGGCCTGGGCCTGCTGGATAGTGACGCCGGGTTTGAGACGGGCGATGGTGAAGAAGTGATGCTCTCCCCGGACGGCGGCCTGCTGCGCGGTAAGGCCGAGGGGGATCCATGCTTGCGCGTACTCGGGCCTCGTCATTCTGGGACCCATGACGCCGATGATGCTGTAGGGAGTTCCATCGAGAGTAATGGTTCTGCCGATGACGTTGGGATCGGAGCCGAAGTGGGATTGCCAGAGCTTATAGGTAAGGATGATCTCCGCGTTATGGCCGGGTTGATCTTCCTGGGGAAGGAAGAGGCGCCCGTAGATAGGCTGCACACCGAGGATGGAGAAGAAGTTGTAATTGACGGTGCTGGCTATGATGGTCTCGGGCTTTCCCTTTCCGGTGATTTCGAATGCGCCGCCGGTGGCCAGGGACATCTCGCTGAAGACGTCGTTCTGTTTTTGCCAGTCGAGAAAATTGGCCGCGGAGACGGCGAAGATCTTCATGCCCGGAAACTGCGATTGCGGGGGAACATGGACGACCTGCACGAGGCGATCGGGGTTCTGATAGGGCAGAGGTTCAAGAAGGACTGCGTGGACGACACTGAAGATGGCGGTGTTGGCGCCGATGCCGAGGGCCATGATGAGGATGGCGATGGAGGTGAACCCGGGACTCTTGAGCAGGTGTCTACCGGCAAACCTCAGATCCTGTAGGAATCTCGACATGGCGCAGCCCTCCGAGACTCAATGGGAGCAAGTGAGCAGCCACTCGAGAACGCCGGCAAGTCTCGCTATTTCAGACAACTCTGTAGGGGAAAGACATGACGGGGCGTTCAAAGTAGAGATTGAGTGTCCGCGAGTGAACAGCGGGGTGCTTCGCCGAATCTCTTCGGGAGAAGAAGGCTTCGACTTCGCCCAGGATGACGGGTTTCTTCTTACTGTTATGTCTCTTAGTGACGAGCTCGCGTTTCCGTTGCCGCAACGGTGGGGAACGCCGCCGCGGGTTTGACTGCGGAGGCCTGTTCAGATTTGAGGTTCGCCGGCGACTTGTGGCTTGCGGTCTTCGTGGTTTTTTCCGGCAACGCGTAGGTGAGGGCCATGGCGGCCCAGTTTGTGCCGGCGGCGGAGATCCATTGATCGTGTCCGTGGGGGAAGCCGGCGTCGAACCATGGCTGGAAGCCTAGAGCGCGGGTCTGCACGTACCAGGATCCGTCTTCCTGCTGCGTGTTCAATAGCCACTTGACGCCGCGCCGGTAGGCGGGACTGGAAGCGGGAACGCCGGCGAGATGGAGAGCGACCAGGCTTTTGCCGGTGGCATAGGCGGTGCTGTGCATGGTGGGCAGATCGGACCATCCGCCATCTGCATGTTGCGCGGAGAGCAGTTCTTTCACGGCTTGTTGCAGTGCGGTTTTATTTGTTCCTGCCCACGAAAGGCCGGCGACACGCCAGCTGCGGTCTTCGTTGTTGTAGGAACGCGCGTTGGCGATCCAGTTTGCGGCGAGGCGAATCGACTTGCGGTATTCCTCTGCGTTGGCCTTGGGCGTGTAGAGCTGAAGGGCGTGCATGGCTCGCGCGGTCTGGCCTATGTAGTCGAGACAAATGGGCGGTCGGTTGTCTGCATGCTGCGCGGGCCACTCGCCGTCGGAGTGTTGCCGCTGAAGAATATAGAGAGCAGCCGTGTCGGTATTGAGGTCGGGCTTGTAGCCTTCGGCTGCGAGGCCCATCAACTGATAGGCGAGGATGCCCTCGCTGAAGTTGTCTTCGGTGGGAACGATGAAGCCCTGGTGCATGCGGTCACGAACCTTGGCCAGCATCTCTACATTGGCCTGGGTCTGCGCGACGTCGGTCTTTTCATCTATCTGAAAGCCGTGTTTGCGGGAAAGGCCCATGGTCATAGCGGTGAGGCTGTTGTCGTGGCAGGAGACGCAGCCGGAGTTGGTGATGAAGTTGACATCGGCGCGCTGCAGGTGGGGAATGGTGTCCTGGACGGCGCGCTGGATGGAATTGTCGCGCCGCATGTGGAGCGAAACCGGGGTAAACGGGCTGGGTTTCGCGCCGGCCTTCAGAAGCAATTTAACGACCGGAGTGTCTCCGTTGTGCCGGGCGATGTCGAGAGGAGTCAAGCCTTCATCGCCGGTTTTGGAATGCTTGTCGATGGCGTTGACGTCAGCGCCGCGATCGATGAGGAGTTGCACGATGTCGACGGGAAGCTTGTCCGAGACGGCGGCGTACATTAGGGGTGTTCGTCCGAGGACGTCGTAACCGTTGGCGTCGGCACCGTGATCGAGAAGAGTGCGGACATCGCGGAGGTCCGCGAATACAACGGTGTCGTCGAGTGCAGCAGTAAGGACGCTCTTGTCAGTTACCTGCTTGAGGATGCGATCAACGCAACTTGGACAGTGGGCAGCGACGGCCATGGTGAGGCCTGTTTCACCGGCCATTTTGGCGTCCGCGCCGTGATCGAGCATCATAGCCACGACCTGGGGATCGCCAGAGGTGAGGGCCTCAATGAGGGGAGAGGACTCATTTTCGGGACGGTAATTGGGATTGGTTTTGGCGCCGTGATCGAGGAGGAGCTTGACGATGGGCGCTCCGCCGGGACGACGCGCGGCGATCATCAGCGGCGTGCGCATGTCATCAGACCGGGCATTGACGTCGGCTCCGTGATCGAGGAGCAGGCGGGTCTTCTCAAGGTTGGTGGCCGCCCACATCAAGGCGGTAGCGTTGGCGTCGTTGTGCTTGTTGGGGTCGGCGCCCATTTTCAAAAGGCGCGTTAAAGTCGGCACGTTGGTGTAGAGCACCGCGTACATGAATGGTGTGGAGCCTTCGGGGCCGCGCGCGTTGAGCAGGGATGGATCGGCGGCGGCGGCTTTGAGGAACGAAGGCAGGTCGGCGGCGCGCAGGGCATCGACCATGGCGATTGCCTTCGAATCGAAGGGGGGCAGATCTACTTCGTTGGCTAGTTCGTCAGGCCATTCGGCTCCCTGATCGATCCATGCTTTGATGGTGTCGATCTGTTCGGGACGAAGCGCGCCGGTGGGAGGCATCTGGGCGCCGTATTCCCCGATCAAGCGGTAATAGACAAAGCTGTTGCTGCTGCTGCCGGGGACGACGCGCCGGGAGAAGGCTTTCATCACGGAACTTCTGCGATCAAGCCGCATGCCCGCGCGCTGCTTGGCGGGACCATGGCAATCGCCGCATTGCTCGCGGAAGATGGGCAGAACATCGCGGCCGAAGTCGACCCTGGCGGGAGTTGCATTCTGGGCTGTGGAGATTCCACTGACGATGGCTAGGCAGAGAATGAGTAATGCGAGACCTGAATGTTTCACGGTGACCTCAACCTGGATTGCTTGCTGGGCTTCCTCAGGGACCCTCCTAAAAGTGATTTCAGAAGGCCGAGCGTGTCTCAATTTTCAAAGGAAGATGCCAGCAGCTTGCTCAGACTTCATTTGCGCTGGAACAAGGGGGCCAGGAAAGGCGCAGACGTTCTAAGTCACGTCGGATGCTAATTGTGCGCTTGCGAGATGTAAAGGAGATTCGTGGACACGGCGCGAACAGGCGAAGCCCAATGATCAGCAGAGCTTGTCGGCGGCGGCGGCGAGGTCGAAATCCTTCTGCGTGATGCCGCCCGCATCGTGGGTGACGAGGGCGAGGCGCACCTTGTTGTAGCGGATGTCGATATCGGGATGGTGGCCGGCGTTTTCAGCGAGGTCACCAACCTTGTTGACGAAGGCGAGAGAGGCGCGGAAATCCTTGAAGAGGAAGGTGCGGACGAGCTCGCCGGATTCGATCTGCCAGTCGGGTACGGCGACCAGACGGGATTTGATTTCAGCGTCGGAGAGAGATGGCATAGAGAGTTCCTCCCTGGGGAATTGGTCCGGCGGGGCAGCCAGTCGGACCCAAGCACCCACTATAGGTTGGGATGCTGGGCAGTAGTTAAAATTTCTGTGCCGGATATGGTAACTAATCGTTTAGTTGGTACGTCCAATTGATTAAGGCTGGATCAGGGCTAGCGGTTGAATTAATGGAATCAATGAGTTAAGGATGCCTCCGAAGAAATCAAACACGTTAACCGAAGCCGAACTGAGGCTGATGAAGATTCTGTGGCGACGCGGTGAGTCCGCTGTCAACGACCTGGTTGCGGCTATGCCGGAGGATGAGCCGCTGGCGTACAACTCGGTGTTGACAACGATCCGGATCCTGGAGCAGAAGGGTTACGTGGAGCATCGGCAGGAAGGGCGCGCGTTTGTCTACCGGCCGGTGGTGCTGGAAAACGAAGCGGGCCGCAGCGAAGTAAAGCACGTGCTGAGCCGGTTTTTTGGCAACTCGCGGGAGCAGTTGTTGCTGTCTCTCTTGGGGGACGGCGAGATTTCTCGGGAAGAACTGGAGCGGTTGAAGACGGCAATCCGTGACGCAACACCCGATGAGGTCAACGAAGTTTAGATGATGCACCTGGCAACACAGATCGGCGATTTCGGAATGGCTGCTCAGGTCGTTTGGGCATGGCTTGCCTCGGTGTGCGAGCCTGCTGCAACTTCGCTGGTAACTTCGCTCTGGCAGGGTGCGGTGATCGTTTGCGGGTTGGAGATTGCGCTGAGGCTGATGCCGCGGATATCTGCAGCACATCGCTTTATGGTGTGGGCGGCGGGACTTGCGGTGGCATTGGGACTACCGTGGTTGCCACTGATCCATTTCGGCACGAGCGGAGCGGACGGTGCCGGCACAGGAATCGCAGGCAGCGCCGCAGCGCCACTGCTGCAACTGGATGCGCGCTGGGTTCTGGCGATTGCGGTGCTCTGGGCTGGAGCCTCGGCGGTACGCGGGGCACGTCTGCTGCTGCACTCGGTGCGGCTGCGGCGGTTGTGGACGGCCGCGCGGCCTGTGGATGTGAGTGCAGCGCTGATTGACGCGTTGAAGGATGTGCGCGGCGGGCGAGTGAGGATCTGCACGACAGAGACGCTGGACCGGCCGAGTGTGATCGGGTTCCTGGCACCTCGGATTTTGATTCCCGCGTGGCTGATGGCGCGGTTGACGCCGGGCGAACTGGAACAGATTGTTCTGCACGAAGCGGAGCACATGCGGCGGTGCGACGACTGGACAAATCTTGCGCAGAAGCTGGCGCTGGTGGTTTTTCCACTGAATCCCGCGCTCGTATGGATGGAGCGTCGACTGTGCCGCGAGCGGGAGATGGCGTGCGATGAAGGCGTGGTGCGGATTACGAATGCGCCGCGAGCGTATGCAGCATGCCTGGCAAGCCTGGCGGAACACAGACTGGAGCGGCGGACTGAAGCGCTGTCGCTGGGCGCGTGGCAGAGGCGATCGGAACTTGTGCATCGGGTGCATGGCATTCTGTGGCGGAAGCGGAAGCTGAGTACCGCCGCAGCGGGCGCGCTCCTGGGCACGGTGGGATGCGCGCTGATAGCCGGAGCGGTGGAGATGGCACGGTGTCCGCAACTGGTGGCGTTT
>Ga0207700_10000958_pt1 | contig 16639 bp, 18 predicted proteins | sample LARL82metaG_FD_184348 | JGI IMG/M metagenome (GOLD analysis project Ga0207700, IMG submission 184348) | Corn, switchgrass and miscanthus rhizosphere microbial communities from Kellogg Biological Station, Michigan, USA - LAR L8-2 metaG... | ecosystem: Host-associated > Plants > Roots >...
GCCCTCGCCGGCGATGCGCCGTCCCGCGCCGACCGCCGCCCAGGCGTCGAGCACGTCCCGCTGCTGCACGATGGACTTGGAACCCACCGCGTCCCGGTGCGGGCGCTGGTCGAGCAGCACCACGGGCACGCCCCAGCGGGCCAGCATCAGCGCCACGGTCTGCCCGACCGGCCCATTGCCAAGGACCGTCACCAGCGGCATCGGGTCAGCCCTGCAACTCGGCCCAGACCTCGCGGTCGCGCTGCGCGGTCCAGATCCGCGGCCGCTCGATCCCGGACAGTTCGTCCCACAGCCGGGAGGTGTTGAACGGCATGCAGTGCTCGAAGATCGGCCAGCGCCCGTACCGCTCCACCAGCGCGGCGTGCGCGCCCTCGAACGCCTCCTTGAGCGTGCCGCCGCGCTCGTGCGCCGCGCCGACCTCGGCCAGCATCGTGGCCAGGAAGTGCCGGGTCTGGCCGACGGCCGCTGCGCAGGCATCCACGCCGTGCGCCACCGCGCCGCGCCCGCCGACCAGGGTTGCCGCGCCCAGCGCCGCGACGCGGTCCAGCGTGCCCGCGGCCCAGTCACGGTGGAACGCGTCGCCGGTGTACAGCGCGGCCTGCGCCTCCACCAGGTCGCCGGCGAACAGGATCCGCCGGTCCGGCAGCCACGCCACGATGTCGCCCTCGGTGTGCCCGCGCCCGCAGTACTGCAGCACCAGGTCGCCGCGGCCGCCGCCCAGGTCGATCGTGAACCGGTCGGTGAACGTCGCGGTCGGCCAGGTCAGCCCGGGTATCGAGGCCGGCTCCTTGAAGAGCCTTGGCATCCGCCCGTACTCCGACTCCCAGTCCTGCCGCCCGCGCTCGGCGATCAGCTCCCTTGTCTTTTCATGCGTAACGATGATTTCGGCGCTGAAAGCGCTCGCACCGAGCACCCGGACCGCGTGGTAATGGGAAAGCACCAGGTAGCGAACGGGCTTATCGGTGTGCTGGCGCAACAGGGTCAGCCACTCACGGGCGGCCACCGGGGTGGCCAGGGCCTCGAAGCACACCAGGAAGTCCTCGCCCTCGATCGCGCCCACGTTCGGGTCGCCCTCGGCGGTCAGCGCGTAGACGCCGTCGGCGAGGATCTCCAGGGTCTGTTCCTTAGCGGCCAGGTCCGCCGAGGAGGCGAACGCTTTTCCAGGCATGACCCACCTCGACTCGATCGGTTCCGGTAACCCCGATCGTAGGCCGGTGGCCTCAGCCGAGGCTGTGGAGCCTGGACCGGACCAGGCTGGCGTCGGGGTGGCGGAGTTCGTCGAGTATGTCCACGGCCTGCTGCCAGGCGTCATTGGCCGGGCCCTGGTCGCCCGCGGTGGCCAGCGCGTCACCGAGGTGGGTGAGCAGCGTTGCCTGGTCGCACCGGGAGTCCAGTTCGCGGAGCACCTCCAGGGCCTGGCGGTAGCAGTCCACCGCCTCGGAGTGCTGGCCGGCCAGATGGTAGGCGTACCCCACACTGTCCAGCGTCTGGGCCTCGCCGCTGCGGCTGCCAAGCTCGCGGAACACCTCAAGCGCCTGCTGGCAGCGGGTCAGCGCATCCTGGTACTGGCCCTGGTAGGCGTGGTAATAGCCGATGTTGTTCAGGGCGCCGGCCCAGACCATCCGGTTCCCGGCCGCCTCGGCCAGCATGAGCGCCTGCCTGGCGTGGTCGAGCGCCCTGGTGAGGTCGCCCTGGGCGCGGAACGTCCGGCCCAGCTCGATGTGGCTGCGGGCTTGGCCGCCGCGGTCACCAAGCGCGCCGAACGTGCTGAGCGCCGCCCGCAGGTGGGCCCGGGCCGCGGCGTAGGCGCCCAGGCGCAGGGACGCGCGGCCCAGGTCGAAGCTCGCGTGAGCCTGGCCGGCCCGGTCGCCCGCGCGCCGCGCCGCGGCCAGCGCGATCCGCTGCACGCCCACCCAGGCGTGCCAGTCACCGTGCCGCTTGAAGTAGGTGGCCTGCGCCCAGGCGAGCTGCCAGGCGTGGCTGCCGAAACCGGACCTGGCGGCTAGCGCCACCGCAGCCAGGAGCACGCGCTGCTCCGCACGGAACCACGTTAGGGCTCGGTCGTGCGAGGTGATCGGCTCGGGGCCCACCCCGGGGGCGGGCCTGCCCAGCGGCACCGGTTCGCGCTGCGGGTCCAGTCGCAGGTCCGCCGCGTGGGCGGTGTGCAGGTAGTGGTCGAGCACCCGGGTCACCGCCGCGCGCCGCGCGGCACCCTCCATGACGGCCCTGGCCTGTTCGGCGGCGTACTCCCTGAGCAGGTCGTGGCGGCCGAGCCGTCCGCTGCCCGGTCCGGCCAGCAGGTGCGCGCCTGCCAGTTCGGTGAGGGCGGCCCTGGCCTCGCCGAGTGGCACCCCGGCCAGGCTTGCGGCGGCCATGGCCGTGATGTCGGGTCCTGGGTGCACGCCGGTCAAGGCGAACATGCGCGCCGCTTGCGGGCCCAGGTTCCGGTAGGACCAGGAGAACACGGCGCGCACGTCGGTGCCCACGTCCTGGGTGGCCAGCGTGTCCAGCCGCGCCCTGGCCAGCTCACCGGCCAGGGCGGCCAGGGAGAGGCCGGGATTGGCGGCGGCATGGGCGGCCGCGATGGACAGCGCCAGCGGCAGCCGGGCGCAGCGCCGGATCAGTTCGGCCACCGCCGCGGGCTCGGCCGCCAGCCGGCCCGGGCCCAGGCGGCGCTCGAGCAGCTCCACGGCCTCGGCCTCGGTCAGCACGTCGAGGGTGAGCAGCGCCGCGCCATCGGAGGCGGCCAGGCCGGTGAGCCGGTTGCGGCTGGTCACCACGGTCAGGCAATGCGGGCTGCTGGGCAGCAGCGGCCGGACCTGTTCGGCGTCCCTGGCGTTGTCGAGCACGATCAGCACGCGGCGGCCGGCCAGCAGGCTCCGGTACAGGCCCACCTGGGCCGCGGGGCTCGCGGGCACCGCCTCATGCGGCACGCCGAGCGCGGCCAGGAAGCCGCGGACCGCTTCGGCGGAGCTCAGCGGCGCCCGCGCGGGCGCGAAGCCCTGCAGGTCCGCGTAGAGCTGGCCGTGCGGGAACTGGGGCGCGACCTGATGTGCCCAGTGCAGCACCAGCGCCGTTTTGCCCACCCCTGCCGCGCCGCCGATCGCGGAAACCACCACGGTGCCCGTGGTGGTCGCCAGGTGCTCCAGCGTGCGGGTGAGCTGGCCAAGTTCTGCGGTGCGTCCGGCGAAGTACCGGGGTGCCTGCGGAAGCTGGCGCGGGGGAGTGCGCGCCGCGGTGGGCTGAGCGCTGGTCCCGGTGGTGGCCCTGGGTGCCGGGACGCCGGCCCGGCCCGGCAGCGGCGCCCCGCCCGGCGGGTCGGTGCCGCCCGCCCAGCGCAGCCGGCCGTCGGCGGCCAGGATGAGCTGATGCAGTTGCTGGAGCTCGGCTCCTGGCTCCACGCCAAGCTCGTCCACGAGCATCCGGCGCACCCCGTGGTAGGCCGTCAGGGCGTCCGCCTGGCGGCCGCACCGGTACAGGGCGAGCATCAGGTATGCGTGCAGCCGCTCACGCAGCGGGAACTGTGTGATCAGGGCCTGAAGTTGCGGCACCGCCTCCTCGTGCCGGCCAAGGTGCAGTTGTGCTTCAAGGCGCCATTCCATCGCCTGCAGGCGCAATTGCTCCAGCCGTGGTACCTCGCTTCGGCGTAACGCTTCCGACGGGACGTCAGAAAGGGGCGCACCACGCCATAGGTCCAGGGCTTCTTCGAGAAAGGCGCCGCCCTCTTCCCACAGCCCGGCATGGACTGCCGCGCCGCCGGCCGCGCACAACCGGGTGAACTGCGCCAGGTCCAGTTCGGCCTCGTCCAGGTCGATGCGGTAGCCCGGGTCGCGGGTCTTGATCCGGGACGCCATCTCCGGCCCCAGCCCGTGCCGCAGGCGCTTGACGTAGTTCCGCAGCGTGACTCTTGCCGCAGGTGGCGCGTTGTTTCCCCAGACCGCGTCGGTCAGCTCGTCGAACGACACCACCCGGTTCGGCTGCATCAGCAAGGCAGCGAGCACGACCCGCTGTTTCGCGGCCGGCACCGCAATGACCTCGTGATCATGCTCGACGTGCAAGGTGCCCAACAAACCTAGCCACACGCCTGTCTCCAGGGCCGGTTGGGGGCGCCAGCGCCCGGCCGGGCTTGCTCGGCAAGCCATGTCGCGGCTATTTCCGGCTGACCCATGGGTGCCGGGCGTTTCGCCGGATTTTTGACCGTTAATGAAAATACCCGGATGGGTGCCGCGCGGTCCGGCGAACGTGCGCGATGGTGCGTGCGCGGCGCGGGGTGTGTACGCGCCGGCCGGTGTGTGCACGGCGGCGGGCGCCTGCGCGGCGTCGCTTGCCCGCGCCGCGTCGCCCGGGTGCGCGGCGTCGGCGGGCACGGGCTAGCGGACCCGGCGCAGGACGACCCCGAGCAGCCGGTCGCCGGGGAAGTATCCGAGCTGGCGGGAGTCGTAGCTGCGGGCCGCGTTGTCGCCGAGCACGACGAACTTACCGGGGGGAACCTGCGGCCCCAGCCGGCCGGCCGCGGCGGGCAGGCACCCATCCGGACGGGTGTCGCCGGGCAGGGCCACCACCCTCTTGATCATCCATTGGCGCCGTCCGGCCCGCCCCCGGGGCGGCGGGCTGCGCCAGGCGCCGCCGCGGCCGGGCTCCTCGACCACGACCACCTGTCCCAGCCGCAGTTGCCCCACCCGGGCGCGGCGCACCAGCACCCGGTCTCCCGGGGTATAGGCCGGCCGCATGCTCTCCCCGGTCACCGTCACCAGGGTGAGCTGCCGCCGCAGCGCGACGAGGACGCCGCCCAGCGCCAGCAGCAGCCCGGCACCGAGCAGGTAGCTCCACATCAGCCGGCTGCCCGTCGCGCGGGGCGCCCGGTGGCGGTGGGGCGCGGCGTGGGGGTCGCCGCCGGTCGCGGTGCGGGGCCGGGGCGCGCCTCGGGACCGGCGGGATGCCGCGGGGAAGCCGCCGCCCCCGTGGTGGGGGCGAACAGGTCGGCGAGGTCCTCCCAGCGGATGACCACCAGGGCCGCCAGGGATCCGGTGGCCGCGGCCAGCGCGCTGGCCGCGGGGACCGCGTGCCCGTGCGCCAGCGGGCCGGCGACCAGCCCGGTGACCAGGATCGCGAGCAGGCCCACGTTGCGCGCCAGGTGCGCCCGGCCCAGCGGGCGGCCCGCTCTCGCGCCGAAGCAGGCGCACCGCGCCCGGGCGCCGCTGTGTGCCGTGAGCGCGACCCCGGCGGCCAGCACGGCGGTGAGCGCCGCCGCACCGGCCAGGGCGCCCTGCGCGGCCGGGAGCACATCGCGTTCCCCGGCCACGCTGGTGACCACGGCCAGGACCGCGAGGTCGGCGGCGATCAGCGCCTCGGCCCCGGCCAGCAGCGCGGCGATCGCTGGCAGGGCCCGCTCCGGGATCAGGCCGGTCTCGCGCAGCCCGGCCCGGTATCCGCGGTAGGCGCGGCGGCCCCGGAGCTTGCTGCCCGCCGAAACGGCGAAAACCCAGGCCCCCAGCGTCAGGACCGCAAGCGCGACGTCACCCATGACCGTTCCCTTCACCCTGTGCCGCCGGGGTGGCGTCGGCCGCGAACCCCTTCGCCTGCAAGGCGAACAGCCGCGCGTAGGTGCCCCGGCGTGCCATCAGCGTGGCGTGGTCGCCTTGCTCGGCGACCACCCCGTCGACCAGCACGACGATGTGGTCCGCGTCCCTTACCGCGTTCAGCCGGTGCGAGATCAGCACGGTGGCGTGGCCGCGGCGGCGGGCCCGCAGGGCACTGTGGATCTCGTGCTCGGCCTCCGCGTCCAGGCCCGAACTCGGCTCATCGAGGATCGCCAGGTCCCGGCCGCCGCGCAGGAAGGCACGGGCCAGCGCCAGGCGCTGCCACTGGCCTCCGGACAGCAGGACGCCGGTCTCCGGGTTTTCCTTGTCCGCCAGGTCGAAGAAGGTCCGCGTGAGCAGGGTCTGGTAGCCCTTCGGCAGTGCCGCAAGGGTGTCGTGCATGCCGGCCTTCGCGGCGGCGGCCGCCAGGGCCGCGGCATCACCCGCCAGGCTGAGGTCGCCGACGGCGATGTTCTCGGCCGCGCTCAGCTCATAGGTCATGTAGTCCTGGAAGACCAGGCTCATCCGGTTGCGCAGTTCCCCCGGGTCGAAGTCGCGCAGGTCGGTCCCGTCCCACAGGATGCGGCCGCGGTCGGGGTCGTAGAACCGGCACAGCAGCTTCACCACGGTGCTCTTGCCCGCGCCGTTGTGGCCGACGAGGGCGACGGCCTCGCCCGGCGGGATGAACAGGCTCACGCCGCGCAGCACCCATGGCTGGTCCGGGCCGTAGCGGAACCACACGTCGTCGAACTCGATGCCGTGCCGCAGGGCCGGGGCGGCGACCGGATCGGCGGGGACGGCGAGGTCGGGTTCGGCGCACACGACCTCCTGGTAGGCGCGGAACATCAGCACGGCCTGGTAGGTCATGGCCGTGTTGTTGATGATCATGGCTAGCCCGGAGGAGACCGCGAGCAGCGCGGATACCAGCAGCGAGACGTCGCCCACGGTCAGGCTGCCGCCTGCGGCGGCCGAGATGGCCCACCACAGCCCGCCGCCGGTGACCAGGGCGCTCAGCGTGCCGAGCAGGGTGTAGACACCCAGCTCGCGGCGGTCCATCCGCTCGTTCTCGCGCTGCGCGGCGCGCAGTTCAGCCAGCATCCGGCCCCGGAAAAACGAGCCGAGCCCGAACAGCCGTATCTCTTTCGCGGCCGCGTGGCTGGACAGGAGGTCGGCGTAGAACACCTGGCGGCGCTCGGCATGGCTCAGCCCGGCCACCAGTTCGGCCCGGCGGCGGGCGATGCCCAGCTCCGCGATCACCTCGGGCACCGTGGCCGCCACCACGATGCCGGCCAGGACGGGGCTGAGCACGGCCAGCGTGACCAGGAACCCGGCCAGGGTCAGCGCGGAGGACACGATGCCGACGCCGTTGGAGAGGATCATGCCCGGTCCCGACCGGCCCGCCTGCTGCGCCATGGAGACCTGGTTCTGGAAGCCGGGATCCTCCAGCCGGCGCAGCCCGGTCAGGCGCCCCACCGCGGTGAACAGCTCAAGGGTGGCGTGCCGCTGGAAGGCACGGCCCGAGCGGGCCGACAGGTACTGGCTGACGTTGGGCAGGACTCCCGCCAGGCCACCCGCCACGGCGAGCGCCACGATCAGCGGGACCAGTTCGGCCTGCGGGTGCGGGCCGGTCACGGTGTCCAGGATCGTGCGCAGCAGCCAGGCCGCGGCGACCGGGACCAGGCCCGCCACCACGGTGAGGGCAAGCCGGATCGCGAACACCACCGGGTGCGAGCGCCACGCCATGGCGATGACCCCGGCCAGCGCCTTCACCGAAGAACTGCGGGGAGCCGCTGGGCGGTCCCGGAGCAGCACCGAAGCGGGCATGGGCAACCTCGGAAAGATCTCAGCCGCGATTGCCGTGGCCCGGCGCCACCGGGCCACGGCAATGCGCCGGCGGCATCAGCAGGCGATGAAATCGTTGTAACAAGTGCCGCAGAACACCTTGCACGCGCAGTTGTACGAGCAGCGCTTCACGTAGACCGAGTGGCTGTGGCAGTAGCACTCCTGCAGCCACGGGTCCGGCGGGCAGCACGCGCCTGCCGTCGCCCGGGGCACGATCATGCCCAGCATCCGGTCGGCCAGCGATGTGACGATACGCATTTGCTTTCACCTCCTTCCGCACACATGGGGTGGTTGTGGCGGAGTCCGAGGCGGGGAGCCGGGCCGGGAGCGCCGGTAAGCGCGGGCCCGGGGGCAGGCACGCCCAGCGGATCAGGTCAATGCGGGTTCCGGCAGCTCAGCAGGGTCGTAGCCGGAGGCAAGCACGGTCCCGTCCGCGCCGAGCAGGCAGAAGGCCGGGTAGCCGGCGACCTTGAAAGCCTTGGCGATCTCGCCGTCTTCCTGCTCCATGCAGATCTGCGCGAACTCCGCGAGGCTCTCCAGGTATGGCGGTGGCTGGGCTTCGTCGCCGACGACGACCGCCAGCGTGCTGGCCCGGTCGATGTGATGCGCAGCCAGGTATTCCAGCAGCGGCGGAACTCGCTCGGGGCAGATGGAGCATCTGGCGGAGAAGAAGCCGACGACCCGGAGCGCGGCGCCGTCGTCCAGGAGCCGCCCGTCAAGGGTTGTCGCGGAGAACGCCGCCGGTGATTCACCCTCGGCCAGCCCGATGACGTCAGGCCCGGCGCCGCTCCTGCCCCGTTCGGCGAGCATCGCGGTGTGTTCCTTCAGCCGGCGGATCACGCCGAACGTCAGCAGCAAATCCAGCAGGCACAGGGCGCCGACGACAACGACCGCGGCGATGAGGATGGGCATGGTGGCTCCCGAGTGGCTTGGACTGGCAGGGCTGGCGGCCGGTCGCCGCGGCTAGCCCGCAACGAGGGCTGGCCGTTGCAACCGGCCGGGTGGGCATCAGCAGCAGACGTTCGCCTTGTTGCAGGCGCCGCATTCGTACTTGCAACCGCAGGTGTAGTAGCAGTACTTCAGGTAGGTGTGGCAGCCGCTGCAGTAGCAGATGATGTTCTGCCCGTCTGGCGGACAGCACGCGCCCGCGCTGGCGCGCGGCACCACCGCGCTGAGCATGCGATCGGCGATCGCGACGACAACACGCATAAGCTTCCCCTTTCACCTCGATGGGCTTGCTGGCGCTGGCTGCCGGCGTGGCCCGGTGAGGCGTGCCGGGCAGGTCGCGTGGTCCCAGGCTCGGCAGCACACGTAGCGGCCGGGTAGCGCGGCGGTAGCGCCTGGATAGCGCGGCTGCCCAGGCGGGTACCGGGGGCAGCCGCGGCCGCTCGCGGGCCGTACGGGACCGGTGGCCGGCGTCACGGCCAATTAGGGCCTGTGGATGCGGCAGGATGGAGTCATGCAGCAGCCGCGGAACTTCTCGCTGTACGGCGCCGTCGACCTCGGCGCCCGGCAGGCGGCCGCGCAGCGCCAGCAGGGCTCAGCCGCCGCCAGCCAGGGTGCTGCCCACAGCGAGTACGTGTTCGACGTGACAGAGGCGACATTCGAGACGGACGTGCTGGAACGCTCCCGCACCGTCCCCGTGATCATGGACCTGTGGGCCGAATGGTGCGGGCCCTGCAAGCAGCTCAGCCCGGTACTGGAGCGGCTGGCCAACGAAGCCGACGGGGCCTGGGTCCTCGCCAAGGTGGACGTGGACGCCAACCCGCAGCTCAGCGCGGCACTGCAGGTGCAGAGCATCCCGATGGTGCTTGGCGTGATCGGCGGCCAGCTCGTGCCCGGATTCCTCGGCGCCCTGCCCGAGGCTCAGGTGCGCCAATGGCTCGGCCAGGTGCTCCAGGTCGCGCAGCAGCTCGGGCTGCCCGGTGCTGGCGACCAGCCCGAGGCCCCGGAGGGCGATGCCGACAGCGACGGGCTGGTCGGCCTGGACGCACTCCGCGAGCCGGAACTGGCCGAAGCGCAGCAGGCCATGGAACGCGGCGACCTCGATGCCGCCTCCGACGCCTTTGAGCGGATGCTTGCGAACGACCCGGGCCACCCGGTGGCCACGGTGGGCCTGGCACAGGTGAACCTGTTCCGGCGGGTGAACTCCTACGACCAGGCCCAGGCCCGCAAGGACGCGGCCGCGCACCCCGGCGACGTGGAGGCACAGATCAGGGTCGCCGACATCGAGATGTCCCTGGGCAACGCCGAAACGGCGTTCGACCGGCTGCTCGGCGTCATCCGCCGGACCAGTGGAGAGGACCGCGACAAGGTCAGGCAGCACCTGGTCGGTCTGTTCGAGATCTTCCCGCCCCGGGATCCAAGGGTTACCAAGGCCCGCAGCGCCCTGTCCAGCCTGCTGTTCTAGTGCTGGCCTGGGGGAGCGACCCCCCTGGAACCCCCCGGTGGCCTAAGGCCCCGTTCCTTCGTCACGGGGCCTTGGCCCTGCTGGCAGAGGTGAGAACCCCGGCCGCTTGGGCGTTAACGACTCCGGGGGTCGGCGTCGGCTAGCTGTTCTAGGGCCGGGAGCGCGGCGGCGAGCGTGGCACGCTGTTCGGCGGTGAGCGTTCGGAGCCGGTCGGCCAGCAGGATCATGCTCTGCTCGCGGATCCGCTCGAGTACCTCGTGGCCCGCGTGCGTGATTTTCAGCGTGCTGGCCCGCGCGTCACCAGGGACCGGGCACCGCTCCACATAACCGCTCTCCTCCAGCACGGTGACCAGCCGGGTGAGCGTGGACGGCGCGATCTTCTCCGCCGCGGCGAGGTCGCCGAGCCGCAGCGGGCCGATCCGGTCCACGGTGGACAGCGCGGAAAGCTGGGTGGGCGTCAGGCCGGCCAGCTCGTGGCGGCGCAGCCAGCGCGACAGCCGGGCGATGGCCACCCTCAGCCGGGCCACATCGATCGTCGGCGCAGGCGGCCCGGCCGCCCCGGCGCCAACCGGGCGGCGCCCGGTCACACTACCCTGGGGCATTCTTGAAGAGTACGTGGCCGCCGGGCCACCCTGTGCGCACGACGCGAATCCTTTCGGCTGGCCATGCCTGCCCCCTGGTCACACGTGGTGGCACGATGTGATCGTCGGGCGGTACCGGGCGCGCGGGCGCCCGGGCCGGGTGAGGGCGGAGGAGCCAGTGTCGGTAGCCCCGAGCGTGTCGTATTCGATCACCGTGCGCCTGGAGGTGCCCTCGCGGGGCCGGGCGGTCAGCGACCTGACCCATGCGGTCGAGCAGGCGGGCGGCGCCGTCACCGCGCTGGACGTGACCCCGTACCGCTACGAGCAGCTCCGGGTGGACGTCACCTGCGCCGCCAGGGACACCCATCACGCCGAGGAGATCGTTCAGGCCATGACGGCGATCCCCGGCGTCGTGGTGAACAAGGTCAGCGACCGCACCTTCCTGCTCCATCTCGGCGGCAAGATCGAAACGAACGTGAAGGTGCCGCTGCGCAACCGGGACGACCTGTCGATGGCCTACACGCCGGGGGTGGCCCGGGTCTCGCTGGCCATCGCGGCCAACCCAGACGACGTGCGGCGGCTGACCGTCAAGCGCAACAGCGTGGCCGTGGTGACCGACGGCTCCGCGGTGCTCGGCCTCGGCAACGTGGGCCCGTACGCGGCCATGCCGGTGATGGAGGGGAAAGCCGCGCTGTTCAAGCGGTTCGCGGGCATCGACGCATGGCCGCTCTGCCTGGACACGCAGGACACCGACGAGATCGTCCGGACGGTGCAGATCATCGCGCCGGCGTTCGGCGGCATCAACCTGGAGGACATCGGTGCCCCCCGGTGCTTCGAGGTGGAACGGCGGCTGCGGGAACTGCTCGACATCCCGGTCTTCCACGACGACCAGCACGGCACCGCCATCGTGGTGCTCGCCGCACTGACCAACGCGCTGCGCGTGGTCGGGAAGAAGCTCGCGTCGGTGCGCATCGTCATGGCCGGTGCCGGTGCCGCCGGGACCGCGGTGCTCAAGCTGCTGCTGGCCTCCGGCGCGTCCGACGTCATCGTCTGCGATGACCAGGGCGCGGTCTACACGGGCCGCCCGGGGCTGGGGGAGAGCCTGCAATGGGTCGCCGAGCACACCAACTCCGGCCGGTACGCCGGTGACCTGCCCGGCGCCCTGCCCGGCGCGGACGTGTTCATCGGCGTGTCGGTGTCGAACATCCTCACCGGCGAGCACATCGAGACGATGGCGCAGGACGCGATCGTCTTCGCGCTCGCCAACCCCGATCCCGAGGTGGATCCGGACGCTGCGGGTGAGCACGCCGCGGTGGTCGCGACCGGGCGCAGCGACTACCCCAACCAGATCAACAACGTGCTCGCCTTTCCCGGGGTGTTCCGCGGGCTGCTTGACGCGCAGAGCCGTGCGGTCACCGACGACATGCTGATCGCCGCCGCCCGGGCACTGGCCGGCGTGGTGTCCCCCGCCGAACTCGGCCCGCACTACATCGTCCCGTCGGTGTTCCACCCCGACGTGGCGTCCGCCGTGGCCGCGGCGGTCCGTGACGCCGCTGGCGGCCGCCACCGCTGAGGCGTGCTGGCACGGCGAGGCGGGATTGCGTGTGCCCGGGATCGGCGAGAATGGAGGCATGGACGAGGTCCGGGCGGGGCGGTTGCTGGTGGCAACACCGATGCTGGGGGACCCTAACTTCAAGCGCACCGTGGTGCTTGTCGTCGAGGACGAGCCCGAGGAGGGGACTCTCGGCGTCGTGCTCAACCGGCCGACAAAGGTGCCCGTCGGGCGCGTCCTGGAGTCGTGGACGGAACTGGTCAGCGACCCGTCGGTGGTCTTCAAGGGCGGCCCGGTCGCGCCGAACAGCGCGCTTGGCCTGGCCAGCGTGCCGGGCAAGGAGGAGCCCGTGGGCTGGCGGGCGCTCGACTCCACGCCGCTGGTGTCCCGGGTCGGCCTGATCGATCTGGATACCCCGCCGCAACTCGTGGCGGGGGGCATCGCCTCGTTCCGGGTGTTCGCCGGGTACGCCGGCTGGGGGCCAGGACAGCTCCAGGCAGAGATCGACGAAGGCGCGTGGTATGTCCTGCAGGCCGAGGCAGCCGACGTCTTCGACCCCGAACCCGAGCAGCTTTGGCGGGCCGTGTTGCGCCGGTCCGGCGGTGCCCTGGCCCTGGTGGCGACCTATCCGGAAGATCCTGGCCTCAACTGAGGCGGAGTAGACTCACCTCCCGTGAGTACCGAAGTGCTTCCCCAGCAGGAAACCCGCGAGGACACCGATGTCCGGCCCGACCTTTCCACCGGTGACGGCGATCACGAGCGGTTCGCCCACTACGTCCTGAAGGACAAGATCGTGGACAGTGCGGTGAGCGGTGCTCCGGTGATCGCGCTGTGCGGGAAGAAGTGGGTGCCCAGCCGGGACCCGTCGCGGTTCCCGGTGTGCCCGGACTGCAAGCGCATCTACGAGTCCATCCCCGACGGCGGCTAAACCGCGCAGCGCGCGGACGCCGGCCACGGCCGGCGTCCGCTGGTTCCATTGCTGTGTCAGGTGCGTGTCCCGGTGACCGGGGTGCCGGCCGAGTCGAGCAGCGCCCGCAGCGTCGCGCTGTAGCGGTCCAGCGCGGCCCGGCCGCCGTGGGTGAGCGCGACCGCGGTGCGGGCCGTGACCCCGCTGCCGTTCTTGTGCGTCGTGATGTACCCGGCGTCCTCCAGCTTGCGCAGGTGCGTGATCAGGTTGCCCGGGGTCAGCCCGATCAGGTCCTGCAGCCTGGTGAAGGACATGTCGTCCCCCTCGCCCAGGCTGGCCAGCGTCACCATGATCCGCAGCCGTGCCGGGACGTGGATCGCTGGGTCCAGGTCGCCGTCGCTCATGCCCGGTGCAGCCTCGGCTCGATGGCCGCCATGAGCAGGACGCCGCCGCCACCGCCCAGGGCGCAGACCGCCAGGACGCCCACCGGGCCCGCCCAGGAAGCGCCCGCCGCCACGGCCAGCAGCCAGACGCCCAGGATGAGCCGGGGCCAGTTCAGCCCGGTGGTGACGGCGGAACTCGCAACGAACACCAGGCCGACGGCGAGCATCGGTGCGGTGACCCCAAGTACCACCTGCACCGGCCGGCTGGCGCCGGCACTCGCCACCGCCGTCTTCTCAAGAAGCAGCGCCGCGTACCCGGCCAGCAGGGCCAGGACGAAGATGCCCCGCTGCACCTCGGACCGGCCGCCGACACCGCTGGCGGCGCGGTCCACGACCTGTGCCGTGATGATCGCGGCGATCGCAAGGAGCAGCGGCGCCAGCAGAAGCGTGGGCCACGCCGGCCCCTGGTACGGGTGCTGCCCGCGGACCGACAGCCACATCGCGCCATAGCCGATCAGCACGGCCAGCCCCCAGGTCACGAACAGCACCGGGCGCCGGATCCGCAGCTCACTGCCGGCCCGCTCGCGGGCCTGCTGCATGATGACCGCCGCACCCTCGGCGTCCATGGCCGCCGTTTCGCCGGACTCACGGGCACTCGTGATGCCAGTTTCCTCGTTCATGTCCAGCTCCTTCCCTCAAACTTTGTGACACAAAGCTAGCTTCCTTTGCATCACAAAGTCAAGGGGCTGGCGCTGCGAGGCCGAACCCCTATCGCCGCGAAACCCCGCCCAGCGCGGCCCGGCCACGGCGGCAGCCGATGGTCCAGTCGAATCCGGCGGGGAACCACGAGGGGCGCGGTACCTTCCAGTCGGGCACAGTGAGGCCGCCGACCCCGATAACGGCGGGATCGCCGGTCAGGCGGACAGGTCGCGTTCCAGGGGAGTGCGGAAGCGGGGCGTGACCCTGGTCGGGCCCAGCCATGCCTGGAGGCTTTCCGCCTCCGCGCCGATCGCTGCGGCCGCTGCGGCGCCCGGGTCTTCGAGCAGGCGGAACACGATCTCGCCGTCCGGGCGCTGCGCCCAGCCGCCCACGATCCGGCCGTCCCACCAGACGGTGGGGCCGATGTTCCCCGAGCGGTCGAACAGGGCTGCGGCGTGGTCACCGAGGAACCAGGCTCGCTCGCGCCACCCCATCGGGGTCGGATCCAGCGCGGGCAGCAGCGCCGCCCACGGCTGCGTGGCCGGCACGGGATCCTGGTCGCTGGCCAGGACGACGCCCGTGCCGCCGTCGATGTCCACCTCGGCTGTCGCGAGCTGGCTGAGTGCTTCCCGCGTCTGGCCGGCCGTCCAGCCGGCCCACCACTGCAGGTCGGAGACTGGTGCCGGGCCGAAGGCCAGCAGCCAGTGGCGGGCCAGGTCGGCCCGTGCGTCCGCCGCGGAACAGGCCGGCCAGGGATCGGCCGGCACCCACTCGTACTGGCTGGAGGTCCAGCCGCCGCGGGGGCGGCCGCGGGCGATCCGCCGCTCCGCGGAGAGCAGCATCAGCACCCGGCTGGTGATGCTGGCGGTGCCGCCGTAGCTCTTGCCCTCGGCGTAGACAAGCTGGGTGCGCAGCCGCGGCTCGTCACGGGCCAGTTCGGCGCCGGTCGCGGCGCCCCTGGCGGTCAGGGCCTCGACCGTGGCATCGCCGACCTCATCGAGCCAGCGCCCCGCGTCGACAACGCCGGCCGTCGCGAGATCACGGACAAGTCCCTTGCGCATTCGTGCCGCGACCTGGTCCGTGCAGGCCGCCTGGACGACGGGTGCCAGCCCGGCCGGGACGACGAACATGGTCCGGCGCATGCCCAGCATCCGGAGCAGTTCCCCATCCTGGTACAGGGCCCGTTCCACGGCGGCGTGCCCGATCGCACGGTGCCCGTCCGCGCTGCGGGCCCACGTGGCGAGGTAGACGGACGCGGGATCGGTGCCGTGCAGGGCGATCATGGCCGCCGCCACCTCCGCGGCCGTCTGCGCCCTGGCCGGCGCCGCCAGGAGGTGCCGGCGGGCCAGCCTGGCCCGCCGCTCGGCCACCGATCCCAGGGACCACTCGGCCACCAGATCGCCCCGTGCCCGGCGCTAGCCGGCGGGCTGGAGGATGATGACCGGGATCTGCCTGGTGGTCTTCTGCTCGTAGTCGGCGAATCCCGGGTTCGCGGCCTTGTGCGCCTCCCAGATCTGGTCACGCTCCGCGCCTTCGGCCACCCGGGCGCGGAGCTTCACGGTCTGCGTGCCGATCTCCGCCTCCACATCGGGGTGGGCGAGCAGGTTGTGGTACCAGTCCGGGTTCGTCGGGGCGCCGCCCTTGGAAGCGAAGACCGCGTAACCGCCCGGCACGGGCCGGTACATCATCGGGTTGACGCGCTGCTGGCCCGTCCTGGCACCCACGGTGTGCAGCAGGAGCAGCGGCGCGCCGTCGAACGGGCCGCCCACCTTGCCCTCGTTGGCCCGGAACTCCTCGATGATCTTGCTATTCCAGTCCGCCATTTCCGGCTGTCTCCACTGTTCCGGCGGGCACGTGCCGTGCCCGCGGCCACCTCAGACCTGGCGGTACCCGGAGTGCCGCCACCACGACCTTAGTCCCGCTCGGGACCGGGCCGGGCACGCGCGTCGGCCGCACCGCGCGATTCGTCAAGAACGACTCCAGCGGCCTGCAGCGCGGCGAGCGCCTCCCCGGTGGTGACCGGGTCAACCCCGGCGGTCAGCGGGAGCAGCACCCTGGTGGCGAGGCCCTCGCGCGCCGCGTCCAGTGCCGTCGCGCGGACGCAGTAGTCGGTGGCGATGCCGGTCACGTCCAGCGCGTCCACGCCGCGCTCACGCAGCCACGCGGCCAGCGGCGTGCCCGCTTCGTCGGTGCCCTCGAACCCGCTGTAGGCCGCGGCGTGCTCGCCCTTGCTGAACACCGCCTCCAGCCGGCTGGTGTCCAGGTCCGGGTGGAACTCGGCGCCCGCGGTGCCGGCCACGCAATGCGGCGGCCAGGACCTGGCGAAGTCCGGATTGCCGGAGAAGTGATCGCCGGGATCGACGTGGTGGTCCCGCGAGGCGATCACGTGGGCGTAGCTGCCACCCTCGGCCGCCAGGTAGGCGCTGATCGCCGCGGCCACCGCCGACCCGCCGGTCACGGCCAGCGATCCGCCCTCACAGAAGTCGTTCTGCACATCCACGACAATCAGTGCGCGCATGCGCCGAGCCTACGGTGCCAGCCCGGGGGACGACCCCCCGGAACCCCGCTGGCTCGGCGGAGCGCTGCGGACCCCCGGGTATCCGTCAGGCGCCGGCGGCCACGGTGGCGGGGGTGCCCCCGGTGATCCGGACAAGCTCGCCGAACGAGGTCGGGAACACCGTGTGCG
>Ga0207700_10000960_pt1 | contig 16625 bp, 14 predicted proteins | sample LARL82metaG_FD_184348 | JGI IMG/M metagenome (GOLD analysis project Ga0207700, IMG submission 184348) | Corn, switchgrass and miscanthus rhizosphere microbial communities from Kellogg Biological Station, Michigan, USA - LAR L8-2 metaG... | ecosystem: Host-associated > Plants > Roots >...
GGCTGCCAATAAACCGGTCACCGTTATAGCGAAATTAACAGGCTCCCACGGCTCCCACCGGTGCTAGAATCCAACTGAAGGCGCGTGGGCAAAAAGCCCCCTTCCAGCCTTCAACGTCAAGCATACGAGGTGTATCCATGATTAGTAGTGTCCTTACTGGCGACGTTCGGCAGACGTTGGAACAGTTTCAACGCTCGGTCGATCAAATGTTCCAGAATTTCTACGGGTTGCCGTCAGAAAACGGCAGAGCTACGCCCAGTGGAACGGGATCTGAATGGAGGTTCAGTCCCGCAGTGGAGTCCGCATGGACTGACACGTCATTGACCTTGCGCGTAATTCTCCCGGGTATCACGCAGAACGATGTGAAAGTGAGCGTGCAAAACAATCAACTCATCCTCGAGGGCGAACGAAAGGCGCCCGACGCATTTCAAAAGAATGCCTATACACAACTCGCTTACGGCAGGTTCTACAGCGCAGTGACGCTGCCGGCCGGCCTGGATCTCAACAAGCTGAACTGCCATCTGCGCGACGGGATTCTGGAGGTTCAAATCCCTGTGTCGGAGCAGATGAAGCCCAAGCAAATTCAGATTCTCACGGGCGAGCCTCAGCAGCGCAAGAGCATTTCGGCTTAGCCGGCTCAAGATAGGTTTGGCGAGCAAACGAAAAGCTCTATGCTTAGGAGGGGTGGGGTATTCTCACCCCTTTCTCAATGCCTTGGCGACCTACGAGTCCGGAATCCCTGGAGTCTATCCGCCGGCTGCGGCACGAGGTTGAAGAACGCGGAGACCGCCGTCTAGCGCTGTTGCTGGCGGGCTTGGAACTGTACGCAACTCTGGGCCGCGAGTTTGAACTATTGGAAACGATGCGCACCTTTGCGCGGGAAATGCACGAGGCCGTGCAGGGGACCCCCACCGCGCGCGAATTAGAGGAATTGTTTAACCGCGAACCGCCGGCGCGTTTGCCGGAAGTCTAGGCTGCTTTTTGAACTTTTCCGCTGCGAATGCAGGAGGTGCAAACGCGGATCCGTTTGCGTGCGCCCTTGACCATGGCGCGTACCGATTGCAGATTGACGTTCCAGCGGCGTTTGCTTACGTTATGCGCGTGGCTGATGCGGTTCCCGAATTGGGGTCCTCGTCCGCAAACTTCACATACTTTCGCCATGATGATATCGCTCCTCGGGTATAAATCTTAGTCTATCAAGTTCAGGATCCGGCTCGCAACCGATCTGATATTCTGGCTATTATCACCTCGAGGTCGCCTTGACCGATTTCAATCATATTCACTCCCGTGATGGAGAAGACTGGGTCTGCGGGCGCAGCATGGCCGTCCGCGATGAACAGCTACTGCACTGCGAAGGGCGAGACCCCGACGAAGAGGAAGCCTGCCGCTTGTGCGCGGAACGGATTATCGGCTATTTCGGCGACCCGATGCATGTGCATTAAGGGCGTCTCGGCGTGAGTAAGCCATTAGACACGGAGTTCGAAGTTCGCCTTGCGCATTGCATCAATGACGCGGTCGCGAATCGCAGTCACCTCGTCTGACGACAACGTGTGATCCGAAGCCCCGACCGTCAAACGAAAAGAGACGCTCTTGCGGTCCGAGGGAAGCGGCGCCCCGACGTATTCGCGCACAAATTCAATTTCCACCAGGCCGTCGCCCGCGGCTTCCGCGAGTCGTCGTTCGATTTCACCCGCCGGTTGACGCAGATTCGCCACCACCGAAAGATCGAATGCACTGGTGGGATAGCGCCGTAACGGCTGGTGGCGCACATCCGCTTTGTCCAGACGCTCTAACAACGCGAGGTCGAGATCGAGTATCGCCGCGCGGCCCTCCACGCCCAGCGTCGGATGCAATTCGAAGAGCCGGCCGACGGTCTCGCCGCGCCATGTGACGGTGACCGCGCGCTCGGGATGCTCAAAGGCTCGCGCCTGAACTCGCTCCACTTCGCATTCTGGCATCAGGCACTCCGCCAATCGCTTCAACTCGAACAGCGCGGCGCTCCCATCGCCCTCACGCGCATACATAGCGGCTACAAAATGCGGAACTTCATCCGGCAATGTGTTACGGCTCGGATGGATTTCGCGGCCAATTTCGAACAGCCGGAACGTCGTCAGATGCCGGCTATTGTCCAGGATGTTCTTCCACATCCCCGGCAGCAGGCTGATCCGCATGAGCGTTTGATCTGACGCGATCGGATTAGCGACCCGGACATGCGCCTCAGGATCAAAATGAAAGGCCCGCGCCATCTCCTCGCTGATGAAGGAATAGTTGTAGACTTCCGTGAAACCTTGCGCGGCAGCCATATTGCGGATACGGCGCTGGTACAGACGCAGCGGATTTCCCGGGGGCACAACCGATTCGATCAGCGGGGCTTGCGGCGTGATGGAATCATAACCAAGCATGCGGCCTACTTCTTCGAGCAGATCGTCCTTGATCGAGATGTCCTTGGTAGCACGCCAGCTCGGGACGGTCACCGAAAAGTGTCCCGGGGCCTTCTCCGCGACGGCGAAATCGAGAGACTCAAGGATCGCCCTCACCTCGGTCGCGTCCACCGGGCGGCCCAACTTGCGGGCGAGCCAGTCCACCGTCAGCTCGATCGGCGCAGGCTCTTTGATATCAGCCTTGCGATCTGCCAATCCGCCTACGACGCGAATCCCCGGCGAGACCCGCTCCAGCAACTCACGCGCCCGTGCCAATCCACGCACTGTATTGGAAGGATCCTGCGATTTCTCGAAACGCATGGACGCATCGGTACGCAGCTTCAAGGCCACCGAAGTCTTTCGCACACTGACCGCCTGGAAGCACGCGCTTTCCAGCACGATGCGCTTGGTGCCGGCATCAATCGCGCTGTGCAAGCCGCCGATGACACCTGCAATAGCGATAGGGCTTTCAGCGTCGGCAATCACCAGGTTCGTTGCCGCGAGCCGGTAGCTTTCTTCGTTCAGTGCGACAATCTGTTCGCCGGCGCGCGCGCTGCGAACAAAAATAGTATTGCCGTGCAGTTTGTCGGCGTCGAAAGCGTGCATCGGCTGCGCGAGTTCCGACATGACATAGTTGGTCACGTCGACTATGTTGTTGATTGCGTTCAAACCGATCGCCTCCAAGCGATATTGCAGCCACAGCGGCGACGGCCCAACCGTTACATTTTCAAACACCAGCGCGCTGTACCGCGGGCAAAGCGAAAGATCTTCGATCTCCACACCGACTTTCGCCGGGCCTTTTGGCAACAGTTCAAGCTTCACCGGATCTTTCAACGCCCGATGGGTGATGGAGCCGACCTCTCGCGCCATGCCGTAGTGGCCCCATAGGTCTGGCCGGTGCGTCAAGGATTTATTGTCGACCTCGATGACCGTATCCGGTGCAAGTAGCACCTCCGTGTCTAATTCGACTATGCCCGTGTGATCGCGGTTGATGCCCAGTTCTAATCCGCTGGCCAGCATACCGTCGCTCTCCACTCCCTGAATCATCACCGGTGGGGCCGGCACATAAACCGTTAACATCCCCGGACAGCAATTCGGCGCGCCACACACCACCTGTTTCTTGCCATAGCGCGCAGTCTCGATCATGGCGATCTGATTGTGGCTCCCCTCGATCCATTCCACACCCGTGACGCGAGCCAAAGACGCACCTTCCAGTGCCGCACCTACTAGTTCCAGCCCTTCACACTCCGCGGTCTTCATCGTGATCAGGCGCATTAGCTCTCTGGGCTCGACATCGAGTCCGGAAACCAGCTCCTTGATCCAGTGGTGAGAGAATTTCATTTACGTTTAGCAATGCGCCCGGCTAAAACTGGCGCAAGAACCTCAAGTCGCCGCTCTCAAAAAGCCGGATGTCGTCGATCCCGTAGCGCATCATTGCCAAGCGTGTCAGGCCCAGGCCAAAAGCGAAGCCGCCCCACTCGTCTGGATCGATCCCGCTCATCCGCAAAACGTTCGGATGCACCAGGCCGCATGGCATCAGCTCCACCCAGCCGCTTTGTTTGCAAACCGCACATCCCGGTCCTCCGCAAATGAGGCACTGTATATCCAACTCGAAACCCGGTTCGACGAACGGGAAATAGCCGGGACGCAAGCGGATGGTCACTTCGCGCCGAAAGATCGCGCTGAGCAGCGTCTTCATGAAGTAGAGCATGTGGGCGACTGACACATTGCGGTCCACCATCATGCCTTCCACTTGATAAAACGTGTGCTCGTGCGAGGCATCCACCTCTTCATTGCGGAAGACGCGGCCGGGCGCGATCATACGCAGCGGCGGCCCCAGACGTTCCATCCCCCGGACCTGTACCGGCGAGGTGTGCGTCCGAAGCAGGTTGCCATCCGTAAGCCAGAAAGTGTCCTGCATGTCGCGCGCCGGGTGTGACGCTGGAATATTCAGCGCGTCAAAGTTGTGATACTCCGTTTCCACCTCGGGACCGTCCAGCACAGCGAATCCCAGGGAGGTGAACAGGTCCTCGAGTTCCATCTGCACCTGCGTTACCGGATGCAGACTGCCGGGGCGCGGGCCTGGAGCGGGAAGAGTGAGATCGATCCACTCAGAGCCGAGCCTTGCGTTCAAGGCCTCGGTATCGAAGGAGTGCTTTCGAGCTTCAAGCGCACTTTCAAGCGCTTCCTTCGCCGCGTTCAGAGCCTTTCCCGCCGCCGCGCGTTCCTGAGGCGCGAGTTTGCCGAATTCCTTGCTGAACTGCCCGAGTGTTCCCTTGCGTCCAAGCACCTCGACGCGCACAGCCTCCAGCGCCTCCATGCTCTTGGCATCTTCGATCCGCGCCAGAGCAGCTGTCTGCAATTGTGTGATTTGATCTTCGAGCACTACTCAGGATGCTCCACGCTCGTTGGTGGCGTAAACATCCAGGATGTCTACCACCGCTTGATGGCCTTTGGTCAACGCCAGATCCAGCGCGTTCTGGTTGTTGGCGGCCCGCGTATGGACATGGGCGCCCCTGGCGATCAGCAGTTGCACCATCTCCACGTCTCCATTTTGCGAGGCCGCGTGCAGCGCGGTCCATCCACCTTCCTGCTGCGCATTCGCGTCCGCGCCGTGCTCCAGTAGAATTCGAACCAATTCCCGGCTGCGGCCCGCCGCCGCAGCGTGCAGAGGAGTGTTTTGCATCGCGTTCCGGGAGCGCGCCTGAACATCTGCGCCCGAGACGATCAGTGCCTCGGCGATGGCCGGATGATTGAAAAAACAAGCCAGGTGCAGCGGCGTCCAGCCATCGTGGCTATAGGATTGAATCAGTTCCCGATCTCTCGCGGTCAGCTCCGCCACGCGCTGCTCGGCGCCCGCGATGCAAGCGGCGAATACATCCAGCTCCACGCCTTTCTCTAGCAATAGTGCAGCAATTTCGTTGCGGCCGGAATATTTCGCGGCCGTGAATGGCCCCAGACCATTCTCGTCTTTAGCGCTCAGCAGCGTTTTATCCGTGGCAATCATCCCGCTCACCCGCTCGAGATTCCCGGCCCGGATTGCATCGAACAAATCTTTGCTCATATTCACGCCTGAGTTTGGAACACTTTTTCAGCCTTCGCGACTTCCCAATCCAAATGATTGATGTAGAACAACAGCACCGGCTTCGGATACGCTTCTTTAAACTGATCGTACGCCTTTTGCTGCCAGCCTTCCGTCAGATATTTCGATCCGTCGATGTCTTTGGCGAAGAAACCGTCTTCGTTCGGGATTCCCAAATGGTCCAGCACCGCCTTGATCATGTCGAGATGCGAGACCAAAATCGCCTGCGACAGGTCGGTTGCGAAATCTTCGTCGTGTTCGCCCAGGCGCGCCCAAAAGCGCGGCGCTGCCTTGCGGAGGCTCTCCGAGTTCATCTTGGCCAGGTGCATCCTGGTCTTCAAACGATCGAAAAGCTGGAAAGTCTTGAGCTTGCCGATCGAAATCGCTCGCAGCAATTGAGCGAACGTCTCCTCGCCCAGGCCCTGAAAGATCTCAGAAAGCTGCATAAGAAGTCAGCGTAGCATTTGCCGGGCGGCGGTTGGCGCGTTCCGAGGCATCCCGCCCAAGGTACAATGAAACGTTTTGGGTCGAGCCATGGGAAATGTCATAGTTCTGGGCGCTCAATGGGGCGATGAAGGCAAAGGAAAGGTCGTCGACCTTTTCTCTGAAAAGTTTTCCGTCGTGGTGCGCTATCAGGGGGGCCACAACGCCGGCCACACCGTCTTCATCGGCGAAAAGAAATTCGTTCTGAAGCTGATCCCGAGCGGCATCCTGCGTCCAGGCATCCAGGCCGTGATCGGAAACGGTGTCGTAGTGGATCCCAAGGCGTTGCTCGATGAAGTGGAAACACTCGAGCGCGCAGGCATTGACGTGCAGAAGCGGCTGGCCATCAGCAACCGGGCGCATGTGATTTTTCCTTTCCATCGCATCGTAGAGAAAATGTCGGAGGGCCGGCAGGACCGCGTCCCCATCGGCACAACTTCGCGCGGCATCGGTCCTTGTTACGAAGACAAGACCGGACGTCGTGGCGTTCGCATCGCCGATCTTTACGAGCGCGAAAGTTTCTGTGCCATGTATGCATCGCTCGCCGAGGATAAGCAACTGCTCGCGCAGACCTTCAATATTCAAGAGACCATCGACTACGAGCAGATTCGCGATCAGTATTTGCAGTTCGCCGAGCGCATTCGCCCCATGGTCTGCGACACGGCGCAATTGATCCACGACGCCATGGAAGCCGGGCGGCGTGTGCTCTTCGAGGGCGCGCAGGGCTCGATGCTGGACGTCGATCACGGCACATATCCTTTCGTCACGTCATCCAGCGCTACGGCAGGCGGCGCTTGTACCGGCGCGGGCGTGCCCCCAACCAAGATTCATGGCGTAATCGGCGTGTCGAAAGCCTATGCAACTCGCGTCGGGAGCGGGCCGTTTCCCACTGAGCTCGAGGGCGAAGATGGCGAAAGAATCCGGAAAGCCGGTAATGAGTATGGCGCTGTCACCGGCCGGCCGCGCCGCTGCGGCTGGTTCGATGTGCCGCTGCTGCGCTACACCGCGATGATCAACGGCTTCACAAGCCTGGTAATTACCAAGCTGGACGTGCTCGACCAATTCGATGAGATCCCGGTTTGCACCGAGTACCGCAACATCAAGGTCATGCCCGCGACTTTTCGAGGCCTCGAAGGCGTTGAGCCGGTCTATCAGACTCTGCCCGGCTGGAAGTCCGCTACACGAGGCTTGTCGAGTTATGACGATCTGCCGCCTCGCGCCCGCGATTACCTGCGCTTCTTGAGTGAGCGGACGGGCGTCGAAGTCGGTTGCATTTCCACGGGGCCGGAGCGGGACGAAACGATCCTCATCGAAGGCTCCCATCTGCAGGGATTGTTGTAACTTTTTCAGAAACCGAAGGTACTCCTGTCCATGGAATCGTTTCTGCAGGATTGTCGCTATGCTGTCCGGATTCTCGCACGCAGCCCGGGATTCACTCTCATCGCAGTGCTCGCACTGGCGCTCGGAATCGGAGCCAACTCAGCCATCTTCAGCATCGTCAACGCGGTGATTCTCAAGCCGTTACCTTACGAGAAACCCGAGCAACTGGTCCAGCTGTGGATGCGCTTCACCGGCATCGGGATCCCCAACGATCAGAATTGGGTCTCGGCTCCTGAATTCGTCGATCTGCAGCAGAACCAGAGCCTTTCGCACCTGGCCGCCATATCCAGCAATAGCTTCAATATCAACATCACTGGAACGCCCGAACGAATCGACTCCGCGGTGGTCTCGACCAGCTTTTTCCCGCTGCTCGGCGTGCAAGCCCAGTTAGGACGCGTGTTTCTACCTGAAGAGGGACAGCCGGGCCGCGAGCACGTCGTCCTGCTGAGTGATGGCCTGTGGCGACGGCGTTTCGGCGCCGATCCGGCCATTTCCGGCCGCAAACTGGTCATGAACGGCCAGAGTTACCAAGTAATCGGGGTGCTGCCGCGCGACTTCCAGCTTCCGCTCGAAGCCGAAGTCTGGACACCCCTGGTTTTTTTGGCCGACGACCTCAGCCCAAATAGCCGTGGCAACCACCAATACCAGGTGATCGCCCGCATCAAGCCGGGCTTAAGTCTGGATCAGGCGCGCGCGGACCTGGATGTCGTTTCCCAGCGAATCATCGACCAGCATCGCGATTACCCCTACCGTCAATTCAACTTCCGCGTTCTCGCTATTCCGCTGCTGGAGCAGCAAATCGGAGACATTAAGACAGCGCTTTGGGTGCTGATGTCGGCCGTCGGCCTGGTGCTGCTGATCGCCTGCGCCAATGTGGCGAATCTGCTACTGGTGCGCGCTTCGTCCCGCGAACGCGAAATCGCCGTCCGCCAGGCGCTGGGCGTCAGCCGCTGGCGCTTGCTTCGACAGTTGCTCACCGAAAGCGCGATCCTCGGCCTGTTGGCGGGCGTGATCGGGCTGTTTCTCGGCTATTGGGCATTGCGTCTCCTGACCACTCTTGCCGCCACCAGCTTTCCGCGCGTGGTGGAAGCGCACATGGATCTTCGCGTACTCGCCTTCACGCTGCTGGTTTCGCTGGCCACCGGCCTCCTTTTCGGGCTGGCGCCCGCATTTTCCTCGCGCCACGTCACCCACGACGCTTTGAAGGAGGGCGGGCGGGGTGGAACGGCCGGGGCGGGCTCCCAACGGCTCCGCGGCACCCTGGTGGTCGCGGAAGTGGCGCTTTCTCTTACACTTCTGGTCGGTGCCGGGCTGTTGATCCGCAGTTTTCTCCGCTTGCAGGACGTCGATACCGGGTTCCGTCCAGAGGGCGTTCTCACCATGCGGATCTCATTACCCAGCGAAAAGTATGCCAAAATCGAGCAGAATCGCACGTTTTTTCGCGAACTTTTGGCTCAAATTCGACGACTTCCGGGGGTGGATGCCGCCGGTGGAGCGACCGGCCTACCGCTCAGCGGAGCGGGTTGGTCTGGCACGACAACGCTCGACAGCCAGGCCGTTCAACCTCAGGACGCCTCGCCCGAGGCTGACCAGCGTCCCGTATTTCCTGGCTATTTCGAAGCACTAGCCATCCCGCTGGTACGAGGCCGGTATTTCGAGCAGCGCGACAACGAAACTGGCGCTCCCGTCGCCATCATCGACGAAACCATGGCCAACACCTATTGGCCCAAGGAAGACCCGATCGGCAAGCGCATCAAGCAAGGTGGGCGCCAGTCGTCCCAACCGTGGCGGACTATTGTCGGCGTTGTACGGCACGTTCGTTACCGGACCCTGGAATCGCCATCGCGCGTGGAATTCTACTGGCCTTACGACCAGACATCCTTCCCGCTGGGATCGATGAGCCTGGCGATTCACACCTCGTCTGATCCCCGCTCGCTCGCCGGCGTTGTTCAAAGGCAAGTGCAAGCGCTCGATCCGGATCAACCCGCGTACCGCATTCGCACCATGGCGGAGCTGATGTCGGAATCGATGGCGCGGCGCCGGCTCTCGATGTTTCTGCTGGCGATCTTCGCCGGTGTTGCCCTGGCCCTCGCGGCCGTAGGAATTTACGGCATCATGTCGTACTCGGTGGCCCAGCGCGCTCACGAAGTCGGGATTCGCATGGCTCTCGGAGCCGGGAGTATGGACGTGGTGCGAATGGTCCTGGGTCAGAGTCTGGGCCTGACGCTAGCCGGGATTCTGGTTGGCCTGTTGGGATCGCTGGCGCTGACCAACTTCTTGTCGAGCTTGTTATTCAACATAAAGGCCACCGATGCGACGACTTTTCTGTTGGTCGCGTTGATCCTGGCAGTGGTGGCTCTGGTGGCAAGCTTCGTCCCGGCCTACCGCGCAACAACGGTGGATCCAGTGGACGCTCTTCGGCAGGAATAGACTCCAGCCTAGTAACGCGTTACGGTCATTGACCGCCAGCTCGTGTTACCTGACGCGTCGCTCGCCCGAATGGTGATGGTAGTGGCGCCAATATAAAGCGGGATCGCCGGCGTGGCCCAATTGTTTGTACCAGTGGCGGTACCAGATCCACCGTTGGAGCTTAACCACGTGACTGCAGCCACACCGACGTTGTCCTGCGCGGTGCCTCGGACAATCAGTGAGCTATCTGATGTCGAGACGTTGGTCGTGGAAGGTGAGAGGATCGTCAGCGATGGCGGAGTCGTGTCCGTTCCGGGCGTCGGAGTCGGCGGTTGATTGCGAGTTATTGTCAGGATGCGCGTCACCTGACTCTGCTGTGAATCACGGGCCGTGATGGTGATGATATTGTCACCGCTATTCAACGCCACGCTCGAGATAGTCCAACTGGCCGACCCCTGCGCTGTCCCGGAATATCCCTGGTTGGTCGCCCAGCTCACTTGGATAGTTCCGCTGCCGCCGGTGGTGCTGCCGCTGATCGTCATTGATGACGCAGTCGTCGGGTTTGCGAGAGCCTGAACCGTGAGCGTCAGCGGATTAGCGGGTGTATCCGAAGGAGTGCCCGGATTTGGGTTGGGCTTTCCATCCTGCGCCGCGTACAACTGGAGGATCGCGCCAATGTCCTCCTGAGTCAGGGCAGTGACGATGTGATAGTAGGGATACATTACGGCGCCAGGTTTGTCGGAGTGACCGAGCCCCAGGGCGTGGCCGGTCTCATGCAGCGCGATGCTGAACACGTCCACATCCGCACCAATTTTCCAGCTTTCATCGTTGTCGAAATGCAGATCGCCGGCTATGGGCTCGGGGTTAATTGGAAATGGATAAAAGGTGTGCGCCAGAACGCCGCCGGGCCCATCGAACGGGTACGCATCGCCGTGGTCTCCGCTCGCAAACAGTATCGCCAGTGTCTGATTTCCAATCGTGTTGCCGGCTGGCGAAAAAGTGAGCTTCGCGTATTTTGCCCACTCGTTGAACGCCCTTACGATTTCCGCTTCGGCTGCATCGCTGGCCAACTTCTCCGTGAGATGAACCCACGCATATTTCAGGTCTGCTCCGCCCAGACCCGGCCCATCCCAGCCATCGCCCACCAAGGCCACGGATTGGCCGACCGGTCCCCGCTGCGTCAGCGCCCCGGCGCAAGCGTGCAATGGCGTTCCAGCGATCAAATCCGCGGATGCCGGGAATATATAGGCCACCTCGTCCCATCCGGCCAGCGCCGCCACTTGCTCGGCCGTGCCTGACACCAGCAAATGATTCGACAGTAAGTCGGGGTCTTCCTGAATCAGCAGGCCGACATCGTTCACGATCGTCCGCGCGTCATTTGGATCGACGTCAAGGTAAAACTCGGCCACCACTGTAAGCGTCGTGCCGGGGGCCAGACTGCCGGCGAAATCCGGACTGATTTTCTCCCTGGGCCGAAGCCTGCCCACCGCCTGAACGCCAGTGTTCTCGAACGAAGCATCATCGTTCACCGAAATCGAAAGAGCGTAGTCCGGAACATAGGTCAGCACCGCGGCGCCGCGATTTTCCAGCTCGTTCACCTGATCGTCGCTGGGAGCATCGGAAAACTGCACTAACACGTGCGACCGGCCGAGCGTTCGCGTCTTCAATGGCGCTTCGAGCGCCTCCGGTCCAGCCGTAAAATTCCGGTTCAGGCCCTTCAAATGCACAACCGGCTGTGCCGCAGCCAAGCCCGCTACCAACAACCCCGCTAAGAGGTACGACAGCTTCCTCATGCGCTTATATCGGAACTCGATTGAGAATTTTCCATTGGGCCAACCCACTACTCCTCTAAGGAATATCCGTGGTCATCCCTTTTCGACTCCTCCTTTCTTCTCTCTTAGTTCTTGGTTCACCGCTCGCGGCCGCCAATCCGCCGGCGACTTCCTATACCATCCAAACCGTCGCAGGAGGCGACTTTGGCGTTGATGGAACATCGGCGCTGGCTGCCGTCTTCAGCCAGACCGAAGGAATCGCGGTCGACAACAGTGGCGGAATTTATATCGCCGATGCCGACGGCAACCGCGTTCGCAAGATAACGCCGGATGGCCGTATTCAAACGATAGCCGGCAATGGCGTGGCCGGATTCGGCGGCGATAGCGGCCCATCCAACACCGCTCTACTGAGCCATCCTTATGGAATCGCTATCGATGCCCAAGGCAATCTCTACGTCGCCGACCTGGGCAACTCGCGCGTCAGAAAGATCTCGACCGACGGCACCATCCGGACAGTCGCGGGCGGTGGGACTATCACGCCCGGGGGCAATGGTGATGGCGGACCTGCCACGGGCACGCAGCTGCTCCAGCCTCGCGATGTCGCCGTCGATCCTGATGGTACCTTCTATATCTCCGACTTCGGCGCACACCGCGTTTACCGCGTCACTCCCGGCGGCATCCTGACGACCGTTGCCGGCACAGGCAGCGCTGGGTTCTCGGGCGATAGCGGCGCTGCGCAGCTCGCGCAACTCAAGTCACCCGCCGGTTTGGCATCCGGCACGAACGGCGCTCTCTACATCGCCGACAGTGCCAACAACCGTATTCGAAGGGTTTACCAGGGCGTCATTACCACGGTCTACAACGTAACCGGTCCGACTGGTCTCGCGATTAGCCCAACCGGCACGTTGTACATCGCCGCCAGCGGCTATCTCGGAACGCAGTTCAAAGCCATGGGCGGCATTCCCTCGGCGCGCGACGTGGCTCTCGATCACGCCGGCAACCTGTATGCCACAACGGGCCAATACGTCCAAAAAGTGACGAGCGATGGCAAGGTGACCACCGTCGCCGGAAGTGGAGCGACACCTTATTTCGCGGGCGACAATGGTCCAGCTACAGCCGCGCGACTCCACACGCCGTCCGGATTCGCGGTGGACGATGCCGGGAACTGGTACATTGCCGACACGGCCAACAATCGAATTCGCAAGATCGCCCCCAGCGCAATTATTACGACCATCGCCGGCACCGGTGATGCCGGATCGAAGGGTGACAATGGACCGGCCGTGCTGGCCCAGTTGAACGCCCCCCGAAGCGTTGCCGTCGATTCTCAGCACAATGTGTACATCGCCGATAGCAGAAACAACAGCGTTCGTAAGATCACGCCCGGCGGCATCATTCTCACGGTCGGTGGGCTACTGCTCAATGACCCGGAATACGTCGCGGTGGATTCCCAAGATTCTCTCTACGTCGCCGACACGGGCAACAGTCGCGTGCTCAAGATGACGTCCTCCGGTTTGGCCAGCACTGTGATGCTGGTCCTGCAGCCTTCGGCGGTCACTGTGGATCACAACGGCAATGTTTACGTGAGCGGGGTCAATGCCGTTTCGAAGATCACACCCTCCGGGTCCCTCTCCATCGTGTTGGACGGGCTCAGTTCGCCGCGCGGGTTGGCATCATCGGAAACGGGCGACCTGATTATCGCCGATATGGGCGCGAATGTTGTTCGCCGACTGTCGTCCACGGGTACGCTCTCTACGATCGCTGGAACGGGCGCCGCGGGCTTTTCCGGTGAAGGACAGCCGGCTTCCGCCGCGCTGTTGAACTCGCCCGCCGATGTGGTGGTCGATTTGACCGGAACTATCTGGGTCGCCGATTCCGGGAACAATCGCATCCGCACGCTGAAACCTTCGTTAATTTCCGACGTCGTGGCAGGCATGACGATCGTGAATTCGGCAACGCTGGCGCCGGGACCCATCGCGCCCGGCGAGATGTTCGACGGCAAGCCCACCACGATCTTCTACGCCGGCACTGCCCAGATCAATGCGCTAGCGCCAACTGATCTCGCTCCGAACTCCATCACCGACATCGGAATCATGGTGAACGGCGCGAAGGTGGCCGATGTGTCGTCACAAGTTGTTAGCGCGGCGCCCGGTCTGTTTACTACCGGAACCGGGCAAGCGGCCGCCGTCAACGAAGATGGAACGCTGAACTCGGAATCGAATCCCGCGGCGCGAGGGTCCATCGTTCTTATTTACGCGACCGGCCAGGGCCAAGCCCCCAACAACGTGAGCCTGAAAATTGGCCAATACATCGCGGAACTGCTCTATGCGGGACCCGCGCCTGGTTTTCCAGGGTTGATGCAGATCAATGCGAAGGTACCCGGCGGATTCCTGCCACCGGGTGTGCAACCAGTGGTTTTGTCGGTGGGAAGCGCGGTGAGCCAGGATGGTGTGACGATCGCGGTGCGTTGAACGCGCATCAGAATTGGGGCCGGCTCGGTAAAGGGTCCATTTGAATTTTCACACTCTTGACTTTCGCCCGTAATCTGCCGCACTGAAGTTATGCGTCAGGGCTCGAGCAATCCGGCGGGCTTAAGAGTGGCAAGGCGAGGGCAAGAGAAGTTGTCTTCGGCCAAGCGGAAAGAGATTGCTAAAAAAGCAGCAAAGGCGCGCTGGCGTTAGGCGTAGACTTTGGGCAATTTGGATTCCTCAATGTCTGCAGCAAAATTGAAATCGATCGGCGAGAGCGTAGCGCCGTGCGGATTGTTCTCGTTATACGAGTCGTAGTCAAACGAAAGTTGCTTGCACTCGGCCAAAATCCTATTTCTGTGGTGACTGAATGAGATACGCATTTGTTCCGGTTTGGCCTTGGTGATATCAACCCAAATGACCTTGCCCGATTGATGATCAAGGACTGGATGATTCTTGCGAACCTCTCTATTCTGCGGGTCCAGAATGTACTCTCCGCGCATCGCGCGGGTCATTTCCCTGCGAAGAATCTGTACAGGGTTAAGAGGTATTCGTTTCCAAAGACCTTTTTCGAATGCCCATTCTGCGGCAGCCCACGGGTCTATTTCCTCAACGCCATGGGCCCGCTTAAATTGTTCGATCAGATATAGTGTTTCGAGTTGCCTTTTGGTCTGTTTGTGTGTCATGAAGTACCCCAATCCGCTCCCTAAAGTATTCCTGGTGTTATGGTGCGCCCCCATCCATCAGTGAGCGCTGTTTCAACTACGGTTTCTCGGATCTTCACCAACATTTCGCGGTTCGCGCTATATCCAATTTCCTTCCGATGCTGGAGTTGGCCGACAATGATTCCGGGATGAATTTTTATCCGATGCGCGAACTGCACTATACGCGTCTTGGAGTAAAGAGGACCAACCCGCCGAATAAAGGACTCGATTTCAGATCGTGGAATCAGAGCCGCTGCGGCTTGATCATTTGCACGGCGTTCAGATTCGTCTTCGACTAAGACCGGTGCATCGTCTCCCAAAATGTCGCTGTCCACAGATAGCGCGTCGTTATTTCGGACATGCGCAAATTCGTGCATGATTGTGAACCAGATATTGTCAATCCGATCGACCCGACCCGAGACCGCAATTACTGGTGATCTCTCATCCAACCAAAAGACAGCCCCATCGACTTTCGTACCTGGAAGCGGTTCAACGACCACGAATCTAATCCCGGCCTCGCTGAATACTTGTTCCACATGCCGTGCCTCTTTGGGGTGAGCGGCAAGCTCGCGAAGTCGCTTTTCAGTAGCGTCTAGAGCTCTGGAATCAAAAACCGCCAAATGCAGAACAGCTCCAGCTAGTCGCCGAGCCCGAAAACACCACGCCCATTCCGCTGGACTCAGGTATGGGAGCGAGGACTGGCGTTTCGTTGCGACCGGGAATCGCGGTGGCTCCGCCAAGGACTCGACGCCAAAGAAGGCTTTCAGTTCTCGCTCCAAGTCGTCTAATTTATCGATCTGGTTTATCCAGCCGCGCCTTTGCATGTCTCGAACAGGTGCGAATTGCATTAGTTGGGCTTTTCGGCGCATCTCGCCGTCATCGGTTCTTACACGTGCGATACGATACTGCGCTTCTAGACCCATCCAATCTGATGGCTGGTTACCGAATGCGGCGGCCAACGAAACAGCCATCTCTGGAGTGATGCTAACCCGACCACAGATTAGATCATTGATTGCTCTTCTGGATTTTCCGGTAATAAACGCCAAGTCATCTTGTGTCCAGCCTTTATCCTCGATCTGTCGGCGTAGCACGTCACCAGGAGTTCCAAAGCTGAACAGTTCCAGGTTCACAATTTTGAGTGTATCACTGATTTAGGAAGATGAGAAGTACTTCTTCTCATTTGTATTTATACTCTTAACCTTCTCAAACATGTTATTCAGCGATCAGGGCTGACCTCCGCAATGGCGGCGGGCGCCATCGATCACCTATCGAGATGTCTGACATCGTGGCGCTAACTCGAAGAACAAAAGAGCGAAGATACTAAAGAGGCTAGCGAACGATGGGATTGGGAAGCTGTCTACGAAGCGCCAGCATTGAGATGCTAGTGGTAAACAGCGGTGTTTCCTGTTTGGGTACAAATTGGATTAGAATAAAAGTAGGTAAGGGGTGTTGCGAGCTTCCTGGGAGACTCGTAATGCTACCTCACAACAGTAGATGGGCCAGAACCCTTCCTTTCGGGTTGACACGAAAGTGTGCTTGCACTATCATCGACAATTATCAATGCATGTTCTTTACCCCCCTAGCGCCAGCAACCGCAACACAACCTGGGCTCAACCTCTCGTGGTCCATAAAGTGCCCAGTTCAGAAGTGCAGGTGCGACATGTCTACTCTTGAGAAAAAACTCGACGCCCTGATCGCCCAGCAGGATCACGTCCAACCCGAGGACGTAACTCTTGAACATATTCGTGAACAACGCGATAAGAGTCAATCCTACGCTGACGCAAAACCAGATTTTTCCACTCGTTACGGCGGCTACGTGTTAACCAGTGGAAGGCTACTGTCCCGAGCCGAGACGACCGAAATGGTCCGTTCGGCATATCGCTTTTTGGCTACCTTCGCTGGCCGTACAA
>Ga0207700_10000963_pt1 | contig 16601 bp, 13 predicted proteins | sample LARL82metaG_FD_184348 | JGI IMG/M metagenome (GOLD analysis project Ga0207700, IMG submission 184348) | Corn, switchgrass and miscanthus rhizosphere microbial communities from Kellogg Biological Station, Michigan, USA - LAR L8-2 metaG... | ecosystem: Host-associated > Plants > Roots >...
CGACTACGTGGAGCACGCGCCGCCCGCGGCGTTGCGTGAGTACGTGGAGTGCTTCTGGACGCGGGGTGACGCGCCGGCCCGCGACGCGAAGCATCATATTCTGCCTGACGGGTGCATTGACCTCGTCCTGTGTTATCGCTCGAGCGCGGCGGGAGAGAGTCCATCGGCGACGCTCGCCGTCGGTACCATGACGCGTCCCCTGTCGGTCAACGCGAGCGAAGCGGCGGTATTTGTCGGGGCGAGATTCTGGCCCGGGCGGGCACTGCCCTTTCTCGGTGTACCTGCATCGGCAATCACCGATCTTCGTGTGGACGTCGGTGATCTGTGGCCGCCGCGCGCCGATAGTTTAGCGCACATTAAAGGACACGAGCTCGGAGCGTGGCGGCAGGCCTTCGAGCGGCTGCTCCTGCGACGGTTGGAATCGGCGCGGCCACTCGACGTGACGGTGGACGCCGCGCTCCGAGCGATTCTTCGCGCGGGAGGGAACCTGTCCATCGCCGCGCTCGCGCCAGCACTCGGCGTAACACGACAGCATCTGGCGCGAGCCTTCGCGCTTCACGTTGGCGTGCCGCCCAAGATGTTCGCCCGCGTCGCACGCGTACGGCGGGTGCTCGGGAAGGCGCGCGTCGCCACTCACGTCGACTGGACCGCGCTCGCGCTGGATGCGGGGTTTTACGATCAGGCGCACCTGTCCGGTGAGATCCGAGAGCTCACGGGCCGCACCCCAACAGAATGGGTGGACTCCGATTGAGCATCCGGCTCGGTTCCATTTCTCCAAGACGCCTGTTCGTCATCGCCGCAGATTGGCCTCGACCCACCACAAGGAGTGAACGATGTCGTCGAGTGAAATGCGAAAGCTGAGTCCTCTGCTGACGGTCGAAGCCATAGAGCCGTGTCTTCCGTTCTGGGTCGACCGTCTGGGTTTCGCAAAAGCCGTCGAGGTGCCGGACGGGTCGGCGCTGGGATTCGTAATCCTGGCCAAGGATGGCGTGGAGATCATGTACCAGTCGCGGGCGAGCGTCGAAAAGGACATTCCCGCGCTCGCGCGCGGCGCGGCGAGTGCGGAGCCGGCAATGGGGCTATTCATCGAGGTCGGAGACATCGACGCCGTCGAGGAGGCGCTTGCCGGGGTTGACCATGTGATTCCGCGGCGCCGCACGTTCTATGGGATGGACGAGGTCGTCGTGCGCGATCCTGGCGGTTACGTGGTGGTCTTCGCGCAGCCCACCGCCGCCGCGACATAACGACAACGGCTTGGTCGTGAAATCGAGAACCGTTGGAGGATGACAGGCGCAAACGAGGCGACACCACTCGCGCGACGACTGGGACTGTTCGACGCGACGATGATCGTGATGGGCGGAATCATCGGCGCCGGCATCTTCCGGAATCCATCGGTCGTCGCGCGAGTCGTCCATACACCGGCACAGATCCTCCTCCCGTGGCTGATGGGCGGATTGATCGCGTTGGCGGGCGCGTTCGTCTACGCGGAGCTCGCTGATCGCAAGCCGGACGTCGGCGGGCAATACGCGTACATTCGCGACGCATTCCATCCGATGGTTGCCTTTCTCTACGGTTGGACGCTGCTGCTCGTCACGCAGACGGGCGGGATGGCGGCCGTCGCGATGACCTTCGCGGGATACTTCAACGAGCTCACCGGGAGTAGCCTAACGACGCAGCTCCTGGCGGTCGCTACGCTCCTGATCCTGACGGCGATCAACTGCTTCGGTGTCCGCGCGGGAAGCAATGTCCAAAGCACGTTGATGGTCCTGAAGATTCTCGCCGTTGCCGTGCTCGTGCTCGTCGGAGCGGGCGCGCCGAGAGCCGTGCCTGTCCTCTCTGGCGCCGGTGAGCTGTCGACGATCGCTCTCGCCGCGGCGATGGTCCCGGTGCTGTTCGCGTACGGCGGTTGGCAGACGGCATCGTTCGTCAGCGGCGAGATGCGCGAGCCACGGCGCGACCTCCCCCGGGCGCTACTCATTGGAGTGCTCGGCGTCGTGGTGCTGTACGTTGCCGTGAATCTGGTGTGCCTTCACGTGCTCGGCGCTGACGGTCTCGCGGCGACATCGACCCCTGCATCGGAGGTGATGCGGCGCGCGCTCGGGACAACAGGCGCGAGGTTGATCGCCGCAGGCATCGCCGTGTCTACAGTCGGATTCCTCAGCCAGGGGATGCTGACGGCGCCACGCGTGTATTTCGCGATGGCCCGGGATGGCGTGTTCTTCCGCGCCGTCGGGTACGTGAACGAGCGGTCCCGGGCGCCGGTTATCGCCATCGCGGTTCAGGGCGTCTGGGCGTCGGTGATTGCCCTCTCCGGGAAGTATGAGCAGATACTCAACTACGTCGTTGCGCTCGATGCCGTATTCTTTGGCCTCACAGGAGCCGCGCTGCTCGTTCTCCGGAACCGCGATCCGAGGCCGTCCGGCGGATTCCGCATGCCGGGTCATCCATGGACGACGCTCGTCTTTGTCGGTGCGTTCTGGGCGTTGGCGGTGAATACCGTCGTCCAGAATCCGCAGTCGGCGGGAATTGGCGTGTTGATCCTCCTCGCCGGCATTCCCGCGTATTTTTTCTGGCAGCGCCAGCCGCGGAGCTGACGAGATGCAGCTTACGGCCTCGCGCGGAGGCGCTCCGGTGTATGGGTCCAGACGACGATCGTACCGCATGTGTTCTTCGTCCGGAACTCGGCTGGCGTCATGGCGGCGGAGTACACCTCCATCCCCACCAATTCCTCGGGCTGGATCAGGCTGTTGAGATCCGCCAGCTCCCAGTAGACGAGCTGTTTTCCATCGACGAAGATCGCCGGCGTGCACGGTGTCTGATCGCCGCGAACTCGTATCTTCACGTTATGCACGTTGTCCGTGGAGAGATCGAGAAGGGGCGTATGACGCAGCAGATCCGTCAGCTCCTGCGGGTGTAGCTTCGCGACGTCAGCGGCGGTAAAGAATCGGCCCGCACCGCCCCTCTTCCGGTCATCGAAGCCGACGGTGCTCGTGAAATTTCGATCGGCGTGTACGTGCACCGTGTCGAGAAAGCGACGCACGGCCAGCAGACCGACGGTGATCGCATCGCGATGATCCGTAAGGTCGACCGCTCGCTCGTCGGGCACGAATCCGATTGCGCGCGTGATGAGTGTTTGAGTGCCTCCAGGCACCCCATCGAGCTGGAACTCACCTTCGAGGTTCGTCTCGGCGACGACGTCACTCGCGAAGATGTTGACCTTGGCGCCAGCAATCGGCACACCATCCTCGGTGCGCACCCAGCCGTGCACCGCCGCGTGGCGGGTCTTCGCACCAGCGCTGTCGATGACGGCGGCCGGCGCATGCGCGCTGTCGCCCGCGTGCACCACGACTGCGGGCTGGTGATCGACGTACAACGTGCGCCGCGCGATTCGCGACTTGGGCACCTCGACCTCTATTGCGCCACTGGTATCGGTGCCGCTCACGGCGCGAAGGACTATCGATGCCGATGACGGCACACCACACACGGCAAACCATCCTTCGGAGCCAGTACGCGCCGTTGTGTAGAGGAGCCTGCGCGACACATTATCCTGTCCGATGGCAAACTCGGCCCATGCGGCGATGACAGTCGCACTGTCGATTGGGGCGAACGAGTGCGCATTCATCACATAACCGAGGACGACGCCGAGGGAGTCCTTGCTGTTCCCCTTCCCACAGAGGGCGTTCTGAATGCGTTCCGGCGAGGGTACGGCCAACTCGACGCGCATCTCGCCATCGTCATCCACAACGAGCGGTCGCTGGGACAGTACGAGGCCGAGCGAGTCGAGGACGGGATGCAGGAATCCAGCGATATAGTGTCCGCGGGCGACGCTATCGACGACGAAGCGCCCTAACGAATCGGATGTTGTGCTGAAGACGATGCGCGCGCGATCATCGGCATTCACGAGCTCGATGTGCGCACCCGCCAACGGCATCGCCGCTACACTGTCGAATACGCGGCCCCGCAGCCGCGCGCGCTGCCCGTGCACCGACGTCGGTAATGCGGCGGCGATGAGGACAACGGCGCAGCCGATCGATTGTCGAGTGCTCATGCCGCAACCGTCCAAAGTGACGAAACAACATCGTGAGCGGCGCGGGGCCGCGCAATGCGTCCCCGCGCCGGTTCGTCCCAGCCGTTAGGGTCCGCGGTCGCCGAAGGTGTCGCAGGCCTCGATCTGACCGGTGGTGAGGCCGCGCTTGAACCACGCGACGCGCTGCGCGGAAGTGCCGTGCGTAAAGGTTTCGGCGTTCACGTGACCGGTCGTTGCGCGCTGCAGGCGATCGTCACCGACGGCAGCGGCCGCGTTCAGGCCTTCCTCGACGTCCCCCTGTTGCAGGATGCGTCGCTGCTCCGTGGTATGTCCCCAGATGCCGGCGAAGCAGTCGGCCTGCAGCTCGAGTCTCACGGACACGGCATTGGCGCTTCCCGGGTTCTCCCGTTGAAGTCGTCGCGCCTGGGCGTCGATGCCGAGCAGATGCTGCACGTGGTGTCCGAGCTCGTGGGCGAGCACGTATGCTTCGGCGAAGTCGCCTGGCGCGCCAAAGCGACGCTGCAGCTCGTCATAGAATCCGAGGTCGATGTACACCTTCTGATCGAGCGGGCAATAGAAGGGACCCATCGTCGACTGGGCCGTGCCGCAGCCTGATTGCGTCGCATCGCGGAAGAGGACGAGTTTCGCGTCTTCGTAAGACACGTGGCGGTCAGCGAGAATCGATCGCCACGTATTCTGGACGTCGTCCAGCACGAACGACACGAACTGCACCAAACGCTCTTCAGCCGGAGTTTGGGAGACTTCACCATTCGCCGTCGCGGGGGCGGCAGCGTTGCCGTTCGTCGTTGTGTCGCCCGTCACAAAATTACGGCCGAAGATCAAGCTCAAAACGAGGAGGACGACTGTTCCGCCGATTCCCACTCCGGCGCGACCGCCGGGAATGAAACCACCACCTTGCCCTCGCCGATCTTCGATATTCGAGCTTTCACCACCCGGGGTCCACCGCATCTCTGCTCTCCGCTCGTGGCATTTTGCGCACGAGGTGAGGCAAGAAACTCGCCGTGTGCCGGTGATGATCGGTGGTTGGTGGTTGGTGGATAAGGGAAAGGCCCGCGAGAAGCGCGGGCCTACCGAATTTCCAGTCACCAGTCACCAACCAGCAGTCACCAGCTGCCACGCATCGCGGCGAGATCGTTGAGCAGACGCACGCCAGCGAAGAGGAGCGATACGAGAAGTACCGCACGCCAGGCCGCGCGCCCAAGGATGCGTCGCGCCTCGGCGACGGCTGCGCGCGCCTTGGCCTGACCGCGAATGTCGTCTTCACCGCGCAGCGGCCAGGCGTCGATCTTCTGGGAGCGCCTCACGAGATACGCGGCGGCGCCGAGCAGCAGCACGATCGCGAGCGAAAGCGGGAAGAAGAGATGGTCGATCAGCTCATGGATTGGCATCGCGGTGCTCCTGGTCCGATGCGAGTGCGCTCAGATCGGCGCACTGGAGAGCGCGGCGAGGAGGGAGAGCGCTCCGACGAGTCCCACATAATACCCCACAGCGCGGACATCGGCACGCTCCGCCGGCTTCGTCGTGACTATGGCCCAGGCCGCGCCAATCAGCAGCAACCAAAGCATGCGCTCGCCCGACAATACTGCCGCAGCGAGCACGGCCGCAGCCGCTGAGATGCGATGAGGGCGCGACATTCCTTTGAATGCATGTGCGCCGTCGAGTTGCCATACGGGAATCAGGTTGAATGCATTGATGAGGGCGCCCCAGTGCGCGACGACTCCCCAGTAAGGCACCCCAGTGGCGCGATACGTTGCATACGACACCAAGGCGGCGCCGAATCCCCAGAGTGGACCGGCCAGACCAACGTCGGCCTCGGCCCACTCACCGTGAATCCGCTGTTGCGCACGAATGAACGCGCCAAGCCCGGGAATGAACATCGGGGACGATGCCTTGATCCCGTGCCGGTGGAGCGCCGCGACGTGCCCCATTTCATGAACGTAGATCGACAGCACCAGGCCGAGTGCCAAGGGCCATCCCAGGAAGCGCGCATCGAAACCCAGAAACAGGGCCATCGATGAAAGAGTGCTCAACTTCGTGAGGCCAAGGAGCAGCAGCTTGCCCTTGGTGAGAATCAGCAGGATGACGAACTTGAACTTGGCGAGAAAGACGGCGATGGCACTGACGACCGCGCCATGCTTGCCATACTTCGCGCGGACACGATCGACCTCCGTTCGACGAGCGGTCGTCGCGGCGCTGTCGCCCAGCGTACCGACGCGATCGAGAATGGCGCGGTATTGCTTCGTATCCTGAGGAAGCAGCTCGAGCGTCTGTCGCCAGAGGGCGGCGGCGCGAGCGACATCCTTCTCCTTTTCCGCTTGCTCTGCCGACGCGGCCAGAGTCCGTAGCTCTTCACCGTGGACCAGCGCGTGACACGATGGGCAGGCAAGCAGCGCCGGCGCGAGCTCGGTGCCGCAACGACTACACGCGAGCGAGTCGACGGCGGCGTGCGCTAACGCCGGCTCAGCCAACCGCGCGATTGGTGGAGGGCCCGCCAGCTACACGATATGGCCCGGTGATCGTCAGCTTTACACGACGATTGAGCTTCCACGCCTCGAATACCGCGATACCGATGATGATGATGCCGATGATGTTCGAGAATCCGGCCAGAATCGGAATCATTGCCGCCATCAAGACGAGGGCCCCAGCGCCCAACAGGAACGTGCCGAAACCAAGGCGAGTCGCACGAACGTGGGTGGCCGGTACACCCTCCGGCTTCCCAGCCTGCATCACGGTGAAGCCACTGTCCGCGCGCCGCGCCGCGGCCGCCGAATCCGCTGCGCGTCCAACCTCGGGGCCTCTCGCCGAAATGGTGATCGTGTCGGCGGATGGAATCGCAGTCGTACTGCGCGCGGAGTCCTTCGCGGCCGCTTTCTGGAACTCCTTCGCGATGAGTGGTACGTAGCTGGTAACGATGGCGAGATAGGTGAGCCCGATGGCGAGTGTCTGGTACGGCCAACCACCGCGGCCACGCGAGCCCTTCCGAACCGCCATCCCAACCATGTATCCAACGACAATCGCGACGAGGCCAAATTCGCGTCCGGTGATCGCCGCGACGGCGAAGTAGAGCAGGGAGCCGCCAATGGCGGCGAGCGTTCCGAGTCCAGTCGCTCGCAGAACGCGCTGCCACCGGGCTCCGGCCGGCCGATCGAGCGAGGCCCGGCACGAACCGCACACGATGGAGCCGTTCAGCTGATAGTACTCGCCGTTGATCGCGCGCGAGCATCCGCGACAGGTCGTGACAGGCCGTGCCGCTTCCGACGTCGCCGCTGCTTCAGCGACGTCGAACTGTAAGGGATCGTTGCCCTGGGCCGGCGAGTTGCTGTCAGCGCTCATGTGTTAGCGTGTCTTGTCTTCTGAAGAAAGACGAACGGAGCGCCACTTTTGGCACAGAAATGCCCGCGTGCATGCACGCGGGCATTTCTGTGCCTTGCTCACTCGCTTGCGCTCGTGACAAGTCTTATCTGGAGTCGCGAGCGCTTCGCGCTCGCTTCCGCTCCTCTCGCCGTTTCACCGCTAGCCCCTAGCCCCTAGCCCCTAGCCCCTAGCCCTAGTCCTTCGCCCCTAACAATGCCTCGGATGCATGATACGCTCGACGATTTGCTGGACGCGCCAGGGATTCACGCCATCTCGCTGCTCGATGGCGAGCGGATGGTCCGTGGCTTCGAGTTGCACGTGGGGACGCGTCGGCCAGGGGCGAACGCGGACAACCGTCTTTAGTAATTGCGTATCGGGGTAACCTGGGATCGCCGTGCAGAGCCAGCCGAAATACGTCGCGCCACGGGGGCGGTTCATGTCATCGAAGGCCGATGAATAACGTGTGAAGCTGTCGCGGCTGATCGAGAGCCACACTCCATAGTTGAGCGGCTCGGCATAGCCCCGTACCGGAATCTCGAGACAGCCTCTGATGAAGAACCACTGGTCGTCGATGACGCATGCATCATCCGAGAGAATGACCCGCTTTCCGCGCTGCGCATCAGGAATGGCGAGGCACTGCGCGGGATAGTCCCAGCCGAAGCTGGGAATGCCCTCGTGCACCGAGCCGCAGGTCGCGCACTCGAACCGGAATGGCTCTGAATCCTGGAAGCCGACCGTCGTTTGAATCGGATGCGTCATCGCATGCTCCGTCATGAAGCACGTTCCGCGATCGCGGAACGTTGTGCTTCATTGACGATCGAAACAGATGGACGCGAACAGCCACGGGCTGAGTGACTGCAATTGCGTTAGGCTGTCGCGTTGCGAAACGAGATTCGGGCGAGTTGACCAGCGCCACGAGCGGTGGCGCGGACATTCGCGCCGCCACTCGCTGGGAAGAAGTTTTGTCAGCGCTGCGCGCTTGCCCGCATGCGATCGACGCGGCGAAGCGTCGAACCCTCCAGATCGAGTTTGCTCGGCGCACCATCCCGTCCGATGGTGAACGTCACGAACGACGTGCCCTCCCAGACGTTGTCCCAGTGCAGGCGGAAGGTGTCGTACTCCCAGTGCTCGAGCGTACCGGCGTGTTCGGAGCTCGCGCGGAGCCGCAGCTTGCCCTTCTCGAGCGAGACAACGACATCACCGACGAGCGAGTCGCTGTACGTACCGGCATAATGCTCGAGGGCAAGCGATGGGCGCGTGTCCGGGATACGTCGTTCGGCAGCGCGGCGGTCCGCGGAGTCCGCGGCCATACGCAAACCACGATAGAGCTTGAGGAAATCACCGCTCCAGTCGCGGGGTGGGTTCCCGAGGTACGCATCGAATACGCGATACATCAATGCGTGACGCACTTCGGCATGGTCGAGATTCGCGAGCACGTACACACCCAGGCGGTCATCGGGAATCAGTCCAATGATTGCGACCATGCCATCGATGCTGCCGGTATGGAAGTCGACCATCTTCCCGGCGTAGTCTTCCTGAAACCAGCCGAAGGCATACGTCGTCCAGTGTGGCTTCGTTAGGCGTGCCGTTGGGTAGAATTCGGCCGGTGTCACCATCGTCTCCGGCTTCAGCCACTCGGCGTACGTCTCCGGCTTGAGAAGCCGTCTGCCGTTCACGCGGCCGCTGTCGAGTACGAAGCGCATCCACCGCGCCATGTCGGCGACGCTCGCCCACACCGCGCCGGCCGACGCAACCGCATCGACGCTCGCGTTGCTCACCACACGTACCGTGTCGCCGATGAGGTAGTGCGGCGCCGCGACGTTCGACCGGCGCCGCGCCGAGTCGAGCAGCGGCACGGCGTTAGGCATGCCAATCGGGCCGAAGATCCGTGTTCGTACGAATTGCTCCCACGGTATGCCGCTCGCCGCCGCGACGACCCTCCCAGCCACGGCGTACATGATGTTCTGATAGATGAAGCTCGACCGGAACGAATACGCCGGATCGGCGAAGCGAACGCGACGAATTACCTCGTCTGGCGAATTGTCGCTGCGATACCAGAGTACGTCGGCATTGGGGAGGCCGGCGCGATGGGTGAGCAGATCGCGAACGGTGAGCTCGCGAGTGACATACGGATCGGCAAGTTGAAAAGTAGGAAGGATTTTCGTGACGCGGTCATCCCAGTGCAGCTTTCCTTCGTCGACGAGCATTCCAATGGAAGCCGACGTCATCGCCTTGGTGGTCGAGCCGATGGCGAAGAGCGTTTGTGTATCGACGGGCGCTGCTTTTCCCAGCTCGCGTACCCCGTATCCCTTCGCGAAGACGATTCGGCCATCCTTGACCACGGCGATGGCGAGGCCGGGCACTCTCCAATCAGCGACGGCCTTGGCGGTGTAAGCATCGAGGTCATGAAGCGGATCGGCCGGTGGGTGAGCCTGGCCGAAAGCAGGAGCGACGGGAGACAGGCAGAACAGCAGGGAAAGGATCGAACGACGGCTGGACATTCGTTTCTCGTGAGGAGGGCCCGGGGATGTTAGCCTTGGGTCGCTCGCCGTGCGAGTCAATCTTTCCTCCGTGGTCCATTCATCGGGCGGCACTTCGACGGCTTGACACCGCACGCTGGAAGCCAGGCGAAGCATCGCGTAGACTCGGAGCGAGAACCAGAGTGGAGGTACCGTGAGCCAACGCTACGCACTGCGTTCATTCATCGCTGGCGGTGTGATCTCGCTGTTCGCGTCCGCCGCAGCGGCGCAGTTGCAGCAGAGCCAGCGTCCGAATTATCCGGAGACCAAGAAAGTCGATCAGGTGGACAATTTTTTCGGCACGAAAGTGTCGGACCCATATCGGTGGATGGAGGATCTCAATTCACCGGAGCTCGCGGAGTGGGTGAAGCAGGAAAACGCTCTGACCGAGCAATATCTCTCGCAGATCGGTATGCGCGCGCAGTTCAAGAGCCGCATCACCGAGCTGTGGAATTACCCGAAGGTATCGCTCCCTTTCCGTGAAGCAGGGCGACTGTTTTACGCCCGGAACAGCGGCCTGCAGCGACAGAGCGCCTTCTACAGCCGAAAGTCGTTAGGCGGACCGGCGACATTGGTCATCGACCCGAATACCCTCTCGGCCGACGGCTCGATCGCGCTGTCGGGCTTTTCCCCTTCGCCGGACGGGCGCTATCTCGCCTACGGAATCTCCGAGGGCGGCGCTGACTGGCGCACGCTGCTCGTTCGCGAACTGGATTCAGGGAAGCAGCTTGCGGACACGGTGCGCTGGCTCAAGGGAGGAGGCATGAGCTGGACCCGGGACGGCCGCGGCTTCTACTATGCGCGATTCCCCGAGCCGGAAGCCGGTAAGCAACTTCAGAACGCGATCCATGACGAGAAGATCTACTACCACGTTGTCGGCACGCCGCAATCCCAGGACAAGCTCATTTATGAGCGCCCGGATCATCCAGATTGGTTCGTGTACGGAAGTGTGAGTGAAGACGGCCGTTACCTGTTCATATCCGTGAATCGCGGGACGGAAGCGCAGAATCGCCTGTACGTCGCCGAGCTGGGCGACCCGAAAAATCCGAAAGTGGACGCGCCGATACGCCCGCTGTTCGACAAGGGCGATGCATCGTACAGGGCCATCGGAAACGTGGGCTCGACGATCTACCTGTTGACGGACCGCGACGCGCCGCGCAGCAGAGTCGTGGCGTTCGACATCGGCGCACCCGACGCATGGCGCACGGTGGTTCCCGAGCAGATGAATGCGATCGAGCAGATTGCGCTATACAAAGGCGGCGTCGCCGTGAACTACCTCGAGGATGTGAAAGCCCATGTGCGGCTTTATGGCCTCGATGGAAAATTCATCGACGATCTGCCTCTGCCCGGGGTCGGATCGCTGCAAGGTTTCTCGGCGCGCCCGGACACGCCGGAGATCTTCTACGCTTTCACGTCGCCGCTCTATCCGACGACGACCTTCCGCTACGATCCCGTAGCGAAGAAAACGGCACCGTTCGAGGCGCCGAAACTCAGCTTTGATGCGAGCCAGTACGAGACGCGGGCACTATTCGCAACATCAAAGGACGGAACCCGCGTCCCGGTGTTCGTGACGATGAAGAAAGGTCTCACTCTCGACGGCAACAATCCCGCGATGCTGTATGGCTACGGGGGCTTCGACATCAGCACGACGCCGACTTTTCGGCCTGACGTGCTCGCGTGGCTCGAGCAGGGCGGCATCTGGGCGACGGCGAGCATGCGCGGCGGCAGTGAATACGGCGAGGCATGGCACAAGGAGGGCATGTTCGAGCGGAAGCAGAACGTGTTCGACGATTTCATCGCCGCGGCCCAATACCTCGTCGATCAGCGGTACACATCGCCCACGAAGCTCGGGATCATGGGAGGATCCAACGGCGGTTTGCTGGTCGGTGCGGTGGAGGAGCAGCGGCCGGAGTTGTTCGCGGTCGCGCTGCCGGCGGTGGGTGTGATGGACATGCTGCGCTACCACAAGTTCACCGGCGGCGGCGCCTGGGCGACGGAATACGGATCAGCCGATGACTCGACGCAGTTCGAGTATCTGGTGAAGTATTCGCCGGTGCATAACGTGAAACCCGGGACCTGCTATCCAGCCACGTTGGTCACGACCGCCGATCACGACGACCGGGTGGTGCCGAGCCACTCGTTCAAGTTCACTGCAACCATGCAGGCGGTGCAGGCCTGTGCCCGGCCAGTGTTGATTCGCGTCGAGACACAGGGCTCGCACGGTTACCGGCCGACGGACAAGCGGATCGCCGAACTGGCGGACGAGTGGTCCTTCGCGGCTGCAGGCATGGGAATGAAGGAGAAGGCAACACCGTAGGGCCGCGGGCCGCCTGGCGCGTGAAGAGGGCAGACGACAGACGGCAGGGGCGAGAGGAGCGGGAGCAAACGCGCAAGCGTTTGCGACTTCATATAAGACTTGCTGCAAGCGCAAGCGAGCAGCTTGTCGCGAGCGCCAGCGAGCGACGGCAACAAGGAGCGGCCGCGTTAGCGGCCGCTCCTTGTTGCTCGTCGGTCGTATTGCCCGTCCTCAAGACGCCATGACTGCCGGCCAACTCGCCGCCATCGGAATCGTCCTCGTATCGGGCGCACTCACCGCGTCGTGCTCGCGCGCGAACGCGCGCACCCACGTCGGCAGCGACACGCTCTACATCGGCGTCGCCGCCGCGCGCAGCAGCCCGACGTACTTCCACGGCGTCGAGCTCGCGATCGAGCGGCTGAATGCCGAACGTCCGCGCGGCACACGGCCATTCGGTATGCGAATGCCCCCGACTGTGCAGACCAGCCAGGTCGCGATTGCCGCGCGATTTCGAGACGATCCGTCGGTGATCGGCGTCGTCGGCCACACGGGTAGCGCGCAAACGCTCGAGACGGCGCCCGTGTACGGCGACGTGGCGAACGGGGGACGAAACGCACTGGTCGCCGTGACGCCGACCGCGACCAATCCCGTCGTCACGCATGCGAGTCGCTGGGTCTTTCGCGTCTGCCCCACTGATGACGACGCCGCGCGAGCGCTCGCGCACTTCGCGATGGACTCACTGCATCTCCAGCGGGTCGCCATCGTTTATCGCAATGATCTGTTCGGCCGCGGCTTCACGCGGACCATCGCGCCCGCGCTGAGCAAGGATCACATGGATGTCACGGAGCGCGATCCATACCTCGCCGGCATCACGGAATACCAGGCATACGCAGCGCGGATTGCGCGAAGCAAAGCCGAGGCGGTGATTTTTGCCGGCGGGGGCGTCGACGCCGCCGATCTCGTTCGCGCGTTGCATAACGAGTTGGCGCATCCTATGATCCTCGGTAGCGACGACGTCGCGAGTATCCTCGATGGGGTGAAGCCACTCCCGGCCCCGCCGCCGGTGAAGCGTCACAAGGGACGTCGCGCGCCGCTCCCACCGCCACAACCAAAGGACGATCGCGACCTCTTTCGCGGTGTCCGGTTCACGGCCTTCTACGACGCCGCGCGTCCGGTGAACAGCGAAGCCAGCCAGTTCGCCTCGGAGTACAATCGCCGTTACGGCCAGCTGCCAACGCCACAGGCCGCTCTTTCATTCGACGCCGCGATGCTCATCGGCCGCGCCGCGGTTGCCAGTGGTCCCGATCGGCAGCGGGTACGCGACTGGGTCGCATCGGTTGGAACGAGCACGCCTGCGATGCATGGCGTCACCGGCGAGATTCGCTTCGACAGCCATGGCGACGCCATCGGCAAGCCGATCGTCATCGGAAGCATCGAACCATGAGTCGTCTGACCTTGCGTCCGATCAGGAGTCGGCAGGCTGGCCTCGGTCTGCAGCATATCGTGGCCGGCTTGCGACGATGGCGGCTGCGCACGATTCGCGGCCGGCTCCTCGTTGGCTTTTCGGCGACGCTGGCGGCGCTCGTCGCTTCCGGCGTGTTGAGCATACTCACAATTCAGCGTCTGTATCGCGACATGGGCAGCGCTGTCGCGTCCGGGAACAAGATCTCGACGATGCTGTTCGAGGGCTACGATGCCACCCTGCGCTACGTGTCCACGGCGCAGGCGACCCTCCTCGACGCGGGCCCCCAGCGGGTCGCGGAGGCGGAGAGTCTCAGCACGACGGCTGACTCGCTGCGCCGCGCTCTGTTGCGCTCCAACGCACTGGACATCGACGATCGGCGCGCGCTCGAGCAGCTCGGGGCAATGCAGGGCCGTATCGAAGTACGGTTCAACGTCGCCCGCGCCTATCGAGACGTCGGGAAGCCTGTCGCGGCCGCGCATCAGTCGCTGCTCGCGACGGCGATGCTCGACTCCCTGTTCTCCGAGGCCCGGCATCTCACCAAGGTGCAGGACGAGCGCGCCGCCGAGTCGTTGATCGGTGTGCACCGGGCAATGACTGTGCGCCGGTCACTGCTTGCCGTCGTACTTGCCCTTGGCTTCCTCGCCGCTGCTCTCTTTGGACTGTGGACGTGGCGCGCCATCGCGCTGCCACTCGACCGCCTGACGGCCGCCGCGGCCGCACTGGGCGAAGGGGACCTGCGCGTCACGGTCCCGCTTGCCGGCCTCGATGAGGAATATCGTGTGCTGGCGACGACCTTCACGCGGATGGCCGACCGACTGCGTCGGGTCGTTGATGACATCCAGCGCGAGGCGGCGGAGATCGCGCGCGCTGCCGAGTCGCTGAACTCCGCCGCCGAACAGGCGGCGTCGTCGACTGGGCAGATCAGCAGCGCGATGGCGGGTGTGGCGCGCGACGCCGAGACGCAGCGCCGGCACCTCATCGCGTCCGAGAACGTGCTCGGCGAAGTCGGCCAGTCCGCGCATTCGCTCAACGACGTCGCCACGCGGTCGAGAGAGCTGGGCGAATCGATTCGCTCGACGTCGCTGAAAACGCGCGCCGGCATTCTTCAGGCGCTCGAAGTGCTCGATCGCGCCAAGCTCGTCATCGACGGTTCGAAGGGCGAGGTGAACGGACTCGAGCTCGCCTTCGCCGAGGTCGTGCGCTTCACGAGCGCAATTCAAGCCGTGGCCGATCAAACGAATTTGCTGGCGCTCAACGCGGCTATCGAAGCCGCGCGTGCTGGCGAGCATGGCCGCGGTTTCGCCGTCGTTGCGGAAGAGGTTCGCAAATTGGCGGAGGAAAGCGGTCGAGCTGCTGATGAAGTGAATGGAATCGTCCTGGCGATGCGCACGCGAATCGGCGCCACGGCGAAGGCCTTCTCCCAGGGCATCCACGAGCTTGGTGACGTGGGATCCGTCTCGCGGGCCGCGGTCGCTGCGCTGGGGGCGGTGGACGATGCGGTTACCGGCGTGAATCAGGTCGCCTCGTCGGTGAGCGCCGCCGCCGCGTCGCACGCCGGCGCGGTGGCGCAGCTCGTCGAGAGCCTAACGGCGGCAGGTACGCAGGCGGACACCCAGGCGTCGAGCAGTCAGGAGGCCGCAGCCGCTGCCGAGCAGACAGCCGCGAGTGCCGAGCAGGTCGCGGCGACCGCACAGCAGCTCGCCACGAATGCGTCGAGGCTCGAGACGCTGGTCGTCGGATTCAAAACCTAAAGGTGAACGGTGGTCGGTGGACAGCGATCGGTGACTCAGCTCATCAATTCACCGATCACCGACCACCGATCACCGACCACCCGCTAGTACCGGTAGTGCTCCGGCTTGTACGGCCCTTCCACCGGCACGCCGATGTAGGTCGCCTGGTCGTTCGTTAGGCTGGTGAGCCTGGCGCCAAGCTTGTCGAGGTGGAGGCGTGCCACCTTTTCATCGAGGTGCTTGGGCAGAACGTAGACTTTTTTCTCGTACTTCCCAGGGTTCGTGTACACTTCGATTTGTGCCATTACCTGGTTCGTGAAGCTCGAGGACATCACGAAGCTCGGATGACCCGTTGCGCAGCCGAGGTTCATCAGGCGGCCTTCGGCGAGGATCATGACGCTGTGGCCGTCCGGGAACGCCCATTCGTCATACTGCGGCTTGATGTTGATCCGCTTGATGCCTTTCACCTTCTTCAGGCCGGCCATGTCGATCTCGTTGTCGAAGTGGCCGATGTTGCCGACGATGGCCTTGTCCTTCATGCGCGACATGTGCGCCGCGGTGATGATGTCCTTGTTTCCCGTCGCCGTGATGAAGATGTCGGCCGTGGCGACGACATCGTCGAGCGTCAGCACCTGATAACCAGCCATGCATGCCTGGAGCGCACAGATCGGATCGATCTCCGTGATCACGACGCGCGCGCCCTGGCCGCGGAGCGCTTCCGCGCATCCCTTCCCGACTTCGCCGTAGCCGCAAACAACTGCGAGCTTGCCGGCGATCATGACGTCGGTCGCGCGATTCAGACCGTCGATGACCGAGTGCCGACAGCCATAGATGTTGTCGAACTTCGACTTCGTCACCGAATCGTTGACGTTGATGGCGGGGAAGAGCAGCGCACCAGCTTTCATCATCTCGTACAGCCGATGGACGCCAGTCGTCGTCTCCTCGGTCACCCCCTTGATCGCGGCCGTGACGCTGGTCCAGCGGTCCGGGTGACGCTGCGCTTCCTGACGCAGGAGATCGAGGATCACGCCCCATTCTTCCGGATCGTTCGCCGGATCGAAGTCGGGAATGCGACCGGCCTTTTCGAACTCGGCACCCTTGTGCACGAGGAGCGTGGCGTCGCCACCGTCATCGAGGAGCATGTTCGGGCCGCTGCCGTCGGGCCACATCAACGCCTGCTCCGTGCACC
>Ga0207700_10000964_pt1 | contig 16591 bp, 20 predicted proteins | sample LARL82metaG_FD_184348 | JGI IMG/M metagenome (GOLD analysis project Ga0207700, IMG submission 184348) | Corn, switchgrass and miscanthus rhizosphere microbial communities from Kellogg Biological Station, Michigan, USA - LAR L8-2 metaG... | ecosystem: Host-associated > Plants > Roots >...
TCGCGCCAGGCGAAGGATTTGTAGCAGGATCCGTTGTCTGTCATGACCCGCTCGATGGTGATCCCCGCGGCGGCGAACCAGGCATGCGCCCGGTGCCAGAACGCGATCGCGGTTTCTTTGCGCTCGCCGGGCCAGGCGGGAGCAGTCATCGATGGCGGTGTGCAGGTAGCTGTAGCCGATCACCGGGTGACAGTGCCGCCGCGCGGTGGTGGTGGCCCGCTTGTTCTTCTTGCCCTGGGCGCGCCCGGCGGTGCGCCAGCCGCCGCCGTCGGGGATGTTGCCCAGCTTCTTGATGTCCACGTGCACCAGCTCGCCTGGGCGGGCGCGCTCATACCGGCGCACCGGGACGCCGGTGGCCCGGTCCAGGTGCGCCAGCGGCGGGCACCCGTAGCGGGTGAGGACCTTGTGCACGGTGGAGGGGTTCAGGCCCAGCCGGAACGCGATCTGTGCCGGGCCCAGCCGCCCGGTCACCCGCAGCTTCACCACCCGCCGCTCGGTCCGGGCCGGGGTACGGGCCGGGCTTGCGTGCGGCCGGGAAGACCGGTCGGCCATCCCCGCCGCGCCGTGCTGCCGGTAGCGGGCCGCCCACCGGGCCGCGGTGGTGTGCGATACCTGGAATCGCTCTGCCGCCCGCCGGATGGGCCAGCGGTCCTCCACGACGCACCGGGCCAGGCGCAGCCGCCCGGTCTCGGTCAGCGGGGCATTACGGTGGACCACGAGGGCCTCCTGGTAGCTCGGTTGTAGATGTGGTGATCCACACCGAACCCGGAAGGCCCTCACCTCTTCAAGATCATTCAGTCCGTGTCGCCGTCACCAACGTCCGTGGGCAGTACACCTAGGCCAGGCCCCTGGTGGTGTGTGCGGGCAGTCGCGTGCCCGCGATCGAGCAGGTCATGTCGATGGCCCGGCGGACCGGCAGGACGTGCCTGGTCCGGATGGCGGCAGACCCGAGCCAGGCAAGCACCGCCGCGGTGGCGACCACGGCCGCCGGGCTGCCCGCGCGGTCGGCGTCTGCCGCCGCGGGCGAGCCGTGCCACAGCCGAAGGCCCGGATGGCGGGCGCGCAGCGCCGCCACGTCGGGTGCCGCGAGGCCCGCGCCGTCGATCATGTCCGCACCGGCACTGATCGCCTGATCCGCTTCGGCGGCCGTGGCAACGACCGCGACGAGGAGGGCGGGGCCTGACCCGGGTTGCGCCTCGCGGGCCGGCGTCGGTTGTGTCCAGTCGGCCGGCCCCGGGCGGGGTGGTCTGTGCCCTGTCATCCGCCGAGCATGGCACGATTCTTACTGTGCCGGTGATTCTTGTGCTCGCGGCCATGGCGATCCTTGCCTGCGTGGTGCTTGCTGCCCTCGGGCGGGCCGGGGAGATGGCCGCGTTTCCCAGCGACTTCGCACCGCTGCGCCTGGACGAACTGACCGCGGCCGACGTGGCGCTGCTGCGCCCGCCGCTGGCCCTGTGGGGTTACAACGTGTCCGCGACCGAGGAGGCTCTTGGCGTGATCGCCCGGTCGGTCACCGCGCGCGACGTGGAGATCGCCACGCTGCGGCGCGAACTTGACGAGTTGCGGGCCCGCTGGGAACCGGGGAAGTGAGCGCGCCCGGCGGTGCCGTGCCTGGCCCGGACGGCCTGCTGCGCTGCCCCTGGGCGCTGGGGACCGCGGACTACATCGGCTACCACGACCAGGAGTGGGGCCGGCCGGTGCGCAGCGACGCGGGCATCTTCGAGCGCCTGTCCCTCGAGGCGTTCCAGTCCGGGCTCTCCTGGCTCACGATCTTGCGCAAGCGGGAGAACTTCCGAGCCGCCTTCGGCGGGTTCGACCCGCAGACCGTCGCCGGGTTCGGCCCGGCGGACGAGGCGCGCCTGCTGGCCGACGCCGGGATCGTGCGCAACCGGGCGAAGATCCGCGCGGTGATCGGCAACGCGCGGGCCGCCCTGGACGTGCCCGGCGGGCTCGCCGCGTTTGTGTGGCGGTACGCGCAGGCGCCCGGACCGGCCCCGATTACCCTGGCCGACGTGCCAGCCGCCACCCCCGAATCCCGGGCGTGCGCTCGTGAGCTGCGGAAACTTGGGTTCTCGTTCGTGGGCCCTGTCACCGTCTATGCCGCGCTGCAGGCCTGCGGCGTGGTGGACGACCACCTCGCCGATTGCTTCCGGCGTGGCGTTGGCACACGGAGCGTGTCAGACTGAGAACTGAGAGTGGAATGGAGACCTCGATGGTGGAGGCACCGCACCTTCCCCGCGGGGCGGTCCCCGAACCCCCGGTACCGCCTGGCGTGGATCCGTCCAGGCCGAGCCCGGCCCGTCTCTACGACTACTACCTGGGCGGCCACAGCAACTTCGAGGTGGACCGCAGGGCCGCGGAGGCGCTGCGGCTGAGCCTGCCCGCGCTCAGCGACGCGGCCTGGGCGAACCGCGGGTTCCATCAGCGGGCGGCCACGTGGCTGGCCACCGAGGCCAGCCTGCGGCAGTTCATCGATATCGGCTCCGGCCTGCCCACCGTCGGCAACACCCACCAGGTGGTCCAGCGGATCGATCCGGCCGCGCGGGTCGTCTACGCCGACATCGACCCGATGGTGGCGGCCCAGTCCGCACCGCTGCTGGCCGGCGCGCCAAACGCCACGCTCGTCACCGCCGACCTGCGGGATCCCGACGGCCTGCTTGGCCACCCGGGGGTTCGCTCGATGATCGACTTCTCCGAGCCCACCGGGCTGTTAATGACCGCGGTGCTGCACTTCGTGGCCGACGACTGTGACCCGTGGGGCCTGCTGAGGCGCTACGTGGCCGCGCTGGCACCGGGAAGCTTCCTCGCGCTCTCGCACGCCACGCCGGATGGGCTCCCGCCGCTTGCGGTGCATGCCATGGTGGAAACCTATGCGAACGCGACCGAGCAGCTGATCCTGCGCCCCAGGGCCGAGGTGGCGCGGTTCTTCGCCGGCATGGAGCTGGTGCCGCCCTATCCGGGGGCCGCCGACGGCCTCACGTTCGTCGGGCAGTGGGGAGCGGTGGATCTGGCGTCGGCCGACAGCGACGGGTCGCGCGTGCTGTACTGCGGGGTGGCCAAGTGCCGGTGAGACCAAGGGGTGAGGCCGGCCTCGACGACAGGACTGGCGGGAGGCGCCGTGATCGCTAAGCCCACGGTGGCGGACCTGGGCGTCGACATTGCCGCCCAGCATTGGCAGCGGTCCGGCGCGGGCGACGGCACGATCGAGGTGGCCATGGTCACCGTGCCGGGGCAGCCCGGGGTGGACTGGGTGCTGATGCGGGTCGCCGGCGACCCGGCCGGGCGGGTCCTGGTCTACGACCGCCACGAGTGGGAGTGCTTTCTCGATGGTGTGAGAAACGGCGAATTCGATGATGGTGTGCCGCCGGATGCGCTGGAGTAGGGGCGCAGGGAGTGTCCACTGTGGCCCGGGTCGCGGATCCGGGCCGGTACTGTGCGAGAAACTAACTTCTGTGATTCACAAGTTAGGCAGCTGTATACTGAGCGCGACTCCCTGTCAAGGAGGCGACCCCCGATGAGCGACGACGCCTACGGCGCCACGGTGGCGAAACGCCGTTTGTCACGACAGCTCCTGCAGCTGCGGGTGAAGAGCGGGTACACCGCCAACCATGTCTGTGACATGCTGAACTGGGGACGGGGCAAGGTCGGCCGGTTCGAGGCCAATCAGTGGAAACGTCCCGAGATGAGCGACATCAGAGACCTGCTCCGTGTTTACGGTGTCGACGCCGCGGAGCGGGACGAGATCGAGGAGCTCGCGATCCGCTCCCGCGCCCGTCCGTGGTGGCGTGATTGCGCCGAGATCTTCGAGAATGAGTTTCCCGGGTTCGAAAACGACGCCAGCCGAATTCGCGTGTTCATACCGCTGGTGCTGCCTGGCCTGCTGCAGACGCAGGAATACGCGGAAGCTTTCATGAAGATCGGGCCACGGCCGCCGGCCTGGCGGCGGGAGGCCCTGGCGACCCGGCTGCGGCGGCAGGAGATCCTCGACCGGACCAACGGGAACGCCCCCGAGCTGATCTCCATCGTCACCGAGGCCTCGCTGCTCTACCAGTGGGGGACCAGGGCCGACCGGCAGGACCAGATCCAGCACCTGATCAAGGTCGGTCAGCGCCCCAACGTGGACCTGCGCATCCAGCGCTTCGCCGACGGGCCGCCCCGCGGCCTGATGTCGCCGATCAACATCTTCGACTTCCCCGGTAGCGAGCCATCCATCGCCTACACAGAGACCGATATCGGCATTCAGGAGGTGACCGGCACGGAGCATGTGAGCATGTACAGCCAATCCTTCGACCGAGCTGTCGATGGCGCACTAGAGCCAGATGACACGACGCTCTACCTCAGACAACTTGCACTACAGATGGAGTAGACCCATGACTGACCTGTCTCACGCGGTATGGCGGAAGGCCCGCCGGAGTCAGCACAACGGCGGATGTGTGGAGGTGGCTGCCAACCTCGACGAGGTCGTTGCGGTCCGCGACAGCAAGCGTCCCGAGGGTGGCGCTCACGTCGTGGGCCGGGTCGAGTTCGCAGCCTTCCTCGCGGACGCGAAGAGCGGCCGTTTTGACCTCGAGCCGACCACTCGCTGACCTCTTTCAAAGAATCCCCCGGGCCGCCACCCGGGGGATTCTTTCGTTGCTGCGCCTGTCTCAACGCAGATGCGACCGGCCGAGCAGTCGCTCCTGTGAGCGTACACGTACGGCGCGTGGCACGCATCGGTCAGAACTGACCATGAACTGGGCACAACTGGCCAGCAAATCCCCGGATGTCATTGCGAAGCGGGGGTAATAAATCGTAATCTGTGTTTCACAGATCTACGAGTCACGAAGGCTGAGGACCATGTTACCGTCGCCTACCGTAGCCGTGGTACCACCGACCGCTCCGGCCATGAGGCCTCCGACCAGCATGGCGCCGGCCGATGCGGGTGTTGCGGGCCAGCGGAGGGGAGGGCCCGCCACGACCGGAACCGCACCGGACATTTCGGACCGTCCCACGGTCGGAACTGTCGCGCTGGCGAACGGTGGCTGCTGCGCGTGGCCCCTTCCGGCCGACGCAACGTGCGCCGCGGTGGCGAGGGGCGTGTTCCGTGAGGCGGCCGCTGCCCTGTCCCTCCCTGAGGAACTGGCATCCGACGGACTGCTCATGACCAGCGAGCTGGCCGCCAACACCCTCCATGCGCACGGCAACATCGAGTTCGACGGCGCCGGTGCCTGGCCCATCGCGGGCGCCCCGGAGCTGTGGATCTACCTGCGCAGGGCGGCGGGACGGTGGGAACTGGCGGTCAAGGTCTTCGACTCGCTCGGTGGCTGGAAGGACGACCTGGCGCCGGTGCCCGGCGCTGCCGGAGCCGACGCGGTGAGCGGGCGCGGGCTCGGTGTGGTGGCCGGGCTGTCGGCCGGGCGGTGGGGCCAGCACCTGACCCGTTCCCGGTTCGGTGGCTGGAAGGTGCCGGGAAAGGCGGTGTGGTTCGCGCAGCCCGTGCCGGGCAGCGTCGTTCCTGAGCCGCTGCGGCGCACCCGCCTGGCGCCAGGGCGGGCGGCCCGGGTGCTGGAGGGGATGCTCGTCGAGCGCGGGCTCGGGGGTGGTCTCCTCCGCGCCCAGGAGCCGTCCGAGGGCATGTCGGTGCTATCCGTCAGGTACGGCCTGACGGTGTGGTGCCGCGAGAACACGATCTGGTGGCGGTCCCCCGACGGCCGCCAGTCCGAGCAGGTGCCCACCGACCTGGTGGAGACCGCCGAGCAGATCGTCTGCGCCTGCGCCGAGATGGACTGCGGCATCGAGCCGTGGCACCGGGGCCTCGGCCGCGTGTGCTAGCCAGCCACTGGATCATCGGTTCTTAGGCAACAGTCCACGAACCGGGACGCACCCGGCAAGAGCCTGGCCGACTCGGCCTGGAACACCCGCGCCGCCTCGTGCCCGGGCCAGCCCGGGGGCAGCAGCGCCGCGGGGAACCCGGGGTCGGTGAACAGGAACTTGCGCCACTCGTGTACCAGCGCACTGCGCAGGGCGAAGACCTCCGGGTCGGCCGCGTCCGGGCCGACCGCCGCGATCAGCTCGCCCGCCTGCGCCAGCCACCGCTGGTAGGCACGGGCCAGGCCGTCCAGGTCCCAGGTCCGGGCCAGCAGGCCGCGTGCGTCGCCGTCGTAGCTGGCCAGGAACCGCTCGGCGCGCAGCCGCTCCGCCTGGAGCAGCGGGTCAAGCTCGACCGACGGACGCGGGCTGATCCAGGTGGTCTCGTCCAGCGGGGCGTACCCCAGGTAGCCCAGGCCGGCCCTGACTCTGCCACGGCGTGCCCGGTCCCGGATCCGCTCGACCACAAGCACATGCCACTGCCCGCCCCAGTCGAGGTCGCCGCGGCGGTAGATCCGCTCCGCCGCCTCGTCCAGGCGCCGCGCGGCGCGCGGGGTCAGCGCGTAGCCAGCCAGGCCGGGCCCGCACCGCACCGGGACCAGCCAGCCCTGCCTGACCATGCGCGACACCGCGGTGCGGGCGGCGGGCTCGGTGATGCCGAGCGGGGCGAGCAGCCGTACCAGCGAAGCGACCGGCGCCCGGGAGCCACGGCTGCGCAGGTGATCGCCGTAGAGGTCGAAGAGTGCCGATCGCGCGTTCACGGAACTAGTTTCGCCTGTCTTGACGGGCGGCTGGGGGTGAAGTAACCCCTGATCGTTTCCATCCGGCGCGGAAACTCTGATAATAGATGTACGAATCGACACGGCTGTGAAACGGCCGAACCCGCCGCAGTCGCCGGCGTTTCCCGGCGGCGGGCCTCGCCTGAGGCCTTCATGCGGCCCCGGGCATGAAAGGGGATGCAGGATGGCGGCGATGAAGCCGCGGACGGGTGACGGCCCGCTCGAGGTCACGAAGGAAGGCCGCGGCATCGTGATGCGCGTACCGCTCGAAGGCGGCGGCCGCCTCGTGGTCGAGTTGTCCGCCGACGAGGCGGCACAGCTCTCGGCTGCGCTGAAGTCCGCCACTGGCTGAGCCTTGCCGATCGATATCCGGCTGACGGCGATCCCCGCGCCCGCTGGCGTTTCGGTGGCTGCCCACCTCACCACGGTGAGCGGTGCGGCCGACGACGGCGCGGACATCGCGGTCGCGGTCCAGGGGGCGGAAACGGCGGGCTTGGACCCCTATCTCGGCGGTCCTGCGGCCGACGTGCTCGCTGCCTGCGGCGCGACCGGCAAGGCTGGCGAGGTCACGCCGGTGGCCATGCGCGCCGGTGACAAGGCGCGGCGGCTGTTGTTCGTCGGGCTGGGCGACGGCTCGATCGCGGACATGCGGAAGGCAGGCGCCGCCCTGGGCGGCCGCGCGGCACCGGAGCGCGGCATGCTCGCCGCTGCCGTGCTCGGCCAGCCCGCCGCGGCGGTCCGGGCGTTCGCGGAGGGCCTGCTGCTCGGCTCCTACCGGTTCTCGCTCGCCTCCCAGGCGGCGTCCAGCGGGCCCGGCGAGGTGCGGCTGCTGGTCCCCGAGGGGGACGATCAGGCGGCGCAGGCGGTGACGGCGGCCCGCACGGTCGCCGAGGCGGTGAGTCTCGCCCGGGACCTGGCGAACATGCCGTCCGGGCGGAAAACCCCGGCCTGGCTGGCCGGGGAGGCGGCCAGGGTCGCGGCGGCCAGTGGGCTGACCGTGCGGGTACGCGAGCCGGCCGAACTGGCCGCCGAGGGCTTCGGCGGCATCCTCGCGGTGGGCGCGGGCTCCGCGCAGCCGCCGTGCCTCATCGAACTGGGCTACCACCCGCCCGGCGCGCGCACCCACGTCGTGCTCGTGGGCAAGGGAATCACCTTCGACAGCGGCGGGCTCTCGCTCAAGCCGAACGAGGGCATGAAGGCCATGAAGACCGACATGGCCGGCGGTGCGGCGGTGATCGCCGCCATGTCGGCGCTGGCGGGCCTGGGGGCCGCCGTGCGGGTCACCGGCCTGGTGGCGACGGCGGAGAACATGCCCTCGGGGTCGGCGATGCGCCCCGGAGACGTGATCACCCACTTCGGTGGGCGCACCACCGAGGTGCTGAACACCGACGCCGAGGGCCGGCTGGTGCTCGCCGATGCGCTTGCCTACGCCGACACCGTGCTCGAGCCGGACGTGATGGTGGACATCGCCACGCTGACCGGCGCGGCGCGGGTGGCGCTCGGCGGGACGCTCGGCGCCCTGTACGCCAGCGAGGACGGGCTCGCCGGGGCGCTGCTCGCGGCCGGGGCGCAGGCGGGGGAGCCGCTGTGGCGGATGCCGCTGGTGGACGACTACATCGATGCGCTTGACTCCCCGGTGGCCGACTCGGCCAACGTCCCGCACAGCAGCCGCCCGCGGGCGGGCTCGATCGAGGCCGCGCTGTTCCTGCGCGAATTCACCGGCGGCCGTCCCTGGGCCCACCTGGACATCGCCGGCGCGGCCCGGGCCACACCCGACAGCGGCGACGTGAAGGGCGCCACCGGGTTCGGCACCCGCGCGCTACTGGCCTGGCTCGGCGGCCTCAGCCCCGCTTGACCGCGGTCAGCAGGCCGTCGCCCACCGGCAGCAGCAGCGGCACCAGCCGCTCGTCCTGGCGGACCGCCTCGACCACTTCCCTGATGGCCGAGGTTTCCGGGTCGGTGCAGGACGGGGTGGCCACGCGCCCGCCCCACAGCGCGTTGTCGAAGGCCACGACGCCGCCGGGCCGCAGCAGCCGCAGGGCGGCGGTCAGGTAGCTGGGATAGTCATGCTTGTCCGCGTCGCAGAAGACGACGTCGTAGCCGCCATCGGTGAGCCGGGGCAGCACGTCCGCAGCCTTGCCGCCGATGAGCCGGTACCTGTTGGCGGGGAATCCCGCCTCGACGAACGCCTTGCGTGCCAGCCGCTGATGCTCGGGGTCGACATCGACACTGGTCAAGACCCCGTCGGAGCGCATGCCGCGCAGCAGCCAGACACCGGACGTGCCGCAGCCGGTGCCGATCTCGACCACCGACCTGGCAGACAGCGCGGCGGCGATGAACCGCAGGGCCGCGCCCGTAGCCGGGCTGACCGGAGGTGCTCCGCCCACGTCGGCGGCGTTGCGCCGAGCCATGAGCAGCGGCTCGTCCTCCGAGAGGTACCCTTCCACAAAGTCCAAGGTGGCCTGAGCGCTCACGTTGCCCCCTCCGGTGCGTGCGGGGCCTTCCCCCGCGGCAGCCTACCGGCACCCGCCAGGAACGGGAACTAGCGAGGGCACGTTGTGCGTTCTAGCGGAGTAATAATGGGCAGGCGGAAACTTGGTGGAGGGCAGAGGTGGGCGACACCGGGGGAACAGAGGGCGGGGTGGTGGGGCCGGAGCTAGCAGCGCGCGGGGTGGTGGGGCCGGCCCTAGCAGCGCGCGGGGTGGTGGGGCCGGCCCTAGCAGAGCTCGAGGTTCTGCCCGACGCTGCGCCCTGGACGCCGCCCAGCTGGGACGAGGTGGTCAGGGACCACTCGGCCCGGGTGTACCGCCTCGCCTACCGGCTGACCGGCAACGTGCCTGATGCCGAGGACCTCACCCAGGAGGTGTTCGTCCGGGTCTTCCGGTCGCTGTCGAGCTATACCCCGGGCACCTTCGAGGGGTGGCTGCACCGGATCACCACGAACCTCTTCCTTGACATGGCCCGGCGCAGGCAGCGGATCCGCTTCGAAGGCCTTGGCGACGACGCGGCCGGCCGGCTGAGCGGCGATGAGCTGACCCCGGCCCAGGCGTTCGACGCCCGCCATCTGGACGGCGACGTGCAGCAGGCGCTCGCCGCGCTGGCGCCGGAGTACCGCGCCGCCGTCGTGCTCTGCGACATCGAGGGCCTGTCCTACGAGGAGGTCGCCAGCACCCTCGGGGTGAAGCTGGGGACCGTGCGCAGCCGCATCCACCGGGGCCGGGCACAGCTCCGGGTCGCCCTGGAGCACCGCCGGCCGCGCCAGGCTACCCGCGTGTCCGCGGCCGCCACGACCGCCGCCGCCACGCCCACGGCCCCCGGCGGCCCGGCGTGAGCCACCTGGGCCACCGCCTGTCGGCCCTGATCGACGGTGAGCTGAGCCACGCGCAGCGGGAGCGGGCGCTGGCCCACCTGGCCCGGTGCGAGCCGTGCCGCTGCGAGGCGGCTGCCCTGCGGGTGCTCAAGCAACGGATGCACGCCCTGGGCGAGGCGACCGCGAACACCGCCCTCACCGACCGGCTGGTCGCGCTGGGGGCCCGGGGCCAGGTACCGGGGAGCATCGGCCTGCCCCGAAGGCGCTGGCCGGTCCGCTCGGTCGCCGTCGCCGTCCTGGCCATGGCGGGCCTCAGCGTGCCTGCCGCCGCGTTCATGGCCGGAGGCGGCCAGGCCGAGCCGGGGCCCGGCGTCACGCCCGCGATCGAGGAGTTCATGACGCAGCACGAACTCACCACCGGTGACGTACCTACCAGCGCCTCATCGGCGTCCCCCTCGCCGTCCAGCACGCCGCGGCAGCACGGGGGCCGGCACCACCGGACGGCTCTCCAGCCAGCCGGGGCTCGGTGAGCCCGGGTGGACACCCGGTCACGGCCTGCTGTCGGCACGATGAGTCCCGGCAGCGATCCCGCCGCGTTGCGCGTCATCACCGTTGCGGTGCTGGCCGGGCTCGTCGTCAGCGGCATGGTGGTGATCTCGCGGCACGCCACCGCGGGCCTGAGCGGCGCGAGCACGGCCATGGAGCAGTCCGCACCGTCCGGGCTGGCCCGTTCCCCGGCGCACGGCGCCGCCACGGTGCGGCTGCTCGGCCAGGCGGCGCGGGCCTGCAGCAGAATGAGCTACCGGGGCGAGGAAATGCTGGGCGACTGGGGCCAGGCAGGCCCGGCCACCTCGGTCGTGCAGGTCTGGCACGCCTCCGGCGGGGTCACCATGGCGCACGCGGTCGAGGCGGCACCGGGCTGGTCGGGCGAGGTGCCGCACGTCGTCGCGCCCGCGTCCTACCTTGACGGCCAGGCCCTGGCGGGCAGCGTCATGCTCGGCATGAGCCCGCGGCTGGCCGCCTTGCTCAGCGCCAACTACCAGGTGGCCGCCGCAGGCTGGGGGGAGGTGGCCGGCCGCGTGGCGCGGGTGATCACGGCGCGCCGCAACGGCAGGCTGGCCGCCAGGATCTGGCTGGACAAGGCCACGAAGCTGCCGCTGCGCCGGGAGACCTTCGACGGGCAGGGCCACATCGTCAGCGTTGCCAGCTTCATGGCGCTGACCGTGGGGGCGGGCGCGGCCGGGGTGCCGGTGGGCACGGTCCCCCGGCGGTGGGTCACCGCCCGCCCGGCCCGGTTGCGCGCCGAGGGGTGGCCACTGCCCGGGCCGCTACCGGACGACCTGGCGCTGCTCAGTGCGCGGCAGGGCACCACCGCCACCGGGCAGGTCGTGGATCTGGACTACTCCGACGGGCTGTCCCTGGTCTCCGTGTTCGTCCAGCGTGGCCACCTGAAGTCCCGGCCTGCTGGCTGGTGGCGGACGACGCTGGGCGGCAGCCCGGTCTACGCCGATGACTCCGACGGGCAGACGTTCGTGTGGCCGGCCCAGGGCTTCGTGTACACCCTGGTCGCGGCGGCGCCGCCACAGACCGTGGCGCAGGTCGTCGCGGCCCTGCCACACAACGGCAGCCCGGGCCTGCTCGGCCGGGTGGGGCACGGCCTGCGCCGGCTGCTCTCCTGGCTGATTCCGTGATCAGTGTGGGCGGCCAAGGCCGCCGCGACGAAGTCGCAGGGGCCGCAGGCCGTCGCGGGGGCCGGGGGGTCGCTCCCCCGGATCGGCAGCGTCTACAGTGAAGGGAACGCGCGCGCACGCGCCGGCCGCCCGCCTGGAGACGCCCTGTGTTTGACCTGTCCCTCACCAAGATCGCGGTGCTCTTGGTGCTCGCCGTCGTGATCTTCGGGCCGGACCAGCTTCCCAAGGTCGCCGCGCAAGCGGGCCGGACCCTGCGCGAGCTGCGCCGGATGGCCGACGGTGCCCGCCGCGACCTGACCGAAGGGCTCGGGCCGGAGTTCGGCGAGTTCGACATCGCCGACCTCAACCCGCGCACGTTCGTCCGCAAGCACCTGCTCGACGGGTTCGAAGAGGACCCGGTCGTCCCCGAGCCGGAGCCGCCGTACTCGGAGACACCGTACGGTGCGGCACAGCAGTCCGCCGCGACGCTCGCCCCGGGGGAGTCACCGCCCTACGACGCCGAGGCCACCTGAGCGCCCGCGGACTAGACCGGGGTAAGCCCAAGGCGCCGCCCGGCCAGGCCGCGTGACCTGCTGCCCAGCGTTTCCGCCACGGCCTTGAGCTGGCGGGCCGCAGGGCCTTCCGGGTCGCTGAGCACCAGCGGGATCCCGTCGTCGCCGCCCTGGCGCAGCCGGGGATCGATCGGCACCTGCGCCAGCACCGGCACGTGCGCCCCGGTGAGCCGGGTGAGCGCGTCCGCGACGGCCTGGCCGCCGCCGGTGCCGAACACGTCGACCATCTCACCGCAGTGCGGGCAGGGCAGGCCGGACATGTTCTCGATCACGCCCGCGATGCGCTGATGGGTCTGCACGGCGATCGAGCCGGCCCGCTCCGCCACCTCCGAGGACGCGACCTGGGGTGTGGTCACCACGAGCAGTTCCGCGGTGGGCACCAGTTGCGCCACCGAGATGGCAACGTCGCCGGTGCCCGGCGGCAGGTCCATCAGCAGCACGTCCAGGTCGCCCCAGTACACGTCGGCGAGGAACTGCTGCACCGCGCGGTGCAGCATGGGCCCGCGCCACACCACCGGTGCATTGCCGGTCGTGAACATACCGATCGAGATGACCTTCACGCCGTGCCCCGATGGCGGCATCATCATCTGCTCGACCTGGGTCGGCCGCCCGGTCACGCCCAGCATGCGCGGGACGGAGAAACCGTAGATGTCCGCGTCAAGGACACCGACCCTCTGCCCGGCGGCGGCGAGCGCGGCGGCCAGGTTCACCGTCACCGACGACTTGCCGACGCCGCCCTTGCCGCTGGCCACGGCGTACACCCGGGTGAGCGAGGAGGGCTCGGCGAACGGGATGGCCCGCTCGGCCCGGCCGCCGCGGAGCCGGCTCTGCAGTTCCCTGCGCTGCTCGTCGCTCATCACGTCCAGGTGCACGTCCACCCCGGACACGCCGGGGACGGCGGTCACGGCCGCGGTGACGTCCCTGGTGATGGTGTCGCGAAGCGGGCAGCCGGCCACGGTGAGGTACACCTCGACCCTGACCTTGCCGCCGGGCCCGACGTCGACGCTCTTCACCATGCCCAGGTCGGTGATGGGACGCCGGATCTCAGGGTCGTTGACCCTGGCCAGCGCGGCAGTCACCTGCTCGGCGCTGGGCGGGGAAACGACAGGAGGTGCAGCCATGCTGCCATCGTATGCGGGCGGGCCGGCCGGTGCTTCCGGCCGGCCCGCATCGCACGGGATGGGCCGGCTCAGCGCACTACCTCACCTGTCTTCGGGTTGAGCAGCAGCGCCGGGTCGCTGGGCTGGCCGAACTTGAACATGTCGGTAATGGGGCCGGCGATGTTGTCGAACGAGCTGGTGCCCGTCCGCTGGCCGCCCAGCCAGTTGTTCTCGATGAACGCGAGGATCGAGGTCGTGTCGATGGTCGCGTTGCTCACGTAGTTCTTCCTCGCGAAGGGCGAGATGACCAGGAACGGCAGCCGCTGGCCGTAACCGCACCGGTCGGGGATCCCGCCCATCGGCGTGCCGTGACCGCACACGCCGGTGCCGTTCAGCGCGTCGAGCGCCGGGTCGGCGGAGGAGTTGAGGATGGGCGGCATGGCGTGGTCGTACCAGCCGTCCGAGTCGTCGTAGGTGATGATGATGGCGGTGCTGTTCCAGAACTTCGACTTCATGATGTCGTTGATCGTCTTGGTCAGGAATGTCTGCTCGTCGAGCGGGTCGGAGTTGGCGGGGTGGCCGTCCTGGTACCTGGCCGCCTTGAGGAAGCTCACCGCGGGCATGTGGCCGTGCGTCAGGTCCTTGTAGAACCAGCTCAGGTCGTACTCGTGGTTGGCCTGCCCGTCGTGCCCGACCTCGGCCAGGCCGGCCGGAGGCAGGTGGTTGGGGTTCGCGGTCGAGGCGTAGTACTCGAACGGGTTGTGGTGCGGGCTGTAGTCGGCTTCGGACACCCCGCCGATGTTGTTGTGGGCCCTGCCACACACCGGCACGCCCTGCCCGGTCCGCGACGTCGGCGCGAAGCCACCCTGGAACCAGCCCCAGCTGACACCCGCGTTGCTGAGCAGGTCGCCGACGTTCGTGCCGGTCATCTTGACCGTCGGGCCGGAATGGTTGGAGCAGGCGTCGTAGAACGGGTCCGGGTCGCCGACCACGGTGCCGGTGTCGGAGGAGATCTGCGAGCCGACGTCACCGGGGTCGGGCTCGGGGTTCCCCTGCGCGTCCACCGAGGTGCCGCCGCCGGTCTGGCCGGAGATCAGGTTGAGCGCACCCGGGGTGGACGGGCCGAACTCGGTGTCGAACATGTTGTCGCTCATCGCGAAGTGCTGCGCGTAGTTCCACAGCGCCGTCGTCGTGTTGCCGTCGTAGTAGTCCATCACCAGGCCGGGCGTGGTGAAGTCCGGGGGCGAGCAGCCGGTGACCTCCGTGTTCTGCACGAAGGCGTCCATCAGGCCGCCGTCAAGCGCCAGCTGCTCGGGCGTGTAGTCGTGGTCCTGGTCGCAGGTCAGCGCCTCGGCGGGGGTCAGCCGCTGCGGCTGGGCCTGGTTCGGGTTGTTGTTCAGCAGCGCCGGGGTCAGGCCGTTCACGCTCGGCGTGCCCGCCGCCGCGTGGAACGGCTGGCCGTCGGTGTTCGCCGCGTTCGGGTAGGTCCCGAAATAGTGGTCGAAGCTGACGTTCTCCTGGTAGATCACCACCACATGCTGAATGGGGGTAGCTGTGGCTGCCGCGACCCGAGGTGCCGGGGCGGCCGAGGCGGCCACCGCCGACACCGAGCCTGCGAGGCAAAGCGCGCCGGCCGCGGTGACTGCCAGCGTCCTGCGGATGGACCAAGGCATGCGAACCCTCCCATACGGTTTCGGTCCCGGACGCTGACAATGGCCGGCCCGGCGGCCGGCCGGGTGAACGCAACGCGGCCGAAATAAGGTCCCCTCGTGAACAATCGGTCGGCGGAAGCCCCGGAGCGGGTCAATCGCCGGGAGACTCCGGCGACAGCCGGTAAACGGCATCTGGGGAAAGCTCCGCGTTGAGCCGCGCCGCGGCCAGCGGGCCGATCACCTCATCCCACTCCGGCGAGCCCGGCTCCACCCGGGATACCCCTGCGGTCCAGGTGACCAGGGTGCCGCGTGAGTGCTTGCTCGGCACGGTGACCGCCACCCGTGCGGCCCCGGCCAGCCCCGGCAGCGGCTGCTCGCCCGGCCCGGTCACCAGGTACGCGGCCCCCGGCGGATCCCGCCACAGATGCCAGGCCGGGTAGGCCCTGGCTCGCCCGGGCACCGTCAGCCACACGACGTCAGCGCGCCTGGTGGCCTCCGCGACCAGTGCCCGTGCCGGGACAGGGCCAGCCACGCCCCAATCGTTAAGTGCCCCAAGCAGTCCTGTGCTGAGGGGCAGGCTGGGCAGTTCGCGCACGCTGAACCAGCGCGCATCGTCCGCGTCGTCCCCGGCCACGAGCGTGCCGCCGGTGATCGTGGCCGCGTAGTCCCGGATCGCCAGGAGCCGGCCGCCTGGCGCCGGCCGGTCCACGGCGCCGACGAGCGGGCCCGCGGTGACCTCCAGCCCGGTCTCCTCGCGCACCTCGCGCACCAGCGCCTGCTGGTCGGTCTCGCCCGGCTCGACCCTGCCGCCTGGTATCGACCACCGCCCCGCCTCGGGCTCGTGGCCCCGCCTGATGAGCAGGATCAGCTCGCCGTCGGTGAGGATGGCGCCGACGCACGGGATGCGCAGCTGCGGCATGGCCCAAGTATCCACGCCACCAGCGCCGGGGTGCTTGACGTGCGCGCTCGCACCCTTCAACGTCGGTGTGCATGAAGACGGCTCCCATCTGCCCGCGCTGCGGGGGGCCCCTGACCGAGCCCAGCCCGTGGGCCAGCGGCTGGCGCTGCGCGCTGCACGGCGAGGTGTACCCGCTGCTGTCTCCGTACTCGCCGTCCAGCGACGGGCTGCGCGGCCTGCTGCGCAACGCCATGGTCCCGGTCTGGTTGCCCTGGCCGCTGCCGGCCGGCTGGCTGGTCACCGGGTTCGCCGGCGCCGGCGACGACCGGACGGGGACCCGCGCCTGCGTGGTGGCCCTGTCCGGGCCCAACCCGGTCGGCGGCCCGGGCGAGATGCTGCTGATCTCCGAGGAGCCCGGCGTCGGCCTGGGCGCTCACCTGGCGGGGCTGCCCGGCCCGGATCCGGGGGAGGGCTTCGCGGCCGGGCCGCCGCACGCGCTGGTCGGTTTCGGCCTGCACGAGTTCCCGCTGTGGCACGTGGACGCGCCGGACCGGGCCGCGTTCGCCGGCGAGGTGCTGGGCAACTGGGTGTGGGTGGTGCTGTGGCCCGACACGGCGGGAGTCCTGCTCGTCGAGGCCTTGCCCCTGCGTGACCTGCGCGATCCCGGGCTGGACCTGGACCTGCCGTTCGGCGCCGCCTCGCCCCGCCTGCCGGGGACGGGGGCTTAGCCGGTGCCAGCCCGGGGACGACCCCCCGAACCCCC
>Ga0207700_10000967_pt1 | contig 16577 bp, 8 predicted proteins | sample LARL82metaG_FD_184348 | JGI IMG/M metagenome (GOLD analysis project Ga0207700, IMG submission 184348) | Corn, switchgrass and miscanthus rhizosphere microbial communities from Kellogg Biological Station, Michigan, USA - LAR L8-2 metaG... | ecosystem: Host-associated > Plants > Roots >...
TTCCAGAGACTACAATTCTTGCTCTTATGACTAGGATTTCAATTCCTACAAGAGACACGGACAGGTTTGCATCAATAACTAAACCCTTGTCCAATATTCTATCTACTAGATCGTAGATATTCAGCATGGGTCTGTACATTTGTTGTTGTGACATTTTCTAGACTTTTCAACTAGGGAATTCTATGTTATAAAGTTCTCTGATAGAATGTTCTAGTAGAATGTTCTAGTTGGTACACTAGACGCCTGATTGTATGATACTAGCCACAAATCATGTCTAGGAATTATTTAGGTTAAACGGTATGTATCCTGTCTTACTTTCTTTCTAGTTCAGAATTGATGTGCGTCACTAGATCACTAATTGTGATGGGTTTTCGTATGAAACATTTTACCTCTAGGCTTGGAAACATTTTTCTAAATTCATCATAATATACTTCAAATGCGGTAAAAAAACAGATCTTCAATTTACTGTCGTTTTTCTTTTTAATTTCACGATACAATTCAAAACCGTTCATCTTGGGCATCCTGATGTCAATTAGCATCAAGTCATACACGTCTGGTTTGAAATCTTCAAGTGCCTTCACAGGATCATTGTGTGTGTGAACTTCAAACCCTTTTCTTTCTAATCCATTTTTCACAGATGAAGTAATATCTGGTTCATCGTCAATAACTAGAATCTTTTTCATGTCTCGTATTGATTCCTGCTGCTTAAAACTTTACTGGAACACCTGATGGTTTGTCAAATCTTCCAAGTGTATATTGATTGGTATCTGAAATGAAATTGTAGCACCGTTTTTATTAAGATTATTCTGAGCCCAAATCTTTCCATCATGGGCTTCAACGATATTTTTTGAAATGTAGAGACCCAGTCCTACGCCATTTTCAGAGGATGTGGCAAACTTTGAAAATAATCTTGAAGCAATATGTTCATCTATGCCAATTCCACTGTCGTCAACAGATACAGTTACTCTGTCATCTTGTTTGATTACGCGAATTGAGATGGTTCCCCTTTGAGTAAATTTGAAAGCGTTATCAATCAAATTTGATATCACTTGGGTGATGCGATCCTTGTCGGCGTATACCAAAATACGACCTTTTGGAGAAAACAAAAATTGTATGTTTCTAGTTTTTATGCCTGAATTACGTGTGTGCATGACAAAATCCTGTATTATGGATGAAACAAGCCAGTTGATGTCAAATTTCTCGTTTTTTAGTGTGAGGGCGTGGTTCTCTACTTTTGCAATGTCTAAGAGGTTTTTAGATAATCTCTGAAGCCTAAGCGCGTTTCTATATATTGCCTCTATGTATTCGGGATGAATTTCATTGGGATTGGAGTAGAGCAGCTCTGAATATGTCAATATGGATTGGACTGGAGTTTTTATTTCATGACTTGCAATGTTGACAAACTCATCTTGAATTTTGTCATATTGATTGAACTTTTCATCGATATCAAAAGAGTTGGATGTATCATCAAAGACTGGTCTTGACTTGACTGTTGTCTTGCTGTCAAAAGTCAATTCAGAAAAATTGTTTGACATGTCTATTATCAAGCGCGAAACATTGTTTGCCTTTTTGATATTTCTTGTCTAGGCATATTAATCACAACTTGCTGTTTGTGAATATTAAGCGCTATGGTACAATGTTCTATGGTGTACCGGTCTAATTTTTTTGCAATGTTGTCATTGCGTGAATTAGACTATTGGACCCAAACTGATTTCATGGTTCTTTGGAGATGTGGCAATTGCATAAAGGTGAGACCACGGCGTTTCTGACTGGAGACACAACGTTCCGTCAATCTCAAGTATGAGTAAACGTATGTCTGCAATCTCTGATAGATGTGTGTGCTTGTTATCTGGTAAGCGTCTTGAGACAAAAATGGACAAGTCGGAATTTGATTTTATAAATGACAAGGACTCGTGGTTTATCTTACTTGATTCATTTGAAAATCCATCTACCATCTCTGGGCCGAGTATTGTAAGTAGCATCTTTTTTTGATATTTCTTTTTGATTTTCTGTATTGCATCCTGGATCTGGTCCGATTGATTATCTACACTCTCACTGGGTGGAACAGTTGATTTTTTTGATTGGGCAGTAGATGTGATAATTTTTATCAAGTCATTTTGCAAACCATGTGATTTGATATATCGTGATACTATATCCTGACCTGTTTTTTCAAAGGGTTGGAATACCAAGAGATTTTCACTTGCGATAAAATTTGCAATTAGCTTGCCAAGAAAGGCAAATGCAACCTTGGCGTTTACATGGGGTCCTAATTCTATGCTTGCCATGCCTCCTGTTGGAAATCCTCCGCCAAACATCTCGTCTAATTCATGGTACCCTGTGGTAACATGAGATTTGGATCTGAGAAGATCTTTCTTGGCGCTATTATCGGACTGGAGAAAATGTGAAGAATCTACAAACTCTGATGGGTGGTAGTGATCATAACTGTGGAAGATGCCGTTGTTGACTGAAAACATATATGAAGGCTTGTTTATCCTGACTCCGCGCAGTTTGGATAATACAATTTCGCGTATTACTCGCTCGTTGTGATATTTTTGTCTTAGATCTACTATACCATCTGTTAGAAAATCCAGTGTCCTGTCTTCTGGATGCTCTGTCACAAAAATTAATTTTGCACCGGCTCGCTCTCTCCATGTTTGCAACACCTTGGAATTGCTCATTGAGGCCTCCTTGTCCATGAAAAATCCAATCGAGTCCCAAGAATCAATTACAATGGTTGGAGCCTTTACATCCATCAACTCGTTTGTGATGCGCTCAAAAAGTGCAACTGGCTCATCAAGCCTACCATCCACAAATATGGGATGGGTATTTTTTTCGTTTTCAAGTTCATCTGGTATGGTATCTGGAGTTTTTCTTGGCTGGCTAAAAAATTCGTCCATCCATGTGTGATACTGGAAAAGCTGATCTGGAGAAACTCGTGTTGAAATGTACAAGCAATCCTTGTTCATGTTTAGTGTTCGCAGGATGCTGAGGGCAAGTGTAGTCTTTCCAGTTCCAGTGTGCCCTTTGATAAGTAAAGAGTATGATTCTTGTCTTAGGAAATGAGCAAGCTCTACTGGAATTTTGACTTTGTTACCTGTCGGTTGCTTATCCTCCATGTCTTTTGTCATCAATTCACCTTGAAACTCGATCAATATATGAAAATGTGGTATTTGAAGTATGGTACATTTTTCTAAAAACCCTGATGCACCAATACCGTACTCTAATGATTTACTGAGATACTAACTCTATTACTGCCTCAATGTCTTTCCAGCATGACCTGTGGTACCATTTTTCACCATAAATTATTTCTCCTTCCGAAAATTGCATCTCGTTTTTACATGCAAAACATCGTGGAACACAAAAACTGACCTTCTGTTGTGCAATATCCTGTGTATGTGCATGTTTTTTTTCTTTTGTCCCCAACAAATGGGGATGGTGCACTTCTGAGTCATTTTGTACATGTGACAGCGAACTATGTCTTATCATCACCTATGTTACTTACATTCGAAGATTAACTACATTTACGTACAAAACACTATAACATTTGTCTGTCTTTGTCTTAGCACATATGGTTGCTTTTTGCCTTTGAAAAATGATTACTTTACTGTGACAGACTTTGCCAAGTTTCTTGGATAGTCTGGGTCTGTTTGTTTTTCAAGTGCGGTATAATACGAAAGAAGCTGAATTGGAATTATCTCAAGAAGGGGGTAAAATTGTTCACTGGTAGAAGGGATTTTAATCCAATGATCATAAATGGGATGGTTTTTATCAGATATTCCAATCACTTTGGCCTTGCGAGCCTTTATTTCATGTGTACTGGATAATGTATCCACATAAGTGGAATCGTTTGGATTTATTATGATTACACATGCATTAGTATCCATGAGTGCTAGAGGTCCGTGTTTTAATTCGCCACCTGGCAGGCCTTCTGCATGGATGTAGGTCAACTCCTTTAGCTTTAGTGCTGCCTCTGAGGCAATGGGAAAATGGATTCCCCTGCCAAGTACATAGACATCAGTTGCATCCTTGAGTTCTTTTGATATCTTGCGAATGTTCTCATGATCAGACAAAATTTCATTCATGGATCTTGAAATTTGCTCAAAATCGGGCTTCAAGGAATTATCTGCCAAACTATTGGCAATTTCATACAAGATTGCAAGTTGTGCTGTAAAGCTTTTTGTGGCAGCCACTCCAATCTCAGGTCCACAGTTAAGACCAACAGAATGCAAAGACATGTGCACAAGAGATGAGGTCATGATGTTTGCAATTGATGTTATCTTGGTGCCCTTGCTTGATGCCGTCTTTACTGTTTCTAGTACGTCTGCGCTTTCTCCACTCTGGGATAATGCTATCAGAACTGACTTGTCATCAAAGTAATCTGGATAAAATCTTGCTTCGCTTGAGATTATTGGTTCTATTATTATTTTACCATATTTTAGAAAAAGATGTTTTGCAACAAGGGCTGCATTGTAACTCGTACCACTCCCTGTAACATAGATTTTTTTAGCATTTTTTAACAGGGTGATAATTTCTTCAAGTTCCTTTTTGCATGTTTGGCCAGCCTTTGTTATGGTAACTGGTTGCTCTGAAATCTCCTTTAGTGTAAAATGTGCATATTCTCCCTTGTAAACGTCGGAGAATTCTTTTGAAACCTTTGTAATCTGATGTTTGACTGGACTGCCAGCAAAGTCAAAAAACTGGAGATATCCACTTGAATCCATGATGACAATTTCTTTATTGTCTGGATAAATCACATCATCTGTATATTCTACAAATCCAAGTACATCGCTTGATACAAAATAACCGTTTTTTCCAACTCCTATTACCATGGGCTCGTGAAATTTAGCTGCTGCAAGCGTTCCCCGTTCAAATACTGCTACAAATGCATATTCGCCTTTTAATGCTGAAACAGTTTGCATCATTGATTTTTTTATGTCTCCTGTATTGTCAAAGTTGTACTGAAGCAGGTTTGCTATTACTTCACTATCTGTTTCACTCTTGAAAAAATACCCCTTGTCTTGCAGTTCTTTTTTTAGTGTACTGTAATTGTCTATTATTCCATTGTGAACTATGGCAATTTGGCCTGTGCTTGATTTGTGTGGGTGTGCGTTGGTGCCATTTACAGCACCATGTGTTGCCCATCTGGTGTGGCCTATACCTATATTTCCTATAAGCAATCGCAATTTCTCTGCACTGTCTACCTCTGATACTTTACCTACACCTTTTCTTACATCAATGTGGTCACTAACAATTGTGGCAACACCTACACTGTCATATCCTCTGTATTCCATGCGTTGTAACCCCTTTACAAGTACCTGTGCTGCAGCACCATTACCGGTATATCCAATTATTGAGCACATTCAAACTATATCATTTGCTTTACATCATAAATTGATAGTCTAACAATTTCCTGTAATTATCTTCTGGACTGATTATACAAAATTTTTTTATCTATGAAATATTATTCTGCCCTGTTACACACTGCACCTTTTTAATAACATTTTGTACACAGAAAATGTATTGGCAAATCAGGTAACACATGACGTAAACCACAAAAGATCGATTTCCGGTACCAGCGTTGATCAAAAGCCGGTGTATCCGCAATTTGTATGTGAGCATTCGCATGATGGTAAGAAAAAACGGACTGAATTTGGCCAGCTTTTTCATATCTTGGAATATATCTGGTCGTCAGATGATACGAAAATCTCTTCAATATCCAGATCTAATAACATGTCTCATGATGCTGCAACTAGAAATTGTGAAAAACTCGTAAGCGTGGGACTTGTTACAAGAGAGGTTACATATGATGCTAAAAGATACAGGCTCACAAGCCAAGGCAGATCTTTTCTAACAGATTGTAGAAATTTTGGAGATATTTTGTGTAGATATAACCTGTGTCATACGCTATACTGTTGAACAAAAAAGGCAAAATCCTGGACAAGGCTAATTTACAGATGTCCCAAGATGTTATCTGAATTAATTTATTAAAATTAGAGTAACATTTTATCTGAAAAAAAATCTATACTCATCACACAGTAAAGTCTGTGCATACGTGAATATCTCTTGGATTCTAACTAGAAGACAGAAATGGCGGCATTGAGGAAATCCTATTCACTGTTTTGCATATTTGCCGTTTTTGCACTTTTACTAGTACCGCCAACAAATAGTATTTCTTTAAATCCATTATCCTCACCCGATACTGCATCTGCTGCTACGAGTACAGGTTCTATCGTCCTAAATGGGGTCCAATCAACATCTAAAACAATAACATCGTCACCATACCAGGTTACAATTTCTAACTTTAATGCCGGTACCGGAACCAACAGACTGTTAGTAGTTGGTGTGTCTGCTAACAATAACAATGTAGCCTCTATTACATTTGGAGGGGTATCACTAACAAACGCAGCATTTTCATTTACTAATAATGATGCAGAGTTTTGGTATCTGACAAACCCAAGCGGCACTGGAAATATCGTAGTAACAATGACAGGCTCTACATCTGTAGTAGTTGGTGCATATTCTTTCTCAGGAGTGGATCAGACAACCCCGATACCAACTAGTATAACAAACCACAACTCTGCTACATCTGCCAGTAGCCCTACCATATCAATTACAACAAAGAACCCGAACAGTTGGGTACTTGATTTACCATCAATCTATGGCGGACAAACACTTGGCTCACCAACATGTACACAACAGTGGGACATCAACATAGCAAATGCAATCACTGGTGCATCAAGCTCTACATCGCAAGCATCTGCAGGATCGGTCACCTGCAACTGGACTGCAAATGCAGGAGGTGATGCTTGGGATGATGCAGCAATTGAAGTAAAACCATCCGGTACAGGTACTGCTACTGTGCCAGGATCGCCTACTGGTCTTACAGCTACTGCAACCTCATCATCACAAATCAACTTGTCCTGGACAGCACCATCAAGTAACGGCGGCTCTGCCATAACGGGATATGAGATTGAAAGATCCGCTGATGGTGGCACAACATGGTCTACTGTACAGGCCAACACTGGTTCTGCTGGAACAACATATTCTGATACAGGTCTTACTGCAAATACCACTTACACTTATCGCGTATCAGCAATAAACTCCGTCGGCACTGGTTCTCCATCTAATACTGCATCTGCAACTACAAGTACAACATCTACAGCACCAGGATCTCCAACAGGTCTTACTGCAACAGCTGGAAATTCTCAAATATCGCTCTCATGGAGTGCCCCTTCATCTAACGGAGGTTCTGCCATTACGGGATATCGTATATACCGTAGCGTTGTATCTGGTGGTGAAGGCACCATGCCAATTGCTACCGTGAGTGGCTCAACATTGTCTTATACTGATTCTGGACTGACAAACGGTATAACATATTTCTACAAGGTTACAGCTGTCAACTCTATTGGCGAGTCTGCTTCGTCAAATGAAGCAAGTGCTACACCTGCAGCAACAGCTACTGTGCCAGGCTCCCCAACAGGTCTTACTGCAACAGCTGCATCTACATCACAGGTTAATCTGTCCTGGACAGCACCATCAAGCAACGGTGGTTCCGCAATCACTGGTTACAAGATTGAACGATCTACTGACAGTGGCTCAACGTGGTCCACTGTACAAGCTAACACTGGTTCCACTGAAACAACATATTCTGATACTGGACTTGCAGCTAGTACAACTTACACCTACAGAGTATCTGCAATCAATTCCGTCGGCACTGGTTCTCCATCTAATACTGCTTCTGTAACTACAAATGGTACTACCACAAACTCTATTGTGCTAAACAATGTACAATCAACATCTAAAACGATAACATCGTCACCGTACCAAGCTACAATTTCTAACTTTAATGCTGGTACCGGAACCAACAGGCTGCTAGTAGTTGGTGTAGATGCTAACAACAATGCAGTAACATCAGTCACATTTGGAGGGGTATCACTAACAAACGCAGCGTTTTCATTTACTAATAATGATGCAGAGTTTTGGTATCTGACAAACCCTAGTGGAACTGGAAACATTGTTGTTACCATGGCAGGTGCCACATCAGCTGTAATAGGCGCATATTCATTCTCTGGAGTAGACCAGACAACTCCAATACCTACCAGTATTACAAACCATAACGCTGCTACATCTGCCAGTAGCCCTACCATCTCAATTACAACAAAGAACCCGAACAGTTGGGTACTTGACTTGCCATCCATATATGGTGGAAAAACACTTGGCTCACCAACATGTACACAACAATGGGACATTACTGTAACAAACGCAATCACTGGTGCATCAAGCTCTACTGCTCAAGCCTCAGCAGGCTCTGTCACATGCAGCTGGACTGCAAGTGGAGGCGGTGATGCCTGGGACGATGCAGCAATTGAGATAAAATCATCCGGTACAGGTACTACAGCTACTGTGCCAGGCTCCCCAACAGGTCTTACTGCAACAGCTGCATCTGTATCACAGGTTAATCTATCCTGGACAGCACCATCAAGCAACGGTGGTTCTGCAATTACCGGTTACAAGATTGAACGATCAACTGACAGTGGCTCAACGTGGTCTACTGTACAAGCAAATACAGCTTCTACATCCACCACATATTCTGATACAGGTCTTACTGCAAATACCACTTACACTTATCGCGTATCAGCAATAAACTCCGTCGGCACTGGTTCTCCATCTAATACTGCATCTGCAACTACAAGTGCAACAGCTACTGCACCAGGATCTCCAACAGGCCTTACAGCTACTAGCATTTCCACATCACAGATCAACCTATCCTGGGTAGCTCCTGCAAATAACGGAGGCTCTGCCATAACAGGTTACAAGATTGAAAGATCTACTAACAGCGGTACCACTTGGTCTACCTTGCAAGCCAACACTGGTTCCACTGGAACAACATATTCTGATACTGGACTTGCAGCTAGTACAACTTACACCTACAGAGTATCTGCAATCAATTCCGTCGGCACTGGTTCACCATCAAACACCGCATCTGCAACTACAAGCTCAACATCGAATGTACGTGCCATCTCACTTAGTACTAATTCAGTCAATGTAGGTACAGATGTAAGAATAACTGGAACCAAATTTGCACCAAATTCTGTGATTACAATATCATATGATAGTACTGCCATTGGTGTGGGTTCAGTAGATAATGGCTACTCTACTACTCCATTGACAATAACAACTGATTCTAATGGAAACTTTGTTGCAATAATGTCTGCGTTAGTATCTGTTACAGGCACACACACCATCTCTGCCCAAGATGCATCAAAGAATACAGCTAGTCAATCTGTTACCATGTCACCGCATGCCTACATATTTCCAACATCAGGTAAAGCTGGCTCATCTGTATTAATTCCAGCAAGCCAAGGTAATGGATATGCGGCAAATTCTGCCATTACAATAAAGTTTGATGGTACAACAGTTGCACCAACTTCTTCCATAACATCGGATGTAGATGGTAACTTTGGAGGAAACTTTACAATACCAAGTGGAGCTTTACCTGGTTCTCACACTATAACAATTTCAGATTCAAAAGGTAATGCATTTTCTACTTCCTTTAATGTTGATCCAAATGCTCATGCATTTAGTGCTCAAACTCTCATAAAAGGACTTAATTCTCCATCCTACTTTGCCTTTATTCCTGACAACGGGCCTGGCGCAGATGGTTCTGGTGCATTCATGGTCAACGAAAAAAATACTGGAAATGTATACGTATTCAAGAATGTAAACGGACAGTTTGCAAAACAGACATTACCATTTGTCAAAGTACCAAACCTACAAACAAATTATGAAACAAATGGGTTGTTAGGAATTGCATTTGATCCAAATTGGGCAACCACTTCATCTTCACAGTATGTTTACTTTTACGTAACAAGAGCTGTATCAAACTCTGTGGTGGGTGAGCTCATAAGATATCATGCTATGACTGATTCATCTGGAAATATTGTAGCAGACAAGTCAGTAGGTGAACAGCTTGTACTTGGCAATATTCCTGCATTTAACAACGGTCACAATGGTGGTACTCTAAAGTTTGATTCACAGGGTAACCTCTACATATCAACAGGTGACGGGTGGACATTTACTGCAGGACAGGACCTAACAACGCTGCAAGGAAAGTTATTGCATATAACACCGCTTGCTTCTCCAGTGAATGGTAAATTATATTCAATTCCAAGTACAAACCCATTTGTATCAAGTACTAACACATCAATCAAAAAAGAGATCTGGGCATATGGAGTAAGAAATCCGTATACCTTTGATATAGATTCACAGACAGGCAAGCTCTATGTTTCTGATGTAGGCTTTAACACATGGGAGAGAATTGAGGATCTAACTACTGGTGGCACTAACGCCGGATGGGATGCTTATGAGAGTCCACCAGTTGGTAACCCACAAAACATAGCAAACTATGTGTCACCGCTATACTGGTATGCACACCAGGGAGTAGAGCCACAGACTGGTCCGTCTGCTGGACTTGAAGCACTCTCTGCTGGCGCCTTTTACCGTGGAACAGCATATCCAAACCTACAGGGTGCATATGTCTTTGGAGACTATGGTGTGGGTAACATTGCCGCACTATTGCCATCAAGTGTAGCTCCACCTACAACAGATCCTGCAAGTGGATATCCAATAGGACAAGCTGTGCCATTATTGTATGGCCTGAACCAGGCTCCAATCTACATGCAAGAGTGGAATGGAAAACTCTACTTTATGGATCTAGCTGGAAACGTAAATGTGCTAAACTACAACTAGAAAAATCGTACAAATAACTCTACGATAAAAATAATTCTTGTAAGATGTTTGTTATTTGTTTTGCAGAAGTTTGTTGTGTTAAGTTTTGGAGTTTAGATTCTAGATTCTATTGTGATTCGACAAGTCTAGTTGCAAATGTCATTTCACTTAGCTCCTCTGACAGATTCAAAAATTTCAATCCCTTCGCAGTTGGTCTGTACAGTTGGGTGCCTTCCTCCTGTGTTATTAGTTCATTTTGTTGTAGATATTTCATATATTCTACAAGTTGAGAATAAGAAAGATACGACTTGTACATTATCTGTGTTTTGGTAGCACCGCTTCTTGCAGCATCTAACATCATATTGGTGATTTCTATTCTACTACGGTTCTTCATTACATGAGAACACCTTTCTATCTATAAAGGTATTAGGGTACTATTCCATGAAACATAGTTCCATGTACTGATTTTCATCTGATTTGTAAAGGATGAAGTTGTAAAACCAAAACACCTAGTCAAAAACTATACTGGTGTTACGTAGTTTCAATTCAGATTCGTTTTATGTACAAATATGTGCATAGTCAAAAATATTCTGCGACGTGATGGTATGTTGATCGTTATGATACTTCATGGAGATTGAGTTTTGATAAAATTAGATGGCATCACACTGGCGTTATCGGGTGTAATGATACTGGTAGTCATGATTGGAATACTAGTACCAACGATAGGTATTGCCAGCGCGACTACTGGCTCTGTTAATAAAATCCAGTCAGGTCTTGTCTCATCTGACTCGTTCACAACTGGTAACACTTCGGGTTGGACTTTTGGTGGCACTGCAACCTTGTATGATTTACATGAAGACTCGCAAGGACTTCACCTTGGAGTGCAATCTCCTAAAAGCGGACAATGGGTTAATCACTATGCAGCTGCTGCCAAGGCAAATGCTCATCTTTTCCATGCTGGCCTGACAATTCCATATGCCTCCGTAGCAGACGGAGTATTCAATCCTGGCTTGTACGTTGAGGGATCAAATTATGCTGGAATTGTAGGCTGTCAAGCATATGCGGATCACACGGGATATTATTGGATTGTTCAATACTCGACTAATGCTGGTTCTACATGGAACACTCTCTATGCACCTCCAAGAGATTCGCTGCCTCAAACCGAAGACTGTACAGTCATGACAAATGGTAATAATTATCTCAACGTCTACATCGGCGGTAAATCTGTTTTTTCAAATAGTACAATGAATCTGAACATGCCTACTCCACTTCATGCATTTGTCCAAGTCGATACATCATCGAGTTCAATGGACAATACGACTTATTCCAATTACTATTCTACCACAGATGAAAACATCCAGGTTACCAACAATCCTTCCAATGCTACAACCGTGCAGATAGTTGGTACTACGGGAAATGTTCTTGCAACTGCCCCTGTGAGTGCTGGTACAGCTACACTAAATGTTGGCATGTATCAATTTCCATTAGCAGGTACTATCAACGTATATGATTCAAACAATTCCATAATTGCATCAAGCTCTGTAAGCATTTATGGCGGTGATGTATATTCTGTAACCAGTTCATCTGGAACTCCTACAGCACCACAACCTCCAACAGGTCTTACTGCAACAGCTGCATCGACATCACAGGTTAATCTGTCCTGGACAGCTCCTGCAAATAATGGTGGCTCTGCCATAACAGGATACAAGATTGAAAGATCACAAGATGCTGGAACTACATGGTCAATAATATCCTCCAACACTGGTTCTGCTGGAACTACATATGCTAATACTGGACTATCTCCTAACATTACTTACACTTATCGTGTATCTGCAATCAACTCAGTTGGTACGAGTGTACCGTCAAACACTGCATCTGCAACTACAAATGGCACTACCTCAAACTCTATTGTACTAAACAATGTACAAACAACATCTAAAACGATAACATCGTCACCATACCAGATTACGATTTCTAACTTTAATGCCGGTACCGGAACCAATCGGCTTCTAGTAGTTGGTGTAGACGCTAACAATAAACATGTAACATCAGTCACATTTGGAGGAGTATCATTAACAAAAGCAACAAGCTCTTTTCATAATGACTATAGTGCGTTTTGGTATCTGACAAACCCTAGTGGCACTGGAAACATTGTTGTTACCATGGCAGGTGCTACATCAGCCGTAGTAGGAGCATACTCAATCTCAGGAGTGGACCAGACAACCCCTATACCGACTAGTAACACAAACCATGACTCTACTACAGCTGGCAGTCCTACCATCTCAATTACAACCCAATATCCAAATAGTATGGTACTTGACTTGCCATCAATCTATGGTGGTGTAACCCTTGGCTCATCAACATGTGCACAACAGTGGGATGTCAATATTGCAAGTGCAATTACTGGTGCATCAAGCTCAACTGTAAAGACATCGGCAGGACTAACAACATGTAACTGGATTGCAAGTGGAGGAGGTGACCTTTGGGATGATGCAGCAATTGAGATAAAGTCATCTGGTACAGGTACCACTGCTACTGTGCCAGGTTCCCCCACAGGTCTTACAGCTACTAGCAATTCTACATCACAAATCAATCTGTCCTGGACAGCACCATCAAGTGACGGCGGCTCTGTCATAACGGGATATGATATTGAAAGATCAACTGATAATGGTACTACTTGGTCCACTGTCCAAGCCAACACAGGTTCCACTGGAACAACATATTCTGATGCAGGACTATCTCCAAGTACCACTTACACATATAGGATATCTGCAATCAATTCCGTCGGCACAAGTACTCCATCTAACATTGTATCCTCAAAGACACAAAGTATTCCGATTACAGTACCACAACCTCCAACAGGTCTTACTGCAACAGCTGCATCTACATCACAGGTTAATCTGTCCTGGACTGCACCATCTGATAATGGTGGCTCTGCCATAACCGGATACCAGATTGAGAGATCCTCTGACAGTGGCACTACGTGGTCTTTTGTACAGTCCAATACTAATTCTACATCTGCAGCATATTCTGATATGGGATTGAACCCAAGTACGTCTTACACTTATCGTGTCTCTGCAATCAACTCAGTCGGCACTAGCTCTCCATCAAATACAGCTTCTGCTACTACCAACCAACCGTCTTTAACATTAATGAAATCAGGTCTGTTAGTATCAGATTCATTATCAAATGAAACTGCGACACAACAACAACTGCAGACAAATTCAAAATACTGGATATATGGAGGAGATGCAATTGCAGAAAAAGCACCTTATGCATTTTGGAGAAATATGCAAGGATTACACACTGGGGTACAAGCTCCATCTAATGGTACTTGGGCAGGAATCTATTCTGTATCCAGAAATACGCCTGCCATGCTGTACCACTCTGTAATAACAACTCCTGTACAAACAATACCGGGAAATAATGTCTATTACAACAATGGAATGTATGTGCAGACTAATGGAAGCAACAACGTAAACTATGTTACGTGTACATCAAACATAAGCTCATTTGGTACAGTCTGGGCCGTATTTTGGGCAACAGGTAATCCTTTTGGCGCTACCAGTTTCACAAGATTATGGTATGATCCTAGTCCTAACCAACCACTCACACGAGATTGTACAATAATCACAAATGGCAACAACTACCTAAAGGTGTACATGGATGGAGTCAAAGTGGTAGATAGTACTACCATGAACTTGCAGATGCCTGGACCATTTAATGTATTTCTTGAACCCCAGTCATCTTATGATGGTCAGCTACTAAATGGGACATTCACAGACTATTATGCATCAGCAGGTGAAAATGTCACAGTAACTAACTTGCCAAGCAATACTGGTAGAGTTGACATTGTAGATTCATCAGGGAACATTCTTGCAACAAGTCAGGCTGCAAATCAAATTGCAAGCCTAGATGTTGGACAATATCACTTTCCATTATCTGGAACAATCAAAGTGTATGATTCAAACAATGCTTTGATTACATCTAGACCTTCGAGCATTTATGGCGGAGATGTATATTCTGTCAATCACTGATCTGACACTGTACAAGCCGTCTACTGTTTATTGATGTTTCAGTGTGATCTTCATTCTTTCTTGTCAGAGTTTTGTCCTGCCATGAGAAATAGCTTGTCGGAAACTTCGTTAATTTTATTTTTTATTGATTTTGCTGGAACACCTGCTACTATATCATGATCTGATACATCATGTATGACAGAAGCACCTGAGGCTACAATGACGTTGTTTCCAATTTTTATCTGATCTTTTACGGTAGAATTAAGCCCAATCCAAGTGGAATTACCTATTTCTGCACTTCCTCCAATAACTGCACCTGCAGTAATCTCACAGTTTTTTCCAACAAATACATTATGAGAAATGTGTACAAGTGCATCAATTTTTGTGCCATCGCTTATTACTGTATCAGAAAGGGATCCCTTGGCAATGTGGCTGTTTGCGCATATCTCAACGTCGTTTCCAATTAACACTTGGCCAAAATGCGGGAATCTGTAAAGATTATTCTCATCCCTTTCAAACGCAAAACCGTCATCACCTAGTGTTACCCCTGAATGAATAACACATCTGTCTCCAACACTACAATCTTTTACAAGCGTTACTTTATCATAAATTATGGTATCACTTCCTATTTCACAGTTATCTCCAATCACTGTGTACTCGCCTATGTAACACCTGTCTCCTATTCTAGCTGTTTTAGATATCACAGCACTAGGTGAGATACCTACCAATTTTTGTTTTACAGATATTTTATTGGCCAGATTTACAAAAACATATCTTGGTTTGTCAAGGAAAATGAGTTGAACTCCTTGTCTTGGATGCACTAGTCCGCGTAAACTCTTCTTGCAGAGAATCACACCAGCTTTTGATTTTGCAATAAGGTCTACAGCTTTGTCGCCTTCATAATAACAAAAAGAAAGATCATCTGGTTTTGCATTTTTAATAGAAGATATGTTTTTTATTTTCTTTCCAATATCTCCCTCTATTTCATAGTCAATGTTTAGATTAGACAACATTGATTTGATGTCATACTCTGAAGGATAATTCATTTTTTGCACTACATTAAAATTCAAATTACGAAATATTAAGAGCCTGTAACTTTTTTATAGTAAAATCTTCGCTAAAACTCTTAAACAAAACCAATGTGTTTGCATTTTCTAGTAGTTTCCACGCATAGTGAGATAACCCTTGAATTGTATACCTAATCAGAATGAAGCAACTGAACTCAATTTTAGGGGCAATCGTGATGTTGATGATGTTATCAATACCTGCAACCATTGGTCCTGCAAATGCGGCTCTCATATCATCCCCTGTCGCCATTCCAGGAAATCTCATACCACAAACTGGTACTGGATCTACAGGCATTCCTTTGGTAATCCCTAATTTGGGTACAGTTTCAATATCTTCTTTACCTCTTTCTCCGTATTCTATTGACAAAGTAAGTTCTGGTCTAGTAGTATCTGATTCACTAACAAATGAAACTGAAACACAACAGCAACTACAGGCAAATCCTGGCTATTGGACATATGGTGGAGATGCTCCACTCCGAAATGCACCATTTGCATTTTCACGAGATACTCAAGGTTTACACATTGGGGTCCAAGCACCTGCTAATGGTACTTGGGCTGGATACTATGCTGTCACAAAAGACACCAAGGCAATGGTATTCCACTCTATAGTAAGTACACCACTTCAGACAATACCATCAAATTTCAACTGGTATGAGAATGGAATGTATGTTCAGAATGGAACTGCTAATGTGAGCTATGTAGTATGTACATCGAACACAAGTATAGTCGGAACCCAGTGGGTAGTTGCATACGTAAAAGGCAATTC
>Ga0207700_10000968_pt1 | contig 16567 bp, 18 predicted proteins | sample LARL82metaG_FD_184348 | JGI IMG/M metagenome (GOLD analysis project Ga0207700, IMG submission 184348) | Corn, switchgrass and miscanthus rhizosphere microbial communities from Kellogg Biological Station, Michigan, USA - LAR L8-2 metaG... | ecosystem: Host-associated > Plants > Roots >...
CAGGCCGCGGCATCGCCGAGCGCACAGATGGTGTGGCCTTCGACCTGCTTGGTGACTTCGAGCAGCATGTCGATCTCGCGCTTGTGGGCGCGGCCGTCGGCCATGCGGGTCAACACCCGCCACATCCAGCCCGTTCCCTCGCGGCAGGGCGTGCACTGGCCGCAGCTCTCATGCTTGTAGAAATAGGAGATGCGGGCGATCGCGCGGATCAGGTCGGTCGACTTGTCCATCACGATCACGGCCGCGGTGCCCAGCCCCGAGCGCAGCTTGCCGAGGCTGTCGAAATCCATCGGCGTGTCGATGATCTGCTCGGCCGGCACCATGCGCACCGAGGAGCCGCCGGGAATGACCGCCTTCAGATTATCCCAGCCGCCGCGGATGCCGCCGCAATGCTTCTCGATCAGCTCGCGGAACGGAATGCCCATCGCCTCTTCGACGTTGCAAGGCCGCTCGACATGGCCGGAAACACAGAACAATTTGGTGCCGACATTGTTGGGCCGGCCGATCGCCGAGAACCACGCCGCACCGCGCCGCAGGATGTCGGGCGCGACCGCGATCGACTCGACGTTGTTGACCGTCGTCGGGCAGCCATAGAGGCCAACGTTCGCGGGGAATGGCGGCTTCAGCCGTGGCTGGCCCTTTTTGCCTTCAAGGCTTTCGAGCAGCGCGGTCTCCTCGCCGCAGATATAGGCGCCGGCGCCGTGGGCGACATAGAGATCGAACGGCCAGCCATTGAGATTGTCCTTGCCGATCAGCTTGGCCTCATAGGCCTGATCGATCGCGGCCTGCAGATGCTCGCGCTCGCGGATGAACTCGCCGCGCACATAGATGTAGCAGGCATGCGCGCCCATCGCGAAACTCGCGAGCAGGCAGCCCTCGACCAGGAGATGCGGATCGTGCCGCATGATCTCGCGGTCCTTGCAGGTGCCGGGCTCGGACTCGTCGGCGTTGACGACGAGATAGCTCGGCCGGCCGTCCTTGGATTCCTTCGGCATGAACGACCATTTCATGCCGGTCGGGAAACCGGCCCCGCCGCGGCCGCGAAGCCCTGACGCCTTCATCTCGTTGATGATCCAGTCGCGGCCCTTGTCGATGATCGCCTTGGTGCCGTCCCATGCGCCGCGCTTGCGCGCGCCCTCGAGGCCCCAATCATGGAGGCCGTAGAGGTTCTTGAAGATGCGATCCTTGTCGTCGAGCATGACTAAACTCGTTCTCCAATCAGCGATTGCGCGTTCGCACGAACCGCATCAGGTGACTTCCTTGAGCGTGGTCGGCCCGGTGATGGGCGCGGAAAATTGGCGGCCGTTCTGCGGTCCCGGCTTGGGCGGATTGCCGGAGGCAAAGCCGTCGAGCACCTTGCCAAAGCTTTCCTTGGTCAGGTCCTCATAGGTGTCCTTCCAGATCAGCACCATGGGCGCGTTCACGCAGGCGCCGAGGCATTCCACCTCCTCCCAGGAAAAATTGCCGTCCTTGGAGAGATGGAAGGGATCATGGTGGATTCGGCTCTTGCAGACATCGAGGATGTCCTCGGCGCCGCGCAGCCGGCACGGCGTAGTGCCGCAGACCTGGACATGGGCCTTCTTGCCGACCGGCGAGAGCTGGAACATCGTGTAGAAGGTCGCGATCTCAAGCATGCGGATATAGGGCATTTCCAGGAGATCGGCGACGGCGCGGATCGCCGGCTCCGACACCCATCCCTCATGCTGCTCCTGCACCCGCCACAGGATCGCGATCGCCGCGGAAGCCTGCCGGCCCGGCGGATATTTGGCGATTTCCTTCTTGGCCCAGGCGAGATTCTCTTCCGTGAACGTGAAGCTCGCGGGCTGCAATTCCTTCGGGGCGAGGCGGCGAACGGACATCGTGCTCTAGTCTCTCATTGCATGCGGCGCGCGGCATCCGCGTTCATTGCGCTGATCCGGTTTTGCCAGAACGCGCTTGCGGTGCCGAATACGTTGTAACCGACGTGGGTGGAAGCCTTGATGCGATCGAGGATCGACAGCTCCTTGATGGTCTCGAGCTGGCTGGTTTGCGGATCGTAGACCATCAGGGTCAGCGGCGTCTTCTCGAGGATATAGCGCGACACCGTGTGCTCGCGGTCATTGCCGTGCTCTTCGCACAGCACGACGCTGTCGGTCTCGAGCAGCCGCGCGCCGCCCTTGATCGCCTCGACCTCGACGCCCTCGACGTCGAGCTTGATCAGGTATTTGCCTGACGCCGAAACCTTGCCGTCATCGATCAGATTGTCGAGCGCGATGACGGGCACTTCCTCGCCATCCGATTGGTCGCCGGCGATGCTGAAGGCTTCGTGCTTGGTGCCGGTCAGATGCGCGGTGCCGCGGCTGGAGCCGATCGCGCATTTCATCGCTTCGAACCGGCCGCCGTTGACCCGGGCGTTGTTGGCAAGCTTCGGAAAGTTCTGCCCCGACGGCTCGATCGCGATCGCCTTGTGCGAGCCGAACGGCTTGCTCGACACCAGTACCGACCAGTAGCCGTAATTGGCGCCGCAATCGATGAAAGTGTAGTCGACGTCGACGGAGTCGCGGAACAACACCTCCAGCTCGTCTTCATAGGAATACGAACGGTTGAGCAGCTTGCTCCAGTAGCCGTCGCCATAGGGAAACTCGAACACCGCGTCCGAGTTGAGCTTGATCGCGATGTTGCGCTCCGGCAGCGCCTTGCGCAGCAGATTGGCGCATCTGTTGTAGCCGCGATGCGAGAAATGCGAGGAAATCTTCGAGCCCGTCACCAAGGCCAGCGCAGCCGTGCGCTCCCACAGGTTGGCCCCTTCCAGGGCCCCTGAGGCACGGTCAAACTGGATGGGCGAAGGCCCCGTCACCGATCGACCTCTCCGAACACGATGTCGAGCGAGCCCAGGATGGCGGAGATGTCGGCGAGCAGATGGCCCTTGCAGATGAAGTCCATCGCCTGCAGATGCGCGAAACCGGGCGCGCGGATCTTGCACTTGTAAGGCTTGTTGGTGCCGTCGGCGACGAGATAGACGCCGAACTCGCCCTTGGGCGCTTCGACCGCGGCATAGACTTCGCCGGCGGGCACGTGCACGCCCTCGGTATAGAGCTTGAAGTGATGGATCAGCGCTTCCATCGAGCGCTTCATCTCGCCACGGCGCGGCGGCGCGATCTTGTTGTCGGCGATCATGACCGGCCCCTGCCCGTCCGGCGCCCGCATCTTCTGGATGCACTGCTTCATGATGCGCACGGACTGGCGCATCTCTTCCATCCGGATCAGGTAGCGATCGTAGCAGTCGCCGTTCTTGCCGATCGGAACGTCGAAGTCCATTTCGGCATAGCATTCGTAAGGCTGCGCCTTGCGCAGATCCCAGGCCGCGCCGGAGCCGCGTACCATCACGCCGGAGAATCCCCATTCCCAGGCCTGTTGCAGCGTGACCACGCCGATATCGACGTTGCGCTGCTTGAAGATGCGGTTGGCGGTGAGCAACCGGTCGAGGTCGTCAACGACCTTCATGAACGGGTCGCAGAACGCCTCAATGTCGTCGATCAGCTTGGGCGGCAGATCCTGATGCACGCCGCCGATGCGGAAGAAGGCCGCATGCATGCGCGAGCCGGAGGCCCGCTCGTAGAACACCATCAGCTTTTCGCGCTCTTCAAAGCCCCACAGCGGCGGCGTCAGCGCGCCGACGTCCATCGCCTGCGTGGTGACGTTGAGGAGATGCGACAACAGCCGTCCTATCTCGCAATAGAGCACGCGGATGAGCTGGCCGCGGCGCGGCACCTCGATGCCGAGCAGCTTTTCGGCCGCCAGGCAGAACGCGTGCTCCTGATTCATCGGCGCGACATAGTCGAGCCGGTCGAAATAAGGGATCGCCTGCAGATACGTCTTCTGCTCGATCAGCTTCTCGGTGCCGCGATGCAGAAGGCCGATATGCGGGTCGACGCGTGCAACCACTTCGCCATCGAGCTCCAGCACGAGGCGAAGCACGCCGTGCGCGGCCGGATGCTGCGGTCCGAAGTTGATCGTAAAGTTGCGAAGATTCTGCGGTTGCTCGTTCATGGTCAGGCCTTTGGTCCTGCCTTCTCATCACCGGGGAGTACCGGATAATCGGCTCCCTCCCACGGGGACAGAAAATCGAATTTGCGGAATTCCTGATTGAGCCGCACCGGCTCGTAGAGCACCCGCTTCTCCTGGTCGTCGTAGCGAACCTCGACGAAGCCGGTCAGCGGGAAATCCTTGCGCAGCGGATGCCCCTCAAAACCGTAGTCGGTGAGCAGGCGGCGCATGTCGGGATGGCCGATGAAGATCACGCCATAGAGGTCGTAGGTCTCACGCTCGAACCAGTCGGCGCCTGGGAAGACCTCGATGATCGACGGCACCTGCGTAGTCTCGTCGGCCTCCGCGCGCAGCCGGATGCGCGTGTTCAGGGTCGGCGACAGCAAATGATAGACCACGTCAAAGCGCTTCTCGCGGCCGGGATAATCGACCGCGGTGACGTCGGTGATGTTGATGAAGCGCAGCGACGGCTCGTCGCGCAGATATTTGACGACCTCAACGATCTTCTCCACCTGCACCGTCATGGTGAGCTGGTCGAAGGCGATGGAGTGGCCGATGGCGCTACCGCCGAGACCACCGACGATCTTCTCTCCGAGGGTGTTCAGTGCTTCGCTCATCGCCATCAATCCACAATAAACAGCCGTGCGCCTTTGTCGGTACGCGAGCGATGCGCTTCGGCCCCGTCGGCGACCTGGTAGCTCATGCCCGGCGTCAGCGTGAAAGAGCGCCCGTTGGCAAGATCCGTCCCGAGCTCGCCATCCACGCAGAACAGGATGTGGCCCTTCTGGCACCAGTGATCGGCAACATAGCCCGCCGAATAGTCGACCAGCCGTACGCGAATGTCGCCGAACTGCCGGGTCCGCCAGGTCGCAGCGCCGCTGTCACCCTTGTGCAGCGTCGGCTCAATGCTCGACCAGTCGGTGGTCCCGAACGGGATGTCGCTCATCTTCATCGCGTTATCGTTCAATGGTGCCGGTGCGGCGAATCTTCTTCTGCAGCAGCAGCACGCCATAAAGCAGCGCTTCGGCGGTCGGCGGGCAGCCGGGCACGTAGATGTCGATCGGCACGATGCGGTCGCAGCCGCGCACCACCGAATAGGAATAGTGGTAGTAGCCGCCGCCATTGGCGCAGGAGCCCATCGAGATGACGTAGCGCGGCTCCGGCATCTGGTCGTAGACCTTGCGCAGCGCTGGCGCCATCTTGTTGGTCAGCGTGCCGGCGACGATCATCACGTCGGACTGGCGCGGCGAGGCCCGCGGGGCAAAGCCGAAGCGCTCGACGTCATACCGCGGCATCGACACCTGCATCATCTCGACCGCGCAGCAGGCAAGCCCGAAGGTCATCCACATCAAGGAGCCGGTACGCGCCCAGATGATCAGATCATCGGCGGCGGCGGTGAAGAAGCCCTTGTCGGAGAGCTCATGATTGACCTCGAGGAAGTAAGGGTCATTGGCGCCGACCGGCTTCCCGGTCGCGGGGTCCAGAATGCCCTTCGGGGCCGGCGCGATCGCCGGCTGGGAGGTCGCAGTTGGGCTCAATCCCATTCGAGCGCGCCTTTCTTCCATTCATACGCAAAGCCGACCGTCAGCACGGCCAGGAACACCACCATCGACCAGAAACCCGTCGCACCGAGCTTGCCGAACGCCACTGCCCAGGGGAACAGGAACGCCACTTCGAGGTCGAAGATGATGAAGAGGATCGCGACCAGGTAGAAGCGGACGTCGAACTTCATGCGGGCATCGTCGAAAGCATTGAAGCCGCATTCATAGGCAGAGAGCTTTTCGGGGTCCGGCTGCTGGAACGCAACAAGGAATGGCGCAATCAGCAGGGCCAAGCCGATCAGGGCTGCCACGCCGACAAACACCACAAGGGGAAGATAATTCTGCAGGATGCCCGTCATCGGCACTACCTTTGTCCGCGGTTTCGCAAGGAGTCCGCAGATTCGTCGATTTGGAATGGTTCTTGAGGCTTAGCGCAGCGCAACAGGGGGCGCAAGACAAGCAATTTTGACGCTTTCCGCGGCTTGGGAAAATTTTAGCCGCATCGGTGCGATCGATGCGCGCAGGCTATTGCCAGGATCTGCGCAGCCTCACCTCTCAGCTAGGTCAGCCCAATTCCTTTTCAACCGCCAGCATCGCTTCGGCCTTGCGGGTCAGGCGGTCGATATGGCCAAGCAGCATCGCGACTTCCGCGGGATCGAGCTGTTCCAGCAGCCGCTGATTGCGCTCGAGCGCCCCTGACACGATGGTGTCATGGGCGGCGAGCCCGGAGCGGGTCAGCGAGACCAGCACCTCGCGGTTATCCCGGGGATTGACCGCCCGCGCGACCAGCTTGCGCGAGACGAGACCGGCCAGCGCCCGGCTGATCTGGCCCTTGTCCTGACCAACGGCTTCCGCGAGCCGGACCACGCTCATCGGTGGTCGTCGGCCCAGCGAGGCCACCAGGCCAAATTCCACCGAAGAGAGCCCGGCGAGGCGCTTGTAGCGCAGAATGGCGCCCCGCTTCAGCAGGTTGGCGAGCACCATCAGCCGCGACGACATCATCGCCGTGATCGGCGCCAGCTCGGCGTCGGCCGGCTCGATATCCGCCTGCAATGGATCGGCGCGTTTCGGTGTCTGGGCCATCCAGAAGCTTTGCCAACAAAGCCAGTCGCTGAAAAGAGCAAATCGTTGACATTGTCATCGATCTCCCATTTCCTCTTCGCAACAAACGAGCCGGGAGGAAACGGCGATGACCATCACCCAGCGGGACCGCGATCTCGGCACCGCCTATGCCATGAAGCCCTCGACCAGCCGGACCGAGCTGACTTCGGTCGGCCGCGGCACGCCGATGGGCGAGCTGTTGCGGCGGTACTGGCACCCGGTCGGCCTGATCACCGACGCCAGCGATATCCCCAGGAAAGTGAGGATGTTGGGCGAGGATCTGATCCTGTTTCGCGACCGGCTTGGGCGCGCCGGGCTGCTGCACGCCCGCTGCTGCCACCGCGGCACCACGCTCTATTATGGCAAGGTCGAGGAGGACGGCATCCGCTGCTGCTACCACGGCTGGAAATTCGACGCCGAAGGCCACTGCCTCGAGCAACCCTGCGAGCCCGATGGCGGCCTGTTCAAGGACAAGGTGCGCCAGCCCTGGTATCCGGTTGAGGAGCGCTATGGCCTGATCTTCGCCTATCTGGGCCCGGCCGACAAAAGACCGGTGCTGCCGCGCTACGAATGCCTGGAGAACATGGACGACGGCGAGTTCGTCGAGGCCGATGATTCTTCGATCGGCGGGGGCGGGCCTGCCATCATCCCTTGCAACTGGCTGCAGCATTTCGAGAATGTGGTCGACCCCTACCACGTGCCGGTGCTGCATGGCTCCTTCAGCGGCCCGCAATTCACCAACATGCTGGCCGCGATGCCCGAGGTGAAATTCGAGATGTCGCCGCGCGGTGTCACCGTGCGCTCGATCCGAAAGCAGGACGATGGCAAGGTGTTTTATCGGGTGACGGAAGCTGCCCTCCCTACCCTGCGCGTTGTGCCCAATCCGCGGGTAGCGCAATTCGCCCGGGTGGAATCGATCGGCTGGACGCTGCCGATCGACGACACCTCCTTCCGCATCTATGTGGCCGGCCGGGTGAAGAACACGGGCGACATCGGCCGCATGCGCTCGAAATTCAACGGCAAGTTCTGGTGGGACATGACCGAGGAAGAACACCAGCGCTTCCCCGGCGATTACGAGGCGCAGGTCGGCCAGGGCCCGGTGACGCTGCATTCCGAAGAGCACTTCGGCCAAAGCGACCGCGGTATCCTGATGGTGCGGCGGATGCTGACCGAGCAGCTCGCCACGCTCGCCGCCGGCCGCGATCCCATCAGCGTCTCCTTTGATCCGAACGCCAAGCCAATCGAGTTCGAAGCCGGCAATTTCATTCGCGAGGTGTGAGGGATGGTCGATCTGGCGCCGCCGGCGGCCGTGACCGCGCAAGCCGGGGCCGCGCCGTCGGCCCGGCGCTACTACGTGCTCGGCATCCTCACCCTCGTCTATGCCCTGAACTTCCTCGACCGGACCATCTTCAATGTCCTGATCGAGCCGATCAAGAAGGAGTTTGCGCTCAGCGACACCACGATGGGCCTGCTCGCCGGCTTTGGCTTCGTGCTGTTCTACTCGCTGCTCGGCATCCCGATTGCCCGTGTCGCCGATCGCGTCAGCCGCCGCAACATCGTCGCGATCGCGTTCGCATTCTGGAGCGCGATGACGTTGCTGTGCGGCATGGCCACGAGCGTGACGACGCTGGCGCTGGCGCGGATCGGCGTTGGCCTTGGCGAATCCGCGGGCACCCCGGCCTCGCAATCGCTGGTCGCCGATCTCTTCGGCAAGAACGAGCGTCCGCGCGCGCTCGGCATCTACGCCATCGGCACGTATCTTGGCGTGTTCATGGGTTATTTCATCGGCGGCTGGGTCAACCAGCATTATGGCTGGCGGATGGCCTTCTTCTCCTGCGGCCTGCCCGGCGCCGCACTCGCCGCCATCCTCTGGCTGACGATCTCCGAGCCCAAGCGCGGCGCCATGGCTGAGCGCTTCGAGCCGGAAGCGCTCGGGCCCACCTTGGGCTTCCTCTTCACCCAGCCAAGCTTTGTGATCGTGCTGATCGGCTTTTGTCTCACGACCTACACAAACTACGCCACTTCCGCCTGGATCCCGCCTTTCCTCGCCCGCGTGCATCACCTCTCCAGCGCCGAGATCGGCACCTATGCCGGCACCTTCAAGGGCCTCGCCGGCATGGCCGGCACCCTGGTTGGCGGCGTGGTGGTGGCCGCCATCAGCAAGCACGACGACCGCTGGAAATTATGGGCGCCGGCAATCGCGTCGGGGCTTGCGGGACCGGTGTTTGCGGTCTGCATGCTCACCCACGATTTCGCGACCATGATCGCGACGCTGGCGCTGACCTCCTTCATGGTCGGCTTTCATCTCGGCCCGATCTTCGCGATCGCCCAGACGGTGGCTCGGCCCAGCATGCGGGCGCTGGCGTCGGCCTTCGTGCTGCTGACCGCGACCTGCTTCGGCCAGGGCGTCGGGCCGCTCGCGGTCGGCATGATCAACGACGCGCTCAGGAGCAACTACGGCAACGACGCCGTGCGTTACTCGCTGCTGTCGGCCGCGGCGACGACCATCGTCGGAGCGCTGCTCTTCGTATGGGCCGCACAATTCATCCGCGCCGACATCAAGGGGGCCGTTTAGCACTCTCTCCTCACGCCTCCATGAACGCCAGCAGGTCCGAGGTGAGGCGTTCGCCATGCGTCAGCGGAAGCCCGTGCGGCGCGCCTTCATAGACTTTGAGTTCGCTGCCCTTGATCAGCCTCGCCGTCTTCGCGCCCGAAATCTCCAGCGGCGCGCTGGCGTCCTTGTCGCCCTGCACGATCAGCGTGGGGACCTCGATCTTGGCCGCTTCCGTACGCAGATCGGCGAAGGAGATTGTCTTGCGACACGCCATCGCCACCGGCAGCGGCACGCTCAGCATCATCTGCATGATCCAGGACCGCACGGTCTGCGGCGTGTCCGGGACGAAGAACGGCGCTGCGTTGTCAGCCAGCCATTTCGGATAGTCCTTTGCAACGGCCTCGTTCTGCGCGTCGACCATGCCTTTCGGAACCGCGTCGGGATTGTCCTCGGTCTGCACCAGGAACGGCGTCGTCGGCGCGACCAGGACCAGTTTCGAAATGCGATCGGAACCATAGCGCGCGAGATAATTGACGGCCTCGATCGAGCCCATCGAATAGGCGACGAGCGTCACATCCCGCAGGTCGCGCTGCTCGATGACGTCGGCGACGTCGTTGGTCAGCGTCTTGAGGTCGTATCCCGCCATCGGCATGCCGGAGCGGCCGTGCCCGCGCCGGTCCGGCGCGACGCAGCGATAGCCCTTGGCGTTGAGGGCGACGATATAATTGCCCCAGATGCTGGCGTCGAAGGTCCAGGCCGCAAGGAAGACGACCGGCCGGCCGCTGCCCCAATCCTGGACGAACAGCGAGGTGCCATCTCGCGCGGTGACGTGAGTCGATGGCAGCGCGGCTTCGAGGACGGTTCGGCGGTTCATGGCACATCTCCCTGGATGAATGATCGGCAACGTTGTCGCTGCCGATGATCCATCATGACCAAGGAAGATCGCCCGTGCGATTACGCCAGAGGTAATGCTGCGCGCGATGTGTAGTCCCACTGCCGTTCAAATCCTCACGTCAGCTTGCCCGTGTATTTCTCCAGCGCGCCCCAAGCCTCCGCGCCATAGGTCTTCTGCCACTGGCCGTAGAAGCCGGTCTTCACCAGCGCGGCGCGGAATTGCACGGGATCGGGCTTGTTGAAGACCATGCCCTGCGCAGTCAGCTCGGCCTGCAGCGAGCGGTCCATCTCGAGCAGATCGGCGCGTTCCTTCGCGGCTGCCGCGTCAAAGCTCTCATTGACGATGGCGAGCAGGTCCGGCGGCAGGGTCGCGAGCGCCTTGCGGTTGCCGACGACCCAGTAGCCGCTCCAGCAGTGGTTCGACAGCGCGCAGTACTTCTGCACTTCGTACATCTTGTTGGTCGAGACCTGCGCCAGCGGATTCTCCTGCCCCTCGACGATGTGGGTCTGCAGCGCCGAATAGAGCTCGCTGACGCTGATGCTGGAGGGCAGCGCGCCAAGCCCGGAGAACAGCGAGGTCAAGAGCGCGGTCACGGGAACGCGGATCTTGAATCCCCTGAGGTCCTCGACGCTGTTGATCTGCCGGCTCGACGACGAGGTGATCTGGCGAAAGCCGTTGTCCCATTTCTTCTTCATCGGGACGATGCCGGTCTTGGTGATGGCGTTGCGGACGATGTCGCCGACGTCGCCATCCATCGCGGCCCAGACCTGGTCGTAGGACTGGAAGGCAAAGCCCACGCTGGGCAGGCCCGACAACGGCACCAGGGTCGAGAGCGTCATGGAGGGCGCCGCAAGCAGCTCGATGCCGCCGGCGCGGAGCTGCGACAGCATTTCGGGATCGCCGCCGAGCTGGCTGTTGGGGAACACGGTGATGTTGAGCCGGCCGGAGGTCCGGGAGCCGATGTCCTTGGCCGCCTCGGTAAGACGGATGCTCAGGGGATGGCTTTCCGGGGTGTTGACGCCGAGCTTGAAGTCGAACTCGGCCGCCGCCTGTGCCCGATTACCGAGAATTGTGGTGGCGCCCAGGGCGGAAGCCGCACTGAGCAGACCCCGCCGGGACATGTTCATTGATTTCATTATTGTTTTTCTCCCGAGCGCCGATCGCGCCTAGGGTCAGTTACGGCAAAAAACCTCTTCCCGGCAAGTTTTGCGGCGAAATCATTCATTTCTAACCATGAAACCATTTCACCGGACCCACGAAACCAGTCTGAAACAGACGGGGCGTACTCATCTTCGCCAACGAAAGGCGTCCAAGAGACGCCGGGAGGCTCAGATGAACCACTCCTTTCATTCCGCTGATCGTGCGACCCACCTGAAGATCGTGGTGGTGGCGCTGATGGCCGGTATCGCAGTCGCCGCCTTTGGCATCACGACCCGCAGCAATGTCGACTACACCCAGACCGCCCATGTCATCAAAGCCGGCAAGCCGGTGGTCATGACCAGCACGGACACTTCGGCGGTCCGCTAAGGCAAGCTTCGCGATTTGTATAAAGGGCCGCCTTCGGGCGGCCTTTTGCATTGTGGCCTGCGTCGTCGTTGCCAAGGACGTGCGAGCGCGTTCCCGCGGCATGATCAGCCCGAGGTTTGCAAAGTGAGCGCCCTGAAAATTCAGAGGGCGCAGGGAAGGCCGGATGCTGGTTGCACCCGCGGCCTCGTGTGCAGTGAAGAAAGCACACGAGTTAGAAACCACAGGTTCAACCGGAGCGACCCGGCCTTCCCTGCGCGATGGTGTTAACGGCTGCTTCGTGCTCTCCCTGGTGTGCCGTCCGGAGTACCGGGCTTGTTAGCCTCCGTCGCCTTGCGGCAATCGATCCGCAAGGCTTGATCCCAGCGTCGGGCAGCGTCGGGGGATCAGGACGCCACGATTTCACCGTCCGCACTGAACACGCTTCGCCGACGTGCCGGTGCGTCCATCGCATCCTGTTTCGCAACGTCTGCGGCGATTGGCCAAACGCCCCTTGGTCGAAACAGGATGCGCGGAGAGAACCATATTATTTCTGAAAAACGGAAGAGATATATTTTGCGCCGGAGGGCTTGACGAACTTCTGAAAATAAGAAGTGATTTGCCCGTCGGGCATGGGGAGGAATCGCAGGGTGGGCAAAGCGCAGCGTGCCCACCCTCCCTTGCTCGCATGTATTGGTGGGCACGCTTCGCTTTGCCCACCCTACGGCAGTGTGCCTGTCGACGGCAGTTTCCTACGCCAGCGAAGGACCGAATGGCATCTCGATGGCGGCGCAGTTCTTGCGGTGGGCGAGCGCGCAGTCTTCGTCGCGCGACATCTCGGCGAGCTTGTTCAAGAGCAAATAGCCGAGCACGAGCGCCACGGCGACGAGCCCGAGGATCAGCGCCAGCACGGTGCCGGGAATGGGAGGTGGCGAGTTGCGGTCGCCTCGCCTGCTCGATCTCTGCTCTTCCGATTTCATTGATGCGCGACCTCCGGCGCTGGCCGAGCGCCGCGCCTTCGCCAGCTATAGTGCAGCGTGCCGGTGCCGGCATAGGACAGGCTCCGCATGCCCTCGTTCTTCACAATGCAAAGGAATGCTGGCCACGGCGCTGTGCGCTCGCGTGGCAGCCCTGATGCCACTAAAATCAGGCCGGAACTGGGCTTAAGTGCTTGAAAAGATGGCGCGAGAGACGGGGCTCGAACCCGCGACCTCCGGCGTGACAGGCCGGCGCTCTAACCAACTGAGCTACTCCCGCGTGATCGCATGATCCGCAGAGAGGTGGGACTTAAAGGTGCCACCATTGCAAGTCAAGGACATTAAAAAGCCCCTGCCACACAGGGGTTTCTGTGATTCTGATGCGAAAAACCGGCTATTTTAAAGGGGAAATCCCGTAGTCAGCTCGCGTCCGAATCGTCTAAGGCCTGATCGGCCTTAAGGTTCTAAGCCATGATTAACAACGAGGAGGGACAAATATGGCGAAGAAAGCAGCTAGCCCGGCGACCATTACGCTGAAACACCTCGCGGCGGCCGTCGCCGAGGAGCAGGAACTCTCCAAGAAACAGGCCGAGACCATCCTCACCGACGTGGTCGAGAAGATCACCAAGCACCTGAAGAAGGGCGAGCGCATCCGCATCGTCGGCCTTGGCATCCTCCAGGTCCGCAAGCGTGCCGCCCGCATGGGCCGCAACCCCGCCACAGGCGAGGCGATCCACATCAAGGCCTCGAAGAAGGTCGCCTTCCGCGCCGCCAAGGAGCTGAAGGAAGCTATCTGATCCTCGTCCTGAGGAGCCGCGCATCGCGCGCGTCTCGAAGGATGTAGGCCCGTCTGGGCCCTCATGGTTCTCCCGGCGATGCGCAGCATCGTCCGGAGACGCCACTTCGTGGCTCCTCACCATGAGGGTCATAGCCGGCATCTCTCGTAACATTGAGCGCCATTCCGGTCCCTCGCGCGGCCCCGGAACGGCGCTTTTTGCTATAATGCCGGGCCCCGACCGTCTCTCTTGCCCCGGAATGTACACGTGATTTCTGCCTCAGCGTTCAAGCACAGCGTGACCGAGCGCTTTCTGCGCTATGTCGTGATCGACACCCAGTCGGATGCCGCTTCGCCGACCTGCCCTTCCACCGAGAAGCAAAAGGATCTGGGGCGCGTCCTCGCGGCCGAATTGCAGGCGATGGGCCTGACCGATGCGCATCTCGACGAGCACGGCTATGTCTATGCAACGATCCCGGCCAACACGACCAAGAAGGTGCCGGTGATCTGCTTCTGCTCGCACATGGATACCTCGCCCGACTGCACCGGGAAGAACGTCAAGCCGCAGATCGTCAGGAATTATCGCGGCGGCGACATCGCCCTGCCCGCCGATCCGGCCCAGGTGATCCCCGTCGCCGAGCATCCCGAGCTCAATAACCAGATTGGCAATGACATCATCACCACCGACGGCACCACGCTGCTCGGCGCCGACAACAAGGCTGGCCTCGCCGAGATCATGGATGCCGCGCAGTTCCTGATCCAGAACCCGCAAGTCAAGCACGGCATCATCAAGATCCTGTTCACGCCGGATGAAGAGATCGGCCGCGGCGTCGACAAGGTCGACTTGAAGAAGCTCGGCGCCGATTTCGCCTATACCATCGACGGCGAGACCGCGGGCCATATCGAGGACGAGACCTTCTCCGCCGACGGCGCCACCATCATCATCGAGGGCGTCTCGACCCATCCGGGCTTTGCTAAGGGCAAGATGGAGCATGCGATGAAGATCGCGGCCGCCATCATCGACCGCCTGCCGAAGGATACGTGCTCGCCGGAGACCACCGAAGACAAGGAAGGCTTCCTGCATCCCGTCGGCATTTCCGGCGCGCTGGAGCAGACGACGATCGGCTTCATCGTCCGCGATTTCAACGACGAGGGGCTCAAGCAGAAAGAGGCGCTGCTCGAGAGCATCGTCAAGGATGTGATGAAGGACTATCCGCGCTCGACCTACCGGATGGAGGTCAAGGAGCAATACCGCAACATGAAGCGGGTGATCGATCGCCACCCGGAAATCGTCGATCATGCGATCGAAGCCATCCGCCGCGCCGGGCTCGAGCCGGTGCGCAGCTCGATCCGCGGCGGCACCGACGGCTCGCGGCTGTCCTTCATGGGACTGCCCTGCCCCAACATCTTCGCCGGCGAGCATGCTTTCCACTCCCGCCTGGAATGGGTGAGCCGGCAGGACATGGAAAAGGCGGTGCAGACCATCGTGCATCTCACGACGATCTGGGAGGAGCGGGCTTAGGGTGCAGCGTCGTCATTGCGAGCCAACGGGTCGGCGCAAAGCGCCGCCCGATGACAGGCTCTGCGAAGCAATCCATGCCTCAGCAAGCGAAGAGATGGATTGCTTCGTCGCTTCGCTCCTGGCAATGACAGCAATTGCCTTACGAAGCGCGCGCCGTGACGATCCAGATCGATCCCGCCAGCGGCACGGCCTCGCCGCGCACATAAGGCGTCAGCATTTCCTTGACCGATTTCGCGGCGGCCGCGCGCGTCTCCGGCGGATGGCCATCGAGGGCGCGGCTCCCGGGGCCGATCTGCATGGCGGCCTGCACGGCCGCGTCGAGTCCGCGCCCGATCGCGATATCGAACGAGAGCGCAACCGGCTCCATCTCGATCTGCTTGAAGCCGGCGTCGCCGAGAATGCGGTGGACGCGCTCTTCCGAGGCGAAAGCGAAGGGACCGGGATCCTCGGGGCCTTGCGGCGGCAATTTCGGCACATGCTGATAGATCGCCTGCAGTGGGGCCATCATCCACGGATTTTCGCGCGGCTCGCGCCAGCAGGCAAAAGCCATGCGTCCCGATGGACGCAGCGCCCGGCGCAGATTGGCAAAGGAGACGGCGGGATCGGCAAAGAACATCACGCCGAAGCGCGAGGCCAATAGATCGAAATTTTCAGGGTCGAAGGGGTAGACCGTCGCATCCGCCAGCACGAAATCGACCGGCGCTCCTTTCGGCGCAAGCTCCCGCGCGCGCGACAGCATCGGCCCGGAAATGTCGACGCCGAGCACGAAGCCCGACGGCGCCACGCGCTCCGCCAGCGCCATGCTGGTGCCGCCGCAACCACAGCCGACGTCGATGATGCGCTCGCCGGGCTGCGGCGTGGCGCGATCGATCAGCGCCTGCGTGACGGGGGACAGCAGCACGTCCTGCTCGGCCTGGCGGTCGGTCCAGCGCTGGCCGTTCGGCCCGTTCCAGTAGGCGATCTGGTCGGCGTTTCGGTCGTGTCCTATCGGGCTATCCATGGGAGGCAGGCTACCGCGCCCGAGGCAAAGGGTAAATTAGCGTACACCAATCACGTCAAAATTGATCGATCGGCTAAACCGCCCTGCAGCGACCCCTGTGGCAAACTGTCCCCTTATCGTGGCCACTGAAAACGAGCTCGCTGGCATGCCGCAATACCCCCGATTGTACCCACGCCAGCGGCCCCAGGGCCGGCTATCGAATATTGCGAAGATCATCTTCGACCCGAAGTCACCGGCGATCCAGTGCATTCTCGTCGATTACTCGGCGGGCGGTGCCTGTTTGCAGCTGGAGAAACTCGTCGCACTGCCCGAGCGCTTCGAGGTGCTCTACGGCACGACCCGCAAGCGCTGCCGCATCGTCTGGAAGCGCGGCATGCGCCTTGGCGTCACGTTCTAGCTTTCAACAAAATCCGCCCTCGCGAAAACGTTGGAGGAGCGGCGCGCGACGCCAGGTTCCGTGAACAAAATTTCTTGCTTCTGGCTGCACCGGCCCGCCTTCGCCCTGCGGGCTACGGCGCGGCAGTCTTCGCTCGCTTCGCGCGACAGACCAGAGCCGGCTTGCCCAGCCGAAGCTCGCTTCGCGAGCGAAGGCTGGTGGGCGGTGAGAGGATCGAACTCCCGACCAATGGTGTGTAAAACCAGTGCTCTACCGCTGAGCTAACCGCCCGTATTT